>ENA-OUQC01001762-OUQC01001762.1-human-gut-metagenome-genome-assembly--contig:-NODE-1762-length-10553-cov-3.435797_pt1 | contig 10553 bp, 10 predicted proteins | sample MGYA00237942_ERZ548815 | MGnify/ENA primary metagenome ERZ548815 (study PRJEB26490, sample SAMN05194722) | human gut metagenome | biome: terrestrial biome; feature: human-associated habitat; material... | reverse complement strand
TATTCCAAATGAGCTTCAAATCCGTATTGGTACGATGTTCAGGAAATCTCGCGACTTGCAGGAGGAAGCGAATCGCCTTGAAAATGCAGCAATTCTTGAGTTTGAGCGTCTGTACGAAAACTCTGTAGAAAGCAACTAACACAACTTGTTCGTGGTCAAATTAAGTCTGAAACTCAAAAAGTTCCCGCCCAAGTCGGACGCACGTAACCGACTTGAAGCGGGAATTATATATTTATATATTGTACCGCAAGCAGTTTTGTCCAACCGCTTGTCCGGCGCAGCCACTTGACGTCTTCGCGCAGCGCCAAAAGCTCATTTCAGCAGAACGGTGCTGTCAGGCAGGGCATAGAGATGGTCCAGCAGCTCTTCGCCGTCCCCTGTTCTCCGCCGCCTTTTTCCAACCAGTGATGCATTCTCCTGCTTTTTCCGGCTCGGAAATGAATGATGCGTCATCGCCGCCGTTCAGCACTCCTCCATCGGCGTGAGGTTGGTGAACGAGCCCATCGCGCGGCAGAGCTTGTCGTAATATCCGTTTTCAAAGAACAGGCACTTTGCCGGGTCGACACCCAGCTTATCCCCCGTGAGGGAGAGCGCGATCGCGCGGCAGCCGCCGGTGCAGAATTTGAAATACCGGCAGCTCCCGCATTTTTGGTTGACCTCGGCAAGATGCCCCACCGTGGTGCAGACCTCGGAGAGATATCGTCCGCTCCGCAGCAGCGGCGCAAGTCCATCTGTCTTGACATTGCCCAGAATGTCCCCGTGCGCCTCGTAATAGCCCGACATCTGCATATCTGGGCGATACCGACAAGGTGCTGCAAATGGCAAAGGCAGACTTTGACAAGGGCGAGTACCAGTGGGTCGCGGAGGTCACGAACACCATCGTCTTCGCCGATCCGACAAACACCGATGCGCGCCTGCTGTGCGCCGACGCGCTGGAGCAGCTTGGCTATCAGGCAGAGTCCGGCCCGTGGCGCAATGAATACCTGACCGCCGCGCAGGAGCTGCGCTACGGCAACGCCAACTTCACCGAATCCGCCAAGAGCACCGGCGAAATGGTCAAGGCGCTCTCCGCCCCCATGCTGTTTGACTATATGGCCATCATGATGGACAAGCAGTCCCTGGCGGACTACGACTTTATCATGAACGTGACGCTGCCCGACGTCGGCGAGCAGCATATGCTCCGCGTGAAAAACGGCGTGCTGCTGGTCTACGCAAACTCGCTGTCCGACGAGGCAGACGTATCCATCACCTGCCCGAAGAACGCGCTCTTCGCGATCCTGACCAACAACCAGGAGACGGTCGCAAAGGCCGTCAAGGTCGAGGGCGACGCCGAACTGCTGACACTGATGATGGAGCATATGGATCAGTTCCCTGTCACCGCCACCAACCCGTTCAATATCGTCGAGCCGTAACAGCTCTTCCCGCTTGGGGCCTTTTCATAACAGACAGGGGGCCTGTGTTATTCAACACAGGCCCCCTGTTTTCTCTTTATCTTCCCAAGCAGCAGGCTGCGGCCTCCCGCTCAGGCGCCCGGCGCGCCGCTTTCATCGCCGGGGCGTAAAAATGCCCCGCTGACCGGGCATGATATCTCACTGTCCGGTCAGCAGGGCACCGCTTGGTCTTATGCCACAGGGGATACATTGCATCCGCTGCGGCCATGCTTCTTGGTGTAATACAGCGCGTGATCCGCTGCTTTGAACAGGCTCTCCTTTTGCCCGTCTTCGTCCGAAAACGCCACGCCTGCGCTGAGCGACACCGCCGGAAGACCTTCTTCGCATATGGCCAGCTGCCGGTTGATCTCAGCGATCTTATCCGTAATGGTGTAGTACAGCTCGCGGGTCATGTCCACCATGATGACGGCAAATTCATCGCCGCCGATCCTGCACACATAGTCGACCGAGCGGAACGTGCTTTGCTGCAGCAAGGCCGCCTTCTTCAAGATCACATCGCCGACGTCGTGCCCATAGGTATCGTTGACGCTTTTGAAGGTGTCCACGTCCGACAGGATCAGCGCAAAGCTGTTTTTATCCTTCGTATACAGGTCCAATATCCGGTCGAACGACCTGCGGTTGAGCAGCTCCGTCAGCGGGTCGTGCTCTGCCTGATGCTTCATCAGCATCTCCCGCTCCTCGTTTTCCGCGTAGATGCTGTTGTAGGTCTCCGCGAGCGTTTGCAGCTCCTGCACACCATGAACAGGCGAAATGAGCCCGTGGCGGATATTCTCATTATACTCCAGCAGCGGGCGAATCACGCCGCGGCGGATGACCAGACTCGCCAGAAGCATCATCACCGCGAAGATCACCACGCAGACAATGATCGTCCGCAGCATCCTGACAAAAACGTCCGCAGCCCGGTGTTGGCGCGCCATGATCTCGTTGGTCAGCACCGCCAGGGCTTCATCCACATCGCCCGCGATCTCGTCCTTGGCGCCCTCATACTCCGTACCGATGAGCATTTTCTGCGCCCTGTCCATCTTTTCCGCGTCCGGGAGGGCCGCATCCTCTGCCGACAAGACCACATTTCTGATCTTCTCCGGCCATTCGGACCTCTCCGCGTGGGTCGCCTCCTCCACCAGACGCATCGAATAGTACTCCGTCTGCATCAGCTCCATGGAGGCGGCAAGCGCCTGATGCAGGGGCTGCACGGCTGCGGGGTCATCGTGCAGCGCGGCGAGCTCATCCACCGCCTTCTCGCGGCTGCGCGTCACATCGGCCTCTTCAAAGTAGGCGTCGATATACTGCTGCTGCCCCGTCGACGCGGCCAGCCGCACCTGCTTGGTCAGCATATCCGACCCCTTCTGCAGCTCATGGGCCGCCGCTTCACAGGCAATGTAATCCTGTGACGCGCTGCGCAGGGCCTCATACTTTTGAAATCCGAACACACAGGCCGCAATGCAGAGCAGTGCCAGAAGCCACGTGATCACAAAGCTCCAATTGCTCAGCGTTCGAATCTTCAACTTTTTGACCATAGCAAAAGCTCCTCCCTGCGAATGAGTACAAGACCCTCACAGCGCACGCCGCGGCTATCCGCCATCTTCTTCAGTCCCGTTGGCCAGCCCTGCACGCCGCCGGACTGTATTCACGCTTTCTTAACGGCATATTATCGCTATTATACTACAACGTCCGTAAAATACCACCGCTAATTTCAAAACGGAATGTACTTTTCTGCGATTTTTTTGAATACCGACTCCGGTATGCGCAGCGCTTCCCCTTCCGGCAGCTCCTATCCGGTCAGCCCAAATAAAAATGCAGCGGGGACAGTCAGTCTGCTCCCGCTGCATTCTCTGCTTTTTCGCTTTTTTAATACAGGCCGCTGATGATATCCACGCACCTGTCGATCCCCAGCACGCCGCTGTCGAGCGTGAGGTGATAGTTCTCCGCGTAACCCCACTTCATATTCGTGTAAAAGCGGTGGTAGGCCGCGCGGCGCTTGTCCTTATCGCGCAGGCGCTGCTCGGGTGACTCCTCGCGCTCGCCGTACACCTTGACGATGCGCTCGGCGCGGAAGGCCATGTCCGCATGGATGAAGACCTTCAGGCAGTCGGCCTTATCCTGCAAAACGCAGTCCGCACAGCGGCCCACGATGACGCAGGACTCCTTTTCGGCAAGCTCTGTGATGATCCTGCACTGCATTTCCCAGAGGATATCCTCATTCGTGGGGCCAAAGGCGCGGTTGGAGAATGCCGAGGCCAGAAAGCCTCCGGGCGTGTACTCGCCCGCTTCCTTGATATAGTCCTTGGTAAAGCCGCTCTCCTGCGCGAGCTTTTCGATGAGCTCGGAATCATAGCAGGGGATGCCGAGCTTATCGGCGACCTTTTTGCCGATGGTGCGGCCGCCGCTGCCGAATTCACGGCTGATGGTGATAATATGTGATTCATAATACAGTTGCTCCTTCCGTATTGAGTTCCCGATACGTTTTTACAATCATACCCGCCGCGATGACGAAAGTCAACACATCCGACACCGGCATGGAGTACAGCACGCCGTCAAGCCCGAAAAAGCGCGGCAGCAGCAGTGCAAAGCCCACGCCGAACACGACCTCGCGCACCATGGAGAGCATCGTGGACGGAAGCGCCTTGCCCACAGCCTGCAAAAAGATGAAGCACGCCTTGTTCACGCAGGCGAGCACCATCATGCAGAGATAGGTGCGGAACGCCTTGACAGCGAAGTCCGTGTAGTAGACGCTCTCGTTCTTCGCGCCGAAAATGGCGATGAGCTGGCGCGGGAAGCCCTCTGCCAGAACGAGCGCAATGAGGCCGACAAGCGCCTCCGAAAGCAGAAGCTTTGTGAACAGTTCGCGCACGCGCGTCTTTTTTCCCGCCCCCATGTTATAGCCCACGACAGGGATGCAGCCCGCCGCCATACCGACAACGATGGAGATGACGATCTGGAAGAACTTCATCACGATGCCGACGACGGCCATCGGGATCTGCGCGTACTGCTCCTGCCCGAAGATCGGATCCAGCGCGCCGTATTTGCGGAGCATATTGTTGATGGCCGCCATCGCCGCCACCAGACTGATCTGCGAAAGAAAACTGGTGATACCTAGCGTCAGCATCCGTCCGCAGATACTTCCCCGCAGGGCATAATCGCCGGATGCAGGCTTGATGATCTTCATATGCAGCAGATACCACACGGCAAGTGCTGCCGTTGCCACCTGACCGATGACCGTGGCAACGGCTGCGCCCATCATGCCCCATTGGAAGATAAAGATGAAGATCGGATCAAGAATCATGTTGATTACAGCGCCCGCCAGTGTGGAGACCATGGCAAATTTGGGGCTGCCGTCGGCGCGGATGATGGGGTTCATGGCCTGACCGAACATATAGAACGGGATGCCCAGCGTGATATAGAAGAAATACTCCTGCGAGTGATGGAAAGTTTCTTCGTTGACGGTGCCGCCGAACATGGCAATAATATTGTCCGCAAAAAGGAGATATACTGCCGTTAAAACAAGACTGCCGGCAACCGATAACACAACGGCGTTGCCAACGCTGCGCTTTGCTTTCTCCGTCTCCTTTCTGCCAAGCGCCATACTGACAAAGGCACAGCAGCCGTCGCCCACCATAACGGCGATGGCCAGCGCTACGACGGTCAGCGGGAAAACAACGGTGTTGGCCGCGTTGCCGTAAGAGCCGAGGTAGCTGGCGTTCGCAATAAAGATCTGGTCAACGATGTTATAGAGCGCGCCCACCAACAGCGAGATGATGCAGGGGACGGCATACTGCCGCATGAGCTTGCCGATGTGCTCCGTTCCCAAAAACTGATTTCCGGTATCCATTTCAATCACCTTTCGTTCAAAAAAATAAGAAATGCCAAGTCCGCCAAACCCGGACTTACGCATTTCTGCTGCACGATTTATTTATGAACTTTTCCCCATTTCCACAAAAAAGCGTGCGGCGTTTCTGCAACCGGATTTACGCAGAAATGCCACACGCTGTGAGCCTATTATAACGAATGCAGCGAGAAGATTCAAAGGAATTTATCAACAAATTTTCCGGCTGCCGCATCCCGCTTTCGGCATTATGACGCTGTTCTTTCAGTCGGCTGCATGATACAATGCGTTCGTAAAAAGGGAAGGAGCCGACAGGAAATGAAAAAGAACAAATACCTCGGGCCGATCCTTCTGCTCGCGGCGTTTGAGACCGTTGCGGTCACGCTGTGGCTTACGAAGGACAATCTTTTCTATCTTTTTAATTTCAGCTATATCGGACTTTCCATCGCGCTGGGGCTGTTCCTCTTTACACGAAACTACCGCCACGCCCGGCGCATCGTACAGCTTCTGGTGGGGCTTTATATGCTTGTGTATCTCGGCATCATCTGCCGGGAGAACATGCAGATCGAGGGCTTCTGGTATTACCTTTTCACCGGCGTGTTCGAGGCCGCGACCATCCACTATGCCGTGGCGAAGATCTTCGGGCCGCTGCTCTTCGGGCGCGGCTGGTGCGGCTACGCCTGCTGGACGGCGATGGTCTTGGATTTTCTCCCGTACAAAGCACCGCGGCAGCCGAGAAAACCGTTCGGCTGGATCCGGTACATCACGTTTGCCGCCTCGCTCATATTCGTAGCGGTGCTGTTCCTCGCACATGTGGGGAACCTGGAACGCATCATGTTCTGGGCATTTCTCATCGGCAACGCCGTTTATTACGCCGTTGGCATCGCTCTCGCGTATGCGCTGAAGGATAACCGCGCGTTCTGCAAATACGTTTGCCCGATCACCGTATTTCTCAAGCCGATGAGCTATTTTTCCGCCCTGCGCGTCACGTGCGACAAGGAAAAATGTATCTCCTGCGGAAAGTGCAGAAGAGTCTGCCCCATGGACGTGGATGTGACGGATAATTCCCGAAAGCGCAAAAACGGCACGGAGTGCATCCTCTGCATGGAGTGTGTCAAAAGCTGCCCGAAAAAAGCGCTGTAATGCCGAAAAGACAGACCGGAAAACACATCCGGTCTGTCCTTTGAATTTTAAAGGTCAAAGCTTTCTGCCCAGCTCGTAGGCGCGCTCGAGATCAGCGGGCGTGAGATCGTCCGCCGTGGAGGCGTTCATGGCGTTGAGAACGCCGGCGTCTGTCCAGTTAAGATATTTGTTAATCTCGCGGAACGTGGCGTTCGCGCCGGAGGCGGCGTCCGGGCAGGTGTCCGCCATCGCGGTGATGAGAACGGACTTCTTGTGCCCGTGCAGCGCCGCGCTCTCTCTGCGCGATCGCTCGCTCGTGACGGTTGTCGCACTCATGGCGCAGGGGATCACGGACAGCAGCATCCGCTTTCACCTGATGAGCGCGAAGAAAAACGGCATTACCAAGGAAGAAATCGCCGAGATCGTCACCCACGCGGCCTTCTATTGCGGCTGGCCGAAGGCGTGGGCAGTGTTCCGCATAGCGAAAGAGATCTGGAACGACTGAAGCCGCGGCGCGGCAGAGAGGGCAGACGATGGACGAAGGAATCGTATATGAAATCCTCTCCGCCGTGGAGGAGATCCCCGAAGGGCGCGTCGCGTCCTACGGGCAGATTGCGCGGCTCATCGGGCGGGAGAAAAATTCCCGCCTCGTCGGAAAAGTTTTGAGCCGTGCGGAGCTTTACGGCGTCTATCCCTGCCACCGCGTTGTAAACCACGCCGGGCGGCTCGCACAGCACTTTCCCGAGCAGCGCGAACGGCTCGAACGCGAGGGCGTAACGTTTCGCCCCAACGGCTGCGTCGATATGAAAAAACACCGCTGGGACTGCTGAAAAAGTCCCGGCAATATACTAAAGCCCGAAGCGCCCCCGCCTGTCCACAAGACAGGCGGGGGCGCGTTGCGTGTGCATGGCGGATTGCCATAAAACGCGGCGGAAAAATTAGCGGAACTGCCGAACCTTTTGGGCCGCCATGCAACATTCATGCAACGGCGTTGACGCTCTTTTGCCCCTGTGATAGCATGACAATGCACACGGTTGCATGACCCGCTTTTCGTTCTTTTACGGAAGAACCCTGCCGTATCCCGGCGGGAGAAGGGGGCTTTGCACCCCAGCGTGCAAACGGTTGCATAATAGCGGGAAGGAGGGCGAATTATGTCCGCCACCATACGGGACGTGGCGAAGCTGGCCGGCGTGTCGGCGTCTACGGTTTCGCGCGTCATCAACAAATCCGCGCCGATCTCCGAGGAAACCTCCAACCGCATTTACCGCGCGATGGAAGAGCTGAAATACGTTCCGAACGATATTGCCCGCAGCTTCGCGAGCGGCAGCGCCCGCGCCATCGCCATTGCCGTGAACGTCTCCGATACACAGTCCTACGCCAACCGCTTTTTCAATAACACCGTCTTCGGCATCGAAACGGCGGCGCACCGGAAAGGATATAACTTTATCATCACCAGTGCAAACGATGAGCGCGGCGGCGCCGGATCGCTCGAAAGGCTGATACGCAGCAAGAAAATTGACGGTCTTGTCCTTCCTGTGTCGCTGCTGCAGAGCTCCATTGTGAAGCTCATAGAGGATATGTCCTTCCCGTTCGTCGTCCTCGGCCGCGTGAAGCACGCGGGCGGCAGACTGAGTTGGGTGGATATCGCCAACGAGCAGGCGGGCGCGGCCTCTGTGCGCTATCTCCTCGGCAAGGGCTATCGCCGCGTTGGGTTCCTCACCCGCGGCGATAAGGAGCTTTTTACGCGCGACCGTCTCGAAGGATACCGCGCGGAGCTCACCCGCGCCGGACTGACGCCCGACCCGGTCTACCGCGTCAGCCCCGCCGCGGCGTTTGACGAGACAAAGCTCTATCTCAAAACGCTCTTTGCGAGCGCTGCCGCGCCGGACGCCGTGATCTGCTGTGACGATAAAATGGCGCTTGCCGCGCTGCGCGGCGCGCGGGAGCTCGGCCGGCGCGTCCCGGACGATCTCGGTATTTTGTGCTTTGACAATACCGAGGTCACGGAAATGGCAGAGCTTCCGATCTCCGCGGTGGATGTCGATACGTTTGAGCTTGGGCGGATCGCCGCCGAAACGCTCTTCCGGAAGATGGATAAGCCGGATTTCGGCGCAAGCCGGTCGCAGATCACAACGAAAGTGATAGAGCGCAGCTCTACCATGAAACCATAAAAGGGGGGATGCGCCGTTGAACCTGGCAGCCATTCAGTTCCGAAATACGGAGGACTACCTCCAGCCCCGCGGGAGAAACGAGCTGGCCGTATCGCTCAGTACTGCCCGTGCAGACGCGGACGCGGTCACGCTCTTCTGGTGGCCGCGGTATGAAAGCGGCGAGACGCGCCGCGCTGTTCCCATGGTACGGGAACTTCGCGACGCTTATCTCGACCATTACCGGGCGGCCATTCAGACGGACGGCATTTCCGCCTACACGCGGTACGCTTTTCTCATCGAGAGCGGCGGCGAGAGCGTCTGGCTCGGGAAGAACGGCTTTTCCGCTGCGGCGGAGGAGGATAATTTCTTCGAATTTCTCTGGCCGAACCCGACGGACGGCAGCCGCGCGCCGGATTGGGCATCCGAGCAGGTATATTATCAGATCTTCCCCGAACGCTTCCGAAACGGCGATCCGTCAAACGACCCGCCCGGCGCGGAGCCGTGGGGGGCGCCGCCGACGCGGGAGAATTTTCAGGGCGGCGATCTTCGCGGCGTTATCGAAAAGCTTGGCTACATCCGCGATCTCGGCGCAACATGCCTCTACCTCACGCCCATATTCAAAGCGCCTTCCAACCACAAGTACGACACCGTGGATTATTTCGACATTGATCCGGCCTTCGGCACGAAGGACGATCTCGCGGAGCTCGTTCGCACCGCCCACAAGCTGGGACTGCGGGTGCTGCTTGACGGCGTATTCAACCATTGCGGGTATTACTGGCCGCCGTTTCAGGATGTTGTAAAGCATGGCGAGAGCTCCGGCTACGCATCCTGGTTTTTCCCGCAGAGCTTCCCGGTGAATGAGAAACTGGAGAATTACGACTGCGTCGGCCATTACAAATGGATGCCGAAAATCAATCTGGCGGACGCCGGTGCGCGGGACTACTTCATCACGGTCGGCAAGTACTGGATACGCAATTTCCACATTGACGGCTGGCGGCTGGACGTGGCGGACGAAGCGCCCACGCAGTTCTGGGAGCACTTCTCCGATGCGATCAAAAAGGAAAATCCGGAGGCGCTTCTGCTCGGCGAAACGTGGGCGGACGCGCACCGGCTGCTGGCACCAAACCGGCTCGATTCTGCGATGAACTACCTCTTCCGGGACGCGGCGAGAGACTGGCTTGCAGAGAATCGTCTATCGCCTTCGGAGCTCGACCACCGGCTCAACCGGATGCTCTCGCTCTATCCGTGGGAGACGGCGCTGCGGCTTTATAACCCGCTCGACAGCCACGATACCGAGCGCTTCCGCTGGCTCTGCCGCGACAAGCGGCGGCATGCGCTTGCCGCTGCGCTGCAAATGACGTTCCCCGGCTGCCCGGCGGTATTCTATGGCGACGAGGTGGGGCTCTCCGGCGGCAACGACCCAAACTGCCGCATCGCCATGGAGTGGGACGAAGAGAAGCAGGAGGAAGAGCTTTTCGCCTATTACAAAAAACTCATCGGCATACGGCGGGAGTCGCCGTCCCTCCTCCGCGGGGACTTCCGCACGTGCCTTTGCGACGATGCTTCCAACGTGTACGCCTTCCGCCGGACATACGGCGAGGAGGAAACTCTGGTTGTTCTCAACGCCGGAAACAAGCCGGTGAAAACGAAAATCGCCGCCGAGGGGGCATGGATGCCCCGCATCAGCGGCAGAAAAATTGTATCCTCGGAAAGCGGCGAGATCGCCATCGACGTTGCGCCGTGCTCCGCGGAAATATATCAGAAGAAAGCGAAGGGACGAAAATGAAGAAGTCTACCATGAAAATGCTGGCGCTTCTCCTTCTCGCAGCAATGATGTTAGCGGCATTCACTGCGTGCGGATCGAACGAAGCGCCGAGCACCAGCCCCGTTCCGCCGGCGGAGACCACCGAGAAACCGGCAGCCGGCAACGCAGAAACCGAACCCGTTACGATCAACTTCTGGCATCACTACAGCGCCCAGTCGGCGGAGAACGAAACTCTTATGAAT
>ENA-OUQC01001761-OUQC01001761.1-human-gut-metagenome-genome-assembly--contig:-NODE-1761-length-10565-cov-3.737012_pt1 | contig 10565 bp, 10 predicted proteins | sample MGYA00237942_ERZ548815 | MGnify/ENA primary metagenome ERZ548815 (study PRJEB26490, sample SAMN05194722) | human gut metagenome | biome: terrestrial biome; feature: human-associated habitat; material... | reverse complement strand
ATCTACACACTGCATATCGTCGGCAGCGTCAGATGTGTATAAGAGACAGGGCTTCGCCAGTCCCCACTCCACGCGGTATGCGCCCACGATCAGCACGACGACCAGCCCCAGATTCAGAAACAGCGTGGTAAACGGCGACGACAGGCTCATCACCGCGTTGGCGCGCACGTTGTCGCGCGCGGCGCGGTCGGACTGCCTGCGGAAGCGGTCGTTTTCATAATCGCCCTTGGACAGCGCCTTGATCACGCGCGCGCCGGTAATGTTCTCGCGCACGATGCGCACCAGCTCGTCCAGCGATTCCTGAAGCCTTCGAAACAGCGGAATGCCCTTCACGGAAACCATCGTCACCGACACGCCGATCAGCGGCATGGTCGCCAGCAGCACCAGCGCCATCGGTACGTCCTGAAACAGCGTGATGATGATGCCGCCGAGCAGCAGAATCGGCGCGCGCACGCCCAACCGCTGCACCATGCCCACCATCTGATGCACGTTATAGGTGTCCGTTGTCAGGCGGGAAACCAGTGACGGCACCGAAAACGCGTCCACCTGCGCGCCGGAGAGATACGCGATGCGGGCGTACAGGTCGTGCCGCACGGAGCGCGTTACGTCGCGCGCGACGGCGGCGGAGTTGCGGTTGGCGATCACGTTGCCCGCGACGCACAGAAGCGCGAAGAAGATCATCGCGCCGCCCCAGAGGAAGATTTTTCCCACGCTTTCCTGCGGCACAATATCGTCAATAATATAGGAAAGAAGCCACGGAAGCATCAGTTCGCTGGCCGTGCCGATCAGCTTGATCAGCATGCCGACCGCGACGCGCCCGGTCAGCGGACGCACGTATTTCAGAATCGTTCTCATGCTATTCGTTTATGCCTCCCGGTTCGTGATTCATGGCCTCCATGGCGTTGTCGCACAGCCGCTTCAGAAGGGCGGACGCCGCTTCCTTGTCCGCCTCCGAAAATCCCTCGGTGATGCGCACGCGCCATTCGCGCTTCATCTCGCGAATCAGCGCCACAACCGGCTCCGCCTTCTCGGTGGCGTACAGCCGCTTGACCCGGCCGTCGCATTCGTCCGGCACGATGGTCACATAGCCCTCGTCGGCCAGCTTTTTGACCGCCCGCGCGCTGGTTCCGTTGTCGAATACCGCCGTCTGCGCCAGCTTCGTCACGGCGATGCCGGGGCAGCGCGCGATCCGGTCGAGAAAATACTGCTGCCCCGCGCCGATGCCGGTGTCCTTCAGGCGCTCGTTGAAATACGCCTGCGTTAGCCGATAGAAGATGGAGCCGTATTTCAGCAGGTGATAGTGCTTTTCCGTCTGTTCCATGAGAACGCTCCTTTGCAGATATGTACGTTCACTGTCAAATATCTATTATACGCGAAATAGTTGCGTTTGCAAGTAAAATTTCCTTGCAGACGCAACTATTTCAAAATTTGACGGAAAATTGAACCAAACGGGAGGGAGCTGCGTCCAAAGGACAGGAAAACCCGAAGGGGGCGAAAAACATGAAGAAACTGATTTCAATGGTGCTGGTTCTCGCGCTTCTGTCCGTGGTGTTTGCCGCCGCGGGAATGGCCGCGACGCTGCGCGGCACGGTTCGCACGCCCACGTCCGACGGCACGGTATATGTCCGCACACAGGCGGGCGAGGGAAAGCCGGTTGCTGGCGTGGCCCGCAATGGGGATTCGCTGGTGATTCTGAAAAAGGGGAACACGTGGCATAAGGTGCGCGTGGTTCGCACGGGTGTGGAGGGCTGGATCTATGGCCGCTACGTCCGCTTCACGACTACCTCGACCGATACCAGCGGCGAATGGGGCGGCAATCCCGGCACGTCGAACGACGATTGGAACAACCGCCGAAATTATACGCGCGACGCTTCCGTGACCGACACGGACTCGGTTGTGAACGTGAACGCCTATGTAACCTCGTCCGACGGCTACGCCAACCTGCGCTGGGCGCCCAGCCTGGACAGCGGCGTCATCGATGAAATCGCCGACGGTACGATGGTGTGGGCGCTGGAACGCAACGGCAGCTTCTACCGCTGCTGCACCCGCGACGGCCGAATCGGTTACATTCATAAAAACCTTTTGCGGCTGAAGGATACCGCCGACGGCGTGTGGAACAAAACCGGCGTCGTGCGCTCCTCCGACGGCACCGCCGTCGTCCGCGACCGCGCAAGCAAGTCCGGCTACGCCCTGTACGAACTGAAGGTGGGCGACCGCGTGCGTATCGGCGGCTCGTCCGGCGAGTGGCTGCGCCTGAGCGGCGATAGCTCCTATATGTACCGCACGCTCGTGCGCTTCCTCTCCAGAGCTGAAACCACCGGCAACGTAAACGTCCGCAGCGGCCCCGGCACGCGCTATGGCATCCTGCGTACCCTCTCCAACGGCGAAGCCGTAACCCTCCTCGCCACCGACGGCAACTTCTGCCGAGTAGACACCGGCACAGAAATCGCCTACGTGAGCCGGAAATACCTCAGATACTGACGCGGCGATAGACGAAGCGGGTCGTACCCCCACATTTGGGTGCGGCCCGCCTCGTTTTGACGGACGGGGGAAAATGCGAACGCCGCGGGTTGCAAAATGGGGTGGGGTTTGTTATAATAGGACGGATACTGAGGGAGAAGAGGAAGAAATGTGAGTTCAATCGGAGAGCGGATTTCGGATGTGCGCAAGGCCAGAGGCTACACGCAGGATCAACTCGCGGAGCGGATACACGTATCGCGGCAGACGATTTCGCATTGGGAGAATGAGCGTGCCCTGCCGGATTTTGAAAGCATTAAGCAGCTTTCCCAGGTGCTCGGGTATGACTTTTCTTCCGAGAATGAAGGGATTGCAAGTCGGTTCGAGTCGAACGTCTCGGGAGCGGACAATCCGCTATCGGGTGATTTTTCTTCTGAAAATGGAGAAACTACGGAGAAGCGGTTCGAGCCGAAGACTGCCGGAACGGGCGGTTTGCCGCCGGCGGATGGGTCTCGGCGTGGGCGGCGCGGAAAATGGTGGGCGCTGGCTGGCGTGGTCTGTCTGCTTATGGTGGCCGCGGTCGCGGGCTGGAGGTTCTCGAAGCGCGCCGTGGCGGAGATTGCGGTTCGGCCGCTGTCGCCCGTTGCGTATCTCACGACGCTGGACGAAGGCCCGGAGGGCTGGGCGGCGACGTTTGTGTTTGAAAACGAGAGCGACGTTCCCTTCCTGCCCGACCACGTGATGGCGCTGTATTACGCGGGCGACAGGCTGGAAAACAAAATTAAGATACCGTACAGCGAGCTTTCGCAGTGGATGGACGGCGACAAGATGTGCAGGGGCGACACGCCGCTTCAGCGGACGTTCAGCACCGACCATATGAATATGACGCGCATCGAATGCGTGCTTCAGGGAACGGACGACAACGGGCACAAGCTTTCGGCGCGCGCCAGCGTGGAGCTTGTGAAGCGGTATCCGGAGGACGCGCAGCCGCAGGAGACGCTCGGTCTGCCGACGTTCGAGGACTATAAGACGCAGTATGCCCGCGGCTTGGAGGAAACGGCTGCGGGGCAGGCATATCTGAACGTGCATTGCACAGAGAACCCGGTCAGACCCTCGTTCATTGAGGAAACGGGCGACATGCCGATGTGGACGTATACCATCCGCGCGGAGGAACTGTGCGGCGCGCCGTTCACGGTGGAGAAGGTGCAGGAGGCGTTCTTTGCGGACGGCGGCCATATCGATCGCATGGAATACACGGCTGCCGACCTGAACTGGGGTGACGGCGTGATCGGCGCGAATGCGTATAAAGAGTGGATGGGCGGGCTTCCCGTGCAGTCGCTCCTGGGCATCGGCATCACCGTGTCCGGCGTGGACGCGAACGGGAACCGGCAGGCATTCTATGGCTATGTGGAGTTCTCGAACGAATAGGGAACCGCATTGCGGCGAAAGTTGAACCGAAGATTTGTGGCGGCCGCCTTCCGCGAGGAGGACGGCTTTGCCTGTTTTGGAGTCTGTCTGTTCGGATGACACGGTGATGCATCGGCCGCCTTTCATGTGGAGGGCGGCTTTTCCCGTTTTGGCGTATTCCTGCGGAGGACGCTTTTTTATGCTTGTGGGGTTCGAAAATGTGCAGATTTTTTGCAAGATGTGCAGGATTTTTTCAATGTAATCCAAATGCTCAGAATCTGAGCGCTCGAACGGGCAAATGCTCAGGATCTGAGCGTGACTTTTGAAAGAATATCCTTCAAAATAGAGGACATCAAGGGCGATTGGCCGACGAAGGAAGGGAGGATTCGTGCTGTATCTGGGTTGGATTGTGGCGGCGTTTCTGGCGGGCGGCATTGTGAGCTACGCGTTGCTTCACAGGCAGCGCGCGAAATCGCTGCAGGCGCGGCTGTCGGACGTGGACGGTTTCAGCGGTCGGAGCTACGCGCAGGTGCTGGGACTGGCCAAGGCGAAGCCGCAGAGAATGGAGCGCCTGCCGGACGGTCGGACGCTGAGGGTTTGGGTCGACGGCGGCTACTCGATCGCGCTGCTGTTCGACGCGGGAGAGGTTTGCCTTGGCGTGCAGGATGAACGGATGGGCTGAGAACGAAATGGAGGAATCGGTGTGACGAAGAAACGGAACATTTCGGCAATGATCGCGTTTTGCGTGCTCGCTGTCGGGTTTGTCGTGATGAACTGGCTGGACAGCGAGTACCTGTGGGATACGCTGATGGGGGCGAGATATAGGGGGCTGTGGCAGGCGTGGTGGAATAGGAATGTCGGCTTCAATGGCGGCTTCAGAAGCTTCATGCACATCATATACAGAATCGGTGACGCGGGAACTGTGTACAGCGCCTTTACCAGTTTTCCGGGCTGCTTCTTTACGGTGCTTCCGCTGCTGGCGGTTGTGTTCACGGTGATGAAAAAGAAGATCCCGGCGGGAATTTTTGTGAACGGGTAACCGCGCTACGGGAGAACAAAGAAAGGAAGAACGGAATCATGAAACGAACGCTGAAAATTCTTTTGCTGGCGGTTCTGGCGAGCCTGCTGGCGGTGCAGGCGGTATGCGCCGAGGGCAAGCTGGTGTTTGAACGGGGCAAGCAGGTGGTGCTCTTCGAGCAGGACGGCGTGAAGCTCACGCTGAATGGCGAGGTGCAGGACGACGGCGTGATGTCCGTGCAGCTTTCCGGCGTGCTGGAAAACAAGAGCGGACACAGTATTTCCGTGTTCTACGGTGGCACGTGCAACGGCTGGTCGCTGAGCCGGTTCGTGCTTGGCAATGCGAACGACGTCGCGTCGAACAGCAAGGCGAAGACGTATCTGTCGCTGCCGTATGAGGACTTGGAAGTGAAGCGCTATGCCGATCTGGAGGAGGCGAATTTCACCTTCTTCATCAGCGACAGCAAGACGGGCGAAGCGCTGGCGACCATCGAAGACGTGCGCGTGGTGTTCTCGCAGAGCGGCAAGGCGGCAATGACGTACTTTGAGGAATGTCCCGCGCTGCCGGAGCCGACGTTCTGCGGCGCGATGTACCAGTCGAGAAAGAGCGGCATGATCAAGGTAAACGGCATCGACTCTTCCAGCGCGAAGTACACCTACACCAGCAGTCAGGAGCTGCGCCCGGCGTTTGACGAGTACATTCAGGCGCTTCAGAAAATGGGCTTCACGGTTTCCGGATCCGGCACGTCGTACACGATTTCGAAGGGCGGCGAGAAGCTGGCGAAGGTGAGCTGCGACAAGGACATCCATGTGGAGGTGCTGCCCGGCCACGCCAATATGACGGCCTCCGGGACGACTCCGCAGACGACCGCGCCCTCCGGCTACACGAAGAAGAAGCTGGGCGACACCCTGAAGACGGACACCATGCAGCTTCGCCTGACGGACAGCGGCGTGACGGACAGGGTGAATTCCTATGAGGGCGCGCAGCCGAGCCTGTATTTCATGCTGGAACCGCAGAACGGCAACCGCTTCCTGTATCTGAAGGGCACGTTCAAGAACGCCGGCAGCCGCGAGGTGGACATTCGCAACGTCTACGCGCAGGTGGTGGTGGACGGAAAATACACCTACGAGGGCGATGTGCACGGCCTGCAGCCGGACGGCCGCGACTTCCAGAACTATGTGAGCGCGCAGGCGAGCGTGGGATGCTATGTGGTCTTTGAGATTCCGTCGCAGGTGGTGAACAGCTATAAGAGCGCCACCGTCACGCTCGGCTTCACGGACAGCTTCAACACGAAGATCACCAGCGCCGTGACCGGCTACAATTTCGACTACTGCGACAACGTGTTCGAAATTACGCTGGGCAAGACGGAAACCGCTACCGCACAGCCGTCCGCGAAGGGCAATGATGCGCAGAGCACGACGGAGAGCGGCAGCGACGCGCGCGGCGTGATTACCTTCCAGGAGATTCCGTGGGATTCCAATCCCAAGGAGGCGCGCAAGATTCTGTTTGAGAAGGGCTACGTTTCCTCCAGGCATGTAAGCTCCTTCAATGACAGCTCGACCTGCATGCTTTCGGACGGCGCATCTTCGTTCTACGAGCTTGCGCAGTATTACGAGAAGGTGCTCTACGGCGATACGTCCTTCTACGACGACAATAAAAAGAAGATCGCCGGATACGACGTGGACACCATCGCGCTGTGCTACACCTATGGCATCAAGAACGGCAAGCTGGACAAGAAGACGCAGAAGCTGATTTCCGTGAACGTGGAGCTGAACGCGCCGGACACGGATGCGGCGATGAAGGATCTTCTTGCCAAGCTGACCAAGGTGTACGGAAAGCCGGACGCGGAGGGCTACAGCTCCTACGTATGGTACGGCGCGGATGACAGCATGCTGCTTCTGTATGACTTCGCGAGCCCGACGCTTCTGTATTCCAAGAACAACAACAAGGCATACGTCCAGCAGATGTACGCGGAGCTGGGCTATGTCGCCGACGAAGACGACGTGGACGGACTTTAATTGAGAATTCTAATTAGAAGAAGGAGAGTATCAAAATGGAAAGAAAATCGAAGACCGCTTCCTGGCTGCTGGCGTTTTTTCTGGGGACGACGGGCGCGCATCGGTATTATCTGGGTTATGTGAAGCAGGGCGTGGCGCAGAGCATCGGCTTTGTGAGCCTGCTCATCGGATGGAGTATCCTCGCGGTGACCACGACGCCCTTCGCCGTACTTCTGCTGATGTACGGCGCGGCGGTGAGCATCTGGGCGTTTGTGGATTTCATCCGCATCCTGACCGGCGGGCTGGTTCCGGCCAACGGCATGGGCTATAAGGAGGATCAACCCGTGATGGTGCAGGCGGTTCCGGCGGCTCCCGCGCAGTCCGCGGCGAACGACAGCCTTGAAGCGCTGGAGCGGCTGGCGAAGCTGCACGAACAGGGCATCCTGACCGACGAGGAATTCCAGCAGAAGAAAAAAGACCTGCTTGGAAAGCTGTAAGCGGACAGACCGGCGCGACCCGACGAGCCCTGAAGCCGCCGGGTCGCGCGGAATGCACACGGGAACAAAAACGAATGGAGGAACGGATGAAATGAAGAAACTGATTTGCTGGGCATGCATCCTTGTAATGTTCATGACGGCGTTGCCGGCGATGGCCGATAATGCGAGGAAAAGCGGACAATATACCTATCAGATCAAAGGCAACGGCACGATCACGATTACCAAGTTCCACTGGGGAATGAACAATGGGGATATTTATATCCCAAACATGATCGACGGCTATACCGTTACAGCGATTGGCGATGAGGCGTTCAAGCGTGACGTTATGCGGCGTGACGGCTTTGGCAGACCTGAAAATGATTTTGAAACTGTGTCTTTGACAATTCCAGATTCCATCAAGAGTATTGGCCAAAAGGCATTTTGGAATGCTACGCTGTCAGAGATTAATCTGCCAGATAATGTGCAAAGTATCGGTTACGGAGCTTTTATCGGTAATCCATCCATACAATTCAAAATAAGCAGCAAGCATCCTTACTTTGCCGTGATTAACGGAGCGCTTTACAGCAAGGCCAATAAGGAGCTTCTTGCTTATACACATATGGATGAGACATATAGTGAGTATAACCATTATTCTTATGTCGTTCCTGATGGCATTCTTTCCATTGGTGATTATGCTTTTTATCGGGACTATCAGGCTGAAGCGGCGGTTGCTTACAAGAATGAGTATTTTATAAGTCCTGAGTGTATTGAACTCCCTGCCTCGGTTCAACGCATCGGTGACTATGCTTTCTCTGGATTCCGTTTTGCTAAAGGTTCTATCATTATGCCTGAGAACCTGAAAAGCATTGGCGTATCTGCTTTTAAGGACGCGGCAGGATATATCAAAGACGATATTGTGATTCCATCAGGTGTGACCTCGATTGGGAAAGCCGCGTTTCAGAGAAGTGAACTTTTATTTTTCCCTGATGGAGAATATAAGGGTATTGTTTTTCCTGAAGATTGTGCGGTAGCTGCAATCGAAGAAGATACTTTTCGGGATTGCGGTAATGGCATTTATGTCAACACGACGAATATCCATCGGGTTGGCTCCTATGCGTTCTATAATGCTCAGACTGTTGATTGGCCGCATATTGAATCAATTGATGATTGGGGAGAATATGCTTTTGCCTATAAAGGTAAAATAAGCTGTTTGTCGGATGATTATGTTTATGGCGGCGAGAACATTCGATATGGAACTATTTTGAGAGGTTTAGAAGAAAATCAGGTATCCCTCTCATCTAAGGTTACAACCATACCGGAAGGATTTGAGTTAACTGCCACATTGCCCGATACTGTAAAGGCAATATCCTCGCACGCCTTCAACAGTGTAGTCACCGACTATCGGCTTTCCAGCTCTCTAACGAATATCGCAGTCGATGCTTTCCCCAAAGGCTCTACCTTTGTGGTGGATGAGGGTTCCTATGCTGAACTGTGGTGCGGTGAGAACGGATTTGGCTATTCCATCGAAGGACAGGATAATCTCGACTGGCTGAACAACTAAACACGCGCTTCCCCGCCGTCCAGCCCGGGCGGCGGGGTTTGCTGTATACTCGATTCATACCTGCGCTTGAGTTTTTTCTGACAAATGCAAGAAGTGTGCGCTTCCGTGCGTCCTGCGGCTGTGTTACAATGAATGCAGCCAAAGAGAAGGAGGAAACGGAGCGCAGCAAGGAAAGAGAGCTTGAAGCGGCGCGCCTTTCCGCCAAAAAGCTTGTGGAGCAGGTTCGTGCGGAGGCACAGCAGCTCATTGACGAGATAACCGAGATGCAGAAGCTTGCGGACGGCGAAAACAGCGCGGATATGATAGCCCGCGCCCGTGCTCAGATGAAGGTTGGCGTGGGTAAGCTTCAAAATCTTGCGGACCCGGTTGCTTCGGACAAGGACGGCTACCGTCTGCCGAGAAAGCTTGTTCGGGGAGATACCGTTCGCATAAACGGAATGAACAGAGAGGGAACGGTGGTCGGCTTGCCGGACGGCCAAGGCTACTGCACGGTTCAGACCGGAATTGTGAAATCAAAGGTTCATATTTCGGAGCTTCGCCTTGTGGAAAACAACAGGAAAAAGACCACGCTTTCCGGCGGTTCGGTGTCAAAGAGCATAGAAAGCCCCTCACGCAGGGCTGCCGCTTCGGAGCTTGACCTTCGCGGAATGGATGTGGAGCAGGCGCTTTTGGAGCTTGACCGCTACATCGACGAATGTGTTCTGCTCAATCTCAAGACCGTTTCCATAATTCACGGCAAGGGAACCGGCGCTTTGCGGGCGGCGGTTCAGCAGGCGCTTAAAAAGAACAAAGCTGTACGCAGCTTCCGTCTGGGCGTTTACGGCGAGGGCGAAAATGGCGTTACAATAGTTGAGCTGAAATAACAGGAGAACGGCATGGATTTTGAAGAACTTTCCGCAATAAAGGATGAAGCGGAGCGGGTCAACCGCACATACGACATATTCGACGAGGAAAAGCGCCTTCGCTCAAAGGCAGGGCGTGTGGAGTTTATAACCACCGTGCGCTATATTGAAAAATATCTGAAGCCCGGCGACAAAATCCTTGATATAGGAGCGGGCACCGGCGCATACAGCATTTATTTTTCGCGGAACGGCTAGGAGGTTTCGTCGCTTGAACTTGCGGACGCGAACATCCGCAAATTCCGCGAAAAAATAATGCCGAGCGACTGCATAGACCTTGTGCAGGGCAACGCCCTTGACCTTTCGCGCTATCCGGACGGGCGCTTTGACATTGTGCTTGTGCTCGGTCCGCTGTACCACCTCGAAAAGCCGGAGGACAAACAGCGCTGCATTGCCGAGGCAAAGCGCGTCTGCAAGGACGGCGGCAAAATTTTCTTTGCGTTTATCTCAAACGACATGGTGCCGATGACAGAGTTTGCGTACGACGAAAAGTACTTCCTCGGCGATACATACGACCACGAAACGTTCAAGGTCTTTGATTTTCCGTTTGTGTTCCACACCTTGGACGAAATGCGGGAAATTTTGCACCGCGGCGGCGTGAAGATTCTGAACGAGGTCGCTTCCGACGGAATGAGCGAGCTTTTGGCGGGGCGCATAAACGCCCTTGATGAGCAAAGCTATGAGCAGTACCTGCGCTATCACTTCTATGTCTGTCTCTTATACACATCTCCGAGCCCACGAGACTAAGGC
>ENA-OUQC01001759-OUQC01001759.1-human-gut-metagenome-genome-assembly--contig:-NODE-1759-length-10571-cov-3.235165_pt1 | contig 10571 bp, 6 predicted proteins | sample MGYA00237942_ERZ548815 | MGnify/ENA primary metagenome ERZ548815 (study PRJEB26490, sample SAMN05194722) | human gut metagenome | biome: terrestrial biome; feature: human-associated habitat; material... | reverse complement strand
GAAATAGAAAACGAAGATCTGAAACAAACCCGTTTTTACGGACAGTTTAATCAGTTGGAACAGAATATTTATGATGTCATTTTGCTGGATCGGATGCTTCCCGGAATGGAAGGAACGGAAATTCTGACTGCCCTGCGTGCCAAAGGAATCAGCACTCCCATCATTATGATTACTGCACTTGGAACCTTATCGGACAAGGTAAAAGGACTGGATCTGGGGGCAGACGATTATCTGGTGAAGCCCTTCGCCTTTGAAGAGCTGATGGCTCGGATCCGCTGCGTCACACGCCGTTCCCCGATCCTCACACCTTCCGATCCATCGAAAGTATGCTTAGAGGATCTTACCTTATTTATAGAAGAAAAGCGCCTAATGGGACCTGCCGGGCAGTGCACGCTTTCACAGCGGGAAGCCGTCCTGACCGAAGTTCTGCTGCGCGCAGGTTTAAATACACCAATGCCCCGTACCACCTTATTATTAAAGGTATGGGGACCGGACAACGATATTGAAGACGGAAACCTGGATAACTATATTCACTTTCTACGCCGCCGTTTCCGGCAGCTTGAAAGTACATTGCAGATTAAAACCCTGCGTGGAACCGGCTACTGCCTGACCAAAGCCGGCGAAAGGAACTGACACTGCCATGATTTTACAGAAAGTACATTGGAAACTTACCCTGCTGTGCACCGGAATTACCGCCTTTATTATGCTGGTGATGTCCTTAATCTACCTTCATCTATCGGAAACACAGCTTTTTCAGAATGAGCTGTATTCCTTTGAGAATGATTTACATACGATGGAAACCAATCTCGAACAACAGTCTATCATCTCCATGGAATGGATCGCCAAGATGGAAGCTTACGAGAATTATCAGTTGTTCCTGTTTGATAACGGGACTCCCTTTCTCTATAACCAGCTTCACGATACCCCGCAAAACCAGAAGCTTCTTAAGAAAGCACAGGAGGCCGCAGAAGAACTGGAGCTTCCCACAAAAAAATCCTCTGCGGTTTTAAACCGGATGGACTCCGTACTCTTAAATGCTTCCCGCCAGGAAAACGATTTAATCGGTATGGTCTATTCGACAGGAAGCGACAGTTCCCTGCAGATTTTTGTCTTCTCTTCGCTTTCCCACCTACATTACCAGTACATAGAACAGAGGATTTTCTTCGTGTTGATTACCGTATCGGCAACCTTGCTTTTGTTTGCCTTTTCCTATTTCTTTACGAAAAGGCTATTAAAGCCCATTGCCGAAAATCAGGAAAAGCAGCTTCAATTCGTTGCTTCTGCCTCTCACGAGCTCCGCACACCGTTGGCTGTCATCCTGTCCAGTGCCGAATGCTGTGAATATGGGGCTTCTTCCGACCAGCAATCTTTCCTGCGGACCATCGGGGAGGAAGGAAAACGGATGTCACACCTGATTGACGAAATGCTCTACCTTTCCCAATCCCGCGACCAGCAGATGAGGATTCACCTGGAACAGGTAGAACTGGACACTCTGTGTCTGAAGGGCTTTGAATCCTTTGAACCGCTGGCTGCCAGACAGGGACTTACACTTTCGCTGGATCTCCCGGAGCATCCTATTCCTTCTGTAACCGGTGATGAAGAAAAGCTTATGCAGCTATTAAGCATCTTATTAAGCAATGCCCTAAGCTACACCCCAAAGGGTGGAAGCATCACCATCCGGCTGAAAACACAGGGAAGAGCCCATCTGCTTTCTGTAGAAGACACTGGAATTGGAATCACCAAAGAAGATCAGCCTCATATTTTTGACCGTTTTTATCGGACAGAAAAATCCCGAAGCACCAAGGGGCACTTCGGGTTAGGTTTATCGATTGCTTATGAAATTGTGACCGCCCATGGCGGCATAATCGAGGTAGAAGATAATACTCCAAACGGAAGCATCTTTACCGTTACTTTATAAAGAATTCTTCTGAAGCTCCCGCATAACAAGCAGTTCACGGACTACCCAGGGAGCTTCGGAAGGCTCCTTCACGTTTTCGTTACGGGCAATCATGTCTGCAAGAGGAAGCCAGCAGACCTTCGTTCCCGCCTCTCCCTCATGGAAATTTCCAACAACATATCCGGATGCATCCGCTGCTTCCTTAGAATCTCTGATATCTTCCACCTCACAGAAGTAATAATAGGAATCCATAACGAGAACTTCTTCTGCCTGCCGTTTTGTCTTCTCATGCACCAGAAAGCCTTCCCAGATGCTGTCAGGCTTTACATGACAGCCTGTTTCTTCTAAGACCTCCCGCGTCAGTGTGCCGAACAGGAACTCTCCCTGCTCCATACCGCCGCCCGGAAATTTACAGTCTCCCTGCTCTCCCAGAATCACCAGATATTTTCCATTCTGGCGGATAATGCCACGGACTGCCGTGCGTCCCATGAAGCTTCCGTCATCGATACCCTCCGGCAGGTTCAATGTCAGTTCCTGCATGCTTCTTTCTCCACAACCACTTCTTTATCATAGCTCCAGGTCACGCCCCGATCATCGGAGTGATACAGGCCATGACAGAAGCCGTCCTGATTATAATAATCTCCATCGGCTCCCTGACCGGCTTCCATATAGAGGATGCCGTCCTCCTCCCATACCTTTTCCGGCATGACGAACGGATTATAATAGGTTCCATCAGAAAGCTTTATTTTTGCTGACGGATAGGAAATCTCCCGGAAGGTTTTTCCTCCGTCTGCGGTCCGGTAAAAGGCTCCCTTAGCGCCTCCGCTATAGGAAAGACACGAAAATCCCGTCTTGCCATCATCAAGGAAATGAATCCACTTCGCTGCGCCGCCCATTCCAAGGTAAGGATCAGAATTCACAACCTCTCCCGTCTTTCCGTCAGCCTGTACGAGAAGAAGCACATAATAGCGGCTTCCCGCCGCCTGATCGACCGGAACCATCCGGTATTCGCTTCCGTCTGTCAGCGTATCCACGGCATCTGCCTCATAGGTCAGATACAGCTCCAGATATTCCTGACTGACCTGCGTGTCATTCCCTGAATCGTTTCCAACTGTCTTATTTTCCTCCACCTTTGCGCTTCTTTCGGCTTCCTGTAAGGTCAGCTCCTCAACATAGAGATACAGATCATTATAAAGGGCCGTCATATCACCGCTTTCCATATAGGAAGAAAGGGCAAAGGAATACCGTTCTTCTCCAACAGAAAACCAAATCGTATCCCGGGATAGATCCGGATAATTCTGTGCCAGATCACACATATCCCGGCAGAACTTTTCAATCTCTGCCTCCTCACGATAGACACCGCCTACGATAAGCTGCTTCGTGTCCGGATCTCCGTCCGTAACCTCATAATAAACATAACGGTTATGTTGTGCGGAAAATCCTTTGGTTGCCTCATCTTCCACAACCTCTATCCGGGGCTCTGCATTTTGTGTAACGCCGGTATTCTGTGCAGCTTCGGTATTCTCTGCTTCTTCCTCCTCCGTACCGGTCTCATCCATTTCCTGATCTCGGGAAGACGCCAGTGTATCATTGATATTTTCCTGTATGCGGTCCCTGGACAGGTAAATACTGCCGCCAATCAGCAGCAGAATTCCTGCCAGCACCACAAATACAATGATCAATGCCCGATTCGATTTTGTTTCTTTATTCTCCTGATTTGACATTTCAGTATCCTTTCAAGACTCTGATGCCATCTACTGTTCCATGCTTTCACAGTTACTCTTGATGCATATTCATCTTACATCATGGTTCCGGTATCTTCACCGTTATCTCTTCACAATGGCTACGCCATATTTTTCAAGAGTAAGCGTATCACCCTTTGCATAAACCTGATCCGTCAGCAGATCGGTTCCGGCTTCTTCCATCACAACTTCCTTTTCCTCCTGTGTATTATTTAACAGGAACAGGAATTCTCCATTGTCATTGTAACGGGCAGTTGCCTCAATTCCCTCCGGTGTCTTTGCAACCGGCCTGATACCAAGGCTTTCGCAGATATCACCAAGATATTTCTTATAAAACTCTTCATTCGAACGTGCGCCTACATAATAAGCTTTACCATTACCAAACTCATTCTCGGTGAGCACCGGCATGCCTGCGTAGAAGTCACTTTCATAAGAGGCGATCTCCTTTGCACCGCGAAGATGCATCAGATCGCAGAGAAGACCTGCCGGATACTGCTTTCCTTCATAAACAAAGGAGTTATTCTCTTCCGGAGGAAGTGCATCGGATTCCTCTACCCAGATGCCAAGAATATCCTTCAGTCTGCCCGGATAGCCTCCGAGAGTAACCAGATCATGATCCTCTACATAACCGCTGAAATAGGTCGTAAGGAAGCTGCCGCCCTGCTGTACATATTCGCGTACCTTCTCATCGAATCCGTCCTTGCACATATAAAGCATCGGTGCCACCACCAGCTTATAGGAAGAAAGATCATCCTCCACGCTGACAAAATCCACGGAAATATTCTGCTGGAAGAATGCCCTGTAATAGAAGCTTACTTCCTTCGTATAATTAATCAGCTTACTCGGACCTGCACTTAATTCTGCTGCCCACCAGTTATCCCAGTCAAAGACAATCGCAACATCAGATTTTGCTCTTGCACCAAGCGTTACACCCTGCAGCTTATCAAGCTCTGCACCAAGTGCGGTAATCTCACGGAATACTCTGGTATCATCCGTTCCCACATGCTCGATCACGCCGCTGTGATACTTTTCGCAGGCACCCATGCTTCTTCTCATCTGGAAGAACATTACAGTGTCTGCGCCATGTGCAACCGCTTCATAGCTCCATAATCTCATTACGCCTGGCCGCTTCAGCTTACAGTAAATGTGCCAGTTGCTGACTCCCGGTGTCTGTTCCATCAGTGCAAAGGGCTTGCCCTGCTTAAGTCCACGCATCAGATCATGGTTCATGGCTGCATCTCCCGGTACGGCATCATATGCCGGATAGTTATCCCAGGAAACAAAGTCCATATCCTTCGCCCACTTCTGATAATCCAGATGCTTATAAGCACCCATGAGGTTCGTGGTAACCGGAATATCCGGTGTGATTCTCTTTAAAACATCCTTTTCGATATTAAAGCATTCCAGCATGCTGTCGGAATTGAAACGATTGTAATCAAGGGAAATTCCCTGGAAGTTCGTACGGATCTGTCCATCCCACAGGAACTCCTCGGAAAGCATGTTGCACGCTACAACATCGTCCCAGTCATACATCGTGTGGCTCCAGAATGCCGTATTCCATACACGGTTCAGTTCATCAAGGGTACCATACTTCTTCTGCAGCCATACACGGAAGGCTTTTTCACAGTTTTCACAATAGCACCAGCCGCCAAATTCATTGTTAATATGCCAGGCTACAATATTATCGTAATCCTTATAACGCTCTGCGATCTTTTCCACAAGCGCTGCGGAATACTTACGGTAATTCGGGCTGTTCGGACAGGAATTATGACGTGCGCCGAACTTCCTCTTCATTCCGTTATGCTCTACCCGGAGAATATCCGGATATTTTCTTGCCATCCATGCCGGATGCGCTGCAGTAGAGGTTGCCATGCAGACCTTTAAGCCATTCTCTTTTACAAGCTTCATAATCTTATCCAGCTTGCTGAAATCGTAGGTGCTCTCATCCGGCTGCAATGCTGCCCAGCTGAATACATTTAAGGTCACGACATCAATATGCGCCTTATGGAAAAGCCTCATATCCTCTTCCCAGATCTCCTCCGGCCACTGCTCTGGGTTGTAATCACCACCATATAACATTTTCTGTACTTTTTTGCTTTCAATCATGCAATGATCCCCCTGCTGTTGTTCTTTATTTAATAAATTGAAACTCTTTCAATTTTACTTTACCTTCTAACTGGATGATAATGGTCTTTACCGTAGAAAGCTCCGGGATCTTCTCTTCCAGCGCTGCCTCATAAGAACAGAAGCCCTTCTTTTCCGGTAAAGGAAGTACCCGGTCAACCAGTATGGTTTTATGATTCTCGTCCTCTGACAGGACACGGATTCTTGCTTCCTCTAAAACCCAGGCGGTAAATTTGAATTTCGATGCCTGTTTTTCAAAGAAAAAGTCACGGTATACGAGCTCGCCCCTTACCTTTCCATCAGGAAGCTTCTGTATCTCATCCGGTGCTTCTCCCGGCCTGCCCGGAATCAGACACGTTTCTCCATGCTCTGCATGTCCAGATGTTCCCTTATGAATAAAGCAATTGGTATAATCGTCATACCGGATGGCTTCGGTCAGCGCAAACGGATTCCGCACACCGGCCTTCTGTCCGTCTAAAATCAGCTTCTTCATCTGCCGGATATCCACAGATGAAGCTCCTGCCTCAAACAGATATCCACCATCCTCAAGAAGCATCTGTCCGGAAATCACATCATAATACCGAAGCTCCTGCTTCTTCGCACAAAGTGTTACCTTCCTTGTCTCGCCCGGTCTGACGTTCTTAAGCCGGACAAAATCCTTCAGGGTACGGATCGGACGTACCACTCTGGAATCCATCTTATGTACATAAAGCTGGATGACCTCATCCCCTTCACAATGACCGGTATTGGTAACGGAAAGCTTCACCTGAATTTCATCCGGCTTATCCTCAACCGTCATCTCATCATATGCAAAGCTGGTATAAGACAGGCCATATCCAAACGGATACAGAACCCTTCTGTCAAAATACTGATAGGTTCGTTTGCCCTTAATAATATCGTAATCGTTAATATCCGCCAGATCCTCATCCTTCCGGTACCAGGTCATGGGAAGGCGTGCCGCCGGATTTACCCGTCCGCTCAATACTGCCGCAATACCGTTTCCAAGCTCCTGCGAGCCGGATGCCGTGTACACGATGGCCTTTGCCCTGTTTTGAAGCTCCACAATAGAATACGGATAATTGGTCACCAGAACAATGACTGCATCCGGATTGACTTCCAGCACCTCATCTGCCAGCCGTTGCTGTGCAGGCGGAAGAGCAAGTGTCGTACGGTCAATCTCTTCCTTGCTGTTGATTACCGGATTGGAACCCAGTACAACGATGGCTTTCCCTGCCTTTTCTACCAGTCCCAGTACCTCTTTTGAACCATCCTCGATAATCTCCATCCGGAAACGCACCGGCTCACCTTCGGATACGGCATGGGAAACAAGTCCAAGCTTCTCATCATCTCCCTCACCAACTGCCACATCACCATTTTTAATTACCGCAAGATAGCCGTCCGCATCTATCGTCACCTGCCGTCCGTTCCAGCTGTTTAACAGGTAAGAGCCATCCGGCTGTTCCTGAAAATCCCACTGCTCCCGGATAAACCAGTGAAAAGCCTCCTTCGAAGAAGCGGTAATGAGATACGATCCCTCTTCCAAAAGCACAAAGCGGTCATTGCTCATCGCCTGTAAGGTCTTATTTCCACATCCCCAGTCGGTATAGAGGAAGGTTTCTGCCTGTTCCTTTTCTCCCAGATACAGGCGGTTATCTGCATCCAACGCCACATATTTTCCATCTACGGATAACTGAAGCTTTGACAGTCCACTGTGACAGGTCACCTCTGCCTCCGGAAATTCCCTGCGGATTCCCTCTACCGGCGTTACCGCATAGGGAGGAACTCCTGAATACCAGTCCTTGTACCAGACATCTGCAAGCGGTCCCACTACGGCAATTGTCTCAGGCATTTTAGTCTGAGGCTTGTCCCTGCCAACGGAATCCTGCAGCTCCGGCTCCTCTGCGTCCTTTTCCCACGGAAGAATCCCTTCATTCTTTAACAGTACCACCGACTCCTCTGCCATTTTACGGCAGATCTTCTGATGTTCGGTGCTGTTTACGTATTCTTCTCCCATTTCGCTGTAGGGACAATCCCCGTTTCCATCAAACAATCCAAGATGAATCCTTGTCCGGAATGAATTACGCAGGGCACGGTCAATATCCTCCTCTGTAATCAGCCCCTGCTCATAAGCATCCTTCGCTGCCCGGTATACCACCTCCGGATCATCCGTGAACGCATCAATTCCTGCCTTCAGACCATACGCAAGGGATTCGGCATGTGTGGCAAAATAATGATGAAACTGTACCGTCTGCTGGAAATCTCCACCATCACAGACCACATGTCCGGGAAGCTTCCACTCATCCTTTAAAAGATCCTGTACCTCATGGTTAACCACCGCAGGAACACCATTAATCTCATTATAGGAAGTCATCACGGCTTCTGCACCGCCCTCTGTAATGGCCTTGCGGAACGGCTCCAGATAATATTCATGCTTATTTCTTTCATCAATGGAGGAAGATACGGAAACACGATCCTTCTCCACATTATTCGCATAAAAGTGCTTCAGAGTTGCCGCACACCGGATATAAAAAGGATCGTCTCCTTTCATTCCCTGAATATACGCAGATGCCATCTTTCCTGTAAGGCACGGATCCTCTCCGTACGCCTCTTCCGTTCTGCCCCATCGCGGATCACGCTCCATATCAATGGTCGGCGCCCAGCGGCAAAGACTTCCCCCGTTGTTTCTCTTATATAATGCCCTTGCCTCCTCACCTGTCACACGTCCACATTCATGAATCAACTCCGTATCAAAGCTGCCGCTCATACCGATCGGCTGCGTAAAGGATGTGGTCGGCTCCGGCTCTCCTGCGTCAAACGCCTGATCATGACGCGCCTGAATGCCATGTGCCGCTTCACCTCCCACATAGGAAGCCTTAATTCCCAGCCGGTCAATATCCGGAATACCGGTCGTCAGGCAATGAAGCTTTTCCTCCAATGTCAATTCCGAAACAACCGCATCCAGCCGCTCTTCTACGGACAGTGCATTGTTCCATAAAGCAAAATCCTTACCTGTACCCATTGCAATACCCTCCTTATGTCATTCTCTTCCGTTATTTATTCATTTACAGTAACTATTCAGAACCACATTCGTAAAACCGCTGCTAACACAGCTTAAGTTTTACTCATGTGGTTACTTCGCCATATAAATTATGTCAAATGTCCTTACGAATGTGAGCATTCGACGTCCATATTGTCATAATTTGCATGGCTCTGAATAGTTACCATTTACAATGTTTCTGCTCTCTCCCTTTATAAACGCCTCAATATTCCTGCAGGTTTCACTCACACAGCGGTTTCTGGCCTCCACACTCGCCCATGCAAGATGCGGTGTGATAAACAGCTTTCTGCTGTCCATAATCTTGCTTAACGGATTACTTACCTTCATCGGCTCCGTACTTGTGACATCCAGACCCGCTGCCTGAATTTCCCCGTTTACCAACGCATCATGCAGATCCTGATCGTTCACAACCGGTCCTCTCGCCACATTAATCAGAATTGCCGATTTCTTCATCTTCGCAAGTGCATCCTTATTAATCAGGTTTCTGGTAAGGTCACTTAACGGACAGTGCAGTGATAAAACATCGGATTCCCTTAATAAGGTATCGAAATCCACCTGCTCATAATCCGTACAGGTACTCTTACCGGTCACCGAATGAAAGATCACACGGCATCCAAACGCACTTGCAATCTGTGCAACCTTGCGTCCGATATTTCCCATGCCGATGATACCCCAGGTCTTTCCCGCCAGCTCAAAAAAAGACTCATCAAAGTTTGAAAAACGGCTCTGGGAAGCATACGCACCGGACTTCACATATTCATCATAATGACGAAGTTTTTCCAGCACATAAAGGCAAAGCGCAAAGGTATGCTGCGCTACCGCATCCGTCGAATAATTACGGACGTTCGCCACCTTAATACCGTGCTTACTGCAATACGCAAGATCCACGTTGTCATAGCCTGTCGCAAACTCGCAGATCAGCTTTACATACTTTGCCCCATGCAGGGTCTTTTCCGTTAACGGAGCCTTGTTTCCAACCACAACGTCCGCATCCTCAATCCGCTCGATCACTTCCTCCTCGGTCACTGTATTCGGATAGGTAATCACTTCACCAAACCGGCTGAAGCCCTCCACCGATATATCAAGCCCTACACTATTCCGTTCCAATATCACAATCTTCATATACATTCTCCATCCCACATCCATAATGTCGGAATCCTCCTCCTGTTATGCCCCTCCCAAAAGGAAAATCAACATATAAATAAGAGATGACGAAATCCTCTCTTATTATAAAGAAATTCTATTCTTTTGTCATCTCTTTCGTGGGATGTTCTTTTATAATAATTCCATATTTCGGATACTTATCCTTCCATTGATCTGATCCTAAAAATGGAAGTGATGAATACCGCCTTTTTCACAGATTGCATGACAAATGGAACCCACCTCAAATCCCTGTGCTTCAAGAGATTCCCTGGCGGTCTCCATGGCAGCTTTAAATCCGGATACCATTGCATCAAAGTGCTGCATGGCAAAATTTTTACCTAATCCTACATGAACTGCCTCTTTTTCGAAGTCTTCTCTCGAAATATCTGTTATCCTGTAAATACCATTGATCCCTAATGCCATATTTTCTGTACTACTATCATAAATCATTGTACTGACAATATCATAGGCAGGTGCAAGACGTATCCTTTTTAAATCTTCACTATATAACAGGGATTGATTTTTGATATGGTTATCCGTATTTCCAATTAAATAGTTAAAAACACAGATCTTCCATAGCTTTAGCTGGTCTTCCATCGGTGAAGCT
>ENA-OUQC01001757-OUQC01001757.1-human-gut-metagenome-genome-assembly--contig:-NODE-1757-length-10580-cov-3.681710_pt1 | contig 10580 bp, 7 predicted proteins | sample MGYA00237942_ERZ548815 | MGnify/ENA primary metagenome ERZ548815 (study PRJEB26490, sample SAMN05194722) | human gut metagenome | biome: terrestrial biome; feature: human-associated habitat; material... | reverse complement strand
CTACCAGACAATCATGAACATAGGCCGCAAGCAGGAGACATCGCTAAACGCCTTCATCAACTGGAACATTACCCCGCGCATGGCTGCGAGCATAAACGGCACTGTGGCATACAGCGACTTCGATGTCAAGCCGATGAACCTCTACAACTCAGGCTGGCGCGGCGACTTCAACGCCAACTGGAGCTATACAATGCCTTGGAACATGCGCGTAAACGCATACGGCGGAATGGCATCCAACCAGCCTAATCTGCAAGGCAACTATGGCGGCTGGCACTACTACGGACTGGGACTCAGCCAGGACTTCCTGAAGGACAAGTCGCTGACGCTCGCAGCATACGCGACAAACGTGCTGGAGAAACACACCTACTGGTCATACACCACAACGACCGAAGACATCAAGACAACAGGCAAGTACGGACGGCAAAGCTGGGCTGTAGGCATGTCGCTGACATGGAACTTCGGCAACCTGCGCCAGGACGTGAAGCGCGTGAACAGCACGATAGACAACGACGATTCGGTCAAAAGCGGAAATCAGGGAGGAGGACTTTTATGAGCGACGAATCGAACATCCGCGCACAGATGCGCAAAGGTGTGCTGGAATACTACATACTGCTGCTACTGTCAAACGGCAAGGCCTATTCGTCAGACATAATAGACCGACTGAAAAAGGCTCACCTGATAGTGGTGGAAGGGACATTGTACACCCTGCTCAACCGCATGCGACGTGAGGGAAAACTCGACTACCAGTGGCAGGAATCGACACAAGGACCGCCGCGAAAGTACTACTTCATCACCGATGAGGGACGCAGAACACGCGATATAATGTCCGATGCATGGGACGAAATATGCAACGTAGTAACACACCTGAAAGAACTAAGCAACGATGAACAAAACAGTTAACATAAACCTCGGAAACCGGGCATTCACGATAGACGATGATGCCTACGAACTCCTCGGCCAGTATCTCGAAACAATCAAGCATGTCTACCGCAACCAGCCAGATGCTGAAGAACTTGCCAAAGACATAGAGTCCCGCGCAGCAGAACTGCTGGAACAGAAACTCGCGTCAGGCAACTCCATAATCACGCTCGACATGGTCAAAAGCGTCATTGACCAGATAGGCCAGCCGCAAGATTTTGAGGACGACATGGCCATGGACGATGCGGAAAACATTGATAACCAATCCGGAGCAACGGGAAACCAGGACTCTCAAAGCACAGGCTCAGGCACTTGTCCTCCGCCTCCATTTCCTACTGACAACATCCACGTCAAAAAGAGGTTCTTCCGCGACCCATCCAACAAGCGCCTCGGCGGCGTATGCTCTGGCATCGCAGCATACCTGAACGCCGACCCGACATGGATACGCCTTGCTGTGGTATGCCTGTGTTTCCTCTCCTTCTACACCGCTGCCGTTGTTTATCTGGCGCTTTGGATAATAATCCCGGAAGCGCAGACAGCACTCGAGCGAATGCAGATGAACGGCGAAAACCCCACATTCGACAATATCGGGAAGACCGTAAAAGGGATGTTCAAAGGGTCAGACAGAAGCGTCCCGCCGCCCATCCCGAATGGCGAGAAATCCGGCGGCAAGCGTTTTGCCGACACCCTAAGCCAAATTTGCGCCGTGATTGCGAAAGTCATTCTTATTCTCATCGGCATAATATGCGCCCCTGTAGTCCTCGGCCTTTTCATCATTCTCATAATCCTGATTTCGGTGTTGGCAGCCACCGGCATATTCGGTCTTGAACTGCCGGGGTATTTAGAATCGTCCGGAGAGGGAAGCTTGCTGCTGTTCACAGCAATCGGGTTGGTAATTGCAGTCGGAATACCACTCTTCTCACTCCTCTACACTATCTTTGCCGGCTCTCGCCGCATGTCCCGCCCCTTCCGTGTTTCGCTGCTCACTGCATGGGTTATCGGACTGGTACTGGCAGTCGGCGGCATAATCGCAATCGGAAACACACACACAGTCAAACATCTAATAACAGACGAAGACGAGTACGTCATGCCTGTTACTGATACGGACAGTGTCCGCGACACACTGCCTCGCGACAGCATCACTGCAGCTCACAGCCAACAAGACAAGAAATAAAGTTTGAGTTCTCATATCAGGGCGGTGCGCTTATTTTGAATCAATTCAAATAAGCGCACTCTCTGTTTTCCTTTGATATACTTGCATCCACGGCGGCTGCCGATACTGGCCACAAACTATATGCATGACAGTAACCCGTTGAATACTCGCATATTACACATTCATAAAACATCACACATCGCGATGCCTTAAATATAAGATTACAACAGGCTGAATATCAGCGGCATTACAACATACTCCAAAAATCAAAGAGGAACGTCGTTTTTTTATCTGATATTTTTTTTGCAATTTTGTAGTTCCAAATCGACCGGTTTCGGCTGGTCACAGAGCCGACATTATGAACGAGAACTTCCAGGAGTTGTGGAACGGATGCCTCGAAATCATCCACGACAACATAGGCGATGAAAAGTTTGACACATGGTTCAAGTGTGCCAAAGCAGTTTCATATAATGATGATGTGCTTACGTTGGAGCTGCCTTCAATGTTCTACAAGGAACAGTATGAGGGGGTATACTACGAAATACTGCGAATGTCGCTTCAGCGCAAGTTCGGCAAGGAGGTTAAACTGGTTTATAATGTCGCAATGGTGGGAGGCGATACCGCATCAGTGGTACACATCCCCAGCACACGTCAGTCAAGCATTGCCGTCAACAAGAGCTTTACCTCGGCGCAAAGGCCGGCATCCCCTTTTGCCAACGTGCAGTATGCGGACGTTGACCCGCAGCTCAACCCGGCATACAACTTCGACAATTACTGCGTGGGACAGAGCAATCACCTCCCCTTCGTGACAGCCGAGTTCATAGCCAACCACCCGGAAAAGACTGATTTCAACCCGTTCTTCCTGTATGGAGAAGTCGGCGTGGGCAAGACCCACCTCATACAGGCCATAGGATTGCGCATCAAGGAAACTCGCCCTAACAGCCGCGTGCTTTATGTGACGTACCGTGAGTTCCAAAACCAGTGCAGCACTGCGTATATGCAGCACAAAGTGCCTGATTTCATACGCTGGTATGAGAACATCGACGTTTTGCTGATAGACGACCTTCAGGAAATCTCGGGCAAAGACGGCACGATGAATGTCCTCTTCCCGATATTCAACCACCTCCACCAGCATGGCAAACACCTGATTTTCACCAGCGACCGTGCGCCGGTAGATTTGGACGGCGTTACCGACCGCCTGATAGACCGCTTCAAATGGGGCGTGGTGGCTGAAATGAAGAAGCCTGACCTGCAGCTGCGCAAAGCCATACTGAAATCAAAGGCTGAACACAACGGTCTTGACCTGCCGCAAGAGGTCATAGACGTTATTGCAGACAATGCCGACGGCTCTGTGCGACAGCTCGAGGGCATCGTGATGGGGCTCATAACCACCTCCATTGCAAGAAGAGTCCCAATCGACGCAGACCTCGCCCGCGAGGTGATGCAGCACACGGTCAAGGTGCAGCGGCACACCATAAACTTCGACATGATAGTCGAGGCCACTGCCGGTTTCTATCACCTGAACCCGGATGTCATTTTCTCAAAGAGCCGCGTGCGCGACATTGCCGATGCCCGGCAGATGATAATGTACCTGGCACACAAGCACACCAAGCTGTCGTCGCCTGCTATCGGAGCGAAGCTGAACCGCCGTCACGCCACCGTCCTGCATGGTATCAGCGCCATTGCTGACCGCATACCATTCTGCAAAGATCTGTCAGCAGCTTTGGAAGCAATCGAAGCAGACCTCAAGAGAATGTGACAGCTTTTCAGCAGGGCAATAAACCTACTGTTTCGCGCGTTTTCTCATAATACAACGGCATCACGTTGCGCGTGCTTTCAGGCAGTGCAATGCGGTGCGCGGTGCGGCGGCGCTGCACGTTGGTTTATACAGCATTGACCATGACATCATCTACATTACTGAAATATGCTATGGCTGCGGCGGCACTGCTGCCGGCGGCACATCTGTTCGCGGCTGTTTCATTCTCTGGCTCGCAGAGGGAAATTATCGAAATAGCCCCTGACAAGAACTCCGGCCTCGAAAACATTTTCGTAGTCTACGACACGTCTGCGGTATCCATGACCTATACTGCGGCCTCGAGCAGTGTGACATGGTACAGGTACAGCAACCTCGGCGGCGGGTTTGCAGAGGAAATAAGCGGTATTTCCCGCTCAGGCAATGAATATACACTCGCAAATGTCGAGGGCGACATGGGCTATATCATAGACGACGGCACAGACCGCCATTGCTTCTGGGTGGTCAACTACCTGCCCCATACGCTCGAACTGCACAGCGCAGCTCCAGCAGCGGAACAGCAATGCGAAAACACAGCCATTGTCGTCAACGGTTCAGGCGACGCAATACACTACTACAGCGTGACCGGACAACAGCGCACCGTTGACAGGCAGATTGAAGTGAAATACGACACACAGGTTTGGAACGAAGACAACACACAGTACGAACAGCAAGAGGCCGTCAAGTCGTTTGAATACCTGCGTTCCGAACTCTCCATAACTCCGCCGGTATATTGCCGCACATACTTCCATGTATCAGGCGACCGCTTCCTGCGGCAATGGGGCATGGCGCAGGAAGTAGAGTCTGAACTGTTTGAACCCAAAGCTATCGAGGTATACACCACGGCAGAACAGCAGCAGGACAGCGAGGGTGACGAGGACAAGAAATCAAACCAGATAAGTGCCGGCGATACTGGCCTCGGCGGCTCTGCCCCGGCTGAAATATCATTCCGCTCATATACAACGGACGGAGCCATCCACCACGAATGGCAGATGGCAAACGACATGGAGTTTGAAGACATCACATACCGCATTACAGACCGTGACCTCGACTACACGTTCATGCAGCAGGGGACTGTTTACGTCAGGTATGTGGGCAGCAACAGCGACGGCTCGTGCGAGCAGTACGGCGACACGTATACGGTCACGATAGGCGACAGCGAGCTGAAATGCCCAAACGCATTCTCCCCTGGCGCAAGCGAGGGTGTCAATGACGAATGGAAGGTCAGCTACCGCTCCATAATCGATTTCGAGTGCTGGATATTCGACCGCTACGGCAACGAGATTTTCCACTTCACCGACCCCGAACAGGGCTGGGACGGCAAACGAAACGGCAAACTCGTGAAGAGCGGCGTATACTACTATGTCATCAATGCCACCGGCGCAGACGGCAAGAAGTACAAGAAATCTGGCGACATAAACATCCTACGCTACAAAACATACGGCAACGGGCAGTCTGCCGAGGAATGACATACCCTCGTCTGCTCACACGGAGATGACAGACGCTAAAAAGCACATATCCAATGGAATATGATCTGATGCCGTCCGACGCCGTGCAGGTGTACGGGGCAAGAGTGCATAACCTGAAAAACATCGATGTCACCATACCCCACGGCAAACTGTGCGTGGTGACGGGACTTAGCGGCTGCGGCAAGTCATCGCTTGCCTTCGACACCATTTTCGCCGAAGGCCAACGCCGCTATATAGAGACGTTCTCCTCATACGCCCGAAATATGCTCGGCTCGCTGCAACGTCCGGACGTTGACAAGATTACAGGCCTCAGCCCGGTCATCAGCATCGAGCAGAAGACCGTCAACAAGAATCCGCGAAGCACCGTAGGCACGACCACGGAAATATACGACTTCTTCCGACTCCTGTATGCCCGCATGGGCGAAGCACGCAGCTACAAGACCGGACGGCCAATGGTCAAATACACCCGCGAGAAGATTGTTGACCTGATTGCCGGCAGATACACGGGACGCAAGATATACATACTCGCGCCGCTCGTCAGAAACCGCAAGGGACACTACAAGGAACTGTTTGAGACCATGCGCAAAAAGGGCTACCTCTACGTGCGCATCGACGGCTCACTCACAGAGCTGACATACGGCATGAAGGTAGACCGATACCGCAACCACTCTATCGAGCTGGTGGTAGACAGACTGCGTGCCAACGACAGCGATCTGGCACGGCTGAAAGAATCAGTCGGCAACGCCCTCAACATCGGCGAGCGGCAGATGATGATATATGACGTGGACAATGACGAGACACGCCATTACAGCCAGATGCTAATGGACGACGAGAGCGGAATATCATACCCCGAACCCGCTCCGCATAACTTTTCTTTCAACTCTCCGCAAGGAGCTTGTCCCCGCTGCAAAGGCATCGGCACTGTCAACATAATCGACGAGGAGAAGATTATGCCCGACAAGGGCAAGAGCATAAAGGGGGGAGGCATCGTGCCGCTCGGCAAATACAAAAACAGCCTGATATTCTTGCATATAGAAGCTATCTGCAAGGCATACGGCGCAACCCTTGACACCCCCCTCGATAAATTGCCGCAGGAGGCCATCGACGACATCATGAACGGCTCGGACATACGCCTCGACCTAAAAAACACGTCCATGCCAGGCACTTACGGCTCTCTATCCTACGATGGGCTGGTCAAGTATATAGAGATGCAACAGGACGACGACGCTGGGCGAGAGGCAAACAAATGGAGCGGCCAGTTCTTCTCGCGCAAGGTATGCCCAGAATGCAACGGCTCAAGGCTGAACAAGATTGCCCTGCAATTTTTCATAGACAACAAGACAATCCACGATGTGGCGACAATGGATATTGCGTCGCTGTACGAGTGGACGCTCGGGCTTGAAGACCGCCTTGACCAGGCCCGGCGGCAAGTAGCAGCCGAAATCCTGAAGGAGATACGCAAGCGGCTCAAATTCCTCATAGACATAGGTCTAGACTATATGTCACTCAGCCGCGCAAGCGCGACGCTCAGCGGCGGCGAGAGCCAGCGCATACGCCTTGCCACACAGATCGGCTCGCAGCTCGTCAACGTCCTGTATGTACTCGACGAACCCTCTATCGGCCTGCACCAGCGCGACAACATGAAGCTGATAGACAGCCTAAGACAGCTGCGCGACAACGGCAACTCCATAATAGTGGTGGAACACGACCGCGACATCATGCTCAATGCCGACTATGTCATCGACATAGGCCCTGGCGCTGGCGTACACGGCGGCGAGGTGGTATTCTCCGGCACACCGGCCGACATGATGTTGTCACACACTTTGACAGCCGATTACCTGAACGGCACACGCAAGATTGAAGTCCCCGCAACCCGAAGACCCGGCAACGGCAAGCATATAGTCATAAACGGAGCGTGCGGTCACAACCTGAAAAACGTGACGCTCAAGCTGCCCCTCGGGCGGTTCGTGTGCTTCACAGGCGTAAGCGGCAGCGGCAAGTCCTCGCTCGTCGAGGGCACCCTCTACCCTATCATAAACCGCAAGCTGTACCGCTCTTCACTCGAGCCGCTCCCGTATGAAAGCATCGAGGGACTGGAACACATAGACAAAATCGTTACCGTAGACCAGTCGCCGCTCGGCCGCTCACCTCGTTCCAACCCGGCAACATACACCGGCGTTTTCACAGCCATACGCAACCTATTTGTGGCCCTGCCGGAAGCGAAGCTGCGCGGCTACAAGCCAGGCCGCTTCTCGTTCAACATCTCCGGCGGCAGATGCGAGGCATGCAAGGGCAACGGCTACAAGACTATCGAAATGAACTTCCTGCCCGACGTGCTTGTACCTTGCGACCAGTGCCGTGGCAAACGGTACAACCGCGAGACGCTCGAGGTGCGATACAAGGGGAAATCGATAGCAGACGTACTCGACATGACCGTTGACCAGGCGGTGGACTTCTTTGCCAACGTTCCTGCCATAGTCGGCAAAATCAAGGTGCTGAAAGAGATAGGCCTCGGCTACATCAAGCTCGGGCAGCCGTCAAGTACCCTAAGCGGCGGCGAAAACCAGCGCGTCAAACTTGCCACCGAACTTGCACGGCGCGACACCGGCAAGACGCTCTTCATACTCGACGAGCCGACTACCGGTCTGCACTTTGAGGACATCCGCGTGCTGATGACTGTCATTGACCGCTTAGCAGACAAAGGGAATACCGTCGTGGTAATAGAACACAATATGGACGTAATCAAATGCGCCGACTACATTATCGATATGGGTCCTGAAGGCGGTCGTGACGGGGGCAGGATAATTGCCGAAGGAACACCCGAGGAGATTGCCGCAACAGACACCTACACCGCACGTTTCCTCCGCGATGAACTCCGCCGCTGACCGGTCACACGTTTTTCGTTTGTGAAATTCATCGGATTGTGCTAAATTTGCAGGTTATTAGGACAGCACACACACACGAAGTACATACACAATATGAAGACAAACGTAGCTGTGTTCTTCGGAGGACGCTCCGTGGAGCATGAAATATCGGTGATTTCAGCCTTGCAAGCTATCAACGCTTTCGACAAGGACAAGTATAACATCATACCCATCTACATCTCCAAGGGTGGACGCTGGTATACCGGCGACTGTCTGCTCACCATCGCCAACTATAAGGATCTTAAGGCTTTGACTGACAAGGCAACAGAGGTGTTCATGCGACCTGAATACGGCGATTTCAACCTGTATGAGGCCAAGGCTTCAGGCTTCATGAAGAAGCAGAAAATTGTGGCTGAAATACATGTCGTCATACCCGTGCTGCACGGCACAAACTGCGAGGACGGCGTGTTCGAGGGACTGCTGGAAACTATCGGCATCCCCTTCGCCGGATGTAACACGCTGTCAAGTGCCAACGGCATGGACAAGATTACAATGAAGATGATTCTGCGCGAGTGCGGCATCCCCGTGGTGGACTACGCATGGTGTACCGACAAGCAGTGGCTGCGTGACCGCGATGCGATAATCGCTGATGTGGAAAGCCGTCTCGGATACCCTGTGATAGTCAAGCCCGCCAACCTCGGCTCGAGTGTCGGCATCGGCAAGGCTGCCAACCGCGAGCAGCTGGTTGAGCGCATCGACAACGCCGCCCGCTTCTCTCAGCGCATCATCATCGAACACATGATCGAGCAGCTCAAGGAGATAAACTGCTCCGTACTCGGCGATGCCGACGAGCATAAGTCGTCAGTATGCGAAGAGCCTATCAAGACAGGCGACATCCTAAGCTATGAGGACAAGTACATGGGCGGCTCAAAGTCTGCCAAAGGCATGCAAGCCAGTGACAAGCGCATCCCGGCTGACCTCCCTGCGGAAATAAGCGAAAGAATACAGCATCTGGCTGGCGAGACTTTCCGAGTATTGTCATGCCACGGCGTGAGCCGCGTAGACGTGATGATTGACGAAAAGGACAATTCAGTCTATGTCAACGAAATAAACACCATTCCAGGATCGCTGTCATTCTACCTGTGGGAAGCATCAGGACTGTCATTCTCCGGTCTTATGGACACCCTCGTGCAGCTGGCTCTGCGCCGCAAGCGCGAGACTGACCGTAAGACATTCAGCTATGACCATAACATCTTCGCCCTCGGACCCGGACTGAAAGGTGGCAAGATGATGAAGAAGTGACCGACACACGACCAACACATTTGAAAACCCAAGACACGAACTGTATATGAGCAAATTCAAGGAATACAACAGTCAGCTCAACCTGCCCGAGGTTAACCGGGAAATGCTGCATCAGTGGGACGAATGTTCACTGTTTGAGCGCAGCATGAGCGAGCGCGAAGGCGGCAAGTCCTTCGTCTTTTTTGAGGGACCTCCGTCCGCAAACGGCATGCCGGGCATACACCACGTCATGGCACGCACAATCAAGGATATTTTCTGCCGCTACAAGACTATGCAGGGCTATCAGGTCAAGCGCAAAGCTGGTTGGGACACCCACGGCCTGCCTGTAGAACTCGGTGTGGAAAAGACACTCGGCATTACTAAGGAGGACATCGGCAAGAAGATTTCCGTAGACGAATACAATGCAGCCTGCCGCCGCGAGGTGATGAAATACACCAAGGAATGGACTGACCTGACGCACCGCATGGGTTACTGGGTTGACCTTGACAACCCGTACATCACATACGACAGCCGCTACATCGAGTCCGTATGGTGGCTGCTACGCCAACTCTATGACAAAGGCTACCTATACAAGGGGTATACCATACAGCCGTACTCCCCCGCCGCCGGCACAGGCCTCAGTTCCCACGAGCTGAATCAGCCCGGATGTTACCGCGATGTCAAGGACACGACGGCAACAGTCCTGTTTGAGATTGTGGACGCTCCCGAGTCAATGTCAGGCTGGGGCAAGCCCTGCTTCATGGCCTGGACAACAACGCCGTGGACACTCCCCTCAAACACGGCCCTGTGTGTCGGACCGAAGTTTGAATACGTAGCCCTGCGCACATACAACCCCTATACCGGCGACAAAATTACCGTCATGATAGCCGAGCCGCTCGTCAAAAGCTATTTCAAGGCAGACGGCGAAAAGTCCGACATCGACAGCTTCAAGCCGGGCGACAAGGTTGTCCCCTACCGCATCGTGGCTCGTTTCAAAGGTACAGACCTCATCGGCATGCGTTACCGCCAGCTGATGCCTTGGGTGAAGCCAGCTCGTCATGGTCGATTTCGGGGTTGGGCTTGATATGGAACACGCTCTTGTG
>ENA-OUQC01001755-OUQC01001755.1-human-gut-metagenome-genome-assembly--contig:-NODE-1755-length-10592-cov-3.445763_pt1 | contig 10592 bp, 10 predicted proteins | sample MGYA00237942_ERZ548815 | MGnify/ENA primary metagenome ERZ548815 (study PRJEB26490, sample SAMN05194722) | human gut metagenome | biome: terrestrial biome; feature: human-associated habitat; material... | reverse complement strand
CCCCCGTGTACTACTGCTGCGATCCTGCTATCTTCCGCTTCCAGCCTGCTCCACATTTTAAAAAGGCCTGCCTTGCATCTTTCCAGGAACTCCTTTCTGCTTTCCCCATTTGGAAAGGGCAGCGTTCCCTGGCTTTGGATCCATTCCTGATAATCCCTGTTCCCACAAAGCTCCTTATAGTTTTTTCCCTCAAAATCGCCAAAGTCCATTTCCTTCCATTCCGGGATCAGCTCAGCTTCTTTTCCAGGATAAAGGATGCGGGCCGTTTCTATGCACCTTTTCATGGGACTTGCAAAAAGCCGCAGGGGCTCCGGATACAGACCCTGTTCCTTCTTTCTTTGCAGCATCTCGATACCTTCCCTGCTTAAAGCTTCTTCCCCTCTGCCAAGGTACCTATGTTCGCTGTTTGCTCTTGTCATTCCATGGCGTATCAGGATCAGCTTTCTTTGAGGATCTGTCCCACTCCACATATCACACGCACCACCTTATCTGCCTTTTTTGCCGCTTCGATCAGAATTCTCCCCGTTTTTTCCCGGTACTGTCTTTCAAAGGCATCTATGGGCACAATTCCATTCCCAATTTCATCGCTGATCAGGATGCAGTCCGGTTCCTTCTGTAAAAAAGCCATGATGGCAGGTTCCGGATCCTTTTTTTGAAGCAGCTGATCCCTTATCCAGAGATGAAAGTGGCTTACCACCATCCTTTGTCCCAGGCTTTCTGCCTTTGCAAGCTGCTTTTCCGTGGGCAGTATTCCATCAAAAACAGCGCTTTTTTCTCTTCCTGTTTCCTGCAGCACATAATCCAGTTTTCCCTGTGCATATCCGCCGATCACCAGTATCATCCTTTTCTCCTTTCAAAGACTCCTATCAAAGATCACCTTATTGTAAAAACTGCTGCAAATATCATGCTGACTTCGCAGATCAGGACAAAGAAACCGGCCGTATCTCCGGTAACCCCGCCCAGCTCTTTTTTACAACGAAACCCATAATAAAAGAAGGCTGCAAACGCTGTCACCGCCACAATGCTTCCTGCCATACGATCCTGCCAGATCATTCCTGCCACACACAGAAAAGTTTCCAGATATAAAATTCCCTTTACCGTTTTCTTTGCCGCATTGGAAGCAAACAGATGCAGAAGTCCTTCTTTTTTTGCACAGGGAAAGGAAAGTCCCCCTACTGCACTCAGGCATCGTGACAACGCAAATCCCATGCCTATGATCTTAATCCCTGTAAGGTTCTCAAGCTGCGCATAGCCCCCTGCATACAAAAGTCCATAGGCTGCCAGCATAATCACGGAAAAAGCTCCTATGTGCGGATCCTTCAGGATTTCTATTTTTCTTTCTCTGGACTGATAGGAATGAAACGCATCCATGGTATCCATATACCCATCCACATGAATGCCTCCTGTCAGAAGCAGTGGGATTGCCGTCCCCACAAGGGTTCTACACACGCCGTTTATTTCCATTCCCATGCAGAGCTTTTCCCACCCATACAGACACAGGCCGATCACAGCTCCAACAAGCGGGAAAAAACAGAGCATATATTTCATATCCTCCTCTTTCCACTCAAACTGCGGCATGGGAATTTGTGAATACATGGAAAAAGCAATGATAAATGATTTTAAAATACGCACCTTAAATGCCCTCTCCTTTCAAGATAACAGGAATCCCAACTACCACCTCTATCACAGCATCAGCCATATCCGCTAATCTCCTGTTGATCTCTGCCATTGCCCTCATGTATTCCATGGTTGACTGTTCATATCTTCCGCCATCTTCAAATACATTTCCCGTTACAACAACAAGATTTTGGAACCCTTTTTTCAGTTCTTCCATTCCGGCAAGGATCCGATCTGTGACCTCCCTGCAAGAGCTTGTGCCGGCTTCCCCGAACATCTCATTGGCTGCCAGATTTGTCATACACTCCAGCAGGGCGCTTGCTTCTGCGTCAGGTCGGTCTGTTTCTTTTTTCTTTTCCAGCGCTTTTTCAATGGAGGTCTGCTGCTCAATCGTATAAAACCCTTTTTCTTTCCTCAGCCGTCTGTGCCTTTCCACCCTGGCCCTTGCTTCCTCTCCATAAATCTGCATGGTTGCCAGATAATATCTTCTGTTTTCTCCTGAAAGTCTGACCACGCAGTCTTCCGCATATGCAGATTTTCCGCTGCCGCTTCCACCAATCACTAAAACAAGCATCTTACTTTCCCTTCTAAAACCGCTTATACCTTTCAATCTCAATATCGGAAAAGGAGGTTCTTTCCCGGTACACGCTTAACGAAAGCTCCAGAAGTCCCAGCATCATCACTGCCCCGGTTCCTTCTCCAAGGGCCATTTTCCCATCGATCACAGCCTCCAGCCCAAGTTCTTTCAAAAGCAGGGCCGCAGCAGGCTCCTTTCCTTTATGGGACGGGATCAGATACCCTTTCACCCCCGGAAGCAGTCTTTCCGCGAGAAGAGCGGCTGTCAGACTGATTACCCCATCCAATACAACAGGAAGGCCACAGACAGCTCCCCCTATGCAGATGCCGGTCAGCCCTGCAATGTCAAATCCTCCTACCGTAGACAGGATCGTAAGGGGATCCGCTTCATAAAGCCGGTACTTTTCAAGCGCCTCATCGATCACCTGTTTTTTCCGCGCCAGTCCCTGATCATCCAGCCCTGCTCCTCTGCCGGCCACCTGGCTGGCGCTGCATTTTAGCAGCGCTGCCGCAACGGCACTGCTGGTGGTGGTATTTCCAATTCCCATTTCTCCGGTTGCAAGAATGGAACAGCCTTCCCTCTTACAGTCCTTTGCGATCTGTATTCCCACCATGATCGAACGCAGGGTTTCCTGCTCTGTCATTGCCGGCTGCCGTCTGAAATTTCTTGTTCCGCATCTTATTTTCCGATCCAGAACTCCCTCTATGGGTTCCTTTTTCTTCATCCCCATATCAACGGTGAGTACCCTGGCTCCTATCGCTTCCGCCATTTTCCCCACTACCGATCTTCCTTCTGCAATGGATTTTGCTGCCGCTGCTGTTACTTCCCAGCCCGACTGGCTGATCCCCTCTTCTACAATTCCGTTATCAGCACACAGAACTGCCACTGCTTTCCGGGTAAGATCTATTTCATCTGTGCCGAGAATGGCGCCGATCTGTGCTGTCAACACTTCAAACTGCCCCATCCCGTCAATGGGCTTTGCAATGCCGTCCCAGTTCTCCCTTACTTTTGTCCGGAACTCTTCCTCTATTTCCTTTCTCTTCAACGCTTTTATTTTTTCCGGGGTCAGTTCCCTAAAGGCGGGCTTCTCGAAGCATTCCATAGATCTCCTCCATGTGAAAATACATGCGCATGGCATCTGCCAGTTTATCATATTGGGTTTTCTTGAACTTGCGGTAATCCTGAATTTCTCCTTCTGTCAGGGAGAGTCCCTTTTTCTTTGCCAGCGCCCTGACCACCGCTTCCGCCGTATGTCCTTGATCAAACAGACCGTGAATATAAGAGCCGTACACGTTTTGCCGGGTTCCGTATACCGGCGCCTTCCATTCCACAGACGCCTCCCCATCTATATGGGTGCTTCCCATATGAATTTCATACCCCTGATAGCTGCACCCTGACAGTTCGCTGAAAATTCCCGGCAGCGTTCCTATTTTTCCTTCTACCTGACAGCGTTTCTTTTGTTTCTTTAATTCTGTCTTAACAGGCAAAAGCTCCATTCCCCTTAAAGCGCCGCCTTCTTCCACACCGGCCGGATCCTCGACCATCTCTCCCAGCATCTGATAACCGCCGCATATGCCAAAAACAGGGATTTCGCCCACCCGTTTTTTTACAGCGGCCTCCATACCATTTTGCCGCATCCACTTTAAATCTCCCATGGTATTTTTGCTTCCGGGCAAAATGATCAGATCAGGATGATGCAGTTCCTCTTCGGAAGCCACATATCTTACCGTAACATTTGGATTTTGTTCAAACACATTAAAATCCGTAAAGTTGGAAATTCTGGGATACCTGATCACGGCAATATCGATCAGTCCCTCTCTCCTGTGATCAAACCGTTCCGTAAGACTGTCTTCGTCCTCAAGCTTAAGCTCCAGATAGGGAAGAACCCCCACTACCGGCACCCTTCCTTTTTCCTCAAGCATCAGGATCCCGGGATCCAGGATCGTCTTGTCTCCCCTGAACTTATTGATTACAAGGCCCTTCACCCTGTCTTTTTCCTGCTTTGTAAGAAGCATGAGGGTTCCTAGTAGCTGTGCGAACACACCGCCCCTGTCAATGTCTCCTACTAAAAGAACGGGTGCGTCCACCATTTCGGCCAGCCCCATATTCACAATATCATTTTCCTTCAGATTTATCTCTGCCGGGCTTCCGGCGCCCTCAATCACTATGATATCTGCATATTCCTCAAGCTTTTTAAATGCCTTTTTTATATCCGGTATCAGTTGTTTCTTATAGGCAAAATATTCCCTGGCGCTCATATTTCCTATTACTTCCCCATTGACGATCACCTGGGAGCCTGTATGGCTTATGGGCTTTAGAAGGATCGGATTCATACAGACCATAGGCGCTATCCCTGCGGCCTCTGCCTGCATAACCTGCGCCCTTCCCATTTCCAGTCCCTCCTTTGTAATAAAGGAATTAAGAGCCATATTCTGTGATTTAAAGGGAGCTACTGTATATCCGTCCTGCCGGAAAACCCGGCATAATCCTGCCACTAAAAGGCTTTTTCCTGCATTTGACATTGTCCCCTGTACCATGATCACCTTTGCCATAACGTTCTGCCCTCCTTTCCCTTAACAGCACCTTTCCACTTCTATCCCGCACTGCATTGCATATTGCAGCAATTCCTGCTGAAAAGCCTCAAGGGTTCCAAATTTTTCTATGCAACAGATCACCTTATGACAGTCTGCTATTTTTTCCTTTGCTTTTTGCAAATGCCTTTCCTCTACAGGCTCAAAGGCCGGAACCGAGATCACTTCCTCTGCAAGCGCCCTGGCTACCGGATAATCCACATCATTTTCATAGAGAATTCCCGCTGCAAAGGGAATTCCCTGGCGCTGCAGCCTGCGGTAAACATTCCGCCCGGTTCCTCCCCCCGCCAGCACAAAGCTTTGCGCCTTTCCGGGGGCCTTAGGCAGCTCCAGGCTTCCGCTTCCCTCATCATAGCTTCCATAGGATAATCCAAACAATTCGGAGACATAACCCTCCCGAAAGATTTCCTCCGGCGCCCCCCACTTATCCACGCCGGCTCCATTAACGCACAGGATCTGATCTGAAACCTTTGCTGCCAGTTCCAGTTCATGAAGGGACATGATCACAGTCATTTCCTTTTCTCTCTGCATTTTTTGGAGCGCAGAAAGGAATTCCAGCTTATATCTTACATCCAGATAAGAGGTAGGCTCATCAAGAATAATGATCTCCGGCTCCTGGCAGATTGCTCTTGCAAGCAGCACGCGCTGTCTTTGCCCGTCGCTGATCTTCCGAAAGTCTCTGTCCCGGAGCTCTGTTACCTGTACCATTTCCATGGCCTCATCCACCTTTTGCCAGTCCTTTGCTGAAAGCACCCCAAAGCGTCCGGTATACGGATACCTTCCTGTAGAGACCACATCTTCGCAGGTCATCAGTTCAGACCTCAGTCTGTCCGTCAGCACCACCGCCATCTTTTGAGACAATTCTGCTCCCGTCATTTCCTTCATGCACTGCTGCTCCAGGTAAAGACTTCCTCCCAGCAGAGGAAGCTGCCTTGCAATGCTCCTTAGGATCGTGGTCTTCCCGGCACCGTTTGGGCCGATGATCGTCAGGATCTTCCCTTTTTCCAGGCTGATCTCTATCTTTTCAATCAAAGGCTGTTTCTGATACCCCACCTTGACCTGTTTTGCTGTAAAATAATATCTCATCCCAGCCTGTTCTCCTTATTCCTTCTTACCATCACCCACAAAACCACAGGCGCTCCAAACACTGCCGTAACGGTACTGATGCTTAATTCGGTAGGCGCAAGCATGGTTCTTGCGAGCAGATCGCAAAACAGGCAAAACACGCTTCCTCCCAGAAAGCAGGCCGGTATCAGCACAATGGGTTTCGCTGTGCCTGCCAGGTTCTTGGCAAGATGAGGAACCGCCACTCCCACGAAGGAGATCGGGCCTGCAAAGGCAACAATGCAGGCTGAAAGAATACTGGACAGGATTACGATCAGGATCCGAAATGCCTTAATCCGTATTCCCAGATTTTGCGCATAAGCATCCCCAAGCTGGTACGCCTCCAGAGGCTTTGCCAGACAAAATATGACCGCAAAGGTGGCAAAAACCACTGCCGCCATCATCGCCACATTTTCCCAGGTCATTCCTGAGAAACTGCCCCGGGACCAGTTATGGAGGTTCACTATTTCCGCATCATTTGCAAAGGTGACGACAAACTCTGTGATCGCAGAGCATATATACCCGATCATCACACCGCTTACCACCAGCATGGACATATTGCTTACCTTTCTGGAAAGAAGCAATACAAATCCCATGGAAATCATAGCTCCAACAAAAGCTGCCAGGATCATTGCCGCGGAGCTGACTCTCACCGATCTGCCGATCAGAACTATCATGACAAGAGCCACCACCATTTTTGCTCCGGAGGAAATTCCCAAAACAAAAGGGCCTGCAATGGGATTTCTGAAAAAGGTCTGAAGAAGGTACCCGGAAAGCGCAAGGGCTCCTCCTAAGATCAGCGCTGCAAACGTTCTTGGCAGTCTGATATCCATTACGATCCTGCTGTTTGCAATCTCCTTTCCCTGCATCAGCATCCAAATATCCTTAGCCGGAATTTTCACAGATCCGATCCCAATATTCAGCCCCAGCAGCAAAAGCGTAGCTGCGGTCAGAAGGCTGAAAGCAATCAGAATTCTTTTTCTTCTCCTTTGCCGCATTTTTTCTCCTCTATTCCAATGGAAAAATATAGTTCATCTCTGCTTTCCCATCATCTGAAAGCATGCTGTGGATGTCAGCAATCATATCTCCAATCGCCATAGACTGTTGATACATGTCGTTTGTGGTACAAAAGACATGTCCCTCGCGCACAGCTTTAAAGTCCTTTAATACCTCACACTTATCGATTAATTCCTCTACGGTACTGACACCACCGTCAATGGAGCTGTTATAAATGAGATAATCTGCATCCTTTGCTCCATTGTAAAACTCCTCCACCTGCATGTTCATGGTAGATCGTTTTGCACCGTCCTCCACAAGATCAGGGAAAATATATCTGCCCCCTGCCAGTTCAATCATCTTCGGAACATAATCGGAGCCTTGTCTTACCTGTACAAGCCCATTTGATGTAATGTAAAAAAAGGCTACTGTCTTGTCAGTTTTTTCTTCTGCCGTCACCTGATCCACGATCGCCTTCTGTCTGTCAAATAGTTCCCTTGCCTGTTCTTCCTTTCCGGTCAGTGCCCCCCAGAACTTTACCCATTCCACTCTTCCCAGGGGATGAGACTCGTAGCTGGACTGCTCGATCATAACCGGAATTCCAAAGCTTTCCAGCATTTCAATCACTTCCGGCGCATGAAGGATCATTTTATTTTCTATGGCAAGCGTACAGTTTTCGGAAACAATCAGTTCATAATCCGGCTTACTGTACTTTCCCGCGTACAAAATCTCTCCTCTTTCCATTGCCGCTCTTGCCGGATCAATATACCAGTTTTCCGCCTTCTGTCCGGAAAAGCGAATACTTTCCAGTGCATCAAGGGAGGCAAACATATCCATAGCTGCTGATGCAACCAGGTAAAGATTTTGAACAGGACGCTGCAAAACCATCATATCTTCTTCCAAATCTGCAGGAATTTCCTTTCCCTCAGGTACGATCAGCCACCTGCCTCCATCTTTTATGGACAATACGGTATACCCGCCCTCATAATAATCAATGGAGAAATTTTCTGCATATTGCAGGTTCTCACTGTCCTGATAGATAAGCCCCTGGCTTTCCTTCTTATCCTCCTGCTGTTCCTGTCGAAAATTGGAAGAAGGACTGCTACAGCTACATAGCCCAAGCAGTCCCAATAAAAGTAAGCATCCAAATCTGATTGCTCTTTTTCTTCCCTTCATCTCTTCTATCCTTTATTTATTGCGCATTTTGTATGGTTGCCGATAAAAAGGTCAACGTATATTCTATCTCATGGGGTTTGCTCATGGCCACGGTATCTCCGATCACCACAAACGGCTCGTCAAAAGCAGCTACAGGAATTTCAAATACAGAGTTCCCCTCTGTATTGACCGGCAGATACTTTTCACCATCTACAACCATATAATCATAATTGGGGCTGCTCCACTGCAGCGTTGCAACCGCCTTTCCTTCTGATATGGTAACAGCTGCCGGAGAAAGGATCTGTGCTTTCCCGCTTCCTCCCTCAAACAGAAGTTCCATGGTATAGCTTCCATCTTCCGGCATCTGTGCGTCTCCCCCTAAGGCTTCTTCTGCCTTTTGAGGATTTGTTACGCTCACCTTATGGTCATACCATTTTCCCTTTGTGCCGATCAGGGCAAGATCAAACTCTGTATCAAGCGCAGGAACCGGAATGTCAAAGCCATAAACCTCTTCTGTCATTCCATCACTGTAGGTTACCGTATCTACCGTGGGCTGCAGCAGGTTCCCTTCGTTTTCCTTTGCCTCCTGCGCCGTTCCTGGATATAAATTTACGATCTTTTTCGAGCCGAGCGACACATGGATCGTCATTTTTCCGTCCTGAACGGTCAATGTTCCCTTGCCGTCACAGGCTTCACTGACATGAAACATACTGTTGTCAGTATGGAACTCTGCTGTGTAGGTTCCGTCCGGCAGTTCTGCTTCCTGCTTTTCCTGCAAAACTTCTTCCTGATCCGTATCCTGTGCCGTATTCTCTACTGCTTCTTCGACTGCTTCCTTCGTTGTTTCCTTTTCAGCTATGTCTGCTACTTCTTTTTCTGCGCATCCGCCAAGCAGGAAAACAACGAGGAGCAGACTTAAGATCAATGTCTGCCTTTTCCTCATTGTGATTTCCTTCCTACTCATTTCCATTACTGCCTATGTTATTTTACTGCTCCATTGCGGCCTTTGTATGTGCTACATAGAGTTCCTTGACCGCATCGATCGATCCAAGTCCTGCAATCTGAGTTTCCACGCTGTCAAATTTTCCGCTTGCCTCAAACATGCTGAGCCAGGAATCCTCATCCTCACCTGCCATATCGTTGTTAGCATGATCTCCTGCTACCACCATTAAGGGACGAAGAACCACCTTGGTATAGCCAGCTTCTGAAACCGCTTCAATGACTGCCTCACATGCTGTTTCTTCAGGCTCTCCTTCTACCGTTCCGATAAATACATTTTCATAACCAAGATCTTTCATCTGTGCCTGCATCTGAGTATAGGATACCTTTGCAGCATGAGAAGTACCATGTCCCATAAATACAAAAGCTGTTCCATCTTCCTTTGCTGCTTTTAAGCTGTCATATCCTGCTCCCTTAACAGCCTCTGCTGTCAGAGCCTCTGCAACAGCCTTCTTGTCATCATTTAACGTATCTGCATCTGCGCCTACTTCTCCAAGAAGGGGCTCTGCAATCTTGACGCTTTCAAACTGATCCTGATAGTTTTCTACCGCTGCTGCAAGCTCGTCATATTCAGCCCCATGCATCAGATGTGTAGGCTGTACGATCAGATTCTTCACGCCGTTTGACACTGCACGCTCCAGCGCCTGATCCATATTGTCAATAAATTCTCCTTCTCTTGCCTGTACATGATTAATGATGATCTGTGCGGTAAACGCTCTTCTTACAGACCAGTCGGGATATGCCTCCTGAAGGGCATCCTCAATTCCCTTGATATCAGCAACTCGGCTGCTGTTAAAGGAAGTACCAAAGCTGACTACCAGAATTTCATTCTCTCCGATCTCATCCTGATTTCTGGGATCATCCTGTGAAGCATCGCCTGTATCTCTTCCAAAGTAATCAGGATCTGCGTTTTCTCCCTCTACAAGTGCCTTCTGCTCCTCTGTCAGCGCATCCCAGGCTGCCTTTGCATCTGCGCACTGCTTGTCTGTATCGTCTGTTCTCTCCTGCACATAAATAGCATCAATCAGTGCTGCCACCTGGTCTGCTGCCTGCTGATCCACATCCGTATCCTCCGCCTCTTCTTCGGTTTCTGCATCGGTCTCTTCTGCTTCCTGCTCCGCCATCTCTTCTACGGGAGCAGCTTCCTGTGTTTCGGTGCTTTCCACTGCTGTTTCCTTACTGCTTCCGCAGCCTGTCACGCAAACTGCTCCCAGCACGCCTGCCAGCAATAATGCTACTACTCTCTTTTTCATGTCTCCTCCTTCGACAGTTTTCTGTCATCCTTTATTTTCCCTGAATATAACCGTCAGAAACACTCATTTCAAAAGTGAGCAGCACAAAGAAAAAACCCTTTCCTGTATAGGTAAAGGGTTTGTACACAAAAGAAGCATAAGGGAAACCTATGAAGTTTCCTCTACACTCTTAAACGTACAACCAGTTACTCGTGGCCTGAAACAAAATGTTTCCGTACAGCAGTCAGGCAGGTCTCCCGGCTTAAAGATCATTGCATCCGCCATCTTCCCAGTTTCCCAGTGATATCTCGGCTTCTGCTC
>ENA-OUQC01001753-OUQC01001753.1-human-gut-metagenome-genome-assembly--contig:-NODE-1753-length-10599-cov-6.100721_pt1 | contig 10599 bp, 13 predicted proteins | sample MGYA00237942_ERZ548815 | MGnify/ENA primary metagenome ERZ548815 (study PRJEB26490, sample SAMN05194722) | human gut metagenome | biome: terrestrial biome; feature: human-associated habitat; material... | reverse complement strand
GGAGATGTGTATTAGAGACAGGCAGCTGCATGATCCCGCTCTCAGACGGAACGCCCAGCAGCCGGTACTGCTGGCTGATATTCTCCGCCGCCGTCATATCCAGATAAATGGATGGGGTCTCTACCACAGCGCCCATCCTGCGGCGGCAGCGGTTCATTCTGACATCTGTATTCCGAATGCCGTAAATGCTGTAACTGCCGCTGCTCGGCTCCTGTAAGCCGCAAATCAGCCGGATCAGAGTCGTTTTGCCAGCCCCATTTCGGCCGACAAAGCCGTAAATCGCCCCCTTGGGGACATGCATGGACAGATGATCCAGCGCCGTGCTGTTTCGGTACCGTTTGGTCAGTCCATTGGTTTCAAGCACGTATTCCATAGTATTACCTCCTTTGCTTGATGGCAGAAGCATACCGCGCAAAGGTTGAGAAAGCGGTTAAGGAAATCGTTGAGAAAGGGTTAAGATTCAGCCTCTTAGCAAAAATCCGATTCCCCAGACAGATTCCACATAGTCCTTCCCCGATGCCTCCCGCAGCTTTGCGCGCAAGTGGCTGATGTGGGTCTTCAGGGAACTTTCCGTGCAATCCGGCGTATCAACACTAATCCGATCCAGAATGGTAGATTTGGCGACTGCCTGACCGGGATTCTGGATCAGAAACTTCAGAATCGCGTATTCTGTCCGCGTCAATGGGACGACAGTCCCGGCAGCTGTAACACGGCGTGCGCTCAAATCCATTACCAAATCGCCGCAGACGCAAACCTGGGCCAGAGGCGAACGTGCAGCCTCCCGCAGGCGGACGGCCACACGGGCAAGCAGCTCCCTGGCATCAAAGGGTTTTGTCAGGTAATCCGCCGCGCCGCCCAGCAAAAGCGCCGTCTTGTCTTCGACCCCAGCTTTGGCACTGACCACGATCACAGGAATCCCGTCAAGCTCCAGCAGAAGCGCCTCCCCGCTCAAGCCAGGGAGCATCAGGTCAAGCAAGACAAGGTCGGGGCGTGTCCTTTTCAGTAAAAGCAGCGCCTCCGTCCCGGAGTAAGCGCGCAGTATCGCATAGCCCTCCCGCTCCAGCAGCTCCTGCTCTAAATTTCCGATATGCTCGTCATCGTCTATGATCAGAATCCTTTTCATTCCCGGTCCACGCTCCATTCGCTTGATAGGAATATTATAACTGTCAATCCACGATACTGCAACTTAATTTTAGATTAAGGCAACACCGCACAATTTGGCAAGAAGCCCCAGCCAGGATTTTTGGCTCAATTCAAAGTTTGGAAAACGAAGGAATACTGTATGTATTTCTCGTTTTTCAAACTGAAGAAGTGGGGCAAAAAGACGGCTGCGGCTCGCAGACACAATTGCGCGGTGTTGCCTTAAGTTGCATGCTGGCGATTTTCATTTAAATAATAAGTAAAATCTCAAGATTCAACCAATTGTTGCTATTTTTTAATTGAATAAAATTCTACTTTGCAAAAATAAAGAGCCACCTGGAAAGTCAGTGGCTCTTTATCATCATATTTACGTTCTTCTGGTCGTCAGGCTTTCGGCAAGGGAAATCAAATCCGCCGTATCCTCAAATCGATCCAGATGCCGTATTGCCTCGTTTGTGTACTTCTGAACCAATTCCTCGCATTTTTCCAAGCCATACAGGCGGACAAATGTGTTCTTCTGTTCATCCATCCCTGTTGCCTTTCCCAGCTCTCCGGCGCTGCCGATAACATCCAGCATATCATCGCGTATCTGGAATGCCAATCCCAGGCAGGCGGCAAAACCGGAAGCTGCCTCGATCTGAGACTGTGACGCGCCGCCGACGACCGCGCCAAGGACGCAGGCAGCATTGATCAGTGCCCCCGTCTTGCGGGACTGGATATCCAGCACCTCCTGTTCGGTACACTCCCGCTGCTCGCTCAGGGTGTCCAGCACCTGCCCGCCCACCATTCCAAGAGAGCCGGCGTTGGTTGCCAGCACCTGGATCGCCAGTGCCATGTCTTCCAACTTAGAGAGCTTGGCGGAAGCGGCCAATGCAAAGGCATCCGTCAGCAGCGCGTCCCCCGCCAGGATGGCCAGGGTCTCGCCGTACACCTTATGATTTGTCAGGCGCCCACGGCGGTAATCGTCATTGTCCATGCAGGGCAGGTCGTCGTGGATCAGGCTGTATGTATGGATCATCTCGATGGCACCGGCGAAAGGAGCGGCATCCTTCCATTCCCTGCCGCACAGACGGCAGAATTCAAAGGTCAGGATGGGTCGGATCCGCTTTCCCCCTGCCAGGAGGCTGTATTTCATCGCTTCGAAGAGCTGCTTTTGGGGCTCTGCGTCCAGCTGCGTGAAGTAGTCCGCCAGATAGCGCTCAATATAATCCCGGTATTCCCGGAAGCGGGCGTCACTGCTCATCCGTAAAGTCCTCCTCCACGGGGCTGCCATCCGGGGCGGTCATGATCTTTTTCACTTGAAGCTGTGCATCGTCCAGGAGCTTTCCGCAGTTGCGGATCAGCTCTGTCCCCTCCTGAAACAGCTTCAGGGATTCCTCCAGCTCCACATCGCCCTTTTCCATGGCACGGACGATCTGCTCCAGACGCTGCATGGAGGCCTCAAAGGTTTGATTGTTAGGATTCATTTGGCACTCTCCTTTACTTCCGCGACGACAGCGCTCAGACTGCCGTCGGACAGTGTGACCCGAATTTTCCCGCCGGGGGCCGTTTGGTAAACGGAGCGAAGGATCTTTCCGTTATCCGCATTCACGATCGAATAGCCGCGGGAAAGCACTTTCAGCGGACTCATGGCATCCAGCTTGGAAGTTGCTGCGATAAAACGCTGCCTTTTGTGCTGGAGCTGCTGTGTCTGGGCTGCGATCAACCGCGTCTTCAGGTGCTCCAGGTTTTTCCCGCGCTGCTCCAGATAGCCGGTGGGGCTGATAAGTGCGGGCGACTGTGACAAAACTGCCAAGCGCTGGCGGGCATGGCGAAGTCTTCCAGCCAGGGCGGACGCCATTGCGGAGGCGGCTGCGTCCATATTCTGGAGCAGCGCTGCCTGGTCCGGTACGGCCAGCTCCGCCGCGTTGGAAGGCGTAGCGGCCCGCAGATCGGCCACATAATCGGATATGGTCACATCCGGCTCGTGTCCCACGGCGGAGATGATTGGTATGCGGGACTCATAGATGGCATAGGCAACGCGCTCATCATTAAAGGCCCACAGGTCTTCAATAGAGCCGCCGCCGCGGCCCACGATCAGCAGATCCGCCAGCCGGTAATGGTTGGCATAGCGGATGGCCGCCGCAATTTCCCCGGGCGCTTCTGCCCCCTGGACTCGTACCGGGAAAAGGCGGACACGGGTCAACGGATACCGCTTATTCAATATCCGCAGCATGTCATGGATCGCCGCGCCGGCGGAGCTTGTAACGATCCCGATGGTTCCCGGGAAAGGCGGCAGGGGTTTCTTATGCTCCGGGGCAAACAGCCCTTGCGCTGCCAGTTTCGCTTTCAGCTGCTCAAAGGCGGCGTAAAGGTCGCCCACGCCATCCATGCTCATGGCACTGCAATACAGCTGGAACGCACCGTCCCGTGGGTAGACGGTAATGCGCCCCATGGCGATCACCTTCATGCCGTTCTCCGGCCGGAACCGCAGCCGGGCGGCGCTTGCTTTAAACATAACGCATTTCAGCGCCGCATTTTCATCCTTCAGCGTGAAATAATGGTGGCCGGAGGGATACATCTTGTAATTGCTGATCTCCCCCCGTACCGCAAGCTGTACCAGCAGCTGATCCTGGTCCATTTTTCCGCGGATGTACTCATTGACCTGGGTAATGGATAAAACCTGCTGCTGCATGTTATCCCTCCGTCATGCGGTGTGCCAGAACGGCGACACCCATCGCATTGTCTGTGGAATACTGGGGCTGCGCAAAAATAGGATCAAGAGGCTGCATGACGCGGCGCAGCAGTGAATTCGACGCCACGCCCCCGGAAAACACCGCAGGAAGCCCCGGATACCGCTGAAGCGCCTGCTCCGTGGCGCGGTAAACCGCGCTTGCCACGCACCGCAGCGCATACGCCGCGGTCTCCTCCGGGGTGTTCCTTTCATGGAACTGTTGGACCTTGTTTTGAACGCCGGACAGAGAGAAGCTGGCGTTGCTGCATTTGACAGGAAACGTCTCTGTCTGCTCTGCCCGGCCGCTCAGCGCGTCCAACGCCTTGCCGGAGGGAAACGGCAGCGCCAACAGTTGGCCAGTGCGGTCGATCAGCTGCCCTGCGGAAATATCCGTCGTGCCGCCGATCTTGGTGCACACAACGTTTTTCCCCTCCGGCTGAACCAGCAGCAGTTCGGTGGTGCCGCCGGAAAGGTGCCAGGCCAGATGCGGCGCATCCAGCAGCTCCATATGCCCGGCGCTCCACACAGAGGCGGCGACATGCCCCTGCTGGTGCGAGACCTCCACAAGCGGGACGCCGAAAACATCCGAAAGGAGCTTTGCATGAGAATAGCCCACCATGAAGCAGGGCATATAGCTCCCTTCCACCGCCCTGGGGCGGGTGCTGACACCCACCGCATCGATGCGTTTCCCCGAAATATCGGAAAACAGCCTGCCGGAAAGCTCCGGCAGGCTTTTGATATGCGCAAATACCGCATCGGACTGACGCAGGCCCAGCTCCCCCTGCTTTACGGGCAGAAGCTTCGAGCAGTTCATACCCGCAGTCCCGTCAAACCAAGCAATTGAGGTAGTATAATTGCTGGTATCGATCCCAACAACGTTCATGTTTCCGCCTCTGCCTGAGCAGGCGCAAGGCCGCGCGCGAAGGAACCAAGGATCCCGTTTACAAAGGAGCCGGTATCGTCGCCGTCATATTTCTTTGCAAGACGGACGGCCTCGGAAATGGCAACGCCGGTGGGCACATCCTCTACGTACAAAATTTCAAAAATGGCCAGCTGCATCACACAGCGGGTCAGCCGGGAGATGCGGGACACATCCCAGCCAATGGAGAATCGGCCGATCTGCCCGTTCAGCTCCTCGGTGCGGTTTGCCACCCCAGTGACCACCGTATCCAGGTAACGCACCTGTGCGCCGTTGGGGCGGTCTGCATAGACCTCATTCTCCTGGGCAAGGGTTTTATAGTATTCCTTGTCCAACCGGGCAGAGACCAGCGCCTGCGGCTCCTCGCCTGTAAATTCACGGCTGTAAATCAAATGTACAGCCAGTTCTCTGGCATTCGCTCTTGTCATAGCGCTCCTTACTTACGGACGATGCCGCAAACATTGACATTCACGACCCGCACCTTTACGCCGGTCATGGACTCCACCGCATTTACAATGGCAGCCTGCACCGCCTGGGCCGTATCCACAACGCTCTGACCATAGAAGATAGAGACGCTGCAATCAATGGACAGACTGTTGTCCTCTGAAATCAGGATTTTGACGCCCTTGCCCCAGTTCTTGCTGATCAGGTCGGCAATGTCCGCGCCGGGTTTGGTCACGATCCCGGCAACACCCTCTACATCAGAAACGGCATGGGCCGCAATGGTGGACACCACATCCTCGGAAATCATAATGGTGCCGTTTTCCTGTGCCTGGGTAATATACTGCTTATATTCAGCCATGGTAGCTTCCTCCTGTTCGATCGCCATGGGCTCAGCATGGCAAACTTTTATATATTGTATCACAATTCCAGAAAAATACAACTCTTTTTCTGGAATTGCTCCCGGAAATCCATGCCCAGCCGCTGTCGATCAAATCGATGTCAGCGCCCAGCATCTTATATCCTTTTGGGTACTCCCTGCTTTGGCATGTTTTGTATTTCATCTCCGTCCTCTATTGATAAATGCCACACTGTGGTGTATTATTGGGGAAGAGCGAACCGCGCCCAATTCCGGGCAAAAAGCAAATGGGAATGGGATGGTCAGAATTTCAGCGAACAGAGAAATGTCTTTATATTTCTCGGCATTCCTTTTTTCGCAGGCAATACGAAAGGATCTTTTATGATTGGATTAGAAGGAAAAACGCTTCACTCCCCGCGCCTGTGCTACAAGCTGCTGGCAGAGGGCGACAAGCCGGCGTTGGCACAGATTCTGTCCGATCCGGCAGTCACGGAACCGGCGGGATTTCGGGTCGCCAAAACCCAGGAGGAATTCGATGTTTTCTTTTCCGGGCTTACTGTATACCACACGGCGCTGGGAATTTACCTGAAAGACACACTGATCGGCTATGTACATGTGAACAAAGAAAAATCCGACGACCCAGCCCTGATGGGCAAGCCCTGCGTCAGCGTCGGGTTTGTAATTGGGGCAAAATGGCAGCGCATGGGATTTGGCACAGAAATGCTGAACACCATCACCCACTATCTGCTGACCCGATTCGCCGCCTGCTACGCCGACTGCTTTGCGGAAAACGAAGCCTCCCGGAAAACCATCGAAAAATGCGGCTACCGCTACGTTGAGGATTATTCCTACTTTTTTGATGGACTGGGTGAGGAAAAGGTCTGTCACAGCTATGTGCAGGTGGCAGGACGGTAAACAGTAAACAGAAGAAACCGCGCTTCCTCAAAAAAAACGATTTGCAGCCTTTGTTCCTTTTCATTTTAGAATTATCTGGCATAATAATTGCAAACACCACAGGGAGGGCAACGATATGTGCACCGCAGCAACGTATAAAACCAAGGATTTTTATTTTGGCCGAACGCTGGACTATGAATTCTCCTATGGGGAAGAGATCATTATCATGCCGCGCCGGTTTTCGCTGAACTTTCGGCATATTGGGAAAATAGATCAGCATTATGCTCTGATCGGCATGGCACATGTGGCAGAGGGAATGCCGCTCTACTATGATGCCATCAATGAAAGGGGCCTGGGCATGGCCGGGCTGAATTTTGTGGGGAACGCGGATTACAAGGAAGCGATCAAGGGATTTGACAACATTGCCTCCTTCGAGCTGATCCCTTGGGTGCTGGGCAAATGCGCAACGGTAGATGAGGCAAGGGCGCTGCTCTCCAGAATCAACATTACCAGAGATTCTTTCAGTACTTCCCTCCCTGCCTCCCAGCTGCACTGGATCATCGCAGACGAAACGCAGGCGATCACCCTTGAATGTGTCAGGGATGGCATGCGGATCTATGAAAACCCGGCTGGGGTACTGACCAATAACCCCCCCTTTGACCAGCAGATGCTTCAGCTGAATAATTATATGCATTTATCCGCCAAAGCGCCCGGCAATCATTTTTCGCCAAAGCTGCCGCTCTTCCCCCACAGCCGGGGCATGGGCGCGCTGGGGCTGCCCGGGGATCTTTCCTCCCAATCCCGTTTTGTAAGGGTGGCATTTGTGAAACTGAATTCCGTCTCCGGGGATTCAGAGCCGGAAAGCGTCAGCCAGTTTTTCCACATTCTCGGCTCCGTCGACCAGCAGCGGGGCTGCTGCGAGGTGGACGAGGGTAAATACGAATATACCATCTATACCTCCTGCTGCAATGCCAGCAAGGGCATCTACTACTACACCACCTATGACAATCACCAGATCTCCGGCGTGGATATGCACAGGGAGAAGCTGGATGGCGAGGCGCTGATCTCCTATCCAATGCTGCGGGTAGAAAAGATTCAGATGCAGAATTAAAGAAACGCTGTGAAGCGGGCACGGGGGTTTCGCCCGCTGGAATCTATGCCCGCCAGGTTCGCAAAAGCAGGCTCTATGGAACCTAAATCATAGCAGTTCCATAGAGCCTGTTATTATGGCAACACCGCACAATTTGGCAAGAAGCCCCAGCCTGGATTTTGGGCTCAATTCAAAGTTTGGAAAACGAAGGAATACTGTATGTACCCGCAAGGGGTATGCCGCATCCGTAAGCCAGCTTACGCTGGCAACGGCTGCGCAATATTTCTCGTTTTTCAAACTGAAGAAGTGGGGCAAAAAGACGGCTGCGGCTCGCAGACACAATTGCGCGGTGTTGCCTTATATTTTGTGTCCAATGTCAAGCGGCGCAACAGAGCGGAAAAGTTTTTTCCACCTCAGGTACATCAATATCTTTTTGACAAAGAATAAGTGTATCCAATATCCACAGCCACAAGAGCTGCCAGAATGGCCATTGCCCACAAAAAGCAGGCAGTTCCTCTGGTTAAAAAGCACGTAACGATGATCACTGCGCCACCGGCAATGAAGGAGATTCCACCAAAGCGCTGGCTTTTCCTCCATGTCGTTTTATTTTTCATGCTCCAGATCGTGCACAATCCGACGGCGGAGTTCATGCGCAGCTTCGGCATGATGTTGCCGAGGACGACCATTGCAATGCCAAGTAGTCCGAACATCATCTGATTTATATCCAGTGCCATTGCGGAAAGATTTTGGACTGCATGGAAATCGGTATACAGGAAATAAGCGGTCATTGCGTTCAGCAGCGCCATAGAGGCGATGCCGACGGCAAGGCATACCCTCTCGTTATTGCTCCTGGTTTCCTCCTGTTTGGAAGAAAATCTCGTCAAGGCAAGCATAATAAGGCCCAGCAGCAGCGTCATTGCGGGGAAAATCAAAGCTTCATACTTACTCCCCCACCGCGTCACCTGGCCGTCAAAGTCATAGTGGGCAGGAATTTGGTCAGGCAAAAAATGCAGCGCGATCAGGACGGCGGCCAGAGGCAAAAACATCAGGATATAAAAAGCGAGCTTCTTTTTCATGTTGAACCTCCACGCAAGTTGCTAATCCACAAAATGGTCTCATCCAAAATTGTCAGGTTTAATTCGTAGTAAATAAAGTTTTTATGGCGGGTTTCGTAAATCAAATCCGCTTTTTTCAGCTTTGATAAGTGATAGGACATCGCCTGGGGCGTCAAATTCAGTTCTGCCGCCAAATCCCCTGCGCTGATCCTCCCCTCCTGAAGTTTCAGGAGGATCCTCCGGCGGGTGTCGTCCGCCAAAGCCGCCAGGACCTCATTGATTGCCAAGCTGGCACCTCCCGGATATTTCAAATATTTCTTAAATAGATTATAGCAACGCAGCATGCGTTTGTAAAGTGGTATTTCAAAATATTTTTAAATGTTTGCCAGCAGAACGCAGAATCTGTTCACCGGAAAGAGCCACCGTATTTTTTTGACGGGAAATGACAGGACAAATCCGCTTTATTGCGGCAGGAGGCTAATATTACAGGCGTAAGCCTCCACGGATTATGGATTGGGCGGAAGTAACGCCGCTTCCACCCAGGCTTGTGATTTTCACCCATTGGAATGTACACTCACTAGACATACCAGACAAAACGGCAGACCCGATTTACCCGGGTCTGCCGTTTTGAAAAAGCTTATTTATTTGACCTTCTTGGCAGCCTTGGCCTTGGCCTTGGCTTCCTGTATCTTCTTGGCCTCGGCCTTCTTGGCTTCTACCGCGGTCTCGTTGGTGGACATTGCCCACTTGGCCAGCTCGATGCGAACCTGGTCGGCGCCAGTCTCCAGAACCAGCTTGTCATCCTTCACGCTGACGACGGTACCGCAGATACCGCCAATGGTGGTGATCTTATCGCCCACCTTCACGGCAGAGCGCATCTGCTCGGCTTCCTTCTTGCTGCGGCCCGCGCCCTTGCCCACAGCGCCGCCGTTGAGCAGCACTTCAAAATAGAACGTCTTGTCATGGTCGGGGCCACTCTCACCAAACAGGCGGTAGGAAAGCGTCTGGTTCGGCGTGCGCTGCACGAATTCCTGTAAAATGGTCTTATAGTCGCGGCGCTTTTCCTCGGCGACCTCCTCGCGCTCGGTATCGAGCAACACGCGGTGGATGAGCGCGCTGGCCGCGCTGATGCCGCCGTCAAGATACACCGCGGCAAACACCGCCTCGGTCGCGTCGGCCAGGATAGACGGACGCGTGCGGCCGCCGCAGCTCTCCTCGCCGTTGCCGAGCTTTAAGTATTTTCCAAGCTCCAGGCGCTGCGCGACCTCGTGCAGGCTGTCCTCGCACACGAGCAGCGCGCGGATGCGCGTCAGCTCCCCCTCCGGCGCGGTAGGATGCTTGGCAAACAGATACTCCGCCGTCACAAAGCCGAGCACGCTGTCACCCAGGAATTCCAGGCGCTCGTTGTTTATCTTCTTGCCGTTTTTGCTTCGTATGGCCGAGGAGCTGTGCGCCAGGGCTTGCCTGTAGAGCGCAATGTGGTGGGGATAGAAACCGAGGATACGGTATAAAGACGAATAAAGCTCCTTATCCTTTCGGAAAGGGAGCTTTATGTGGTCGATTAAGTTTATCATGCGTCAGTTTGCCTTATTTGGCGAACTTTTTGATTATCACGCATGCGTTGTGTCCTCCGAAACCGAACGTGTTGCTCAGCGCCGCGCGTATCTCGCGTTTTTGCGCCTTGTTGAACGTGAAGTTCAGGTCATAGTCGATGTTTTCGTCGTTATCACCCTCTTCGTGGTTGATAGTCGGAGGTACAATGCCATTCTTGATCGCAAGAATACTTGCGATGGCTTCTACCGCACCGGCGGCACCCAGCAAGTGACCGGTCATGGATTTTGTTGAACTGATGTTCAAGTCAAATGCATGTTGACCAAATACCTCTTTAATAGCTTTAGCTTCCGATATATCACCTACAGGAGTAGAAGTACCGTGAACATTGATATAATCTACTTCTTTCGGATCCATTTCCGCATCTTCCAGTGCATT
>ENA-OUQC01001752-OUQC01001752.1-human-gut-metagenome-genome-assembly--contig:-NODE-1752-length-10601-cov-3.848284_pt1 | contig 10601 bp, 22 predicted proteins | sample MGYA00237942_ERZ548815 | MGnify/ENA primary metagenome ERZ548815 (study PRJEB26490, sample SAMN05194722) | human gut metagenome | biome: terrestrial biome; feature: human-associated habitat; material... | reverse complement strand
GAACAGCAGTCCCTTCACGTCCTTTTCACTTACGTTCGGCAAGCTGACGATAAAGTTTGAAATGCTTTTCCAATTTCGAGAAACGAAAGCCGGTGTCCGCCTGCGCCTATCTTTCGGCAGGCGCGGACTTGTCCGCTGGCTTGCCTGCGCCTGCGTCGCCGCCGGCGAACTCTATCTCACCTTCGGCTGCCTCAAACTCACGTATGCATTTTCTGATAAGATACAGTATCTGCCCGTTTGCGCTTCTGCCCTCGTACTTTGCAATATAATGCAGCTTATAGTGCAGCTCCGGGTCTATCTCAATGCCTAGGTGCTTATTGTTCTTGTTTCTCATAATTTCCTCACAATATACTTGATTTAAGTATATTTTACGTATACAATAGAATTTAATGTTGCGAGTATACTTAAAGTAAGTAGACAACATCTGGGAGGAGATTATGAAAACTGCTGTTGTCGGTTCTAGGGGACTGAGCGTTGAGGATATGGGCAAATACATACCGCGGGATACTACTGAGATAGTGAGCGGCGGCGCGGCGGGCATAGACCGATGCGCCGAGAAGTATGCAGCGGTTCACGGTATACCTTTGAAGGTGTTTTTGCCGCGTTACGATCTGTACGGCAGAGCCGCGCCCGTCAGACGAAATGAGCAGATCGTTATGTATGCCGACAGGGTCGTTGCCATATGGGACGGAAGCTCCCGCGGGACGGGCGGGGTCATTGCCATGTGTAAAAAGCATTCCGTTCCCGTATACATATATATAATTGAAGAAAACCGTGATCTCTGACGCCGCACCGGGCGTAACCCCGGGACATACCCTAAATATTGTACCTATTTCGCGTACGGACTCAACATATATAATTTATAGTCATATTGCACAAAATCATAACAAAAATTTCTCTGAATATTTCAAAGAAAAAAAGGAGAAAATTTGCTGTCGGTAGTTGAAATATTTCTTATATTATGGTAAAATAACTCCGCTTGATGTGCGAAGACGCGGGAGGTGGCCGTCCGCTATGCTACGGCGCGACGGGAAATTTCCGCTGAGTATGTCTGCCGCATAAGGCAGGCGAAGGCGAATATGAGCAGGTACGGGCGAACCGATGTGTGTAAGGTGCGTCTGTCAGGCTCCGGATCGGGCGGTTGTATCTGCCCCGCGGCGACGGCCGAGGGATAGGATACGGCACAGTCTAATCCGGATTGTTTGAGGAGGGCGCGGAAACGCCCGGATGCGTGTTCGTCGCCTCATCAAAGAAAAAACAGGAGGCAAGAAAAGTGGCAACTAAGATCAAGGTAAGACTTAAGAGCTATGAGCACACTCTGGTAGACACCGCGGCTGCAAAGATCGTGGAGATCGCCAAGAGAAACGGCGCCGAGGTGTCCGGTCCCATTCCGCTCCCCACGGAGAAGGAAATCGTGACCATCCTGCGTGCGGTCCATAAATATAAGGACAGCCGCGAGCAGTTCGAGCAGCGCACTCACAAGAGACTCATCGTTCTTGAGAATGCTGACGCAAAGGTAGTTGAAGCGCTTCTGGGCGTTGAACTTCCCGCCGGCGTTGAGATCGAGGCAAAAGAGGTCAAATAATCTCTCCCCGAACTCTGAACGGTAAAACAAAATAGCCGAAATTTCCACGTACAGAGCGCGCGGGAGCCGTTACTTCCCGTGAAAAGTGCGAAAGCGCCGCGCTTGATGGCGGAAAGGTCAAGTTGATGCTTCCGGTCGGCTGCCGGAAAGTTAAGCAGTGTCAACCAATAACCTTACAGGAGGAAAAAACGATGAAAAAAGGAATCATCGGAAGAAAGCTGGGTATGACCCAGATCTTCGCGGACAACGGTGCAGCGATCCCCGTAACGGTGATCGAGGCAGGTCCCTGCCCCGTAGTGCAGAAAAAGACTGCGGAAAACGATGGATACGATGCCGTACAGCTCGGCTTCGAGGACATCAGAGAAAAGCTGGTTACAAAGCCGGCTGCAGGTCATTACAAGAAGGCGGGCGTTTCCGCAAAGAGACACCTGAAAGAGTTCCGTCTTGATGGCGCTGCCGATATGAACGTTGGTGACGTAGTGGCCGCCGATACCTTCGCCGCAGGCGAAAAGGTCGACATTACCGGCATTACGAAAGGCCGCGGATATACCGGTGCGGTAAAGAGATGGGGCAACCACATTCTGAGAATGACTCACGGTACAGGTCCTATTCACCGTCAGGTCGGTTCAATGGGCGCATGCTCATCCCCCTCTCGTGTGTATAAGAACAAAAAGATGGCAGGTCAGTACGGTAACGAACAGGTGACCGTTCTGAACCTTGAGGTAATCAAGATCGACGCGGAAAAGGGTCTGATCGCGGTCAAGGGCGCCGTTCCCGGCGCTAAGGGCGGCATCGTCTTCATCCGTGACAGCGTTAAAGCATAAGTCGGAAGGAGGAGAAACAAATGCCTGAAATTAAAGTATTAAATATGGCAGGTGCTGAAGTCGGCAAGATGGATCTGTCCGACAAAGTATTCGGCGCAGAGGTCAAGACCAGCATCCTCCATTCTGCTGTAAGAGCGTACCTTATGAATCAGAGACAGGGCACACAGTCCACTCTGACCCGCACCGAGGTTTCCGGCGGCGGCAAAAAGCCCTGGAGACAGAAGGGCAGCGGCCGCGCAAGACAGGGTTCCACCCGCGCTCCCCAGTGGACGCACGGCGGTGTGGCTCTCGGTCCGAAGCCCCGCACCTATAAGGTAAAGATGAACAAGAAGATCAAGAGACTTGCAATGTTCAGCGCACTCTCCGCTAAGGTCGCAGGCGACGATATGATCGTCATCGACGAGATCAAGACGGCAGAGTACAAGACCAAGACCATGGCTAAGATGCTCAGCGACGTAAAGGCAGGCAAAAAGGCGCTCGTAGTTCTCGCAGAGAACGACGCGACCGCTATCGCAAGCCTTCGCAACATCGAAGGCGTCAAGGTCTCTCAGTATAACGAGATCAACGTTTACGATATACTGAACTGCGATTCTCTCATCGCTGCAAAGGCAGCGGTCGAAAAGATCGAGGAGGTATATGCGAAATGAAGCTTGCACAGGACATCATTCTGAAGCCTATCATCACTGAGAAGGCTATGGACGGTATTTCCTCCAAGAAGTATACCTTCAAGGTTGCTCCCGACGCTACAAAGCCCGAGATCGCAAGCGCGGTCGAAGAGCTGTTCGGCGTTAAGGTTGCAAAGGTAAATACCATCAATATGAAGAGAAAACCCAAGAGACTCCGTTACAAGAGCGGCTACACCTCTGCGTGGACGAAAGCGATCGTTACGCTGAAGGCCGACTCCAAGACGATCGAGTTCTTTGAGGGAATGAACTGAGGAGGAAGTAGAAAATGCCTACAATTAAGTATAAACCTACATCGCCGGCAAGAAGAAATATGTCGGTTCCCTCCTTTGAGGAAATCACCAAGAAGGCTCCCGAAAAGAGCCTTATCACGGTCAAGAAGAAAAACGCCGGCCGTAACAGCTACGGCAGGATCACCGTCCGTCACAAGGGCGGCGGAAACCGTCAGAAGTACCGTATCATCGACTTCAAGCGCGCAAGCGAGAAGCCCGCAACGGTCATCGGCGTTGAGTACGACCCCAACAGAACCGCTTATATCGCGCTTACTCAGGATGAGGACGGCAACAAGAACTACGTTATCTGCCCCGTGGGCGTTACCGACGGCACCGTTCTTTACTCCGGCGCAGCAGCGGATATAAAGCCCGGCAACACTCTGCCTATAGCAAACATCCCCGTAGGTACCTTCATCCACAACATCGAGCTTTACCCCGGCAAGGGCGCTCAGCTCGTAAGAAGTGCAGGTACACAGGCTCAGCTTATGGCAAAGGAAGGCTCCATGGCTCAGGTGCGTCTCCCCTCCGGCGAGGTAAGATACATCCGCATGGACTGCAAGGCAACTATCGGTCAGGTTTCCAACATCGAGCACGACACTGTCAAGATCGGTAAAGCAGGCCGTAAGCGTCACATGGGCGTTCGTCCTACCGTCCGCGGTTCTGTCATGAACCCCTGCGACCACCCGCACGGCGGTGGTGAGGGACGTTCTCCTATCGGTCGTCCCGGCCCTGTTACCCCTTGGGGTAAGCCTGCTCTGGGTTATAAGACCCGTAACAAGAAGGCAAGAACCGATAAGTTCATCGTAAAACGCAGAAACAGCAAGTGAGGAAGGAGCTAAATAAATGAGCAGAAGTCTTAAGAAGGCACCCTTCGTTGAAGCAAAGCTGTACGCCCGCGTATGCGCTATGAACGAAAAGGGTGAGAAAAAGGTGCTCAAGACCTGGTCAAGAGCATCCACCATATTCCCCGAATTCGTGGGACACACAATCGCTGTTCACGACGGAAGAAAGCACATCCCGGTATATATAACCGAGGACATGGTCGGTCACAAGCTCGGTGAGTTTGCTCCTACCCGTACTTTCAAGGGCCACGCAGGCTCCAAGACGTCCAACAACGGTAAATAATCAGGGAGGAAATGAGAAATGGAAGCTAAAGAAGCAAGATCATATCTGAAGTTCGTTCGCATCTCCCCCCGCAAGGTAAAGATCGTTCTCGATCTTATCCGCGGTAAGGACGTAGACGTTGCCCGCGGTATTCTGAAGAACACTCCCAAGGCAGCTTGCGAGGATCTCACAAAGCTGCTCAACAGAGCGGTCGCAGACGCGGAAAACAACTTCGGCATGAACAAAGACAATCTTTATGTATCCGAGTGCTTCGTTACCCCCGGCATGACTCTCAAGAGAATGATGCCCCGCGGTAAAGGCAGCGCCGACAGAATACTGAAGAGAACCAGCCATATCACCCTTGCGGTGAAAGAAAAGGAATGAAGGAGGCAGACGAACTATGGGTCAGAAAGTTAATCCCCACGGACTCAGAGTGGGTGTAATCAAAAACTGGGACTCCAGATGGTACGCTAAAGACGAAGTTTTCGGCGATACCCTGGTAAGTGACTTCAAGATCAGAAATTATCTGAAGAAGCGTCTCCTTAACGCCGGAATTCCTAAGATCGAGATCGAGAGAGACAATACCGGTAAAATGCGCATATACATCCACTGCGCAAAGCCCGGTATGATCATCGGCCGCGACGGAACGGAGATCGAAAAGCTCCGCGCCGACGTAGAGAAGATGGCGGGCGTGCCCGTATCTCTCAACGTGATCGCAGTAAAGCCCGTTGAGATGAGCGCACAGCTTGTTGCGGAGAACATCGCAAGCCAGCTGGAGAGACGTATCGGCTTCCGCCGCGCAATGAAGCAGGCTATCGGCCGCACCATGCGCATGGGAGCAAAAGGTATAAAGATCGCGGTTTCCGGACGTCTGGGCGGCGCCGAGATCGCTCGCTCGGAGCACTATCATGAGGGTACTATCCCGCTGCAGACGCTCCGTGCAGACATCGACTACGGTTTCTGGGAGGCAAACACCACCTACGGTAAGATCGGCGTAAAAGTCTGGATCTTCAAGGGCGAGGTTCTTCCCGAGGTAGCAAGAACTCAGACCGGTGCGTCCGAGGAACGCCGTCAGCAGCAGAATCGCAGAAACGACAGACGCGGCGACAGACGTGACAACAGACGCGGCGGAGACCGCCGTGACAACAGAGGTCCCCGCGGAGACAGACGCGACGGCGGCAGAGGCCCCCGCGACAACAGAGCTCCCCGCGCACCCAGAGAGAATAAGGAAGGGGGCGCACGATAATGTTAATGCCTAAGAGAGTAAAATACCGCCGTGTGCACAGAGGCCGTCTGAAAGGACGCGCGCTTCGCGGCAACCGGATCACCAGCGGTACCTACGGTCTTATCGCTCTTGAGCCTGCTTGGATCACCTCCAACCAGATCGAGGCAGCCCGTATCGCAATGACCCGTTACACCAAGCGTGGCGGTAAGGTATGGATCAAGATATTCCCCGACAAGCCTATCACAGAGAAGCCTGCCGAGACCCGAATGGGTTCCGGTAAAGGTTCTCCCGAGTATTGGGTGGCAGTGGTTAAACCCGGCCGCGTAATGTTCGAGATGGACGGCGTAACCGAGGATATCGCTAAAGAAGCAATGCGTCTTGCGATGCACAAGCTCCCCATAAAGTGTCGTTTTGCCACTAAGGAGCAGCTTGATAAAGAACTGGAGGGATAAGCTGTGAAAGCAACTGAACTTAGAGCTATGTCTGAAGCAGATCTCAGCGCAAAGCTTGCAGATCTGAAGAAGGAACTGTTTAATCTTCGCTTCCAGCACGCGATCAACCAGCTTGACAACCCCCACAAGATTGCGGACGTGAAGAAAGATATCGCCAGAGTCATGACAGTACTCGGCGAGAAGAATGCGTAAGGGGGTACTGAGATGGCAGACGAAACACGCGCACTGAGAAAGACCAGAGTGGGCAAGGTTGTCAGCGACAAGATGGACAAGACCATCGTTGTGGCAATAGCCGATAACGTAAAGCATCCCACTTACGGTAAGATCATCAAGAGAACGGTAAAGATCCACGCACACGACGAAAAGAACGAGTGCGGCATCGGCGACACCGTCAAGGTCATGGAGACAAGACCGCTTTCCGCTACAAAGAGATGGCGTCTTGTAGAGATAATCGAGAAGGCGAAGTAATATTCACCGCTCCTAAACAACAGAGCATGTCAAAGAGCATGCCGACATTAAAAACAGGAGGACTTGCTATAAATGATTCAGCAGCAGTCATTAATGAAGGTAGCTGACAACACCGGTGCAAAAGAGCTTATGTGCATCAGAGTGCTGGGCGGCTCCGGCAGACGTTACGGCAACATCGGAGATGTAGTCGTATGTGCTGTAAAGAAAGCGGCCCCCGGCGGCGTCGTTAAAAAAGGCGACGTTGTCAAGGCTGTTATAGTAAGAAGCGTAAAGGGACTTCGCCGTGCCGACGGTTCTTACATTAAGTTTGATGAGAACGCAGGCGTTATCATCAATGACGACAAAACGCCTAAGGGCACCCGTATATTCGGGCCTGTGGCTCGTGAGCTTCGTGAGCACGAGTACACTAAGATACTGTCCCTGGCGCCGGAAGTACTGTAAGGAGGTAACGTAATATGAGTAAGCTTCATGTTAAGCGTGACGATACAGTAATTATCGTTTCCGGTGACGACAAGGGCAAAAAGGGTAAGGTTCTTCAGGTGGCTCCCAAGGAAGGCAAGATCATTGTCGAGGGCGTCAACATCGTAAAGAAGCACCTCAAAGCCCGTCCGCCCCAGGAAAACGGCGGTATCGTAGACGCAGAGGCACCCTTCTATGCTTGCAAGGCTCAGCTGTACTGCTCAAAGTGCAAGGCTGCGACCCGCGCAAAGTTCAATGTTGAGGGTGACAAGAAAACAAGAGTATGCGCCAAGTGCGGCGCAGAGCTTTGATGGAGGTAAACGGAAATGGCAAGAGTAAGAGATATGTATAAAGCCGACGTTGCCCCCGCCCTGATGAAAAAGTATCAGTACAAAAGCGTAATGCAGATACCGAAGCTTGACAAGATCGTTGTCAACGTCGGCGCAGGCGACGCAAAGGATAACACAAAGGTTATCGATACTATCATCGCAGAGCTTTCCCAGATCACGGGACAGAGAGCGGTTCCCACCTACGCAAGAAAGTCCGTTGCAAACTTCAAGCTCCGTGAGGGCATGAAGATCGGTGCAAAGGTAACGCTTCGCGGCGAGATCATGTACGAGTTCGTTGACAGACTGTTCAACTTCGCACTTCCCCGCGTGCGCGACTTCAAGGGTATCAACCCCGACGCGTTCGACGGCCGCGGCAACTACGCTCTGGGCCTTAAGGAACAGCTTATATTCCCCGAGATCGAGTACGACAAGATCGACAAGATCCGCGGTATGGACATCGTGTTCGTAACAACCGCAAATACCGACGCAGAAGCAAGAGACCTGCTCACAATGCTGGGCGCTCCCTTTGCTAAGGAAGGAGACGAGAGATAATTATGGCAAAGAAAGCTATGATACTTAAGCAGCAGAAAAAGCAGAAGTATTCCACCAGAGAGTACACCCGCTGCAAGCTCTGCGGCCGTCCTCATTCTTATATGCGTAAGTACGGTATATGCCGTATCTGCTTCAGAGAGCTTGCTTACAAGGGCGAGATCCCCGGCGTTAGAAAGGCAAGCTGGTAAGAAGAAAGACCGCGGCGAATTCCGCCGCCGCTGCGAAGAGTCGCAGCAATGTTCCGCACCGAAAGGAACGCAGCGAAAAGTGAGTTAAAGAATAAAAGAGGCTCGGGCGTTGTCGGCTTGCCGCCGGCAAGTGCCCGGATACGCCGAAAAGTCACACACACTCACACACCCTCTCTGTGTTAACCGTCGGTGAGCGGCCCCGGTCAACCGGGGCAGCAAGACAATAACTTGCATGACAGGAGGAAATTAAAATGCAGATGTCTGATGTTATCGCGGATATGCTGACAAGAATCAGAAACGCGAACAATGCAAAGCATGAAACTGTTGACATTCCTGCTTCCAACATGAAGAAAGCCATTGCCGATATCCTTCTCAACGAGGGCTACATCAAGGGCGTTCAGATCATCGAGGACGGCAAACAGGGCGTCATCAGAGTAACACTTAAATACGAGGCAGGCAAGGCAAAGGTAATTCACGGTCTCCGCAGAGTTTCCAAGCCCGGTCTCCGTATTTACTCCAACTACGAGGATATGCCCCGCGTTATGAACGGCCTGGGCATAGCAATCGTATCCACCTCTAAGGGCATAATGACCGACAAGAAGGCAAGAGCCGAGAAAGTCGGCGGCGAGATCCTCGCCTTTGTCTGGTAAGGGAAGGAGGATACAGAATGTCAAGAATAGGCAGAGAACCCGTAAACATCCCCGCAGGAGTAGATTTTACTGTTGCTGACGGCAATGTTGTTACGGTAAAGGGACCCAAGGGTACCCTGTGCGAGACTTTCAACTCCGCTATGACCATCAATAAGGACGGAAACACCGTAACCGTTTCCCGCCCCAACGATGAGAAAGAAATGAGAGCGATCCACGGCCTCACCCGCGCACTTATCCACAACATGGTAGTGGGCGTTACCGAGGGATACTCCAAAAAGCTTATCATCAACGGCGTAGGCTACAGAGCAGAGAAGTCCGGAAAGACCCTTACTCTGAAGCTTGGTTATTCCCACGACGTAGTATTTGAAGAGAGCGACGACGTAAAGTTTGACGTTCCCGATGCAAATACCATCATCGTAAACAGCCCCTCCAAGCAGAAGTGCGGCCAGATCGCGGCTCAGATCCGCGAGAAGAGACCTCCCGAGCCCTACCTCGGAAAGGGTATCAAGTACGAAAACGAGCATATCCGCCGTAAGGCAGGAAAAGCCGGTAAGTAATGAAAGGAGACGACAGGTATGGTTTCAAAGAAGGATAAGAACAAACAGCGCCTTAAGAGACATGCCAGAGTACGCGGAAAGATCTCCGGTACTGCTGAGTGCCCCAGACTTGCTGTTTACCGTTCCAACAAGAACATTTATGCCCAGATCATCGACGACGTTGCCGGCGTAACCCTGGTCTCCGCATCCACCATCGAGGCTGGCTTCGAGGGTATCGGAAGCAACAAGGACGCAGCTAAAAAGGTCGGTAAGGCCGTAGGCGAAAAGGCACTTGCCAAGGGCATCGAAACAGTTGTATTTGACCGTGGCGGCTATATCTATCACGGACGTGTATCGGAGCTGGCAGAGGGCGCAAGAGAAGCAGGACTCAAGTTCTGAGAAAACTCGCGCATCCCGCCGGAAGACCGGTTTGTACACTGTTTAATTCTAAAAATTAAACATCAAAATTAGGAGTATTTCAAAAATGGCTAACAAGTTTGATATAGCAGCCGACGAGCTTCAGGAAAGACTGGTAGCCGTTAACCGCGTATCCAAGACTGTAAAAGGCGGACGTATCGCACGTTTTGCAGCTCTCATGGTAGTCGGCGACGGCAACGGTCACGTAGGCTACGGTCTCGGCAAAGCAGCCGAGGTACCCGAGGCTATCCGCAAGGGTATCGAGGACGCAAAGAAAAACATGATCGAGGTTTCTCTCAAGGATACCACAATCCCCCACGAGGTTCTGGGCGAGTACGGCGCAGGCAGAGTGCTTCTTAAGCCCGCTGCCCCCGGTACCGGTGTCATCGCAGGTAAGACCGTTCGCGCGGTCGTAGAGCTTGCGGGCATCAAGAATATCCGTGCAAAGAGCCTTCGCTCCAATAACCCCACTAACGTTATCAAGGCAACTTTTGAGGGCCTCAAGTCTCTGAGAACTGTCGAGCAGGTCGCAAAGATCCGCGGCATAAGCGCAGAGCAGGTCGTTAAGGGCTGAGGAGGTACGTAGAAATGACAAAAGTAACTCTTACAAAGAGCCTCATCGGCGCAAAGCCGAATCAGAAGGCAACCGCGGCGTCTCTCGGTCTGAAAAAGATCGGTGACACCATCGTCCACCAGGACGGCCCCGTGCTGGACGGCAAAGTCAAGGTGCTCAGCCACCTTGTAACCGTGGAGAAGGCGTAAACCACTCCAAACACTAATTTATAAATCAACGTAAGGAGGAAAAACCATGAAGAGAATCACCACCCTGTTTCTGGCGCTGCTGATGTGCCTGTCTC
>ENA-OUQC01001747-OUQC01001747.1-human-gut-metagenome-genome-assembly--contig:-NODE-1747-length-10628-cov-10.394023_pt1 | contig 10628 bp, 12 predicted proteins | sample MGYA00237942_ERZ548815 | MGnify/ENA primary metagenome ERZ548815 (study PRJEB26490, sample SAMN05194722) | human gut metagenome | biome: terrestrial biome; feature: human-associated habitat... | reverse complement strand
AGAGCCAAGCTTGCTTGGGCTATGCCGAACGTAGAAAAGGGCGATGAAATCGAAAGATAGACCTAAAAGAATGAGAAAGATGATGCAGGTTATTTTTTGAAGGTTTCTAAAGACTTTTGGATATGGACATAGACAAGTTATATAATATATTCACCACCTGCGGGGGCAAGGTTGCGACCGACAGTCGAAAAATCAGTGGGGGAGAGCTTTTTTTTGCACTAAAGGGAGAGAATTTTGACGGCAACGAGTATGCTCTCAAGGCACTTGAAGCAGGTGCTGCCTATGCTGTCGTTGACAGTAACTCTCCGGTTTCGGCTGCGGCCGCGGACGATCCTCGTCTCATCCCTGTTCCGGATGCTATTCTGGCGCTCCGAGCACTTGCCCGCTACCACCGCGACCGGTTTGCCATTCCCGTTCTGGGCCTTACAGGAACGAACGGCAAGACAACGACTAAGGAACTCATCAAAGCCGTACTGTCCGCAAGATTTCGCACCCATGCGACCTGCGGCAATCTCAACAACAACATCGGTGTTCCTCTTACCATCTTGGGAATGCCGGCCGATACGGAAATCGCCGTTATCGAAATGGGTGCGAGCCATCCCGGTGACATAAAGGAACTTGTAGATATCGCGGCTCCTGATTTCGGACTCATCACAAATGTCGGCAAGGGACACCTTCTGGGGTTCGGGTCGTTTGAGGGCGTGAAAGCCACGAAAGGAGAAATGTACGACTTCATCGCAGAAAATGGCGGGGGAGCTGGAACTGTCTTCATAAATCAGGACAATCCGCTGCTGGTTGAGATGGCAACTTCACGGGGCTTCGTGACTATGCCGGAGGACTGCGCCTTTGACAGGGCGGCTTTTCTCGGGCGTGATTGTCGGAAAAGCGCTTCCAAAAAGCTGCGTGCTGTCCCATACGGGCTTCATTTTTCCGGAGCCCGCGTCTTGGAGTCCGATGCCGCACATCCCTATCTCCGTCTCCTTCTTGCCGACGGACGGGAGGTGGACACGCACCTTGTTGGCTCCTATAATGCCGACAATGTTCTCGCGGCTCTCTGTATTGGACGTTTCTTCGGTGTTCCTGAAACGGAAGCCATCGCAGCGGTCGCGTCATACGTGCCTTCAAACAACCGTTCACAGATGCAGCGCACGAGTCGTAACATTCTCATTGTCGATGCCTACAATGCCAATCCGTCGAGCATGAAGGCGGCGCTGGACAATTTCTCCGGTTTTGACGCGGCGAGGAAAATCGTCCTGCTTGGAGATATGCTGGAACTTGGAGATGAGTCAGTGGCGGAACATGCAAAGGTTCTTCATTCTGTCGCGGACTATGGCTTTGAAGGCTATTTTGTAGGAGAGGAGTTCTGCAAGGCCGGAGCGGAGCGTTGTTTTCGCACGTCGGACGAACTTGCTGCCTACATTGCCTCTCATGAGGCCGAGTTCTCTTCCGCAGCAATACTCATAAAGGGGTCGCGCGGCACGAGGATGGAAAAGGTAGTTCCGATCCTGTAGGGCAAAACTGCAGAGTTCTTTATGCTATTCCTGGTCGGATGGACTCGCGGATTGCCTTTATGTACTTGACCGTCATTATCGCCGCGAGGGCCAGAAGGCTTCCTGTGATGAGGCCGGAGAATGCTCCGACAGTGATGTCTCCGAGAAAGTGTTTACCACAATAGACTCGGCTGATGCTGACTGCCGTTGCCCAAAGAAAGATCACGCTTCCGTATATCCCGAGAAATATTTTTCTGTTCCGGCTGCTTTCTCGCCCCATCGCCCCTTTGCGGCTTCTTATGAAGGACAAGCAGAGCATCGAGCATATCGCGAAGGAGAACACGTTTGCGGCATGTCCTGAATAGAATCCGTATCCACCTCCGCCTTCAAGCACCCTGACTCCATGCGCCGTCATCCACGGATCTACGCATGGTCTCAACCTCGCTGCGGTGTGCTTGACAATGTTTGCAAGCTGGTCTGCGCAGACAACGTTCAGCACGAGAGCGAGCGTGACTATAAGCCCGGCCTTCCAGCCCATACGGTAGATGACAATCCCGAGCACGGCAATGTAGAGCGGAATCCACACCTTTACATGTGAGAACACAGGCATCACGGCATCCGTGAATACTCCGCCGCTGGTGTTGATTGCGAGTGTCGCTTCCTTGTCCAGCATCTCAAGCTGTTCGAGCATCGTAGTAAGGTGTTGTATCATAATTATCTTTGTTTTCTTATGTAAGCAGTTCGTGGAGGGGATGCATAAAAGGATGGAGCGCCCCTCCGTTATTTATGTAAGCTTTCCCACAGGAGATCCTTCAGTCGCTGTATCCCCTCTCCGCTGAATGAGGAAATGAACACGTGCGGCACTCCTTCCGGCAGCATCGGCTCAATCTCGGCCTCAAGATGCTCGTCAAGCATATCCGATTTTGTCACGGCAAGTACGCGGCTCTTCACAAGCAGTTCCGGATTGTATTCCCGCAGCTCATCGAGAAGTATCTCATAGCTTTTCTTTATGTCCTCCTCTTCGGCCGAAACCATGAACAGCAACACGGAGTTCCTCTCAATATGCCGGAGGAACCTGATTCCCAGCCCCTTGCCATCGTGCGCCCCCTCTATGATTCCAGGAATGTCGGCCATAACGAACGACTGGTCGTCATAGTAGCGCACCACTCCGACGCTCGGCTCCAATGTCGTGAACGCATAGTTGGCGATTTTCGGCTTTGCCGCCGACACTGTCGAAAGCAGCGTGGATTTACCGGCATTAGGGAAGCCTACAAGTCCAACATCAGCAAGCAGCTTCAACTCAAGGATATACCAGCCCTCGGAACCTAGTTCCCCCGGTTGAGCATACCTTGGTGTCTGATTTGTCGGACTCTTGAAGTTGGCGTTGCCCAATCCTCCGCGCCCGCCTTTGACGAGCACGTATTCCTCTCCCGGCTCCACCATCTCGTGCAGAACCTCGTCCGTCTCCGCGTCCTTAGCCACAGTCCCGAGCGGCACGTCCAGATAGACGTCCTTTCCAGCCTTGCCGTTGCAAAGTGCCCCGCTTCCGGCCTCTCCGTGCTCTGCGCGTATATGTTTCTGATACTTAAGATGAATCAATGTCCAGAACTGAGGATTTGCCCGCAGAATGACATTCCCTCCGCGTCCTCCGTCTCCTCCGTCCGGCCCTCCTTTAGGAACATATTTCTCCCTCCTCAAATGCATCGACCCCGCGCCCCCGTTTCCCGAAGCGCAGAAAATCTTGACGTAATCTATAAAATTGCTATCTGCCATACTTTATTGTAAATCAATGTATAAAGTGGTCTTTGATGGTTGTTGGATTGGTAGAAGTAACAAGCGAGTAACAAAAATTTCGTGTAATTTTGCTAAAAACCGCATCCAAAAATGTGTAAGTTAAATGTAACTTGCAAATTGCCTTCAAAGAACTTATAAACTGTGAGTATATAATGGGTTGCAACCGTATGCTATCCCAATCTGCAAAGATAGTGAATCTTTTCGACCTTTAATGGTTTGGCGGCTATTTTTGTCCGTCTGCTGTGTCTGCTATTCTCTCTCCCTCATACCCATCATCATACAGCACCACCCCTCTGTGAGAAATATGCACAAACGTGTTGTAAAGAATCATCTGGTCAAAAGGCAATTTCCTCTGCAGTACGAGTTCTGCTAGTTCGTGAGGACTGTCAGAAGCGATGTCCGCTGCCTGGCCTTTGGTGTGCTGGGAGTTCTTCGCTCCTTTGAGAACTTTGTTCAGGGGCGGACACCTGTAGCCGGAGTTGATGTGCAATGGCTTGCCGAAGGCTGAGCGTAGCGGCTGAAGAACCGTCACGACAAGGGAGCGGATCTGGGATGCGATGCTTTCGTCCGGGATGCTGTTGTCTATGGCGAGTTCTTCTGCCTTGCCGCTGCGCTGGAATTCCTCCCAGCTGAAGTTTTCGGTGATTTGTCCTTCGTATCTCATTGCTCAATCTCCTCATTGATTTCAGAGCCGTAAGGCGGCTCTCGGTCTATGCATTTTAGCTTCTTGCAGCGAAGGAGAGTGAGCACTGCAACACGGTGTTCATAGGTTGTCTGATTTGAGGGTGTTCTGGTAAAAAGAAATCCCCGCCAGCCGTATGGCGACGGGGATAACCGAGAGAAGGGTACAAGCCTACAGGCTGATCTGTCCGAGCATCTCTCCGGACTTCTCTCCGGTCTTCGTGTTGACGAAGAAGTAGCGGAGAAAGACCTTCGGAGCTGCGGTCACTCCTTTGGCGGAGCCTGACATCTCCTCAAAGGCGATTGATGGAATGTACTTCATAGCTTGAAGATTTTAGGTGTGAAACAATAAAAAATATGATAACTTTTGCTATTGTCATTTTGAAAAGCGAGTAGTGAGTTTGAACAGTTTCCAGAAGCCGAATCCGAGCAGGATTACGAATGCCCATTTCCCGAACTCAAGGAAGAACTTGCTTGACCCCGACAACGGTTTTGCGACTTCAACGGTCTCCTTGATAATCTTGTCCACATAGACGAGAGAGTCGCGGTAAACTACTTTTGTTTCGACCGATACGGGCTCTTTGACAGGCTTTGTGGCAAGGGAGTGGACCAGAACTCCATCATTGACAATGGCCTCGGATTTGGCATATCTGTTCTCCAGCACGGACATTGTGTCAAGAGTCTTGACTTTCTCCACGAGTACCGGCACTTCAAGATAGACTGTATCCTTCTGGAAGACCGTTTCAGTGCGGACTTCCACTCGGGTGTTCTCTGAGGGTGTGACCTGCCTGGCGGAAGCGCAGGCCACACACAGCAGAGAGGCGAGGATGATGGTGAAGTTTGTGCTTCTGTGGAGTTTGTCTTTCTTGGAACGTAGCAGATGAATCCGCAGTACTGGGATGAATGCCAGGAGTAAGTTGGATTGATGATTTCTACGGTGAACACGTTGTCCCGAATCTTGAAGCGGAACATCTTGGCCCCGACTGACGGAGAGATTGCCTGGTCATCCATAATAATTCCGTCAAAGTCTTCAACCTCTGGCAGGTCCTTGATTCTGAACGAAACCTTTGTCTCTGCGTCAGTCTGCTCGATGCTGGAGAAAGTGATGGCCATAAACACCCAATCATCTGTGAATGTCCAATAGCTCTGGTAGGTGCTGATGCTGCCGACCTTATACAGAAGTGAGATGTAATTCCACTTGAGTACTCCAATGCTGCCCTTGGCATTCCTCGGAACGAATGAGTTGGAGAATACCAGGGTAATTGTCTCATTGTCATCCCAGGCTGTGACCTTCTCAACTGCGATTGTGTTCTTGTCTTTAATCCACGCCTTGATTGCCGTGCCGTTCTTCTCTCCGTTGAGAGTCCCGAACATCAGCATACCGGTGATGACACTCTTCCCGATAGGCAGGTCCGGAACATAGATTTCCAGCTGAGAAACGGCCTGGTAGGCTGCGTTTGATGGGTCGAAGGATACTTCTGAATTGAGTATCAGATAATTCTCTTCAATGAAAGCCTGAAAGCTGATGTCACCGGCTCCGAAGTTATTTCCTGTTGCTGTTATAGTTGTCATAGTCTCTATCTCATTATTGGGTTGGAGCCGAATACTTCACTCTTCTTGTCATATCCACCGGCCCGGTGGGAGAATGACATAGCCTGACGATATTTGCCTGATTTATACTCCTTGCGGAATGAAACCGAGAATATACCCGGCTTGAAATCCGGTCTTGCAGTCGAGCGGCTGAAGACCATAGTGTCACCCTCAAAGAACTCTTCCGGAGTATCTTCCGAATACAGGGTAAAGTATGAGCCAAATCCCTTGATGTCCGTAACGCCTTCAACAACTATCTGGGAAGTACCTCCCGGCATCTCGACATCAGCGGATACAAGGTGTGCCTGCGGGTCTTCGAACATATCATTGAAGAACTGAATACGTGGAGTGAATCCTTCCACCTTTGCCTGCGATTCAGACATACAGATTGCAGTCGTGCGCATCGTTTCTCCGACAAAGCCAGTTGTCGGGTCAAGCCAATACAACTCAATGAATACCTTCTCTCCTATAGTAGGCATATAGCCAATCTTCTCGGTGTAGAGCTCCGTAAGGCCTGCATCGCCCCAGTCATCCTCCATACCCGGAGTGATGACTACGGTCTTACTCCAGCCGCATGTAACTCCGGTTCCTTGACCGGCCGACATCTTGGCTACCAGCTTGTATGTACCGGTAGGATTGGCTATGCCGGTAAGCAGGACTCTGGATGGAGTAACCCAGATTGACTCCCAATCCACTTCGGGAATATCTGACAAATAGGAAGGAGCATCAATTAGCAAATCTTCGCCAGCCATCTGGCTGTTAGTGTTGATGCGTACGAATGCATTATGTGCTGTGAGTTCGGCAGCCTTGCCGAAAGTAGAGATTCCTTTGAGATGCTTGGCCAAAACCTCCCAGGATTGCATTTGGGAATCGGTGAGCTGCTTATATGCCCGGGAGATCTTGGACAAACTATTTCGTGAAGACGCCTGAGCGGGGGTCTTCGTTTTCGGCTGATATGCTTTGTGGTTGAGAAGCGTGCGACCTTTTACGCTTCTTGCGGTCACGTCTCCTGCAGAACCGGAGAACTCGTTGAATGCTATGGACGGTATAACTTTCATGCTACAAAATCTTGCAGCAGCCACCGTTTCCATTGCAAATATACGAAATTATTTAATAACTACAAATCAATGTGTTATAATAATTCATGTAAAGTATGACATTAAGATAAAACAAGGCAGACTATTCCTTATTTTAACAAAAAGAGCCTCCCGATTTGGGAAGCTCATCTTTATTTCCATAATGGTTCGTTCTCCCATCCGGACGGGAAGCCCATTGCCGCAGTGTCAACATTTGGATATCGTGAAATGAGGGCTTTAAAATCACTTACGAAGGAATTGGAATAATCTATTGCATCAAGCCAATACACCATACAAGACAACGTTGCGTATAGTTTGTTAGGCGCTGGCTTTGTTAATATCCAGTCATTGGTGAGTTTTGCTGGAAGTTGAGGCATCACTGGCATAGTCCTGTTCCACACACGCCCGTGATGAGCACAAGTATTCCTTAACGCATTAAGGGCTTTCATCCAGCTTTCCAATATTTCGTGCTGCGGTACTGAGTATTGTCTTGCGATGGTTTTCTTGGTCTTTGTATCGGAAAAATTGAAGTATAGTTTAGTCAGGCAGCCAAACGATGCCAATTCCAATAACTTCCATACAGGAGGATATTCATCTTGGCCATATTTGCTGATGTGTTCTTTTATGAAATCTTCTTTGGAACGTTTCAACTCGCGTTCTAAGGTGGAGAGATTATCGGTGAAATTATGTTTGTCAATAGCCAATTCAGGGCATAGAAACCACATTGCACCGTGATTTAGAGCGAATTTATTGATAATTTTTGCCATGAGGGAAATTTCTATGCGTTGGATTGCAAAGAAAATCAGATGACGCAACTCTGTGTCGAACCTATACAGTTTCACTGCATTGTCGAATGATGCTCCGGGCTTGTAATTGTGCGCCTTGTCAATTTCCATTGGGCGGAGATAAGCCGCAAATCTAAAATAGCTGACGTGTTCCAGAAAGTCTGATGCGAACGACTCATCAGATATCATCAAACCTCTGTTTTTCAACTGAATAATGATGTCAGAGGTGTCAAGTGGCGTGTTTGTATAGACCATATAAAAACAAAAGTTCCGCCCTGGTACGCTGCCTTTCGGCTCGCGTGGCGGATTCTAGCACTGCAAATGTACAACTTTTTTCTTATTCGCCAAAACTTTTTGCTATTGCCGACAATGAATGATACTGCGACCTGTACCCGGTCTTCGTGTCCAGCAGCAGATACCTCAGATGCAGCTGCTTCATCTCCAATGCTAGTGCGTTATCAGGGACTAGAAACTCAATCACGGAACAGTCTCCGGCAGGGATTGACTCCGACAGGCAATTCCTCATCAGCCCGGGGTTGCGACCGCATCCAGGCTCTCCAAGCTGAAACTTGCCCAGCACCCTGTATCTACCCGCATCGTTCGCTCCGCAAAGAGTTAACCTGAAACGCAACTTGAGCAGTCCTCCGTCAGCTGTTGAACAATCCAGATAGTCCAAACTGAATATCGGGAACGGCTCGAACATCACCGGAGCCGGAATATGTTCATTTCCCAGCTGAGCAAAGCCGTGATATGCCGATACGAATAGATTGTAGCCACTGATGCTGTTCTTCTGCCCGAAAGGAGGACGATGTGAAGCAACACCTCTGACCATACTTCTCCAGATCATCTGTGTATCGTGGGGAAGACTCTGCCAGACCTTGATTGCCCTCCTATGCAGTTCTGCCTGCTCCAGCTGTTCTGCAGTCCCTGCAAAATCCGAATACGCCTTGACTCCGCGGGTACAACGGAGTAAGGCTCTAATCTGCACGAACAGAGCCAGTTAACATAATCTAGATTGTGTGCGAAGCGGAAACTTTTTGGGTAGGGGCCCCGAAAGTTACACAATCTCGATAGATTATGTTAACTCGCGGATTCAGAGGTAGTTCCTACGAATTGCACTGTCGTTAGCGGAGTCGATTTCAGTCCCTTTGGGGCGGTGGGGGATAACAGGGTCGAGTCTCAGGACTTTAGGAGGAGGAAATTGCGATCAGGAACGTAGCTGCTTGGAGCATCGCGGAAAGTTGCGTAGTGACCGCAATTTTCGGGGGAATAATGTCCTGAGTCTCGACACCGCTTTTTCTTTAACCGAGCGGAGCGAGCATAGACAGACCGGATGTTTGGCGTTCCGCTGTAGCTTGCGGAGGCGGAATGACAATCTTCCGGTTCCGCACTGCCCATAAGGAAAGTCTGTGGACAGTGCCGATCTTTCGGCAATGGCCACTGTCTTTCCGGGCGTTTCGTTTGTGCGTTGGATAAAGACTCGGAGACTTCCTCCCAGGGAGGCTCGGAGTCTTTCTGTGCGGTGGGGATAAAGTGGAAGTCACGAAGACGCGAGAGGGGCGTAGGGGCTGGAACCAAGGTGGTGGCACGCAGCTTCAGCTGTGGGACACCACCTTGACCGCTTTTCTTTGAGCAAGGAGCGGATGATGGTCTGCTTACTGGTCCGATTGATGGTCTTGAATGCTTGCTTATGATAGCATTTTTGTTCGATGGCATAGTAGTTCTCTCTTGTCGTTTGCACAAAGTTATTTCAGGGCTACGAACTGTATTTTCGTATAGAATGAAGCTTGTGAACTACTTTATCAGAACAGAGTAGATACTTACAAGTAAATTAATTGCTGTTAGAATGATAATCACAATTCCGATGTTACCAAGTTTCTTAGCTGTCTTTTCAACTTTTTCATCAATAATTATGGCCTTGTCACGAACTGCCGATGTTGCAGCATTTAATGTATTACTGCTGTTAAGTATTTGATCTGAAATCTTTTTTGTCGTTTTGCCGAGCTCCGATGACAGTGAAGAAATACCGTCTTTGATTTGAGTCAATAATGTGTCTTGTTCTCCTTGTGTTTTCAGCATTTCAGCCTTCAGGTCATTGATGCTTTCTTTCACCTCAATGATTTTGCCCAAAGTGTTTTTTATGTTCTCATGAAGGGTGTTCAGATTAGCTGCGCAAGATTTCAAATCCTCGATTCTTTCATCGAGTTTTTTTACTTCTTCGTTTGTGTTCTTCTTCAATGAGTCGGTTGCCGTTGTACAATCTTTGGTAAAAGAGTCCTTGATAGCCTCAAGAGCAGATTTAAGGGATTCCAAGTTATTTGAAACTGAAGAATTCAGGTTTGAGATTATCTCATCAGACTTTTCTCGGAGTGAGGCAAATACACTTGCAGTATCATCATTGAGTGCTGTTCGTTGAGACTGCACATCTGCAATAATGCCTGTGATACTTTTAGATATTGCTTCTAAAGTCTTTGTGTAATCGCTAATTTGTTTTTGGACAGCTGAGTATGCTCCAACTGTTTTCTGAACTTGCTCTTTGGCAGATTCAATTTCTTTAAGACTGGCCTCAAGTTTTGCCAGCGATGTCAGTATTTCATTTGCTTCCATATCGTATTATGTCTTTATTTTTATTCTAAGTAATTGTTTTTGAACTTATTGAGCCATTCTGTGTGGAGCTCGACTTCGCAGAGTAAATCCCACTCCTTCATCTGTTCGATTTCCTCAACCGTTGCGGCATTCCTGCCATTGGCATTAAAAGATTCCTTGAACTCACGCATTTTGCGATAGAAATCGTCTTTGTCGTCGCTGCGCTTGAAGAATTCTTTATAACCCCTGATATAACTGTTCTTCAATTCCTCCTGGAGATTTTTGTTCTCACCGACTTTCAGATAGGTAAGACAATATACATTAAGGAAATCAAGAGCAGGATTCAAATCTGTCGTTGCTCGCCTGATAAGTCGTACGGCACCTTGCAGATGCTTGATATTATCCTTAGGCGAACTGGTACCAACAATGTCGTCATCGATGACTCTTATGTATTTGAATAGAATGTCGTAAGATGACTCCTTGCCCTCGTCGGTATCATCCGTCAGAGAAAAGTCGAGCCCATTCTCAGTTTGATATCCTTTACGTGCGAACTTCGAATTGAAATAATAATATCATTGCTGTCCGGTAAAAGTTCCGGACGATTATTATAAAGTTTAACAATTAAA
>ENA-OUQC01001746-OUQC01001746.1-human-gut-metagenome-genome-assembly--contig:-NODE-1746-length-10640-cov-3.321115_pt1 | contig 10640 bp, 9 predicted proteins | sample MGYA00237942_ERZ548815 | MGnify/ENA primary metagenome ERZ548815 (study PRJEB26490, sample SAMN05194722) | human gut metagenome | biome: terrestrial biome; feature: human-associated habitat; material... | reverse complement strand
CAGGAAGTGGCTGAACAGCCGTCTGCCGAACCGCCGAAGCCGGACTACGTCGGCGAATTGGCGCGCGAACTGTCGGCGACACTTGGACGAAGCGTCAAAATCACCTCGAACAGCAAAAACAAAGGCCGCATCGTCTTGGATTATTACAGCTTGGACGATCTGGACGACTTGCTCCGCCTGCTCCGCAACCGTCAGAACTGACGGCGCAGATAAAACAAACTGCAAGAAAATACTGCGAAACAATCAAACAAACAATCAAAAACAAAAGGATTGAGAACAATATGCTGGATATAAGACTGATTAAGGAAAACCCGGAAGAAATCAAAGCGCGCCTCGAAGCCAAGGGCCGCGACTGCTCCGAAGAAATCGATCGGATTCTGGAACTGGACGCCAAACGCCGCGATCTGATTCACGACGGCGAACAGCTCAAAGCGCGTCAGAACAAAGCCTCCAAAGAGATCCCCGCGCGCAAAAAGGCCGGCGAAGATGTCGCGCCGCTGCTGGCGGAAATGAAAACCATCTCCGATGAGATCAAGGCGTCGGACGCCGCTCTGAAAGACGTCGATGCGGAATGGCGCACGCTGATGCTGGCGCTGCCGAACCTCCCCGACCCCGATCTCAAACCGGGCGGCAAAGAAAACAACGAACCGCTCTGTTATTACGGCGAACCGCACAAGTTTGACTTTGAGCCGAAGAACCATGTCGACCTCTGCACGAGCCTCGGCCTGATCGACTATGAGCGCGGCGTGAAGCTGGCCGGCAACGGCTACTGGCTCTACACCGATCTGGGCGCGCAGCTGGAGTGGGCGCTGCTGAACTACTTCATCACCACCCACATCAAGGACGGCTACACCTTCATGCTGCCCCCGCACATCCTGACCTATGAGTGCGGCTACACCGCAGGCCAGTTCCCCAAGTTCAAGGAGGACGTGTACCGTGTTTCTACCGGCGACGACAGCTTCCATTTTCTGCTGCCCACCGCAGAAACCGCGCTGATCAACCTCTATCGCGGCGAAATCCTCGAGGAAAAGGATCTGCCCAAGCGCATGTTTGCCTACACCCCCTGCTACCGCAGCGAGGCGGGCACCTACCGTGCGTCCGAGCGCGGCATGATCCGCGGCCACCAGTTCAACAAGGTCGAGATGTTCGGCTACACTCGTCCCGAGGACAGCGACGCGATGCTTAAGGAGCTCATCGGCAAGGCCTGCGCGCTGGTCGAGGGTCTGGGTCTGCACTACCGCCTGAGCAAGCTGGCGGCGGGCGACTGCTCCGCGTCCATGGCCACGACCTATGATATCGAGCTGTGGATTCCCAGCATGAACGAATACAAGGAGTGCTCCTCCGTTTCCAACGCGCATGAGTATCAGGCACGCCGCGGCAACATCCGCTTCCGCCGTGCAGACAGCAAAAAGACCGAGTACCTGCACACCCTCAACGGCTCCGGTCTGGCGACTTCCCGCGTGATTCCCGCCATCGTCGAGCAGTATCAGCAGGCGGACGGCTCCGTGGTCGTTCCCGAAGTGCTGCGTCCGTTCCTCGGCGTGGACGTGCTGCGCAAGAAGTAAGCCGCGCTTAAATCCATTCTAAACGGAAAAAAACCACATCGGCTCTCCCTTTGCGGGGCGGCCGGTGTGGTTTTTTGCTTTTGATGTGCTCATTTACATGGAGATCCAGCCAAAGGCGTTGGCGATGGAGCTGATGAGAATGATTGCGGCGAAGAAAGGGCACAGGAAACGGATCATGACATTGAAGATCTTTCTTCTGCGGAAAGTGCCGCCGTTCAGGGTGACTTCCTCGGCAATGCGATCCACACCGATCACGCGGGAAACCAGGATGCAGCTGGCAATGGCCGCGATGGGCATCATGACGGAGTTGGTCAGAAAATCGAAGAAATCCAGGAACTGCATCCCCAGAATGGTGACGTTGGCCAGCGGGCCGTAACCCAGACTGGACAGGCTGCCCAGGGCGACCATGGAGACGCCCATGATGGCGGTGGATTTGTTGCGGCTCCAGCCCAGCTCGTCCTGCAAGGTGGAGACGGCGCTTTCGGTCAGCGCGATGGAGCTGGTCAGCGCGGCAAACAGCACCAGCAGGAAGAAGGCGATGCCGATGGCCGTGCCCAAGCCCATGGAATCGAAAACCTTGGGAATCGTGATGAACATCAGCGACGGACCGGCTTTCAGTGCGTCGAGATCGCCGCCGGAGAAGGCGAACACCGCGGGGATGATCATCAGGCCTGCCATGATGGCAATGGCCGTGTCGAAAATTTCTACGTTTCGGGTGGAACTTTCGATGGAGACATCCTTTTTCATGTAAGAGCCGAAGGTGATGAGAATGCCCATGGCGATGGACAGCGAATAAAACATCTGCCCCATGGCAGCCACCACCGTCATCCAGGAGAAATTCTTGGGATTGGGGATCAGAAAGTATTTGACGCCTTCCAGAGCGCCGGGACGGGTGACGGAATAGACGCCGATGACGAGCGACAGCACCACGAGGATGGGCATCATGACCTTGGAGACGCGCTCAATACCGTTTTCAACGCCCGCAAAGATGATGAGCAGGGTCATGGCTGTGAAGATCAAAAAGCAAAGCTCCGAAGAAAAGCCGTTGGCAATGAAGGAAGAAAAGTACCCGTCTGCGGCGATTAGGTGACTCTGCCCCGCCACATATTCCGCCAGATACTTGATGACCCAGCCGCCGATGACGGAATAATAGGGCACAATCAAAATCGGGATGATGGCGTTGATCCAACCGCCGAAGCGCAGCGCGGGCCGGTTCCCGAAAGACTTGTAAGCGCCGACCGGGCTTTTTTCGGTCATGCGGCCGATAGAGGTTTCGGCAACGATCATCGTGTAGCCGAAGGTCATGGCCAGGATGATGTAGATCAGCAGAAAAATGCCGCCGCCGTATTTGGCGGCGAGATAGGGGAAGCGCCAGATGTTTCCAAGACCTACGGACGCACCGGCGGCGGAAAGAACAAAGCCGATTTTTCCGGAAAAGGAACTTCGCTTTAGATCACTGTGTTTCATGAAAGTCTCCTCACTTTACTCCATGAGTAATAGATTCAATTTATCACAGAATGAATAGAAATACAATCCCGAATCAGGGAAAGGATGATCGAACAGGAGAAATGAAAGGTTTTCCTTTTAACCGTGCAGCGGGGAAACGGAAGGGCAGATCATCAAAAAAGCGCTTCAATGCAAGAGGGACGCTCTTTTTGCTGCGCAGCGCCGGCACAATATCACGATAAGCGAGAAAAAAGCGGGCGAATCGCGGCGCGATAAGGGATGCGGCGCAGAACCAGCTGCGGCAGTACGCTGACGCCCAGCCCGCTTTCCGCCATCGAGAGAATGGCATCGAGGTCTTGGAGGGGATGATCTTCCGGCAGAATAGCCATCAACGGGTCGCGCATGAGGAAGACGGTTTCCGGCTCCGGCTTGACCGGCAGCGCCGGAAACCGCAGTCCACGCGCCCCCGCACAATCCATTCCTCGATTTTGGTGTAATCGCTCAGCAGAGGTTCGCAGCCGATGCTGAGGGAATCGCGCTGGAATTCTTTGATGACCGCAGCAGCCAGCGCGTGACGACACTCGAAAACATACCGATGCGTATCAGCCCCGATTGCAGTTCGTTCAGTTCGTCCGCCTGCACTTGCAGACGCTCGTATTCCGCGATCAGCCGCTGCGCGTGCGGCAGCAGCTTCATGCCGTCCGGGGTCAGGCGCACGGTGCGGGTCTGAGGAGTATTCTCCCGTTGACGGCGCGGCGGTGGCGTGCTATAATGAAGCATCAATTCCTGTCGATGCGGGAGGAGTACGAAGCGCAGGGCGCGCGCAGAGAGACGGTTCGTCGGCTGAAAGACCGTTCCATGCGTCCGGTTTCGGAAGGTCGCCTGCGGAGGGACGTGCGCGAGGGCCGTTGCGGCCGCCAGTGCGCGGCGGTTTGCGCCCGTTATTGCGCTTTGAGGCAAAGGTGTTTTAGCTTTTGCGAACATGAGGTGGTACCACGGCACAGCCGTCCTGATTTTGATCGGGACGGCTGTTTTTCGGTGCGAAAGGAAGGTGATCGGTCATGCTTAGCCGACTGATGAGCATGAATCTCGCGGGAATTGTGCTGCTGTTGCTCGGCGTGGCGGTTATGCTGGCGGGAAAGATCATCCCGGAGAGGTTCAAAATCGCGGGCAAGCTCGTCGCGCTGGCGCTGGCCGTCACGGGCACGGCGCTGTGCTTTCTGTAAAGGAGGAGCAGGATGAACAATCGGGAATGGTTCAAACAGGCCGGATACGGCATGATGATTCATTTCGGGCTTTATTCGCTGATCGGCGGAGAATGGCGCGGCGCGCGGATGCCCTTCATCGGGGAATGGGCGCAGAGCTATTTCAGAATTCCCGGCAGCGAATACGGACAGCTGAGGCAGGCCTTCAACCCGCTGCTGTTCGACGCGGAGGAATGGGTCAAAACCGCCAAGGACGCAGGGATGCAGTATATGGTCGTGACCTCCAAGCATCACGACGGTTTCTGCCTGTTTCATACCCAATGGGATGATTACAACGTGGTGGACGGCACGCCGTTTAAGCACGACATCATTGAAGAGCTGGCCAATGCCTGTGCGCGCCACGGACTCAAGCTCGGACTGTATTATTCGGAAGAGCTGGATTGGCACGAGCCGGACGGCGGCGGATACACCTTCGGCCACACCAACTGCGGCGTGATGAGCTGGACCAACGACTGGGATTTCCCGGAGAACGGTAAAAAGGATTATGCCCGCTGCTTTGAAGGCAAGATCAAGACCCAGATGAAGGAGATCCTGACCCAATACGGCGATCTTTGCCTGATCTGGTGCGATACGCCCATGGACATAAAGCCTGCGCAGAGCCGCGAGCTTTACGATATGATCAAGCACTATCAGCCGGATTGCCTGGTCAATTCCCGCATCGGCAACGGCCTGGGGGATTACCGCTCCACCGGCGACAACGAAGAGGCCTTCGACACGGCGGAGGGCGCGGGCAACGCGCCGGATTCCCGTCCCGGCGAAGCCCTCGTGCGCACGGGCCTTTATGAATGCCCTGCCACACTGAACGATACCTGGGGCTATAAGCCCTTTGACCAGAACTGGAAGAGCCCGGATCGCGTCAGGGAGCTGCGCCGCAGCCTGAACGCCCGCGGCATCAACTACCTGCTCAACATCGGTCCCGATCCGCTGGGAAGACTCCCCGCGCCCGCGGTGGACGTCCTGCGCCGGGCCGCAGAATAATATCAACAATCTTTTTCAGGATAACGACACGCTGGAGGAATTAAAATGTCGGAACAGAAACTCGATATGCCCAAGACCTATGACCCGCAGTCGGTGGAAAGCCGTCTGTATGAAAAATGGGAGAGCGAAGGACTCTTCAAGCCTGCCGAACACAAGCCGGAAGGCTCCAAGCCCTTCTGCATTGTGATGCCCCCGCCCAACATCACCGGCCAGCTGCACATGGGTCACGCTATGGATAACACCATGCCCGATATCCTCGTGCGCTACCACCGCATGCTGGGGGATGATACGCTCTGGCTGCCCGGCACGGACCATGCGTCCATCGCCACCGAGGTCAAGATCATCCAGGCTATGGCCAAGGAAGGGCTGACCAAACAGGATCTGGGCCGCGAGGGCTTCCTCAAGCGTGCCTGGGAGTGGAAGGCGGAATACGGCGGACGCATCGAGCGTCAGCTGCGCCGCCTGGGATCTTCCTGCGATTGGAGCCGTGAGCGATTCACCATGGACAAGGGCTGCTCCGACGCGGTACTGGAGGTGTTCGTCAAGCTCTATAACGAGGGCCTAATCTACCGCGGCAACCGCATCATCAACTGGTGCCCGCAGTGCAAGACCGCGCTTTCCGACGCGGAAGTCGAATTTGAGGAGCAGGCGTCCAACCTGTGGTACATCCGCTATCCCGCCGAGGACGGCGGCGAGGGCGTGATCGTCGCCACCACCCGTCCCGAAACCATGCTGGGCGATACCGGAGTGGCCGTCAACCCTGAGGACGAGCGCTATGCGCACCTGGTGGGCAAGAACGTCATGCTGCCCATCCGCAACCGCCCCATCCCCGTGGTGGGCGATGAATACGTCGAAAAGGAATTCGGTACCGGCGCAGTTAAGATGACCCCCGCCCACGACCCGAACGACTTTGAGGTTGCCATGCGCCACAACCTGGCCGTGGAGCGCGTGATGAACGACGACGGCACCATGAACGAAGTGTGCGGCAAGTATGCCGGCATGACCGCTATGGAGTGCCGCAAGGCCATTGTGGAGGATCTGAAGGAGCTCGGCCTGCTGGTCAAGATCGAGCCCTATACCCATAACGTCGGCACCTGCTACCGCTGCCACCACACCGTGGAGCCCTTGGTTTCCACGCAGTGGTTCGTGCGCATGAAGCCCCTGGCCGAGCCCGCCATCGAGGCGGTGCGTTCGGGCAAGACCCAGTTTGTGCCGGAACGCTTTGACAAAACCTATTTCAACTGGATGGAAAACATCCGCGATTGGTGCATCAGCCGCCAGCTCTGGTGGGGCCACCGCATTCCCGCCTACTATTGCACCAACAAACAGTGCAACCACATGGTCGTGGCCAAGAAAGCACCGGAAAAGTGCCCCGAGTGCGGCGCGCCGATGGTGCAGGATGAGGACGTGCTCGACACCTGGTTTTCCTCTGCACTGTGGCCCTTCTCCACGCTTGGCTGGCCGGAAAAGACCGAGGATTTGAAGCGTTTCTATCCCAACACGCTGCTGGTCACCGGCTATGACATCATTTTCTTCTGGGTTGCCCGCATGATTTTCTCCGGATGCAAGCACATGGGTGAGACGCCGTTTAAGTATGTGCTGATCCATGGCCTGGTGCGCGATGCACAGGGCCGCAAGATGTCCAAGTCTCTGGGCAACGGCATCGACCCTATTGAAATGATTGATAAGTACGGCGCGGATGCGCTGCGTTTCTCGCTGATTCAGTCCGTCGCGCCCGGCAACGACGTGCGCTTCTCGGACGAAAAGGTTACGGCGGGGCGCAATTTTGCCAACAAGGTGTGGAACGCTTCCCGCTTTGCGCTGATGAACCTGGACGGCCCTGCGGACGACACGCTGCCCAAGGGCATTGCCGACAAGTGGATTCTCACCCGCCTCAACGACGCGATCGAGACGGTGACGATGCATCTGGAGCAGTTCGACCTTGCCATGGCGGCGCAGAAGCTCTATGACTTCATTTGGAGCGAACTGTGCGACTGGTATCTGGAACTGGCCAAGGCACCGCTTTACGGCGACGACGAAAACGCGGCTTCCGCGACTCGTGCGACGTTGAAATATGTGCTGGTCAGCACGCTCAAGCTGCTGCACCCCTTCATGCCCTTCCTGACAGAGGAGATCTACTCCTATCTGCCCTTCACCTCCGGTTCCATCATGGTGTCCTCCTGGCCGAAGGTCGGCGAGAATTTCCCGCAGGAAGCTGCGGCCATGCAGCACATCATGGATGTGGTCAGCGCGGTGCGCAACCTGCGCGCGGGCATGAACGTGCCCCCGTCCAGAAAGGCGCACATCTACATCGTTCCCGCGGAAGGCATTGACGGCAGCATCTTTACCGAGAACGAGAGCTTCTTCCAGCGCCTGGCCTCTGCCGAGGGCGTGCAGGTGGTTGCACGCGAGGAGCTGCCGCGCAACGTGGTTTCGGCGGTCTGCCCCTGCGGTGAAGCATTCCTGCCCACTGGCGAGCTGGTCGATGTGGAAAAGGAAATTGCGCGCCTGAATAAGGAAATCGCGAACATGGAAAACGAGATCAAGCGCGCCGAGGGGAAGCTGAACAACCCCGGCTTTGTCGGCAAAGCGCCCGCCAACGTGGTGCAGGCCGAGCGCGACAAGCTCACCACCAACAAGACCATGCTCGAGGCGCTGCATAAGCGTCTGGAGGACATGAAGAATCTCTGATTTTTTCAGACTTGATGAAAAGGCGGATCAAAGTATCCGCCTTTTTCGTTTGTATAGTTGGGAGAAAGCGACAGCTCCAACCCTTTTTGCAGTTGACCGAAGGGGTGGGAATGGGGTAAACTAATAGATAGAAAGTTCCTTTTCGGAGGCAGGATACAGCGTGAATTACGAGGAATCGATTGCCTTTATCCACGGCAAGGCGGGCAAGGGCGTTAAGGTTGGATTGGAGAACATGAGGCGCCTGATGCGCCGCCTGGGCGATCCGCAAAAACAATTGCGGTGCATCCATGTGGCGGGGACAAACGGCAAGGGGTCCACCTGTGCGCTGATTGACAGCGTGCTGCGGCAGACCGGCGCAAAAGTCGGCCTGTATACATCGCCCTACCTCATGCGCTACAATGAGCGGATGCGCATTGATGGCCAGCCCATTGCAGATGATGTTCTGGCGCGCCTGACGACGCGGATTGCGGAACAGGTGATGCAGATGGAGGAAACCGGGGAAGGCTTTCCTACGGTGTTTGAAATCGGCACGGCGCTGATGTTCACCTGGTTTGCGGAGCAAAAGGTGGATTGGGCTGTGATCGAGGTCGGGCTTGGAGGACGGTTGGATCCCACCAATATATTGGAGCCGACGGTTTGCGCCATCACGCGCATCGGTCTGGATCACACCCGTGTGCTCGGCGATACGGTCGAAAAAATCGCGGCAGAAAAGGGCGGAATCATCAAAGATGGCGTGCCCGTCGTGCTGCAAAGCCAGGGTGAAAGCGTTCGCGAGGTGATCCGCCGCATCTGCGAAGAAAAGCACGCGCCGCTGCTGGATTGTGCGGACTTTCCGCCGCAGAACGTGCAACTGTTGGAACGTGGCGCGGCCTTTACCGCGGCATTGCCGCATTTGCGCGCCAGAGAGTACGAAATCTCCCTGTGCGGTGCGCATCAGGTGGACAACGCCATGACAGCGCTGGGCGTGCTCTCCGCACTGCTGGACGGGCACTGTCTGCCCGCAGCGGCTATTCAAAAGGGGCTTGAGCAGGCGCAGTGGCCGGGGCGGCTGGAATGGCTGGGCAACGTGCTGATTGATGGAGCGCATAATCCGCAGGGCGCGCAGACCGTGTGCGACTATGTTCAGCACTTTTTGAAAGACCGACGCATTCTGTTGCTGACGGGCATGATGGCGGACAAGGATGTACGCTCCTACGCCGATCGGATTGCTCCGCTGGCCGATGAGATTCATTGTGTCGCACCGGAACATATTCCGCGTGCGATGCCGGCAAATGAACTGGCTGCGCTCTACCGTGAGCGCACGGAAAAGCCCGTCTTTGAGTGGGAAGAAACCGAGCAGGCGCTATCTGCCGCGCAGAAAAGCGCGGGAGAGCAGGGCGTCGTGCTGATTTGCGGATCGCTGTATCTCGCAGGGGAAATCCGCAGATTATTGATCGCAGAATAAAAATCTATTGAGGAGGTGCAATCGGGCACATGCGCATTTTGTTTTTGTCCGTGACGGCAGGCCAGGGACATAATCAGACCGCCAAAGGCATCATGCAGAGAATGACGGATCGCGGCCATGAATGCAAGCTGCTGGACACCTTTGACTATATTGAGCCGATTTTCGGCGAAGTGGTGGATAAAGGGTATCGCATGAGCGTGGCCCATATCCCAAAGGTTTACGGCAAAGCCTTTGAAACGATGGAAAAGGCGGAGCAGAATGGCAATTTTACGGTCAAGATGAACCAGAAACTGTCCAATCAGCTCAGCAAGGAGCTGTTTGACGTCTATGAAAGCTTCAAGCCCGACGTGGTGGTCAGCTCGCATTCCTGCGCCGCGCTGATCTCGTCCTCCGTCTATGAGCTGGGCGTGAGCAATGCGCCGCGCATCGGCATCGTGACGGACTATATGCTGCATCCGTACTGGAAGGGCACCAATCTCGATGCGCTCGTCACGCCTTCGGAACAGTTGACCTATTCCTTCGTGTGCAGCGGCATGCCGGAGAGGATCATTCGCCCCATCGGTATCCCGATCAACCCGAAGTTCAACAAGGTCATCGACAAGGCCGAAGCCCGCGCCATGGTGGGCATTCCGGATATGCCGACGGTGCTGATCATGGGCGGCAGCATGGGTCACGGCGACGTGCTGACGACCATTGGACGGCTGGATAAGCTGCCGCTCGATTTCCAGATGGTGGTGGTCTGCGGTTCAAATGAAAAGCTCAAAAACAAGCTCGATGCGCTGCTGACCGTCAAGCGGCTGACGGTGCTGGGCTTCTCCACCATCGTCGATCAGCTGATGAGCGCGTCGGACATGATCGTGACCAAGCCCGGCGGCCTTACGGTTTCCGAAGCGATTGCCAAGTGCCTGCCGATGGTGCTGATCGACCCCATTCCCGGCCAGGAGGACCGCAACATGGACTTCCTGACCAATCACGGCATGGCAATGCGCACCAACAAGCACCTGCCCGTAGATGTGGCTGTGTGGCAGCTGCTCAGCAGCGAAAAACGCCTGCATCTAATGCGAAGCGCGCAGGAAGCCTTCGGCAAACCCAACGCCACAGACGATTTGCAGGAATTGATCGAGAGCTATCAGAAATAAGGCATAAAAAACCACCGGCTTTGCCGGTGGTTTTCCGCTATACGGGTAAAGAACTTTATTACCGGCTGCGCCTGTTTTGAAGTGAACCCCAAAAGTTAGACATTATTTGAAT
>ENA-OUQC01001745-OUQC01001745.1-human-gut-metagenome-genome-assembly--contig:-NODE-1745-length-10641-cov-4.594937_pt1 | contig 10641 bp, 7 predicted proteins | sample MGYA00237942_ERZ548815 | MGnify/ENA primary metagenome ERZ548815 (study PRJEB26490, sample SAMN05194722) | human gut metagenome | biome: terrestrial biome; feature: human-associated habitat; material... | reverse complement strand
CTGCGGCATGCAAATTCCTCGATTTACCTCCAGTAAACCTTCGAAATTTGCATTTAGAGGTTTTCTTTTCTATGACGCCCCTTCATCGTTTCCGAGAATCAAAGTAAGGCGCCCGACATAAGCCGGCCGCCTGTGGGTATACCGTTCGCGTCAATTATTTATGTCCGTGCATTTCCACCCATCTTCTCCTTTAGCCATAGTACGGTATCCCGGATCGTGCTGCTCAGCGGCCTGGGCGTATAGCCGAGGGCCGTCGTCGCGGCGTTGCGGCTGAACGCGCCGTTGGAGTCCAGCACCGCGATGGAATAGGGCGTAAAATAGAGCGGTTCGCGTCTGCGCAGGCTGATCTTTTCATAAATCGGCGCAACCAGCTTCGCAAAGCAGATCGGCAGATAAGACACGCTGCGCCGCAGGTTCACCGTCTTTTTCACCAGCTCCAGTATATCCCGGATGGTGGCGTAATGACCAGAGAGAATGTAGCCGTGCCCGGGCAGGCCGTGCTCTGCACAGGCGATGACGCCCGAGGCGACGTCCCGCACGTCCACGAAATCATATCCGCCCTTTACCGCCAGCGGCAGCTTTCCCGCGAGGAAGGACAATAGCATATTCGTAATGCTGCCCTTTCCCATATCGCCCGGCCCGATGATGCCCGAGGGGAACACGACGCTGGCATTCAGCCCTTCCTTTGCCGCCTGCAGCGCCAGCGCCGTAGCCATGGCCTTGCTCTTTGCGTAATCGCCCCTGACAAGCTCCGGGGAAAAGACCGTCGTCTCCGCAATTTCCGTACCCTTCGGCTTTTCCGGAATCGCATGGACGGAGCTGACGTAGACCAGTTTTCCAACGCCGCATTGGCTGCAGAATTTCAGAATATTCCTTGTACCGTCCACGTTGACCCGGTAGATTCGGTCGCCCGGATGCGTGGCCACGGAGATTATCCCCGCGCAGTGAATGACGCAGGTATGCTCATCCGCGCCCGCAAAGAAGCGTCCGAGCGCGGCCTCGTCGCACACATCGCCCGTCACGACGCGAACATTCTGAGGAAGCTCCCGCGCCAACGGATCGCCGTCCATGACCAGTGCCCGAACTTCCGCTTTCGCGTCCTTCAGCTGCGCCAGCACAGTGCGTCCCAGAAAGCCCGTCGCTCCCGTAATCAGATATTTCTCAAACATCCTATCACCTCCAAAACGAAAGACAGATGTTGATTATCTTTCACACTTACAGTATAATTGAGACGGGCGCACGGGTCAACCGTCAATGCCCCGCCGCGTGAAAGAAAACCGACACACATGGCGCGACTGTCGCTAATAAATGTGAATTTTTTGTGAGGAGATGATATAAATGAGGAAGACGGACGCGAGAATCCGCTATACGCAGAGCGTGCTCAAGCAGGCGCTTTTGTCGTTTCTGAAGGAAAAGCCGATTAACAAAATCACCGTCAAGGAGGTCTGCGAGCGAGCCGGGCTGAACCGCGCCACGTTCTACGCCCACTACAGCGACTGCTTTGCGCTGCTGGAAAGCATTGAGGAGGATCTGCTGGAAGCGTTTCAGCAGTCGCTGAAGCTGGTGGATTCCTTTGACGTGACCGCACTGATCGAGGCTATCTATACGATGATCGAGCAGCAGCAGGAGGCCTGCCGCGTGCTGATCTTTCAAAACGTCTGCCCGAACGTGCTGCGCCGAATGATCAGCCTTGCCCGGGGCGAAAGCATCGCCTACTGGAAACAGCACCTGCGTCACATCACGGAGGCGGAGCTGGAAATGCTCTATACCCACCTGTCCAACGGGCTGATGCACGTGGTTGTGGATGGCTACGAAAAATACAGCCGCGAGGAGGTCGTTCGCTTCGTCAACCGCATCGTTCAGTGCAGCCTGTCGCAGTTTCAATAACGAAAAAACGGGCCGCTTTCTCCCTCCTGCCAGCGTTCGGTTTATGGGGGAGAAAGACCCCGACCGGCGCGCTCGCGTCGGCAAACAGACGGAAAGCGCAGCAAAAAAGCCTGCGAAAACCATCGCAGGCTCAGAAGCATACGGGCGGGAACGTCCGGAAAATTTACGGCGTATTATACGCAGTCGCTCTCGTCGAACGGATCGCCGCATTCCGGGCAGAATTTCGGCGGATGCGCCGGATCGGCGGGCTGCCAGCCGCACTTGTCGCAGCGGTAGACCGGCGCGCCTGCCGGGCGCTTCGCGCCGCATTCCGAACAGAACTTGCCGGTGTTGACCGCGCCGCAGGAACACGTCCAGCCTGCCGCGGGCTGGGGCTCGGGCTTTTTCGCGCCGCATTCGGGGCAGAACTTGCCAGTGGCCGTCGCGCCGCAGGCGCACTTCCAGGCGTTCGCGCCCGGCTGAACCGGCGCGCTCTGCTGCGGAGCCTGTGCCTGCTGCTGCGCGCCCATCTGGAACAGCTGCGATGCGTTGATCCCACCGCCCTGCTGAGCCATATTCATGCCCATGAAGCCGGTGAACGCGCCGCCCTGATTTTTCGCCGCGTCCTGCATGGCCTGCGCCTGCGCGCCCACCAGATGCGCCGCCGCCATGTTCGCGTTGCGGAAAACGGCGTTCTTTTGCAGCTCCTTGATCATCGCCTCGTCCTCTTCAGAGGCTTTGACGGAGTTTACGCCAAAGGACACGATCTCCACGCCGCGCAGATCCGCCCACTTTTCGGAGAGCACATCGTTAAGCGCGGCGGCGATCTCCGTGGTGTGCCCCGGCAGCGCGCTGTAGCGGATGCCCATCTCGGAAATCTTTGCGAACGCGGGCTGAAGCGCGGTCAGCAGTTCGCTCTTGAGCTGACTGTCGATCTGCTCGCGCGTGTAGTCGCCCTCCACATTGCCGCAGACGTTCGTGTAAAACAGCATCGGGTTGGTCACGCGATAGCTGTATTCGCCGAAACAGCGAATGGAAATATCCACGTCCAGGCCGATATTGCCGTCCACCACGCGGAAGGGAACCGGACTGGGCGTTCCGTATTTGTTGCCCAGGATTTCCTTGGTGTTGAAGAAATAGACCCGCTGATCCCTGCCGGCCTGACCGCCGAAGGAAAGGCGATCGAAGGTGGTTTTCAAAACGGCCTTCATCTTCTCGCCATTGAACGGCCCGTAGAAGATGCTGGGTTCGCCGCCCTGATCAAAGACATACTCGCCCGGCTCGGCGCAGAAATCGACGATTTTTCCCTGATCCACGATCATCATGCACTGGCCGTCGGCCACGGCGACGACGCTGCCGTCCGAGATGACGTTGTCGTCCTCACGCCGGCTGCCGCCGAAGCGGGCTTTTACCTTTTTCTCCGCTTTCGTCGCCAGCACGTTGTCCGGCAGGGAATCCACATAAAAATACTCTTTCCACTGGCTGGCCAGCGTGCCGCCCGCCGCGTTCAATGCAGCCGCAATCAATCCCATCGCGATTCCTCCTGTTATTTCTTCTGCGTGTTGTTTTCAATCTTCCGCTTCGTCGTGCTTTCATAGAGAAAATGGTCGGCGTTCACATCCAGGCGGAAGGAGCCCTCCCGGATATAGCCGCCCGCCGCGCTCTGCTGCGCCGCCTGCTTCAGCTGCCCCTTCAGCGCGCCGACGACCGCCAGCGCGATGATGGCCGCAACCACCGCGCAGATCAGCAGCGAACCGCTGCCCAGCGCTTCCATCAGCGAAAGAATCAGCGCGGCGACGCCAAGGGTTCCGGCGAACACGCCGCCGCCCCACAGCAGGGATTTCTTCTTGTCGGCGGGCACGTCGCACGTCAGCTTGCCGGTCTGGCCGTTGACGGCGAAGGTATAGGTTTTGCCTTCCTTTACGGTTGTCATCAGCCACACGGGCAGCAGCGCGGGCGTCGCGCTGCCGCGCTCTGTAACGATGCGCCTGTTGCGTTCGTTGACCGTGTCATAGTCCCTCACGGTGTCGAGCATGGTCTGTTCGACGCTGCGCTCCACGCGCTCCACGGCGCGCTTTTCGCACGCGTCGCAGTCCGCGTCCGCGTGATCCGCCATGGCTCCGGCCAGAACGGCGCTCTGAAAGGGAATCGCGGCGCTCAAATCGTAGGGCTCGAGCGATTCGGTGAGCTTGTCGTCCATCTTCACGCTGCCGTCCACCGGAATGTTTTCAAAGCGCATGCCGCCTTTGCGGCGCACAAGATAGTGCTTCGTGCGGGTGATTTCCCACTCGCCCTTTTGCTCCGTGTGCACCTTTTCCGCGTCGTACACCATGTCGGCGTGCGCGTCGCAGCTGAAAAGCCAGTAGGGAACGTACAGCCGGCGCATTTCCGCGATGCGGTTGCGGCTGTTGAGGAAAACGTTCGGCAGCAGCCGCTTGCCCTTGAAGTACTCCTCGAACTGCTTTTGCGCCTGCTCCTTCGTCACCGTAAAAGGCACCACTTTTTCGGGCTTCACGCCGCCCTCGATGCGGTCGGGCAGGATCGTGGGGCTGCCGCAGTAGGGGCATTCGGCGGCGGTGGTGGTGTTCTCGGTTAACAGCTCCGCGCCGCAGTTCTTGCACAGATAGACCCGCATGCCGTCTTCCGACGCCTGAAAGCCTTCCTTCGGACGGTCGAATGAAATCTGCTCGCCGCTCTCGGACGCGCTGAGCATTTCCAGCGCTTCCGGTTCAAAGCTGTTTCCGCAGGCGGCGCATTCCAGCCTGCCGCTTTCGCCGCTGAATGCGAGCGGCGCGCCGCAGCAGGGGCAGTTGTAGCTGGCGGTACTCATAAAGCATCCCTCTTTCCTTTGCGGTAAAGACTATTCTATGGTGAGGTCAAAAACCCGCTCGCACAGGTCGACGCATTGATTGCGCAGCAGCGCCTCGATGCGATCATCCACGTCCGCGACGCTCTGCTGTTTAAACGCGGTCGCCTGCTGCTCCAGCCAGAGCTTGAAAAACGCCTGAGAGGAAGCCACGGCGGCTCGATCCTCTTCGAGGGACGTTTCAAGCCATTCGTCGTACAGCTCGTTCAGCGCTTTTGTCCACTTTTCCACCCCGGGCAGCGTGTTGTCCATTGCCACCTCGGCGTGGCGGCCGCACATCTCGATGTGCTCGTCGCCCGCATCCGTCGTGTAACGATGGCAATAGGCCGGGTAGTCGCCCTCCACGTTATAGCCCGGTATGAAGCCCGCGGTCTGGGGCTCCATATTGTCGTCGGGAACCGGCTCGGCCATGCCGTTTTCCTCCGTTATTTGAAGCCAGCAGGCGTAGAGCGAGTCGAGCGTCCTGTCGTCGACCACGCCGGACGGTTCAAGCAGCGCGTATTCCTGAAACCATTTGACCGCTGCCTCGGTCTCCTTGCCGAACCGCCCGTCCGGCAGGGCGAACAGAAAGCCCGTCTCAAAGAGCATCTGCTGAAGGGCTGTCACGTCCTCACCGCTGTCGCCCCGCCGGAGGTCGGCGAGGGCGCAGCCGGGAACCAGAAAAAGGAGAACCAATAGCGCGCTCACGATTCTTTTCAAGGCTGCACTTCCTTTCATTCGGTCGTCATAGCGGCGACCTCGCCGTCTCAGCGTTCCTCGAACGGTTGGTCGCAGTATTTGCAGCGCAGTGCGCCGCCTCGGCGCTCGCGGTTTTTCGCGCCGCAGCTCGGGCAGACCCACTGCACGAGAGCGCCCTCGGGCATATACAGTCCTACCGTGCGATTTTCCGAGTCGATCCTCAGATTCTGCAGGTATCCTTTGCCGATGAGCGATTGGAGCTGCTCAAGGGCCTTGCCGGAGGAGAGGACGGTTCCAAGCCGGTCAAAGGTCAGGCTCTCCTCCGTCAGCGGGAGCAGCGCGCCCGCGATGCGGTGCGCGCAGGCTCTGCGGTATGCGCGGCGAAGAATGCGAAAGACCGGCGTCGCGAGCGCGGCGAATATGAGAATACCCATCACGCCGGCCAGCGTTTTCCCCTGCGAAAACATCTTGACCGTCGAGGATGCGGTCGCTGCCGCAAAGATGGCGCAGACCAGTGCAACGGGGATATCCGTTTTTTTTCTGGCGGAGGCCTTTGCGGTCAGATACGGATTCGTGCTGTTCGTCATTGCGCGTCTACCGCCGCCTGACAGGCTTCAAACGCCTCGTAGGGATCGCCGCCGTCGAGCACCGCCAGGATGCCGTCGCCGTAGTCCTCCATATAGCTCTGCGGCATGGCGAACAGGTAAAACAGCTCGTTCTCCCCGGGAATGACGTCCTCCACCAGATTGCAGGAACGGCAGGAGACGTAGACCTTGTCCGCGTCGAGCTCGACGCGGAACTGCGCATAGTAGATCTCGTTGTTGACCAGTGCGGCGAATACCGCCATTTTTTCAAAGACATCCCCGGTTCCATTTACCGGCGCGTCCGCAGACACGGCCAGCATGTCGTCGTAGATGTAAACCGTCATGTAGACATATTCCATCGAGTTCTCGACGGCAAAGGGCACCTTAAACGTATAGTCGTCGTATTCATAGGGGAATTCATTCTCTTCCAAAAAGCTTTTCACCAGACCGACCATCTGATCCTCTTTGCTCATCGGAACAGAATCGGCGAGGGCGGCGGAATAGGAAAGCGTCAGCAGCGCAATCAGCAGGAATGCGATGGTTTTTTTCATGAGAAAATCCTCCTCTTTATTATTCAGTGGGAATCAAAGCTCGAAGGGAGCCGCGCCGCCGCGCTCATTTTCGGCGGCGCGGGAGGAAAAGCGCTTATTGGGCGGAGTCCTCGGGGGCAAAATGCATCAGCATGGAGCCGAAGTAATCCATGTCGAAGCCCTTCTCCGTGGGCACCAGGTTCAGTGCCTGCGTGTAATAGTCGATGACGACGCCATCGACCTCGCCTGCCTCCGTGGGAATCCTGCCGTAAGCCCAGGTCAGGCCGGGAATGTTCGAGCCCGCCATGACGAAGGTCACCGCGCCGTCCTCCTGAAGCAAAATGGAGTATTCAAAATTCCCCATCTGCGCGGCGGTCATGTTGTAGCCGTTCACATCTGCGTCAGTCATGACGTACTTCTTACCAATCATGACTTCAGCGCCGCCGGCGGCGGGTTCAGGTATGGTCGCTGGTTCGGACGTAGTCTCGGGAACAGGCTCCGCGGCGGGTGCTTCGGGCGCGTCGCCGGTGCGCTCGTACCAGAGCGTAACGTCGCTCATCTCCAGACAGAGCGTTCCGTCCTCACGCAGCGTGGCGGCGGCCTCGCCGTCCAGTATGGAAATGAGCAGCGCGTAGCCGTCCATTCGGCAGGTCAGGCCGTCCATCGTCATGCCCTGCAGCGTCAGATCGCAGTTATCGCCGTAGACGACCAGCGTATCACCGGCCATTTCCGCGGCCTCTGCGGGCAGCATCACGCCGTCCATTGTGACGCGCGCCAGCGTCCAGACGCCCTTGAGATCGTCGATCGTGGCGCTCTCGTCGATGACCGGTATGGGCGCAGCCGACGCTTCGGGCTTCTCGCGGCTCAGCGTCATTGTCATTCCGTCCTCGGAAACGACGAGCATATTGTTCTGCAGCGCAATGCCCACGCCGTCCGCTGTGAGCACGCCGTCCTGCATCGAGCACTGTATACTCTCGCCTTCGCCGTTCATGTTCATTTCAGCCGCGCCGTCCGCGCCGATGGTGAGGGTCAGTTCCATGCCCATGTCGGCCAGCGGATAAGACACGCCCTCCATTTCCATGCTCACGCCGTACCATATGCCCAGATATTCATCGGGGATGGCGGCATCCTGCGCTTCGTGGGTATTTTCGGGCGCTGCGATGGTCTCGGGCGCGGGTTCGTCGGTGGATTCGGGGATCGTTTCAGGTTCGGCCGTCGTTTCGGGCGCGACTGCCGCAGCAGCCTCAACGCTCGCGTCCAGCTTCAGCTCAGGCAGCAGCGCGGTCACATCCGGCAGAGCGGGCAGGGCGTGGGCGCAGGCGTCGGTGACAACGGTCACCTCCACCGGCGAGCTGTTCCAGCTCACGCACTTCTGCGCATGGTTCCGGTTTTCCTCGCTCATGCCTTCGGGCACGCGCACGGTCAGCTTGGGCGCAACGTTCATCATCAGTCCCATGGGGGACGTCGTCAGATCGCAGCCGTCGAAGCAGATCTCGGCAAGATTCGGGCAGTTGATGATGCAATTTTCGCCAAAGCCCTTCATCTTGCTGGTGAAGTGCAGGCTGGTCAGGTTCTGGCACTCGGTGAACGCGCCGTATTCGACGCTCTCCGCATCGGCCACGAAGGAGGTCAGCCCCGCAAAGTTGAACGCCTGCTGGCCGATCTTCACAAGATGCTCGCCAAAGTACAGATTGCCCAGCGGGCCCGCGCTGTCGAAGGCGTAGTTGCCGATCTCGCGCACGCCGTTGACGAATATCACATTGTTCAGGCTGCGGCAGAGCATGAACTGATTGCCGCCGGTGCTCTCAAGGGGCGCGTAGCAGACGAACGTCTCCAGCTGCTGGCAGTAGGCGAGCATCATGCCCGGCAGCTCTTTGATCGTTTCGGGCAGCACCAGCGTGCGCAGATGCACCCACTCGGTGCGATTGGTCTCCACAGAGGAATCGGTGTAGTCGTGGCAGGAATCAAAGGCGTTGTAGTTTGCAAAGCCCACGACGGTCACGCCGTCGATCTCGCGCGGCACGACAACGTCCACATCGGTGCCGGTGTAGGCGGAGATCAGGCCGGTGTCCGGATCGAACTCGAAGTTCTCGGCGGGAGTCGGCTCGAAGGGCATCTTCACGAATTTGCTCGCTTCGCCCTCGCGCAGCATGGGGTCGTACCACGGGCGTTCGAGCGTCTCGTTCCACTCAGCCAGCTGCTCGTCGGTCGCGTCGGCGGGCAGGCGCAGCTCGGCGCTCGTGCCCTCGACGGCAGAAAGCGGGAAGCTGCCGGCGGTGGGAATGACCAGCTGTTTCAGCTTTGTGTTCGCGAAGGCTCTCTCGCCCACGGAAGCGGAGGCGCTCACGTGCACGCTCTCCAGCGTGGAACCTTCAAACGCGCCCTCCCCAATGGCGGCGGCCTGCGTCAGGTCGACGCTCGTCAGCGCGGTGTTGGCAAACGCGCCCGCGCCGATGGTGGCCACGTTCTTCATTTCAGCGGTCTTGAGCGCCGTATTCGCAAAAGCGCTCTCACCGATTTCGGTCACGCCCGCGCCCAGCGTAAGGGCGGTCACGCCGCTGCCCTCGAACATATGCGCCGGAACAGCGCCTCTTTCGACGGTCACTTCGTTCAGATTGGGCATATTGGCGAACACGCCCGCGGGAATGAGCGCGGGATCGCACCTGATCACCAGCTTTTTGAGCCCGGTCAGGCCGTCCAGCGCACCTTCGCCGATTGTGGTCAGCGAGTCGGGCAGGGTCAACGCTTCCAGCTGCGCGCAGTTTGCGAACGCCCGCGCACCGATGGTGGTCACGGAGTCGAACAGATCCACGTCCCTGAGGGAGCTGTTCATGAAGGCCTCCGCGCCGATGGTGGTGAACTCGTCGTTGTGAGCGACGGAGAAGTATTCGATGGTCTGGCTGTCCTTGAACACGCCGTCGCCCAGGCCGACCACCGGCTCCTTCGAGACGGTGAGATGGGGGTGAATGCGCGTCCTTGTGCCGGTGTATTCGGTCAGCACGCGGTTTTCGTACCGATACGCGCCCTTCTCAGGCGACTGGGCGGTCGGGTCCTGCGCGCGCCAGACGCGGCAGGGAAGCCCCAGCGCGTCCACGTACGCCTGCCACTGCTGCATCTCCTGACGGGTGCCGTGCGCGTTCAGGACGATGTCGAACAGATAATCGCAGCCCGCGAAAACGTCCTCGCCCAGCGTGGGCGCGGTCAGGCTTTCCAGAACGACGTACTGGATGTTGTAATCGCCCTTGAAGGCGTTCGAGCCGATCGACTCAAGCGTAGAGGGCAGATAGAGATTGGCGCCCATGTTGGCGCATGTTTCAAACGCATGCTCTCCGATGGTCCTGAGCCCCTCGGGCAGCTCCAGAGAGCCCTTGAGACCGGCGAAATAGAACGCGTAATCGCCGATGCTCTCCACACTCGTCAGCTCCAGCACGCTGCTCTTATAGGCGTTGTAGAACGCGTTATCGCCAATGGTCTTCAGCGTGGAGGGGAAGCGGACGCGGCCCAGCGTTTCGCAGTTATAGAACGCGCTGTCGCCGATGCTTTCCAATCCCTCGGGCAGCTCCAGAAACGCCAGATAGGTGTGGCGAGCAAACGCCTCGGGGCCGATGGCCTTCACCGGCGCGCCGCCGATGGTCTCGGGGATGGCCAGGTAGGTGGCGTAGCCGTTGTAGGATGTGATCGTGCCTGTGGAGGCGTCGAAGTCGAACTCCTCTTCCACATAGCCGTTGTTTTCCACGATCACGGCGTTTTTGCCGCTGGGTTGGACGCTCACCGTGCTGCCGGCGTTCTCAAAGGCCGCCGTGTACGCCTCCAGCTGATCGTCCGGGACATAGGCCACCGCGTCCTCGGGAAGGATGCTGAAGCAGTCCATGTCGATCGCCGGGCACACGCCCTCGAAGGTGATCTTGCGCAGCGAATCGCAGAATCTGAACGAGGCGTCGCCGATGTAGCGCACGCCCGCGGGAATGGTAACCTCGCTCAGCGCATTGCAGCTGAAGAAATTCATGCGGTTGATGACCGCAAGGCTCTGGGGCAGCGTAACGCTGGTCAGATTTTCGCACGAGGCGATGGCGTTGCTCCTGAGCTCAAGCACCGTCTCGGGCAGCGTCAGGGACGT
>ENA-OUQC01001744-OUQC01001744.1-human-gut-metagenome-genome-assembly--contig:-NODE-1744-length-10641-cov-14.883053_pt1 | contig 10641 bp, 11 predicted proteins | sample MGYA00237942_ERZ548815 | MGnify/ENA primary metagenome ERZ548815 (study PRJEB26490, sample SAMN05194722) | human gut metagenome | biome: terrestrial biome; feature: human-associated habitat... | reverse complement strand
GGGGCGCAGGGGCGCAGGGCAACGGCGGAGATAGCAGAGGCATACGCTTCGGACAGGCAGATGCTCATATTTCCCGCCGGGCTGGTGTCGAGGCTTCAGCCTGACGGCTCGATACGCGACCTGACGTGGCACAAGGCTTTCGTAGCCAAGGCCATAGAATACGGGCGGGACATCGTGCCGGTGCGTTTCGACGCGCTCAATACGCGGCGGTTTTACCGTGCGGCGCGGTGGCGCAAGCGGCTGGGCATCGGCGTGAACCTCGAGCAGATACTGTTGCCCGACGAGCTGGTACGCGCACGGGGCAGCAAATACCGCATCATCTTCGGCAAGCCCATACCCGCAGCTACCCTGTCGGCAAGCGACAGGACGGCGGTACAGCTGGCCGATGACATAAAGGATATAGTTTATTCACTCGAATAACAACTGAACGACATGAGAAAAGTACAGATTAAGGTGAGCCACCTCGTGGCTGGCGCGCTCTCGGGCATCATCACGATGCTCGGGTTCTCGAGCTGCCGCCACACCGCCAAGGAGGCAGTCAAGGACAGCAACGAGCCTGTCAAGATGGACGAGATAATGCTTATGTACGGCATACCCCAGGCTTCGTACCGCATCGTGGGAACAGTCACAGACAGCGATGGCAAGCCTGTAGAGGGTGCAGACGTTATAGTCCGCAGCAACGACGGTGTGCAGGGCTATGTCACCGAGGACACGCTGCGCACCGGCAAGGACGGCGAATACTTCAGCCAGCGGCAGTCTATCATCACCGGCGACCTGCGGCTTGTAGTTGACCCGAAAAACGCAACACTTGAGAAGGACTCCGTGGACCTGAAAGTTGACGACCTGATGCAGGGCGACAAGCGTTTCGACTTCCGTCTCGGCAAGAAGAAATGACGAAATCCACGCTGTCAGCCGCACACCTTACGCTGCGCCGACGCCTCGCGCTGGAGGCGTGGCGCATGCAGTATGCCATGCGGGTGCGCGAGCATCCGCTGCGGCAGCTGTTTTGGGAAAGCACGCACCGCTGCAACGTCAACTGCCTGCACTGCGGCAGCGACTGCACAGCTGGCACGGGCGACCCGGATATGCCGGCAAAGGATTTTTTGCGCGTTCTGGACTCGATAACGCCGCACGTTGACCCGCACCGCGTCATGGTCATCATCTCGGGGGGCGAACCGCTCGTGCGTGCCGACCTCGAGGACGTGGGGCGCGAGATATATCGCCGCGAATACCCGTGGGGGATAGTCACCAACGGCTATGCCATGACTGCCGAGCGGCTCGACCGGCTGCGTGCCGCCGGGCTGCGTGCCGCCGCCGTCAGCCTGGACGGACTGGAGGAGGAGCATGACTGGCTGCGAGGGCGCGAGGGCAGCCACCGGCGAGCCGTGGCCGCGCTGACGCTGCTGTCGCGGTGCGGCGACGTGGAGTATGACGCGATAACGTGCGTCAACAGCCGCAACATCGGCCACCTCCCCGAAATCGAGCAGCTAATACTCTCCACCGGCACGCGGGCTTGGAGGCTGTTCACCATATTCCCGTCAGGACGCGCAGCTGGGCGCGAAGACCTGTCGCTGACCACGGAACAATACCGTTATCTGCTCGACTTCATCCGTGATCGCCGGCAGCGCGGAGAAATGTTCGTGCAATACTGCTGCGAGGGCTTTCTGGGTTCATACGAGGGGGAGGTGCGCGACGGCTTCTACCATTGCGAAGCCGGGGTGAGCGTGGCTTCCGTGCTCATAGACGGCTCTATCTCCGGCTGCGCCTCAATCCGCTCAGACTACCACCAGGGCAACATATACCGCGACGACTTCTGGGACGTGTGGGAAAACCGTTTCCGGCAATACCGCGACCGCGAATGGATGCGCACCAGCGAGTGTGCCAAGTGCAAGATGTGGCGGTACTGCCAGGGCAACGGCATGCACCTGCGGCGCAGCGACGGCACACTGGCACGTTGCAACCTCCACGAGTTGGGATAACCACACGTCAGAGGGAAAGGCACTATTACAGCTATAATGGCTATTACAGCCGCATCTCTCTGAAACCTGTCATTTGTTGCGGCGAGGAGCGATGCGCTCGGGATGCTTGCGCAGAAACTCCTCCCAACTTGCCGCGCCGCCGGCGATTTTCGGCTTGCCGGTCTCATAGAAATGCGTCAACGCCGCCCCGAGAGCATCGGTGGCATCGAGCAGGTGCGGCATCTTCTCGTCGGGTATGTTCAGCAGGTGCTTGAGCATGTTCGCGACGCGCTGCTTGTCGGCGCTGCCGCTCCCCGTGACCGACTGCTTGATAGACAGCGGCGCGTATTCCGCTATCGGGATGTCGCGGGCTATCGCTGCGGCAATGGCAACCCCCTGCGCACGTCCCAGCTTGAGCATCGACTGCACGTTCTTGCCGAAGAACGGCGCCTCAATGGCGAGTTCGTCAGGGAGATACTGCTCAATGAGCGACGTGACGCGCTGGTAAATGCGGTTAAGCCGCAGGTAATGGCTCTCGAAACGCGACAGCTGTATCACCCCCATGACTATCAGCTCCGGCTTCTTCCCCTTCACGCCGAGCAGCCCATAGCCCATGACATTAGTGCCGGGGTCTATGCCCATTATTATGCGGTCATAGTCGCGAATAGCCTCCGTGTCAGGTGCAGCTGTGTTCATTCCACGTTCCATTGCTCGATAATTGAAGGCATGGCGTATGCGTCATTGCCGAAGGAGCGCGAATACGCGCCGGCGAGGGTGACGAAATGCGTGTCGCCCCAGCGGCGTGCATCCTCGGCAGTGGCGAATGTGAACTGTGCCGTCACACTCGTCTCCTCCTTGCCGTAGTCAGACATGCCGGGGACGGCGGTGACGACAGACAGGGACGCTCCAGTGCCGCAAAATCCAGGCGCGTGACGCAGGAACTCGATGCGGCGAGCTATCCATTCCATTTGCTCTTCTCGGCGAGATGAGCGGACGAGGAAAGTGATGTTATAGCAATATCGCTTGTTCATATTGTGAAGTCATTAGTATAGCCGGGCAACGGTCACGGCACGATTGACGGACGCTGGCGGGCACGGCACGCCGTGTCCCTACAGGGGCGGGAATGTGGCAAGTATGGGCATAAAAAAACGGCATGCCTGTTTCCAAACACGCCGCCAAAACAAAATTATGAAAAACATTCAACGCTTATGATGCTTGCAACATTCTGAGCCTCTTGTCGGATTCGAACCAACGACCCCGAGATTACAAATCACGTGCTCTGGCCAACTGAGCTAAAGAGGCAATGTCAATTTTCGCTGTGCTTACGTCCCAGAGCCTTTGGCTAATCGGCTTCCGTCCCGTTTGCGGATGCAAAGTTACGAACCTTTTCCGATATACCAAAACATTTGGTGCTTTTTTTATCAAAAAAATTTTCTTCTCGAATTTCAGGACTGTTTTCTATAGGTCAGCATAGCCACTAACCCATTGAAAACCGCGAAGATAGCCAAAGCAGTCAGCGGCCACGCAATATCGGCTATAGTCGCGCCTTTTAGGTACACGGCACGCATGATGTCAATAAAATAGCGCGGCGGGACAAAGGCTGCGATGTCTTGCGCCCATTCCGGCATCGAGTACACGGGCGTCATCAGCCCGCTCATAAGCTGGAATATCACGATGAAAAAGAACATCACATACATACTTTGTTGCATTGTGGAGGAGGTATTGGCTATGGCAACACCGAGTCCGGACATTACGAAGCCGAAAATCAGGGTAGACAAGTATATGAGTAAAAATGACCCTTCGGGCTTTACTCCATAGGCTAAATAGGCCACCGTCATGGCCAGGGTCAGCACTACAAGTCCTATGCCCCAGTATAACACCAGTTTGGAGAGCGTGAATGTGATACGACCCACGGGCGAGACGTTTATCTGTTCGATGGTGCCTACTTCTTTCTCGCCAACCATATTCAGGGCGGGCAGGAAGCCGCAAATCATAATTACAAGAATGACCATCAGGGCCGGAATCATAAACATATAGTAGTTGAGCGTATTGTTGTAATTGTACGCGACCTCGATGTCGTCGGAGGGTACGCTGACGCCCTTTTCGGCCATGTAAGCCTTGACGGTCATAGACATTGACTGCACAAGGTACTGCGCTCCGAGTTGTCCCTTGACTGCATTGACGCCGTTGGCATCTACGCCGAAGGATACCGGCTCGGCATTGGACAAATCTCGCTCGCAATGAGCCGGGATGGTCAGCACGGCGTCGGCATCGCCATGCTCGACGGCAGCAAGTGCCTCGTCATAGTCGCGAGCATACTCAGACAGGGCGAAGGTGGAGGAGTGCTCGATGTCGCCGACTATGCGTCGCGACAACTGCAAACGGTCGCGGTCTACCACAGCTACCTTGACGTCTTTGACGTCCATAGTAGTTACGAGCGGCATGACAAGCATCACCATCAGCGGAAACATAATGACCATCTTGGGCAGGAATTGGTTGCGGCGGAATTGCAGCCATTCTTTTTTAAGGAGTATGAGTAGTATTCGCATCGCGGATTTCATAGTTTATCGTTAAACTTGCGTACAGCGGCCGTCAGCACCACGGCTGTCATTGCGATGAGTATCAATACGTCATCGAGAACCTCGGTCAGCGGCAGTTGTTCAATCATCATCTTGCGTATAGCGTCTACATACCATCGCGCGGGTATTATCGTAGAAACCCATTGCAGTGGCTCGGGCATATTTTCGACGGGAAAAATCATTCCGGAGAGCATAAACACCGGCAGCATAAACAGCATTCCGGAAATCAGCAGTGCCACTATCTGCTTGGAGGTCAGTGCGGACACAAACACGCCCATACCCAGCGAAAGCAATATGTACAGCAGCGACACCCAGATGACATTGAATACGGTGGATGACAACGGCAGTCCCAACAGGCCGTAGACAATACTCAAAATAATAGCCAGCACGGCACACGAAAGCAAAAAGTACGGCACGAGTTTGGCCATAATTATCCTCTGTGGCCGTACGGGCGATACGAGCAGCACTTCCATCGTCCCGGTCTCTTTCTCGCGCACAATGGATACGGAGGTCATCATACAACATATCAGCAGGAAAAGCATACCCATAATACCTGGCACAAAGTTGTACGCGCTCTTTAGCTGCGGATTGTATAGCGTTCGAAGGCTCATCCCGACAGTGCCGCCGTTGCCGGAATTCTCGGAGATGATATTGCGCAGATACATTGCCGCGGACTGGACTGTGGACGTGCGCGAGGCGTCCATCACGAGGTTGATATGCACCGGGGTGTTTCGATCAAAGACAATGACAGCGTCGGCAGTGCCGCGGCGCAGCACTTCGTCTACCTCGTCCGGAGATATAGTCCCGACAAAATTCATATATTGATTATGCGCGACACGGTCCAATATCGTACGCGTTTCGGTCCCGGGAACCGGAACGACCGCAACCACATTGACGTTATTGACTTCCATAGATATGGCAAATCCGAACAACACCATCAGTATTATAGGGATAACCAGTACTATGGTCATTGTCCTGGGGTCGCGCAGCACGTGCAGTGTTTCTTTTTTGACAAAGGGCAAAAACGACGTATGCATTTGCTATATTCTGAGTTTATTGATTCTGTATTAATATCTTATATGCCATAAAACGAGGCAAACAATGTAGTATACTCCCGGACTACTCGCTGCGTTGGGCGCCTCGGGCAAGAATTCGAAAGACTTCGTCCATCGAGGCGGCACCATACGCTTTTTTCAACGCTGACGGTGAATCAAGCGCTCGTATCTTGCCGTCCACCATCATCGATAGTCGGTCGCAGTATTCGGCTTCATCCATATAGTGGGTCGTAATAAACACGGTTGTACCTTGATCTACAGCAGCATATATCAGTTCCCAAAACTGTCGGCGCGTAATCGGGTCGACGCCTCCGGTAGGTTCGTCCAAAAACACAATGGCAGGACGATGGATGGTGGCCACGGCAAAAGACATCTTTTGCTTCCACCCCAAGGGAAGGTCTCCGGCGAGTGTCTTTTCGGAGCTCTCGAAATCGAGGCTGCGCAACACTTCGGACACGCGCTCACGTATATCGCGCGATTTCATACCGTATATTCCGGCAAAGAGTCGCAGGTTTTCGCCTACGGTAAGGTCTTCGTAAAGCGTAAAGCGCTGGCTCATATAGCCTATATTTCGTTTTATTTGCTCGCTTTGTCGCGAAATATCGTATCCCGCCACCGTACCGGTCCCCTCGGTCGGGAAACTCAGGCCGCAAAGCATACGCATGGCCGTGGTCTTACCGGCACCGTTGGCGCCGAGAAACCCGAAGATCTCGCCGCGATAGACATCGAAGTTTATGTGATCTACGGCGGTAAAAGTACCGAAACGCTTTGTCAGGCCGCGTACGCTGATTATTGGTCGGCTCCCGGCGTTGTCATTGCTGCTGTCCATTGCGCATGATTTTAATGAATAAGTCTTCGATATTACCGGCCGTATGTTCGATTCGGACGTCGTGCAATCCGGCAGCGGTAAGGCTTCGGCACGCTTCGTCCGGGTCGAAGTCGGGGGCAGCCACCACGTGATGCACCGCACCGAAGGTGTAACAATATTCGACACCGAGCAGATGACGCAGATGCTGCAACAACGGCCATTTTTCGCGTGCCCGGGCTTCGTATAGGTTGTCGCCTACACCGGCCGCAAGTCTTTCGGGGGTGTCTACGGCATGAATCCGGCCTTTTTCGATAAGTGCCACACGATCGCATTTTTGCACCTCGTCCATATACGGTGTGGAAGCAAGGATGCTGATACCCTGACTTTTAAGATGCGACAACATCTGCCAAAATTCTTCGCGTGACACCGCATCAACGCCCGTGGTTGGCTCGTCGAGAAAAAGCACCGACGGCTTGTGTATCAGCGCACAACACAACGCCAATTTCTGTTTCATACCTCCGGAAAGCTTGCCGGCACGACGATTGGCAAACGGGGCTATCTGGTCGTAAATGGGGGCTATGAGGTCATAATTGGCCTGCACGGTTACGCCGAAAAGGGCGGCAAAAAATTCGAGATTCTCGGCCACGCTCAGATCGCCGTAGAGCGAGAAGCGTCCGGGCATATACCCCACTACACGCCGTATATCACGATACTGACGCTGCACATCGTATCCGTCAACGGTGGCGGAACCTTTGTCCGCATCTTTTAGTGTGGTCAGAATGCGGAAAAGGGTTGTTTTGCCTGCCCCATCGGGCCCGATAAGTCCGAAAAGTTCGCCCGGCGAAACTTCGAAACTCACGTCATCGAGCGCACATACGCGTCCGTAGCTTTTGCTTATATGCTTGACCTCTATGGCATTCATCGTCTTAAAGCTTTACGCCGCCATACATCCCGAGTTTGATGCGACCGTCGTTGGGCACGGCTATCTTGACGGCATATACCAGCGAGGCTCGCGAGTCCTTGGTCTGTATTGACTTGGGAGTGAATTGACTTTCCTCAGAAATATATGTCACCGTCCCGGGGTAAGTGTATTGTTTGTCTGCTCCGTAATCGGCTACGACCTTGACTTTTTGACCTATTTTGATGCCGGATAGCTGTTCGGAGGTGAAATAAGCCCGCAAGTAGACATCGCCCATATCGGCGACTTTGAGAAGTTGGCGTCCGGCAGGTGCAAATTCGTATGCCTCGGCATATTTCTCGAGCACAATACCGGAAATGGGCGCCGTAATACGGCTTTTAACTATCTGGTCGTCAATCTGCTTGATTTGATAATCGACAGCCAGAGCGCTCCCTGACAGCGATTCGGTATTGTTGCCCAGCGTGGACAGAGCTGCGCGGAGTTGCCCGTCGAGTATACGGAGGGCGGCATTGGCGTCATCCTGCTGCTTCTGTGTAGCAGCACCGGCAGCCATCAGGTTGGCGATACGGCGACATTCGGTTTGCTGCTGCGCTATCTGCTGGCGCAAAGCAGCCACCTGAGCCGAAATATCCGGACGGTTGCTGCGCACCGAGGACATTTGGCTCTCGAGTTGTTTGCGCTTCAGCACCAATGGGATAGTATCTATCACTCCAAGGTTTTGGCCGCAAACTATGCTGTCGCCTTCACGGACATCGAGGGACATAATTTTACCCGTGGTCTCGGCCGAGACGGTCACGGTAGTAGCGTCAAAGATTCCGGTAGCATCATATTCTTCTTCAGCGCCGCAGGAGGCAAGCGATAGCAGGCCGATGGTTATCGCCACGTAGACGGTAGCTATGTGTTTCATTTTGTGTTTATTCTTTATTGATTTAAAATGTATTTCAGTTTATATATCGCACGTATCAGCTCGATACGATGATACGAGGCATTGACGGCAGCCGTGGATTCATCCGTGATTTTATCCAAAAGGTCGGTAGTATCTATAACCCCGTTGTCGAGTTTGGCTTCGGCTGCCTTACGTACGCTTGTGCGAAGTGCCACAATGCGCTGATCGTCTTCGGTGAGAGCGCGGCGCGACCGGATATCTTCCTGCTGTTGTGCCGAAAGCATCGCATTATTCAGCCTGAACACGTCGGCATTGGTATCTATGCTCTCATTACCCAAAGCAAGACGTGTCTTGTTGTTTTTCTTGTTGTAGAAGGCATCTATGCTCCAACTGGCTTTGATTCCGGCCATAACATTAAAGGTCCAGGTGCGCGACGACATGCTCCCGAAGTAATCATACCCGGGATAGCCGTAATAACCCTGAGCAAAGAACCCTATACGTGGCATCGTCGAGACTTTCACCAGTGCAAGACGGCTGTCGTTATAACGCTTTTGTGCATCAAAATACGCCAACTCGGGCCTGCGGCACTCCATATCGGTAGGCATCGCTTCCGAGGGACAAACAAATGTTTTACCCTCAAGCGACTGTCCGACAAAAATTTCCAGAGCCCTGCGGTAACCATCGCGCATACCGTTGAGACGCTTGATGTTTTGTTGTACGGTCAGTGACTGCGCTTCGACGACATCTACATCACTCTGCATCACCGTGCCGCAACGCAACATGGCGCGAAGTTTGGTCAGGTTGGCATCTATCTGCGTCACCATCAGTTGGGACTGCTCAATCTGCGCATCAGTCAGCAAAATTGCGAAGTACAAATCCCGAACACGTTCACGCACAGCATATAGCTCTACATCATTGGACGCCGTACGGCTTGCAGCCTCGGCCCGATATGACTCACGGTCGGTTTTGCCCTTGCCGCCGTCCCAGATGGTTTGTGATATTTCCGCACCAACGCGATACTGGTCTTTACGTAGTCCGGGCAGGTTTACGCCAAGCTGCTGCAACATCGGCTGCATACTCTCCGGAAAACCGGGGACTTTGTTTTGGACTGTCGCCTGAGCGTAGACATCCACACGCGGCAACCATGCCTTGTTCACATCGGACAATTCGATGGACTGCATCTGCTCTATCAGTCTGTACTGCTTCACCAAAGGATAGTTGTCAAGCGCCCAATCTTCACACTGCTCTATGGTGACTTCCGCAGCAAAGACCGATAGCGGCGCAAAAAGTCCCAATAAGGACATTAAAAATGTTTTCATTTTCTGATTCTGCGAATTATAAGTTCGACATTCTCGGCCTTACGCTTGGCCAAATAGTCTTCTCTATCTTTGAATAACCCATTGATAATGGGGCTAAAAACCGAGTAGCTCATAAACGAAAATAGATTGACTGACATTATATCCATCATCAGCATACGAGCATCTATCCATACCGTTTTCCCGGCAGCGGCACTTTCATCGATGCGGCGCTGAAGATCATTCAAAAAAGCAGGAGCCACATCCTTTATCAAGCTATGAAACATCTCATAACGCTCCGGATGAGCATATATTTCCTGAATCATAAAGCGGGGTAACGTCGGATTAGACGCCAGGAAATCAAAATGGCGCTCAATACCCATCACAATTCCGCTCTCAAGATCTTCCTTATCCGTAGTGAATATTATGGACATCATATTCTTGAGCTCATCAATCTTAGGAGAAATAATACGCTCAAAAAGTTGACCCTTGGTGCGAAAATAATAATGCAACATCGCATGAGTTACACCGGCTCGTGCAGCGATAGTCGTAGTTCGCGCGCCTTCAAAGCCCTTATCCAGAAACTCAGCCTCGGCAGCCGCAAGTATACGAGACTCCGTCGACCCCTCCTCGTTATGAACAGCCAAGTCGATATTATCCACCGGTTCATTTATCTGTTTATTTTCCATAAACGACTTATATACAGCTATATTCTACAAACAATATTATTATCAATAAGGTTAGTCAGTAATGTCTAACAATATTGTTAGCGCAACAATTACGACTAATTTCCCATCCCCACAAGAAAACAAACTCAAAAATACGTTAATTCTCCACTCAATTGCATCTCATCCCATCCCATCCCCGAAATCAACCCTAAAGTCCTTAAAAACCCTAAAATCCCGGTCCCATCAAGCACCCCGGCGCAGCCCATTCCACATTCGACATTCAACATTCGACATTATCTTCAGCATTCCTCATCCGACCCTAAGGTCCTTAAAGTCCTTAAGGTCCCTAAAGACCCTAAAGTCCCAATCCCTCAAGCACCTCGGCGCAGCCCATTCCACATTCAACATTCAACATTCGACATTATAAAAAGGGTCCGGGCGGCATCCGATAATCGGATGCCGCCCGGACGGTT
>ENA-OUQC01001743-OUQC01001743.1-human-gut-metagenome-genome-assembly--contig:-NODE-1743-length-10654-cov-3.386263_pt1 | contig 10654 bp, 6 predicted proteins | sample MGYA00237942_ERZ548815 | MGnify/ENA primary metagenome ERZ548815 (study PRJEB26490, sample SAMN05194722) | human gut metagenome | biome: terrestrial biome; feature: human-associated habitat; material... | reverse complement strand
TCGTCGCGTAGGCGTTTAGCGTCGGCAGATTCTGGATCTATCTCGAGTGCGCTGTCGCATTGAGAGATGACATCGCTCCATCGCTCCTCCTGTGCAGCTCTTTTTGCTCGTGTCATGCAAGACTGGTATCGGTCGTTGTCTGCTTTTTGTTGTGCAGCCTTGCTTATGGCAATGTCCTTTTTTTCTTGTGCATACTCGTCGCCGGGGCGGTGTGAGAGGGCAATGTCAGCCCATTCTTTCATTTGCACATAATCGCGCCCCCTCTCATAACGCTCGATATTTTCGACAGCCTCGTTGTAGTTCTTCTCCACTTCGCGTTTCCGCTCTGTTTCTTCACGTCTTTGTTTGTCTGCTTCTTCCGCTTTTCGCTGCTTGTCCTCGTCTTCCTTAAGCTGACGTATGCGTGTTTCCTCAGTTTTGGCATCCTCGATGAATGAGGCTGTAGCAGAGGAAAACTGTTTGCAGTCAATGTGATTGTAGGTGTTGACAATCCGGGGCAGGTCACGGTCGCGGTATATTGCTATCGCACGCTCGTCAATGGCGAAATAGCGTTTCATGGCTTCGCGGAAACTGTCATTGGTAAACGTGTTGCCGATGAATACTATCCCGTTAATGTCGTTGAGTGTCAGCCCGCAGTCTTTGATAAAACCGGTTATGGTGCGCGTTATGTTGTCAACGATGCCAGCTGTACGGTCATCGAGCTGTGACCTATTTATTGTTACTGCGTATGTATTGTTAGGCGCGTTGGCGAGTGTTATGTCAGGCAATGAGACTGGAATATGCGGGTTGTGTTCAGCGATGACACGTAGCCAGTCGTATGCAAAACGCTCCATGCGCATATATTCACGGGCATATTCCTCTGGCGTGGAGAGGAAGTGTGTGGCGCGGTTAATGTTTTCTACCACATATTCAGCCAAAGCACGCCGCCGCATATCGAGGCCGAACCCAGGGAGTGTGTCTTCGCGAGTGCGCAGATACAGATCGCTTGATGCAGGTTTCTCATAAATTGCGTAATGCAGGTTGTCGTTGGTAGCTACAAGCACAAGGTAATGCCCTGGCTTGGAGAATACGTTTTGCCGAGCTTCCTGTCTGCTGCACTCTTCGAGGGCAAGGTGCGATATGCGAGCAACGCTTTCTCTGACGGTGAATTTTGCGTCTTTCAGTTCGTCGAGGAATTTCAGGCGAGCCACCTGCGGCACATCAGTCGAGAACGAGACGTATGTATCGACTTTTCCTTCTTCCTCTGCTGCATTATGCAGGTCGTTGAATATTCCCGCTACTTGAAATATGTTTTGGATAACCTCTGGACGCTGGTCATAGCGGACAAAGGTTGCGTCGCCCTGCTCGATGAGGGTGAACACGTCGCCGATGTAGTGTGGCTTGCCGTCGCGGTAGGGCGCTTCGTTGTCCTTGCCGTAGACGATGCGGTTGTTGACGGTGTCCTCGTGGAAGAACAGCCAGATGCGGTCCTCGCCGTTGGGCAGCGACAATGGCAGCGCGTTGCCGTCAACATCGACGGCAACGGCTATAAACCATTTGTCTACATATAGCGATAGTGTCTTCATGCTGCTCTGCGGGTCAACGGAACACTTTCTTGACGAGGCTTTCCAGGAAGCACGCGCCCTCGGCGATGATGACAGGCTGGTGGTAGTGGAAGCCTTTGTCCTTGCCGCTCTGTTGGTTGCGTGTCGCCTTGCGGTATTCCGGGTCGGCGGTGCAGAACTGTGCGATGCGTGTGGGCAGGTCGTCGATGTCGTCGCACAGCGAGGATCCGGCATCGCGGTAAATATTGGTGCGCTGGCTCACGAAGTTGATGAACAGCTCCATGTACTGCCGGAAGTTGCATACATCCTTGAAGTCGAAGTTGCCCATGCTGTCGGCAAACTTGTCGCCGGTCAGCTCCTCGTCGGCGGCAACGGGTACTCTCTCGCCGTTCTGGAAGTAAGTCACGCCGGTTTCGCCGCAGATGTCGCTGTCGGCGGCGGTCTCGACTACTGCCAACTGTCTGGGGGCGCAAAGTCCCTGTGCCACCTCGGTCTTGCAGTCGCCCTCGATTTCGTCGCGGTATCGTGTCTTGAGGCTCTTCTCGGGGAGTATGAGCTTCAGGCCGGCGTTCAGGCAGTCGGAATAGAAGTCCTCTGCCGGGTGTGTGCCGGCAGCATGGCGCAGCCAGTGGAATATGCGTCCTCCCTTGCCGAAGGGCATGATTTCCACAGTCTCGATGTTGCCAAGGTTGTTGTCCTTGATGACTTTGCCGATGAGCATACCAGAGTAGAAGAGCAGCAGTCCGCTCACATACGCCGGTATCGTGAACACGACTTTGGCGTTTGAGGCGAGCGAGTCGTAGAACGTGTCGTAGTCGCCCTGTGTCTTCAGCTGGTCGAAGATGCTGTTGAGGAAGTAGGGGGCTTTCTCTGGATGTTCGAGCATATCGTGGATGTTCTCTACGTACACGTCGGTCTTGTGGCCCTCGTGGAAGGAGATGAGTGCTTCCTGAAACAGTCTCGATTTGGTCACGGCATCAAAGAACACGCCTGCGGCGAGCCTTACGGAACTTTCGCGCATCAGTGACGCGACATTGTTGTTGTCCTTGGCTATCAGCATGATGTCTGTCGTGCTGCCGCCTACGTCCAGCCCGAGGAACATGTTGCTGCTCGTCAGGCCGAAATCCTTTGACATGGCATAGCTGCACACTGCTTCCGCCTCCGTTGTCTTGTCGTGGGGAGTCACCGGCTTGGTTGTCCCGTAAGGAGTTATATTGCAGAGAGCCTCATAGATAAGTCCCAAGTCGTTGCGGTCAGAATCCAGCATCGAGCCGGGGAAGCTCCATACTATCTGTTTCGGGCTTATGCGTGAGGTATAAAGGAATGCGCACGCCTGCAGCCACACCGACTTGAGGAAAGCGCCTTTCTTCTTCTTGCCGTCGTCGCCGTCAAGCCATTTCATGTTGTAGTGCAGCACACCGGCCTGTGTGGTAATCTTGAATTTATCCATTTCACGCACCAGCACATTCGGCCGGTTTACTGGCACGCCGCCGGCTATCTCCTCGGTCTCGGTGTAGGTGATGTACCGGGAGTCATGCTCGTGCAGCCACGACTTTATCTGGCCGTTCTCAGAGGGGTAGTTGGTGAAGAACAGCAGCTCGTTGTTCTCGGCTATTGCCCTTGGGTTGTTGTTCTCACGCCCCACGAGGACAGCGCGGTAATTGCCGAACTCGACTGGCTTTGCGCCAGCGTCGCCAGCGTTGTAGAATACGCAGGTATTGTTGCTGCCGAAGTCGAAGCCAATGTCGGCGGACAGGTTTGCCGGGGTGTCCGTCAGGTCTTTGACTACATCCTTGCGCATCATCAGGAAGCCTGCGTTGCGCGGCTTGCCAGCCACGGAAACCGTTGACGTAAGTCCGCAGAAGGGCTTGTCAGCCTGTATGATGTCATATTTCGGCAGGTCGTCGCCCTGACCGGCAGGGTATTTCACGAGCTGGTGTATGCTTACCTGCCGTTTCTCTTCGGGTATCGGCTCGTATTTCGCTGTCAGGAACTTGCCGTCTATAGTCTTGAGTATCTCCTTGTTATAGCGGAATATCGGCTCAAAATGCTCTTGCGAGCCGTCGGAGAACTCGGAGAAGAGGTAATACCTGTTCCACTTGTCAGAGACGAAGTTCGGCCATGCTATCACACGCCCCTGGCTTTGCACCCAGTGGATGTTGTACTCGCGGTCGTTGAGGGTGACGCTTTCGCCGTCTATCTCCACGACGAGCGACACTGCCAGCATCCCGGCATCGGTGAGATGCGCCGTCAGCCGCGTGTTGCCGCCGTCGGTATAGCCGAGTATGCTGCCCAGATTGTTCTTGAAGATGTCGATGCCTATTTCTGACAACGGCACGCTGAAATAGCCGGTGTCGCCGGTCTTGATGTCGTTGACCTTGAGGAAGTAGACGGGGGCGTCAGCAAGTTTCGGCCGCTGTTCTTTCGGCTCTGCCCAGCCCATGACGTATGCGTCTGCGCTCAGCAGCTCCTGGATGTCGCCTATCGTTTCCGAATTGCCGTCATCGGTATAGCTGAATGTGAAGTCTTTCTTCAGGTATATGGGAACTTTGCTGTCGAAGAGGTCGGCAAACGGCTGGCGCAGCGACCCGTATTGCGCTACAGGACCTTTCTCGCGCAGGTTGTTGCCTTTTGCCTTTAGTTCCGTTTCCCATTTTTGGATCATGGCTTTGAACCCGCCGAGTTTAATTCCCGGCTTGTTGCCTCGCTGTGAGTTGATGTCTGCCTCAAACTGCTGGGCATGGCTTGCCAGGTTCTTGACGAACAGGTAGACTTTCTGTATCTGTTGCGGAATGAGGTAGCGCATTGGGTCTTCAAACTTGCCGTTGCGATACCATGGTATGTCAGAGGCTGTATTTCCGAGACCGGAATAGTCCACGCCGGTGAAAACGCCGGTGAAGGGAGAAGTGCCGCCGACGAGCTGGCTGCGGTAATATATAAGGTGCAGATACGGCTGCACACCGGGATTTTTCGCCAATGCCTTTTGGTCAGACCATACGTCGCGGTCGTCGAAGAGCATGCGCCCTAAGGCTGCGGCGATGTCATAGTCTCCTCCGAGTGTGTCCATGACCACTGGCTTTGAAAAGCTGATACGGTCAGGATACAGTGCCATTACCGCTAACAGTCCGCGCCATTCGCCATGGAGCATCTGGTACATCTTGGTCAACCCTTTCGCTTCGACGCTCGGGTCGGGCTTGTGTAGCGAATCAAGCGCGTATTTGAACAGCTTGGCACGAGCCCACGGTGTGGGGATGCCGGAGATTATAGCGTTGAGGGTGCGTGCATCAGCATCGTCGAGGATGTCGCCAGTCTGTATGCCGCGTATATATGTCGAGGCTTGGGTCATCTGTGACCAGCTGCCCTGCTCTGTGCCAGTTCCGAGTACTACCTCGCTATTTATCAGAAGTGCTTTTGACATAGCCGTATCAGTTGAATTGGAAAAGTTTCCCTAATGTGTCGTATGTGATTTTGTAGAACCGCTCACCGGGGTTGGTGATCCCTGTGGACTTGTCGCTGTTCAGAATTGAGAGGAACTGCTTTTTGAACTCATTGAACGGTGAACTGAACAAGCCGGTTGAGAATTTGTGGCTTTTGCCTACTGCGTCGTCGCCATAGATATCCTTGTTCCAAGCAAGTTTGTTCAGAGCTTTAAGTGTCCGTGGCTCAAACAGCTTGGCGTTGAGCATAAGGTTGCTGCCCCCTCCGGCGGAGCGGTGCAGCTGTTGCAGCCACCCCTCGTGGAGGTTGCCGGCTTCGTCTGCCCGGGTGAAGAACAGGCGGAAATAGTCCTTCAAGTATCTCACTTGGCTCGGGTCGATGTTTTCAAACCCTGGCATTTCCTGGTCCTTGCCACTGCGAGCAGATTCCACTATGTCGTCTTTGCCGTTGTTGAGTATTGCAAAAGCTACGAGGCAACCGAGCCGCTTTGCGAACTCCGTCTGGTCTGCCGTACCAACGAAATCCTGGTATTCCAATTTCCCCGACTCATTGACTGCGCGGAACAAGTATTCGGCTTTTGCCTCTGAAGTGCCTTTGATTGCAGCCAGTGCGGAGTCGTCCGTGTTGAGGAAGTCGCGTGCCGCACACGCCGCCATCAGTTCGATGTAGTGCGAATCGTTTTTTTGTGCAGCCCCGCCTGTTATAGTCTTGTCGGTTTTTGTCCCCTCTTGCGGATCCCAATCCAGTCCGCTTGTGCCGAGCATATAGAACCGCTGGTATGTCTGCTTGACAGACGTGTCGTCTGCGTAGAACATCATGGCGGCTTGTGAGTTGAGCGCGAACTTGTCGCTGGTGGCTATAACTTTCTCGTGGCTCACTTCTCCAGCATCGGGTATTTTGAAGTTGAAGTATGCTGTTAGCAGAGTTGCTCCGAAATATACGTTGTTCAGCACGTCTGAACTGCCGCCGCTTTTGATTGCAGCTGCGCGTGTCAACGCTCTCGGGATTACCGGTATCGAGGATGCTCCGGTGCCTCCGAATACCGACCCCAGAATGAAAACCTTTGCTGTTCCTGCGGCTGTCGCGGCAATTATCGCACTTACGTACTCCTTCAGGTCGTTGCTCTCCGAGGTCTGGGCAGCTTCGATTATTGACTGGTACATCATCATTGAGCCGAGGTGTGTCTGTGCACGGTAGCCGTGCAGCAGGTTGAACTCCTCGACATTGCGGTCCAACACCAGGTCGGCGAGGTCGGTCTCCTCGCGGTGGTTATATTGGGTGTCTCCGTAGTTGAACACATCTTTGAATGAGCTTTTCTGCTCATAGTCCGGAGAGAACTCATAGTACTTTATGTTGGCGGAGAAGAACGTGTCCTTGTGGGTGGTGCGTTGCTCCTTGTTCAGTCCTTTGGCGTTCAGGTATGCCTCTTTGACCTCTTTGAGTCGCGCGAAGTTGCCGTTGTTCTTGTCGGTGTCGAGAGCGAGCAGGTGTATCTCTGTGTCGTCAAACATGCCCATGGCACACAGGTGGATGAGGCTCTCGATGCAGCGCATGCCAGTGCCGCCGATGCCGAGTACGAAAAATTGATTTGCCATAGTCGTCAGTCTTTTTTCTTGCCGAGTATTGACCCGAATTTAGTGTTGCGGAACGCGAACATCAGTACAACGCCAATAACAGCATACAGCGCGATGCCCGTCAGCAGTACATACAGGTTGGTATGCTGGTACATGCTGCTGAAGCCCGGGTTTTGGATTCGAGGGGCAACAGAGAATGTGTGGTACAGCCAGCCGCAGCAGGGGAGTGCCAGCCCGATGACGATGAACCAGATGCGGCGTTTGATGTAGCAGCGGCGGTTGCTCTGCCATGGAATGAGAAATGCAATTAGGACTGCGATGCCGAGTGCGATGCCGGCTAATATCAGCCCGTATACCCATGCGTCCGCCTGTGCTTGGTGGAGCTGTTGAAGTGTTCTTATTACGGTATTCATGTCGTTGAATGTATGTTAGTTGCTGTATTTGTTGGTCTTTATATATATGGTGTATAGGACTTTCCCTTTCAGACGGTCGGTGAGTTCCGGGTCGAACACGCAGTTCTTCAAGCTCTCTGAAATCGAGATGTTGGTCTGGCCTTGGTTGACCACCGAGTCGAAATTGAACATGCTGATGCTGTTGCCAAGGATGTTCTCGAGGTCGGTAATCACGATTTCGAGTTTGATGTAGTTGAATGGGTCGCTGGTCAGTTCCGCGTCAGGAGCGAAGTTGTTCACATCAAAGTACAGGTCAACGTTGCTGTGCTTGTTGAACTCGTTTGCGTCAAACACGATGAAGTTGTTGAGTGGCACTTCATTTTCCGGCTTTAATGCCTTGACTTTCTCTTTGGCCTCCAGTCTGTTGTACAGGTCGGTATAGTCTGTGTTGATGACGGTAGCCCGCACGCCGATGTTCTTGATGCGGTAGCAGCCGAAGGCGTTGCGGTTGATGTGCAGCCCTCCGATTACCTTCTTGCCGTTAGGCATCGGTTCTCCGGTTATCGAGTCCGGTGCGTTTATGACGAGGTTGTATATGTCTTTCCAGTCGATTTGCCAGTCTTGCACTTCGTAATCGCCGTAGCCGGTGACTTCAGCTGCCAGCTCTTCGGCCGGGGTGGAGTGCTTTGTGAAGTTGCCCTTTTCATCTACTGGTACGGTCCAGATGTAGTTGCCGCTCAGGTGGGACTCGTCTACCTGCTGGAACTGCTTGAGGTCTACTACTTCGCGTATGCGGTCATAGATGTTGCCGGTCATGCGGTCGTCGGTGAATATGATGTAGAATCGCTTCTTGTTGAACGTATTCCCCTTGTACAGCTCTTGGTATGGCTCTGCGAGGATGTGTATGTCATGCCCCTTGAGAAGCCATGCCTTGAATGCCTCGTGCATATACGGGTTGTTCGGGTTGTTGGATGTGGCAGTCTGCGTGAACAGCTCACCGTCGGTGAGCATCACCGATTCGCTGTCGCGCTCTGCCATTTTCTCAATAGCACTGTCAAGTGCGGCATAGTTTGTTTCCACCACACTGTTGAGCATCGAGTATACGTCGCCGCTTTCCTTGGTTATAGTGTCTCCCTTGATTGACCAGTACTCCCGGGTTGCGGCGGTCAGCGGCGACACCATTTTCTGGTAGAACGGTGAGTCCATTCCCCTTGCAATGCAAGTGGAGTAGTCCACAAACAGAGCCATATCATTCTCCTTCAGGTTGTTGGCATCAGCTGCTGTGGTGAGTTTGTGGTACTCTTCCAAATACTTCGTGTCTGGAGCCGTTGGGTCTCCTTTTGGAGGCCAAATCACGATTGCCACGACAATCAGTGCGACTGCCGCAGCTCCAATAGATGGATGCTATTTTCGCTGTACTGTTCATCGGTCTGTTATAGTTTGGTGAGCCGTTGAATTGGTGTTTGGTTTTGTCAGACACAAAGTTATAAATAAATTCTGAAATACGAAAAATTTCAGCAGTAAAATCTGCTGATTTTTTCTCGCGGCTCTTGCCCACAGCTGGTGTCGGTGGCGGATGCGTGTGTCTTGCAGTGCATTGCGTTGCCGCTTGGCGAGTGATGAGCGGCTTGGCGGCACGGAGTTTATTGCACGAGAAAAATCTCAGTTTTGCAATCCTGTATCACTAAATGCAACACCTTGCGGCTAATTTTGCGCCATGTTGCGTCGCAGAACGATATATGGATTGCTGGCGGCGGCTATTGCAAGCTGCACGCCGCAGTCCCATAAACCACCGGCTTCTTTTATGTCACTGTCGCGCTGCCGTGCCGATTTTTACTTGCGCGGCAGCGCGAAAATTTGTAACTTTGACCCGTAAACCAACAAATCATTCATATATAAATTCAAACAACCAAAACCATGACGCAGGCAGAGAAGTATTTGTGGCTCATCAATACCATTAAGAACGCGGGTAGCATTACGCTTGCCGAAATTTCGGAGCGTTGGAAGGACAATGATGAGCTAAGCCGGGGCAAACCGCTGTCGCACTGCACATTTCACCGTTGGCGCAGCAGCATACTGATAGCATACGGCATAGATATATGTTGCAGTAAGCAAGGCGACTACAAGTATTACATAGCCAATCCTGACGTGCTGAAGCAGGACAAGCTGAAAAAATGGATGGTAGATTCCATGGCCATCGGCGATATTATCTCGGGCAACAGGTCGATTGATGACCGCATATTGGTCGAGGATATACCCTCTGGCCTCGTGTTTCTCTCACCGCTGCTCGCAGCGATGCGTGAGAATCGTGTCATACGCATGACTTACCGCTCATTCGGAGAAAAGGAGCATACATACGACATTGAGCCTTATTGCGTCAAGCTGCACAAAAACCGCTGGTATCTGCTTGGCCGGGGTGAGGACGAAATGCTCCGCGTCTACGGGCTGGACCGCATCATCAAGATGGAGTCGATAGGATGCACATTCCGATACCCGGAGGACTTTGATGCTGACGAATTTTTCTCGCGCTTTTTTGGCGTGGTCGTCGGCATGGGGGACAAGCCGTGCAATATCACAATCCGGGCATACGGCCGCCATATACATTATATGAGGTCGCTGCCGATACACCGCTCACAGCGCGAAGTCAAGTCGGACGGCGAGAATTATGCTGACTTCTGTGTATATGTCGCCCCGTCATACGACTTAATTCATCACATCCTAGGCATGGGCGATATGGCGGAGGTGATTTCGCCGGAAAGCGTCCGCAGCCTGGTGGCGGAGCAGGCACGCGCTGCCGCACGGATGTATGAGGACTGCAAGTAAGATGTCGGCCAATGTTTAACAGTCACCTCTCAACTTTGACACGTCCCCCGGCGTTGTACTTGAAAGCAACACATATTATAACGTTTAGCTCTCCGATAAAATGACTGGCAATAGCTCATTCAAGAAACGATTGCTCGGACTTCAGAACAACCTCCTGAATTTCGCATACCAGCTTACGACAAGCCGTGACGCTGCCAAAGACCTTGTGCAGGACACAACGCTCAAAGTACTCGACAACGAGGAAAAGTATGTGGACAACATCAACTTTAAGGGCTGGGTGTTCACGATTATGCGCAACATTTTCATCAACAATTACCGCAGGCAGGTGCGCAGCGCGACGGTTATCGACACGACAGAAGACCTGTACCACCTTAACCTGTCGCAAGAGTCTGGACTCGAGACCCCGGAGGGTTCTGTCGCGGCAAAGGAAATCTCCGCTGCAATAGACAGTTTCGCCGATGAGTACAAAATCCCCTTTACTATGTATATAGCCGGATACAAGTACGCCGAAATCGCCGAAACGATGCAGCTGCCCCTCGGCACTATCAAAAGCCGGATATATTTTGCCCGCAAACGTCTGCAGGTGCTGCTCAAGGATTACAAGTAGAGTCCTGTCGTAATTTATCTCCCTAGTTTTGTCCCGTGGCGGCTCGTTATGGGCGTTTTTCTTCGAGTTTTGTCCGGATTTCAGGTCGTGGCTTCGGGTAATTTTGGCATCCAGAAGTTTTCCGCACATTTTCACACGAACTTTAACACACTTGTAAGCGGCGGGCAATCAGCGTGTTGCGTGCGCTGCGGCTCTGCAAAGCGGAAAAAGGTTGCGGAAATATTTGCGGGAGCGGTTTGGCGGCAGTAACTTTGCACTCGCAAACGGCGGAAACGC
>ENA-OUQC01001742-OUQC01001742.1-human-gut-metagenome-genome-assembly--contig:-NODE-1742-length-10659-cov-5.593550_pt1 | contig 10659 bp, 12 predicted proteins | sample MGYA00237942_ERZ548815 | MGnify/ENA primary metagenome ERZ548815 (study PRJEB26490, sample SAMN05194722) | human gut metagenome | biome: terrestrial biome; feature: human-associated habitat; material... | reverse complement strand
TGAAAATGGGAATCAAAGAAACCATTTCCTTTTGGTCCACCCTACACACGATAAATAGTGTTGAGGGATCCTTTGTAACCGGGATGATACCACCAAGGAGACTTGCTGTCAATGGACATGAAACGGCGTTTATCGTGTTTGAATTTGCTGTTTATGAGTATAAAACCCACAAAATTAATGATGAAATGAAGTTATGATTATATATAAGATGGTAAGAAGCTATCTTGACTATGCCATGAAACACTGAACGACATAACAATTAGAAATACAACTACAATAATAAATCGTGTTAAAAGCTACGATTATTAAGTTTATGTTAACCGACGATCTGCTATCTACAGTGCTCTTCAGACCTCAGGATAACACTTGACAGCGCTGTCTACATGCGTTAGACTATATGTGTCTAACAACTATAGACATAGGAGGATGAAACGATGGCAACCTATAAACTTGGTGACATGGAACAGAAATTCGCAGAGTTGATTTGGGCAAATGCCCCATTGAGTACGCGCAGGCTTGTTGAGCTGGCAGCAGAGGCATTCGGTTGGAAGCGCACTACGACCTATACCATGCTCAAGCGCTTGTGTGAGCGAGGCTTGTTTGCAATGCAGGATTCCACTGTAACGGTTGTGATCGCGCAAGAGGATTTTCGGTCGCAGCAAGGTGAACAATTTCTGTCGGAGCACTTTGGCGGTTCTTTGCCGAAGTTTCTGGCTGCCTTTACACGTAGGAACAAGTTGACGGATAAGGAGATCGACGAGATCGCAGCGCTGATTGCTGCGCACCGTGAGGAGGAATGACACATGGAAGACTTCCTGCTTCGCTTACTGGAAATGAGCTTTGCAGGCAGCATCGCAGCGGTAATTGCGATGCTTGCAAGGCTTGTCCTGAAACGCGCCCAAAGAGACGGCAGTCAACTACAAGCCCGCCCCTTTGCCGCTGTGGAGAAAGATCCTCTCCGCGCTGTTTCTGGGCGGGGCGCTGGTCATATTCCTTTATGCGATCAAGATCACGGATCTGACCACCCTGATCGATTCGGGCGGCGTCAGTTCAACGGGCGAAAGCTTCGTCTCGCTCTACCTTTATCTTGCCGTTGCGCTGCTGGGCTTCATTGCCTGCGTGGGCAGGCGCAGTGCGCCCATTGCCGGGCAGCAGACCCCCGTAAAACGGCGCAAATTGGGCAAACGCACGCTGGCTGCAGCCATTGTGATCGTTATGTGCATCCCGCTGACCATATTTGCAGGCATTACCTACCTTGGCAACCATCACTACAACATCACCGCGCTTGCCGTGCTGGCGGAGTGCATGCTGCCCTTCTTCATGGTATTTGAGGGGCGGAAGCCCAAGGCAAGGGAGCTTGTGGTGATCGCAGTGCTTTGCGCCATTGGCGTTGCCGGACGCTGTGCCTTCTTTATGCTGCCGCAGTTCAAGCCCGTCATGGCGCTTGTGATCATTGCAGGCGTAGCGTTCGGAGGAGAGACGGGCTTTCTTGTCGGCGCCGTCACCATGCTGACCTCCAACATCCTTTTTTCGCAGGGACCTTGGACGCCGTGGCAGATGCTGAGCATGGGATTGATCGGCTTTCTGGCGGGCATCCTGTTCCGCAAAGGCTTGCTGCAGCGCACGCGGAGCAGCCTTGCGGTCTTTGGCGCGTTTGCAGCGGTAGTGATCTACGGCGGCATCATGAATCCCGCCGCGGCGCTCATGTACAACGGCACCGTCATCAACCGGCAGGTGATCCTTGCCTATTACGTTTCCGGGCTGCCCATGGACCTTGTTCACGCAGCCGCAACGGTGATCTTCCTTCTTCTTGCCGCAGAACCCATGCTGGAGAAGCTGGACCGTATCAAAGTCAAATATGGTCTGGTGGAATGACGCAGAAAGGATGTGCTCAGTATGAACAACAGCAGATTTTTCAGGAATTTCGAGTGTGAGTATTTTCCGTGCCACCGGACCGATGACACGGAGGATTTCAACTGCCTGTTTTGCTATTGTCCGCTGTATTGCGACGCGCACTGCGGCGGCAACTATACCTTCACTTCAACCGGCATAAAGGATTGCTCGAATTGTCTTCTGCCGCATAAGGCGAACAATTACGAATATATCAAGCAAAAGCTGATCAACTTCAAGAAGTAAAGCACCCAACAGGATCTAGGTACCGCTGTGGCGGCTTTGGTAGGCGGCAGGGGAGATGCCGTGGGCTTTGGTGAAGGAATTGATGAAAAAGAAGTAATCATCAAAGCCACAGCGCTTGGCGGTTTCCTGCAAGGTGCAGCCGGAGATCAAAAGCTGAGCGGCGTGTTCCATGCGGATGCGGAAGTGATACTGCTTGACCGTGCAGCCGAACTGCTTTTTGAACAGCAGATTGATGTGGTGGTAGCTCAAGCCAAACTCTTTTTCGTAATCCTGAGAGCGGAGGGGAACGCAGGCGTGATCCTTGATGTAATGCAGCAGCGTTACCGTGGAAAGTCCGCTGTGGTCCTGACGGTCGGGGGTTTTCTGGCAGTGTAGGCTGATGATGGACAGCAGCGCCTGCAGCTGGGTCTTCAGGAACTGCTCGTTTGCATAAGGGGAAAGGGCGTGGCTGCACAGATAACGCAGCAGCGCGAAGCAATCGGGAGTATAGGGGAGAGACCCGTGCAGGGGCAGCCGGACCTGCGCAGGGTCGATATGGACAGGGGCATCGATACGGGAGCCCCGGGCAGCAAAATGCACAAAGCAGGCGCTGTGTTCGTCCAGCCGGCAGGGAGCCTGTTCTGAATTAGGCGGCAGAAGGAAGAATTCTCCGGGACCGATCTGTATGGGGTTCCCATCCGCACAGACCGTTCGCCTGCCGCTGTTTACCAGCACCAGCACCCAGTAGGGCATTCCCTTGCGGGCAGGATGACGGTTGGTGATCTCGATATATCCCAGGCTTTCGATGTCCGTTATGGTTCCCAGTTCGAACCAGGGTGTTGCGTTTACCATGATAATCTCCTGAATTTCTATAAGAATCAAAATAATCGCAGATAAAACGATAAAATGTGTCCGTATTTTCTATATTATACGTTCTTTCCATTGTGCTGTCAACGATCCCTGTTATAATGAAAACAGCAAGTCGCTCACAGCATGAAAGGAGTAATTTTATGAAAAATGGAAAGTTGACGGTTGCCATCGTGGGCATGGGTTTCGGCAGCTGCTTCCTGCCCATCTATCTGAAGCATCCGGATGTGGAGCATGTCATTATGGTGGATACCAATCCGGACCAGCTGAAGGCGCTGGCAGATATGTACCTGCTGGACGAAAGCTACTACACCACCGACTTTGAAGCGGTATTGCAGAACCCGGATGTGGATGCGGTCCATCTGGTCATTCCGCCCGCGCTGCATGCGCCCATGTCGGTTCAGGTGCTCAACGCAGGCAAGCACTGCGCCTGCACCATCCCCATGGGTATGTCCATGAAGGAGCTGGAAGACGTTATCAAGGCGCGGAAGGCTTCCGGCAAACACTATATGTTCATGGAAACTTCCGTCTACACCCGCGAGTATCTGTATGTGAAGGAGCTGTACGAATCCGGCGCAATGGGCAAGCTGCAGTATATGCGCTGCGCCCACTATCAGGATATGGAGGGCTGGCCCTCTTACTGGGACGGCTTCCCGCCCCTGGCACATCCCACCCATGCCATCGGCCCCTGTTTTGCTCTGGCAGGGCAGCGTCCGGTCAGCGTCTTCGGCAGAGGCTCCGGCAAGGTCCGTCCGGAACTGGAAAAGCAGTACGGCTGCCCCTTCGCCTTTGAGTCTGCTCTGGTGGCCTTGGAGGATGGCGAGACGACCGTTGAAATGGAGCGCTTCCTGTACCATGTCGCCCGTGGCTACAGCGAATGCTTTAATATCTATGGTGAAAACAAGTCCTTTGAGTGGGATCAGCTCAACGGCGACAAACATGTGATGTTCAGCCGGGATCTGGTTTGGGAGAACGAGAACCGCGGCGGCAAGATCGATGAGGAATACGTTCAGGTCCCCGATTATGCCCATCTGCTGCCGGACGTCATTGGCCGGTTTACCTACGAAGTGGCCTATGACGAGGTCAATCCCCATCTGTCCTTCAAGCAGGGCGGCGGTCATGGCGGTTCCCATCCGCATCTGGTTCATGAGTTCGTTACCAGCATTCTGGAAGACAGAACTCCCTTCCCCTCCGATATCGATGCGGCCTACTGGACCGGCGTTGGTCTCCTGGCCCACGAAAGCGCCATGGAAGGCGGCACCGTAAAGTCGCTGCCCAAGTACGAAGAGCTGTAACGGGAGCCGGTAAAAACGCAGTCTCCCCAAAAAAGCCGAACCAATCGTTCTGCCTCAAATTGTCCATACAGCCAAGAGGGCTTGCCTTGATTTTGCCCAGCAATGCATCTTCAGCAAAGACCGCGGTCAAGGCTTCTCCCACAACAAAAAAAGACCTTGGTCATCGAAACCGATGACCAAGGTCTTCAAATTATACTGTAGCAGTTGGTATTATTCCCACTCGCTCACCAAATCTATCTCTGGTGTCTATAAGTGGCGAATAAAGGTCAATTTCCGGCAGTTTTGGCTCTAAATTGTGCCTAATTCTCTCCTGTCTCACTGGTCTCAGAGCGCGTGTCCTCATTTTGACCTCACGATTTGTCCTCACACGATGGTGAAAACAGAGCGTTTGGAGCCTTATTACTACTTCGGAGTAATGAGGACAGTCTCTGATGTCTCACAGATGGCTTTTGAGTGGGACTTTTTCTCATTAGCCAAGGTGAATTATTGTGGACAAAAGTTTCGACTGGCTTTGGAAAGCATCTGGATCAAAACAACGCTGCAATATGACGCACAGCACTTTGTCTTGCTGAGCAGAGAAAAGTTGTAGACCACGGGATCAGCGTACCGTACTATCCGCTGAGCGTCCAAAATTCTCATGTTCATTGCTTATCACCTCGCAGCGGATCATCTGACCGTACTTATACGGACAGAATTAGTGCGTCAACTATAGCATACGCAATTCAAAAAATCTCGATTTTGATGAAATCGTAGGCATAACTGCCAAAATCATAAGAATAACCACCCAATGCAGAGGTTCACCAACCAACGGTAAAAGGCAAAACCGGTGGTTAATTCCATTTGCGGGGAGGTCTGCTTATACTGTTGTTATCAGCGCCGCGCCAGATGTTTGGCTTCTCGCAGCACCTGTTTCAGTGATCTGGCGCCGTCAATGATCATGCGCTTTTCGTACTCGCTGCAGTCTTCAATGATAGCTGATAGTTCTGCACCGACAGCAGCCGTATTCTGTTCGAGATACTCGGCAAGCAGTACGTCCATCGTAACCTTCAGCGCATTAGCTACATCAATCAGGGTTTCAAGGCTGGGCCCCTTTTGTCCATTCTCCACGAGCGAGATGTAAGTCGGTGACTTGTCTACCATCTCAGCCAGAGTCATCTGAGACAGATTCTGCTGCTTGCGAAGCAGACGGATGCTCTTGCCGATGGTTCGATAATTGAGATACATGGGAATCCCTCCTATAAATTTTTACATCTCCATTATCAAGCACAGTTTATATTAACGTCTGCCCTTTATATAAATTTTCATTGCCAAAAGGTAGGATAATAGCTGGATATAGTCTCCGGATTATATTATAAGCTCCAGAAGGTGTGGTGAGAGAATGAGCGATGAAGCCCTGCAGCGCGAATATGAGCAGATCGGTGCAAGAATTCGCAATGCGCGCGTCGAGCGTAAGATGAGTCAGGCAGAGCTTGCTGCTAAGGCCAATATTTCTCTTCCACACATCAGTTCCATCGAGCTTGGCAAAACAAAGATGCTTCTGAGCACCTTTACCCGGGTGATCGAAGCCCTGCAGGTATCAGCTGATTCGATCCTCAGAGCCAATGTGCCGACTGTCACAAGCATGTATGCCAGTGAGATTGCAGAACTGTTTGAGGACTGCACCCCCTCGGAACTGGAGTCGCTGAAATCTATCATAAAGAACCTCAAAACGACCATGAGGAACAACCAGAATAATCAGTAATCACAGAGGCGGATCGTCATGATTCGCTTCTTTTTTTGTTTTGCGCGTGATCCTCAAGAGGAAGCCCACCGCCGAATGCTGGCCCATCACAAATTGTGGCTGGAGAGCATCCAGCATGAGTATCCGAGTCCATATACACATTTCAGAATTGGTGTCTATATCCGCTTTTTCAATCAGACAAAATACGAAGATTACCTGCTGTATCACAAGCAGGAATTCATTGACACCATTTCGCTTTGCCCAAACTGGACGCTGGCCGGCTTTTATGTTGATGAGGGCCAGTCGGCTCCATATATGGAAAATGCCAAAGAATGGTCCCGCCTTCTGCAGGACTGTATGGATGGCAAGATTGATCTGATCATTACACAGAAGATCAGCAACGTGTCACGTGACCCAGGGGAAGTCACTTTCTGTGCGCTTTCTTGCTACACTTAAGAAGCCAGTCGGTGTCTATTTTGTGAATGAGGACATCTATACGCTGGCTTCGTACTATCAGGAAGATATGCGCGAGAAACGATTCTTCCCAACACCGGACTGGCAGATGCTTCCGGATGATAACGACGATGAACGGAGGGTTTTGCTTGAGTAATCGCCGCTACACAAATGCCGAGCAAAAAGAGCGAATCCGTCAGCGCGTCCGAGTGCAGATCGATGAAGCCAACTATCAGTTCTTTCCTGAGCGCAAAGATCCGGACTATTACGACAATGATGTTTGTCAGCGAGTAGGCGTCTATGTCCGTGTTTCAACCGATGACCCGCGCCAGACAACCTCCTATGAGCTTCAGAAGAAGTACTACGAGGACTTTGTCGTTCGGCATCCTAAGTGGACACTGGTTGATATCTACGCAGACGAAGGCATAAGCGGTACCTCCACTCGCCACAGAGATGAGTTCAACCGTATGATCTCCGAGTGCAAACGGCAAGATTGATCTGATCATCACGAAGAGTGTTTCCCGCTTTGCCCGCAATGTCGTGGATTTTCTGGGCATGGTTCGAATGCTGTCAGAACACAACCCGCCAATCGGAGTGTTTTTTGAAGCAGAAAACATATTCTCGCTCAATGAGACCTCAAACATGGCGTTATCCTTTCAGGCAACGATGGCAGAGGAAGAATCACGCAACAAAAGCCGCAGTATGGAAACCTCACTTCGTATGCGGCTAGACCACGGTCTTCCGCTGACACCGAAACTTCTGGGGTTCACACATGACGCTGAAGGTAAGCTGATACCGAATCCAGACACCATGCACATCCCCAAGCTGATGTTCTATATGTACCTGTATGGTTATTCCACGCAGCAGATCGCAGATGCGCTGACTGCGCTTGAAAAGAAGACGTATCTCGGAAATGTCAAATGGACTGCTTCCGGTGTAGCTCAATCCATGCGTAATGAACGCTACTGTGGTGATGTGTACACGCGCAAGACCTTCACGAAGGATGTTCTGTCACACAAGTCCGTCAAAAACCGCGGAGAGCGTCCGATCAGCCATTATTACGGCGAGCACGAAGGGATCATCTCCCGGGATGACTTCATTGCAGTTCAGCACATGCTCAAGAACAGCAAATATGGGAACAAATCCATCCTTCCTGAACTGCGTGTCATAACCGAAGGTATGCTGAAAGGGTTTGTAATCATTAATCCCCGGTGGAGCGGCTTCCGAGAACAAGAATACATTCGCGCATCAGCAAGTGCTTATCCCCCGGGTGAACAGCAGCCGCAGGAGGCAGAACCCCTCCAGTTCGAAGTTGAAGCCGGGGATTTTGACATGCGTGGATTTGAGATTGCGCACACAGACCTTTTCGATGTCCAGCAGACTCCTCATATCACGTTCTATGATGATTCGATCAAGTTTGGCATCGAGTGCATCAAGCGGATGAAATCTGAATTCCATGTTGAACTGCTGGTGCATCCGACAAAGCGGAAGTTTGCTGTTCGAGCTGCAAGCAAGCATGACAGGAATGCTGTCATCTGGGCAAAAATGAAAAACGGCCGCAAAGAAAGCCGCATGATTGCATGTGCAGCCTTTTGCGACACCATATACTCGCTGTTTGGCTGGAATCGTGAACATAAGTACAAGATGTATAGCGCACTGATCTCCAATGGTGATGAAGAAGTGTACATATTCAATGCCGATGAAGCTGCGGCCTATATTCACTCAGAGAAATATCCAAATCAGGATGAAGCGGAAGCGGTTATTGAACCCGTCACCAAAACGCCTGCACATGTAAGAGGTATCCCAGCGTGCTATACAGATTCCTTCGGCAATGACTTCTATGTAGAACAGACATATTCTGCACTTGCCAATCAGACACGTGAGCAATGGCAGATTCGAGTAGAAGGACAGCTGTGCAATACCGGGATGCAGCTGAATGTGACTGACTATGATACTCTTCGTGAATTCATCTTGCAGGAATTAGGTGACTGGAGACCACAGGAGGATGAGCAGTATGAACAGTAATGAATTCTGGACTAACGGGGCGCCCGGTTTCATGCCGATGTCTCCCGAAAACACAGCAGATTCTTTTGAGGACGAGGTTCTGACTGTTGTGCCTGTGGGTGATGAACCGGTTGAGGAGGACGATTCGTTCAGTCTGGATAAGTTTCAGGTGGTTCGCCGAGAATTCTTCTCGCATATGAGAGAACCGTCCATTACCTTCAGCAACTATAAGATAGGACTCAACACAGCATGCATCAGGCGGCTTCCTGACATAGACTATATACAGTTTCTGGTCAACCGCCAGACGCAGAAGCTAGCAATCCGCCCTTGCCTTGAATCGGATTTTCATTCTTTTCAGTGGTGCACCAATAGCGGTGGAAAACGCAAGCCGCGCCAGGTAACCGGCAAGATATTCTTCATGAAGCTGTTCGATATGATGGGCTGAAACCCAAACCACAGATACAAGATCCTCAGGAAACTCATACGCGCAAATGGCGAATACCTTTTTGTCTTTGATCTTACTTCCACAGAAGTCTATCAGAGGGTTGTCAAAGAAGGCGCCAAGCCCAAGACCAGCAGGACTCCTGTATTCCCGGCTGAATGGCAGGATCAGTTCGGCGTACCGTTTGAAGAGCATCGCAAGTCGCTTCAGATCAATATCTTCGACAACTATGCTGTGTACGGCATCCGGGATCAAGAGAAGAAGCAGCCGGCGCCAGCAATGATTCCTGAACAGACCGCACAGCCGAGTCTACCCGCTGAAATCCGCGCAGGAGGTACATAGTCATGGCAGAACAGGTAAGCGCATCTGAAGTCAGTATTGCTTTGGATATGAAAAAGAACCGCATTCGTATTCACAAGCCCACGGTTCACATGCTGGGCGATCCGAAGCTAATCCAGCTTTTGTTCGATCCGGAAGACATTGTTGTTGCCATCGTCTGCCCGGAAAGCGAGGTTCCCGGCGGTCAGGAGATCCGCATCAATCCCAAATACTTCAAAAGGGGCGAAAATGATGTGGAAGTATACAGCAAGATGTTCCTCAGAAAACTGAGAAGCATTCATGGAAATCTGGATGATAACTGTACCTACCGACTGACCGGCAAAATCATCCCGGAATTCCGCGCCGCCCGGTTTCCAATGAGTACGATACATCGAGTTGAATGCGATGAAGGAGCGAACAGCAATGGATGAGCCGAAGACCATTGAACTGACCATTGATCGGGAGTTCCGTGATCTGATCCGGCCTTTGATGAAGGATGAGTACAGGCATCTTGAAGCTGCGCTCCTATCAGATGGATGTCAGGAGCCTATAACTGTGTGGAAAGGTGTCATTGTTGACGGGCATAATCGCTATGAGATTTGCACCCGCCTGGGCATTCCCTTTAGTACCCGTGAACGTCATTTCGACAACCGTGAGGAAGCAATCATCTGGATCTGTTCAAACCAGCTTGCCCGCAGAAACATATCAGATGAAACGCGCAAATATCTGATCGGCAAGTGGTGGATATTCCACACAAAGATTCGAGCATGAGCGAACTGGCTTATCAGGCTGCTTGGGCTCGGACATATCTGCGTAAATGCGATATTATCATAAACAGTACCAGATCAGTTTGGTCGATCGCCCCTGATTATGCTCATCAAGAAACTATTGATGAGCGATTGGTCATTTCTCAGGTTAGAAAGCCCTCTGGTATGAAACCAGACGACGTGCCGCCCAAAACTCCCGGTGCCCCTGAGAACGACGAACTTCCAGAGAGTGTTGGACTTGACTGCCCAGATGAAATTAAACCCTGGCGCTCTCGCCTAGATGATATTCTTCACAACATGGACCCTTTTGCTTTTGAGCGTCTTGCGCAACGCATTCTAAGGGAATGCGGGTTTAGCCAAGTTGAAGTAACGAAAAAGACAGGCGATGGCGGCATTGACGGCACTGGTAAACTAAAAATCAATGGTATTTTTTGTTTTAATGCCGCCTTTCAATGCAAACGGTATAAGGGTTTGGTTGGGGCTTCTGCCATTAGAGACTTTCGTGGTTCATTAACAACCGACATAGAGAAGGGAGTTCTGATTACCACAGGTGCATTTTCGAAGGCAGCACGAGAAGAAGCAAGCAATCCCGGCAAGCAGCAGATCGATCTTATTGACGGCGAAGAATTGATTAGCAAAATTGCGGAGTTTGGCATCGGCGTCCGTGAAGTGAAGTCT
>ENA-OUQC01001738-OUQC01001738.1-human-gut-metagenome-genome-assembly--contig:-NODE-1738-length-10673-cov-12.669618_pt1 | contig 10673 bp, 9 predicted proteins | sample MGYA00237942_ERZ548815 | MGnify/ENA primary metagenome ERZ548815 (study PRJEB26490, sample SAMN05194722) | human gut metagenome | biome: terrestrial biome; feature: human-associated habitat; material... | reverse complement strand
GCGAGCCGTCCTTGCGCAGCTGCGGGCCGTGCAGGTCCCGGGCGAACTCATAGGCCTGCCGGATCTGCTGAAAATTGGCGGAGGGGTTATAGCTCCGCACGGTGTCCTCCAGATGTCGGTACATGGCCTCAATGTCCACGATCTTGCTCATTGGATGGCACCTCCTCCCCGTCCTGTGGTCTCCGCGTCGGCCAGACGCTGTATGTATACGGAATCCTCCAGATGGACTTTTTTATCCTTTCCCGCCAGATGCAGCGTCACGCTGTCGCCCTGCGCCGAAACGTCCAGCAGGCCCCGTTCCTGAAACACCGCCAGACAGAACGCGCCCCGTAGGAACGCGTCGGTCTTGCCCAGCGCCGCGCTCAGCGACCGCAGCAGCGGCAGATACGCCGTGTGCAGCCCGTCCTCCGGCACCAGATGCTCCAGCGCCCGCCATACGGTCACGTACTGCTCGCGGGTGGGCAGCATCCGCCGTGCATTCCTGGCGGACACTGTGCCGCCGCCGGTGCATTGCCGCACCAGCGCCAGCGACTCCTGCTCCCGGCTGCTGGCCAGCAGCGAGGGCCGGATATCCACCATTTGCAGCTGCATGGTGCGGTTGCCCCGGAATTCGTTGACCTGTAAATAGAAGGCCGCGTCCACCCGGTCGCCCTCGGCACAGCCGCAGGCAGAGGAGGTGGTGGAGAAGAAAATGCCGTCAAACTGAGCGCTTCCCTTGCCCAGCCGCAGCTTCAGATGCCGGTTCTGGCCCACGTTCTGCGTCCGCAGCAGCGTGGCGCCCATCAGGCAGAACAGGGGCCGGGCGTTGCCGCTGCCGTAAGGCTCCAGCGCGCTCAGCGCCTCCACCTCCTGTAACGTGACACGACCGGGCTGATGCAGCTCCATGTCGATCTCCAGCACCGATTCCGGCGTCTTGCCCACCCAGTACTCGGCGGCGTATTGGTTCATCCGCTCCCGGAAGGCGGGGATGTTGGCCTCGTCAATGGTAAAGCCCGCCGCCAGCTCGTGGCCGCCGAAGCCCAGCAGCAGGTCGGAGCAGCTCTCCAGCGCGGCGAACAGGTTGAAGCCGCCCCAGCTGCGGCAGGAGCCCTTGCCCACCCCGCCGTTGAGGTGGATCATAAAGCTGGGACGGGAGTATTTTTCACTGAGGCGCGAGGCCACGATGCCCACCACGCCCTGATGCCACGTGTCCGAGGCCAGCACCAGCGCCCGGCGCTCCTCCTCCGGCAGCTGCTCGATCATCTCCTCCGCCTGAGAGTAGATGGTCTGCTCCACGCACTGCCGCTCCCGGTTCAGGGCGCACAGCGCCTTGGCCAGCTCCTCCGCCTGGGCGGGATCCTGACACAGCAGCAGGTCGGCCGCCATGTCCGCCGCACCCATGCGGCCCGCCGCGTTGATGCGGGGCGCCAGCACGAAGCCGATCTGCACCGAGGAGATCTCCCGTCCGGCCAGACCAGCCTCCTTCAGCAGGGCGTGCAGCCCGATAAAGTCCGAGCGATCCAGTGTGGCAAGGCCCCGGGACACGATGGTGCGGTTCTCGCCGGTCATCTGCATCACGTCGGCCACGGTGCCCACCGCCGCCAGCGTGCAGTACCGGGAGAACAGAGCCTCCTCCCTGTCGGGGCCGCCCAGCGCCAGCACCAGCTTCAGCGCCACGCCGCACCCGGCCAGATGCTTGAAGGGATATTCGCAGTCGCCGCGCCGTGGATCCACCACCGCGCAGGCCACCGGCAGCGTCTCCTTGCACTCGTGGTGATCCGTCACCACCACATCCATGCCGATGGAGCGGGCAAAGGCCACCTCCTCCACGCCGGTGATGCCGCAGTCCACCGTCACCAGCAGCGTGGCGCCGCCCTTCCGCAGCCCCTCGATGGCGTCGCGGCTCAGGCCGTAGCCGTCCTCGATGCGGCGGGGAATGTAGTGCACCACGTCGGCGCCCCGGCTTTTCAGATAGTCCACCATGATACACGTGGCGGTGATGCCGTCCACGTCATAGTCTCCAAAAATCGCGATTCTCTCTCCGGCGGCGACAGCCTGTGCGATCCGTTCCACGGCCTTGTCCATATCCCGCATCAGAAATGGGGAATAGGTCAGCGACGTTTCCTGTGTCAGGAATTCCGCCGCGTCCTCGGCGCATTCCACGCCGCGGCTCGCCAGCACGCCGGATACCAGGTAGGGATAGCCCGCGTCGGCCAGCCGTTCCGCTGCGGCGCTGTTTTCCTGCGCCACATGCCAGGACGGAAATTTCATGGTTCGCCCGCCTCCTTTCGTTTCCTTCTATAATAAGCTATAGTATAGCAAATATCCGGAAAAAGGTAAAGAAAAAATTCTCTTCCCCTATGGTTGCAATCCTTAACGCTATCCCGTATAATAAAAGTTGAAAACCATAGAATCGAGGAATCATCATGCGTCCTGACGGCAAGCGGGTCAAAGACCTTCCGCCCATTGTGGCGGCCATTCCCTATATCATGCCCAAGCGGTATGACGCCCAGAACACCATTACCGAGTATATTGACGAGGAGCTGATCAAGTCCTACATCCGGGAAAAGCGCCGTACCGGCATCCGGATCAACCATATGGCCGTCATCATCGCCGCCTACTACCGTGCCGTGATGTATAACCCCAAGCTGAACTACTTCATCATGAACAGCAAGGTATACAAGCGGAACCACTTCTGCGTGTCCTTCGTGATTCTGAAGAAGTTGGCGGACGGACGGCCTGACGAAACGTCCCTGAAAATTTTCCTGACGCCGGAGGACACCGTGTTCTCCATCCAGCAGAAGATCACCGACGCCGTGTCCGCCAACGCCGCCACCGAGCAGAAGAACAATACCGACAAGTTCGCCCGCATGATGTTCTCCATCCCCCTGCTGCCCAAGATCGTCATCTGGCTGGCCTATCATCTGGATAAGCTGGGCCTGCTGCCCCGGAAGATCATCGACCTCAGCCCGTTCCACACCAGCATGTTCATCACTAATCTGGCCTCCATCAAGACCAGCTATATCCACCACCATTGCTACGAGTTCGGCACCACCAGCGTGTTTGTCTGCATGGGCAAGCCTGTGCCGGATTACATGAGCGGCAATCTCAACAAGAAGATCATGCCGCTGGGCGTGGTGATGGATGAGCGCATCTGCACCGGCTATGAATACGCCGCTTTCTGCAACGATTTCCGCAAGTTCCTCCGCAAGCCGGAGGAGCTGGAGGTTCCCTACCAGGCGGAATGAAGTATCATAAGAAAAGCTGCCCTTAAGGGCAGCTTTTTTGCGCTTGGCACGTGTCGGGTATGGTAAACGTTTGTAGGGGCGGACGACTCTGTCCGCCTACACAACAAACGCAGAGGGTGCGGTGTTTGTGCGTAGGGGCCGGCGTCCTCCACGGCCCGCCGGTTTACCGAAAATGCCAGTGTCATTCGCGCGGGGCGTCGAGGACGCCGTCCCCTACAACGTTCTATCGATGGTCTGCTGCCCGCGTCGTCCCTGTCATTGTCCCACCAGTCTGCGGACTGGCTCGCAATGACATGGCTGTAACCACACCCCAAAACACAGGAAAAGGGAGGACTTACGTCCTCCCTTTTCCCTACCATATAAACCACAAGGCGACAAATCGCCGGGGTATCGAAAGATACGCCCGCAATGCAACGCACAGGGCGGTTGTCTCTCCATTATAACGAAAAACAGAGGAAAAGCAAACCGACAAATACACAAAAAATAAAGGACACACTTGTACAAATCGTCAAAAGTTGCACAAAAACCGCTTCCGGAAGGCTTTTCCGGAAGCGGTTCAGTCTGTTATCGTTCCGGGTTCCAGTCGGAGGGGCCGCCAAAGTGGTCGTCCGTGTGGAACTCGCCGTCGTCCTGGGGCGGCTGAACGCCGATGCCGGACATCTGCTTGATGGCCTCGAAATATCCGATGTCCGTCTGGGTGCGGTAGGGCATGATCCAGATGTTCAGGATGCCCAGTGTCAGAACACACAGGATGGCCCAGCCCAGCCAGCTGAGATCCAGCACGAACAGCTCCCACTTGTGACCCCGCGTCTGGGCCTTGCTCATGTTCAGAGCCTCCATCACGCCGATGCTGGGGTTGTCGCACAGGTTGTACATGGCGAAGCGGTAGCGGTAGCTGGCGATGACGCCGGGGATAAAGAACAGCATCATCCACAGGAAGATAAAGATCGTCATGATGATGTGCAGCAGGATCACTTTCCCGGCGAACAGGAATCCGTCGAACATGGTGACATAGGGGGTAACGATCCCCTTGCGCACATTCATGGTGTACAGAAGGTAGCCCGCGCTCAGCACCACCGCCACCAGCGACACCACGATGGAGACGAAGCTCACCGCCATCGCCGGCAGGTGCAGGATCGGTTCCGTGCCCTGAAGATACACCGCCGCCTCCGGCATGTACTCCGTCATATAGTTGTACATCGCCACCTGCGGGCCGCCGGACACCAGATAGTCGATGCCGTCCAGCGCCAGCCCGATGGCCAGATAGATCAGCGTGAACACATAGGCCGATTCCCTGGCGTTTTTGGTGATGGCCTTGGCCTCGTATTTTAATTGTACCCGATCGAGCATGAAAGAAGCTCCTTTCCATAGGCTGCAATGATTTCCTTTTGCTGGAAAGCCGCCGAAGGGATTCCGCCGCTTTCCGCAATATATTGTATCACGGGGGAGATGGGAACGCAAGACCAGAAAAAATGAGAGAAAAACAGGCTAAGTTACCGACAAAAAAGACAAATTTTCAGGAAGAATTCCCGCATAACACTGGACAACAGCGAGTTTTTGTTGTATGATAAAACGCAGTGTGAGGTGGTGTCGAGCCACCTGAAGTAGCCGGTGGTGAAACTCAGGCGCGCGGACTTGGAACCCCCGCGGGCGTGAGCCTCACCACCAGATACGAATGCAGTAAGATGAGGTGAAGACAATGGCACAAGCTTTCTTTGGCGGCGTTCATCCCAATGACATGAAGGCCGCGACCAATGAAAAGGCCATCGAAAAGCTGGAAGCTCCGGCTGAGGTGGTCATCCCCATGTCTATGCACATCGGTGCGCCTTGCAAACCCATTGTTGCAGTGGGCGACAAGGTAAAAATTGGACAGAGGATCGGCGAACCCGGCGGATTCGTATCCGCCCCTATCCACGCCAGCGTATCCGGTACGGTCAAGGCAGTGGAACCCCGCCCCTATTCCATGGGCGGCACCATGATGTCCGTGGTGATCGAGAACGATTTCCAGGACACCATCAGCGAAGACGTGAAGCCCGCGGCTGACCCCGAAAATCTGACGGGTGAGCAGCTGGTGGAGATCGTCAAGAACGCAGGCATCGTCGGCCAGGGCGGCGCTACATTCCCCACCCACGTGAAGATCTCCTCCGCGCTGGGCAAGGTGGACTACGTCATCATCAACGCCGCCGAGTGCGAACCCTACATCACCGGCGACCACCGCACCTGCCTGGAGCGTCCCGATCAGGTCATCAAGGGCGCTACCGTGCTGGCCAAGTGCTTCGGTCTGGACAAGGTGTACATCGGCATCGAGGCCAACAAGCAGAACGCGGCCGACGTGCTGAACGCCAAGATCCAGGAGCTGAACGCTCCCGTGGTGGTGGAGGTGCTCCACACCCGTTACCCCCAGGGCGCTGAGAAGCAGCTGGTGCAGGCCGTGTCCGGCCGTCAGGTGCCCTCCGGCAAGCTGCCCGCCGATGCAGGCTGCTGCATCTTCAACCTGAACACCACCTGCGCCATCTACCGTGCTGTGTACGAGGGCATGCCCGTGGTGAACAAGATCGTCACCGTGTCCGGTTCCGGCGTCATCGAGCCCAAGAATATCGAGTGCCCCATCGGCACCCCCATTTCCAAGCTGTTCGACGCCTGCGGCGGCCTGAAGGATGAGACCTATAAGCTCATCATGGGCGGCCCCATGATGGGTCTTGCCCAGTACAGCGTGGACGTGTCCGTCGGTAAGGGCACCGGCGCCATGCTGGCCTTTGCCGGTGAAGAGGAAAAGTACGAGGAGAATCCTCAGTGCATCCGCTGCGGCAAGTGCGTGGGCGTGTGCCCCATCCGTCTGGAGCCCGTGTTCATGTACAAGTATCTGATGAAGGGCGACGTTGACACCTGGCAGAATACGCTGCACGGCATGGACTGCATCGAGTGCGGCGCCTGCACCTACACCTGTCCCGCCCGCCTGCCCCTGACCCATGCGTTCCGTCTGGGCAAGCAGCAGGTCAACAACGCGAGAATGGCCGCCAAGGCCAAGGCGGAGGCCGAGGCAAAGGCTGCCGCTGAAAAGAAGGAGGCGTAAACCATGACTGATTACAAGAATCTGAAGCTGATCGCGTCCTCCTCCCCCCATATCCGTTCCAACGAGAACACCCGCTCCATCATGCTGGACGTGATCATCGCCATGCTGCCTGCGCTGGTCTGGGCCATCTATAACTTTGGCTTCAAGGCGCTGATCTCTGTGGCAGTGTCCGTCGTGGCCTGCCTGTTCTGGGAGTGGCTGTACCGCAAGCTGCTGAAGAAGCCCCAGTCCATCGGCGACCTGTCCGCCGTTGTCACCGGTATGCTGCTGGCCTTTGTGTGCCCGCCTGAGCTGCCCTGGTGGACGCTGGTCATCGGCGCGTTTTTCTCCATCGTTGTGGTCAAGCAGCTCTACGGCGGCATTGGCTGCAACTTCCTGAACCCCGCTCTGGCCGGCCGTGCCATTCTGCTGGCCAGCTATGCCACCGCCATGACCACCTGGTCCCTGCCCAGCAGCAAGAAGGCGCTGGCAGACGTGATCTCCACCGCTACCCCCTTGCAGATCATGAAGGAAGGCACCGCGGAGAAGTTCACCGAGCTGACCACCAACTACACCGTGGCGGATATGTTCATCGGCCGTATCGGCGGCTCTCTGGGCGAGGTTTCCGCTCTGGCGCTGCTGCTGGGCGGCGCGTGGCTGCTGATCCGCAAGGTCATCAGCTGGCACACCCCCGTGGCCTTCATCGGCACCGTGGCGATCCTGTCCCTGATCTCCGCTCCCGCTGACGCCGGTATCACCGCCGTGCAGTACATGGCGTATAACGTGTTCGGCGGCGGCCTGATGCTGGGTGCCATTTTCATGGCTACCGACTATGCCACCTCCCCCGTTACCAAGCCCGGCCAGCTGATCTTCGGCATCGGCTGCGGTCTTATCACCTGCTTCATCCGCCGCTTCGGCTCCTATCCCGAGGGTGTGTGCTACTCCATCCTTATCATGAACTGCACCACCTGGCTGCTGGATAAGTACATCCGTCCCACCATCTATGGTGCGGTCAAGAAAGAAAAGAAGGAGGCGGCTAAGCAATGAAAATTTCCGGTAAGTTTATTCTCAAGGTCGCCGGTACTCTGACTGTTATTTCTCTGGTCGTTGCCGCCCTGCTGGGTCTGGTCAACAATGTTACCGCCGACAAGATCGCCGAGATCGACGCCGCGAACACCCGCGAGGCCATGAGCAAGGTCGTCGACGAAGGCAGCGAGTTCACCGATAAGCTGGAGATCCCTCAGGCGGCCATCGACGCCGCTGCCGCTCAGGGCGGCAAGCTGACCGAGCTGTACGGCGTGAAGAACGCCGGCGCTGACGCCGGTTACGTCATGAAGATCTCCGCCTCCGGCTCCCAGGGCACCATCGTCATGATGGTGGGCGTGGACGCCAACAAGGCCATCACTGGCATCTCCGTGGTCAGCCATTCCGAGACCTCCGGCATCGGCACCAAGGTCGTGGGCAACGAGCCCAACACCGCCGGTGTCCCCGTTCTGGATCAGTTCCAGGGCATGTCCGGCGCGGGGTCTCTGGTGGTGGGCAAGACCATCACCGCCATCTCCGGCGCCACCGTTTCCACCAAGGGCATCACCATGGGCGCTAATGCCGCTCTGGCTGCCGCGGAAGTTCTGGGCTAAGAAAGGAGGAGCTGCAATAATGAATTTCGGTAAGCAACTCAAGGAAGGCCTTATTACGCAGAACCCCGTGCTGGTGCAGGTGCTGGGCATGTGCTCCACCATGGCTATCACCACGTCGTTCTTCAACGGTCTGGGCATGGGCGTTTCCGTGCTGATCATCCTGACCCTCTCCAATATTTTCATCTCCCTGCTGCGCAAGATCATTCCCAATGAAGTGCGTATCGCCTGCTACATCGTGGTCATCGCCGGCTTCGTGACCTGCGTCGACCTGCTGCTGAAGGCATTCGTTCCCGCCCTGTCCAACTCTCTGGGCGTGTTTATCCCTCTGATCGTCGTGAACTGCATCATCCTGGGCCGTGCCGAGGGCTTCGCCTCCAAGAACGGCGTGGGCGCTTCCGCGGTGGACGGCATCTGCCAGGGCATCGGCTACACGCTGGTGCTGGTGGTCATGTGCGTGGTTCGTGAGTTCCTGGGCAGCGGCAAGTTCGGCGGCGGCCTGCTGGGCGGCGGCGCACTGGGCAGCGCTCCCGGCGTTGTCATCTTCCCCGAGGAATTCGGTATCAAGGTTCTGACGCTGCCGGTCGGCGGCTTCCTGACGCTGGGCGCACTGATCGCTGTGATGCAGTGGGCGCTGGCCAAGAGCGAAAAGAAAAAGGAGGCCAAGTAAGTTATGTCTATTACTACTTTGCTCGCCATTTCTCTTGGCGCTATTCTGACCAATAACTTTATTTTCTCCCAGTTCCTGGGTATCTGCCCCTTCCTGGGCGTGTCCAAGAAGATCGACACCGCCGTGGGTATGGGCGCCGCCGTGACCTTCGTTATGGGTCTGGCTTCCGCGTTCTGCTATCTGATCAATCTGGTGCTGGTGGCGCTGGGTCTGGAGTTCATGCAGACCGTGGCCTACATTCTGGTCATCGCCGGTCTGGTGCAGTTTGTGGAAATGTTCCTGAAGAAGAACATCCCCACCCTGTACACCGCGCTGGGCGTGTACCTGCCCCTTATCACCACCAACTGCGCCGTGCTGGGCGTGGCCCTGCTGAACACGCAGAATGACTACAACTTCATCGAGTCTGTGGTCTATGGTATCACCGGCGGTCTGGGCTTCCTGCTGGCCATCTTCCTGTTCGCGGCCGTCCGCGAGCAGCTGGAGATCTCCAGCGACAACCCCAAGGCCTTTGACGGCTTCCCCATCGCGCTGGTCACCGCCGGCCTGATGGCGCTGGCCTTCATGGGCTTCAGCGGCCTGAAGGTCTGGTAAGGAGGTAAGAGGAATATGAGTACTTTGATTTGGGCAATCGTTGTTCTGGGCGCTCTCGCTATTATCTTCGGCCTGATCCTGGCTGTTGCCGCCAAGGTCTTTGAGGTCGAGGTCGATCCCCGTCTGCCTGAGATCCAGGCATGTCTGGCCGGCGCCAACTGCGGCGGCTGCGGCTATCCGGGCTGCGGCGGCTGCGCCGAGGCCATTCTGGCTGGTAAGGCTCCTGTCACCGCCTGCGCTCCCGCCGGCCCCGAAAACGCCGCCAAGATCGCTGCCATCATGGGTCTGGAGGCTCCCTCCGGCGACAAGATGGTGGCTCACGTGCTGTGCAACGGCGGCTGCAACGCCAAAGAGAACTTCGAGTATCGCGGCGTGAAGGACTGTCTGGCTGCCACCAAGGTCTGCGGCGGCGACGCCAAGGCCTGCAAATACGGCTGCTTCGGCTTCGGCTCCTGCGTGGCTGCCTGTAAGTTCGACGCCATCCATGTCGTCGACGGCGTTGCCGTTGTGGACAAGGAGAAGTGCACCAACTGCGGCGCCTGCCGCGCTGCCTGCCCCCACCACCTGATCGTGGAGGTTCCCTACAAGCAGAAGGTGTTCGTCAACTGCTCCAACAAGGACAAGGGCCCCGCTGTCACCAAGGTCTGCGCCAACAGCTGTATCGCCTGCGGCATGTGCGAGCGTACCTGTAAGTTCGACGCCATCCACGTGGAGAACAACGTGGCTGTCATCGACTACAGCAAGTGCAAGAACTGCACCATGTGCGCCAAGGCCTGCCCCCGCAACGCCATCGAGCCTATCCCCACTCCCGAGGAGAAGGAGAAGTTCAAGGCTGCGCAGAAGGCCGCTGCCGAGAAGAAGGCTGCCGCCGCCAAGGCTGCTAAGGAAGCAGAAGAGGCCGCCAAGGCTGAGGCTCCCAAGGCGGAGTAAGACCGCTATTTGCCACAAAAACCGGAACGGGTATGCATGCTTCATGCATACCCGTTCCGTCTCTGTTCCGCCATAAGCATTTCCGCATTTGGCCAGAAGCAAACAGAATTTCGCCCTAAAATCCGCAACATTTCCACAAAAAACAGGTTAACATAACTGCTGTGGAAAACGATGTGGAAAATGTGCAAAACCCTGTGGAGACAGGGCTTGCGGCGGTTGCGGCAATATTATTTTTTTGCCCGCCTTTCAAACTTTTGCCGCAAAACCGCCGCCATAGCGCCGTCTTTCGACGGCAAGCCCCTTGCGCCGCCCCCAAAAATGCGGTACAATATATGGGATATTTTATGCGCTGAATCCTACAACCCTTGGAGGTTTCCCCTTTATGCCAAAGAAGAACGTATACAACGACGACAGTATCACCAGCCTGAAGGGCGCTGACCGTGTGCGGAAGCGCCCCGGCGTGATTTTCGGCTCCGACGGACTGGAGGGCTGCGAGCACGCGGTGTTTGAAATCCTCTCCAACTCCATCGACGAAGCCCGCGAGGGCCACGGCAGCCTCATCACCGTCA
>ENA-OUQC01001735-OUQC01001735.1-human-gut-metagenome-genome-assembly--contig:-NODE-1735-length-10695-cov-6.585150_pt1 | contig 10695 bp, 9 predicted proteins | sample MGYA00237942_ERZ548815 | MGnify/ENA primary metagenome ERZ548815 (study PRJEB26490, sample SAMN05194722) | human gut metagenome | biome: terrestrial biome; feature: human-associated habitat; material... | reverse complement strand
CTGCGACCACCCAGGTTAGAGATAAACAGTACGCCCAGCGACATAGCAAAGGCACCGATAAAGGCTGCAATGCCGACAAAATTTTCACCCAGCGCCACGCCGATACCCAGCAGAATTGCTGCCGTTGCACCTAAGGAGGCACCTGAAGAAATACCAAGAATATACGGGTCCGCCAACGGGTTTTTTACTACAGCCTGCATGATAACGCCGCAGACCGAAAGGCCCATGCCTACTAAGGCAGCCAGCACCAGACGCGGCAGACGCAGCAGCCAGATAATATCATGCACCGGTCCGCGGTCAACACCTTCAATAGGCTGTCCGCTAAACAGCTGCTCTATAACCGTATTATAAATATTTACCAACGGCAGCTTAACTGTACCAATGGACAACGCCCAAAACAAGGCAACTACCAGCAAAGCAAGCAATCCCAGGCAGATGAACAGGTACCCCTGCTTCTTCAAAAAATCAACCATAATTATTTCTCCTTATACAAATCCGGGTACATTCCGGCCGCAATAATTTTTATGCCATCATAGGTGCGCACGCCTGAGCTGTAAATAGCATACAGCGGCAAGGCTACAACACGTCCTTCCTTCACGCAGCGCAAATTTTTCAGCGCCTTGTGCTGGGTAACGCGGTCAATCATATCCTGCTCATGTCCGTAATGTGATTCAATGACAACCACAAAAATAACATCCGGATCAAGCTCAACGACCTGCTCCAGGCCAATAGCACGCTGCTTTTCTGCCAGCAGTTCACCGTGCAGCTCTTTGACAATATTACCGGCCAGAGATTTTTCACCATAAACCGTCGGCTCCTTGCCCATAAACTCCAATACCAGAGCACGCGGACGCTTTTGATAGCCTGCAGTCTGACTGATGGCAAAATTAACCTCCTGCTGCATTTGTCCTACAAGCTGCTGCGCCCTTTCGTTTTTATCAAAGATTTTGCCTAAGTCAAGAATATCCTTGTATTCGTTTGCCAGAGTACGCGGCTTCGCATCAATCATAGAAGAGCGTGCGATAAAGGTATTTACCCCACGCTTATGCCAAAACTCGGTACTACGCAGCACCTTAGGCATAAAGGTAGAATGCCAGCCTACAAGCAAATCAGGCTTCAGCATCATGGTAGTTTCCAGGTCTAAAAGCTGTAGTCCGGTATAAGGTATTTTGCTGTACTGCTCCTGATATTCCTTGCGGAAAAACTTTTTGTCCGGCACGCCGTTACCGGCAATAATGCGGTCACCCACACCCAAAGCCAGCAATGTTTCAATGCTGTTCTGCCAGACTGCCACCACTCGCTGCGGCGGCTTCGTATATGTCATCTTCTCAGGCTCGCCCTGAGTATTGTAGTTTTCGATAGTTACCGGATAGTGCGCAGGGTTATAGGCATATTCTGCCGGTTGGTTAAAGCGCAATAGCGCTTCTGGGTTTTCCTTTACCGGCAGAGTAAAGATGTTGCGTTCGCAGCCGGTGAGCAGCACGCATACTCCCAATAGCACTCCTGTTAATAATTTTTTCATTTGCTTCCTCAGCTTAGTAAGAATATGGCAAAGCACTACTGCATCAGCAGTAGTGCTTTACCTAAAAAGAGATAGAGTATGATGTATCAGTCAAAAATTAGAAGGTATATTTCATACCAACCATCCAGCAACGGCCAGGCATTGCAGAGCTGCCAACACCATTCCAAGAGTTGTAAGAAGTTTCATAAGCCTCATTGGTCAGGTTGCTTACGATTACATATGCAGTCAAATCTTTGGTAACCTCATAGTTCATGTTCCAGTCAAGAACTAAGAAGCGATTGTTAGTGAATGCATAATCGCTGCAGCCAGTATACCAGTTGGTCAGTAAGCCGGTATACAATTTGCCGTTTTCATAAGACAGGTTCAAGGAATAATGGTTTTGCGGACGCAGGCTGTTGATAGCAGTGTTGATATCAGCAGGATTCTTATAGCCCCAGCTCGGATCAAGTACCCAACCGTTTTTAGCCATCCATTTATCCTTCATATGAGAATAGGATGCGCTCAAGGTGAAATGCTCATCAAATTGATGATCTACAGTCAGATTGAAGGATTGTTTATCCTCTTTAGCATTAACAGCGGTATTTTTGATTTCACCATCAACGAAAACAGGCAATGTAGCAATAGCATTGCTCATACGGGTCCAATCATAATGTACCGCAACGCTGGTCTTATCACTTAAATCTTTACGTAAGCCTAAAGTCCAAGCATCGCCTTTTTCATCATCCAGAGGAGTTTTGAATACACCGTCAACGCTGGTGTAGTCACCCTGTTTTAACGGACGGAATACTTTAGTCCAGCCAAAATACATGCTGCTGGTATCATCAAACATATATTGGGTATTGATTACCGGTGTGAGCAGATGAGTATCACCCTTACCCTGGGTAGTTCCGTTAGCATTGGTTGTTTCAAAAGCACTGTATTTTGCATAACGGATAGACGGAGTGATATCCCATTTATCGCTCAGATGGATTTTGTCTTGGATATAAGCGGTAGTAGATTTTCTATCTACATGGCTTGTTTTGATTGCGCCGGTAGCATTATCAATACTCTTGGAGAAATTCTTAGCTTTGTCATAGGTTACGCTGGCAATAATATCATTGACACCTACAGTTTTAGCATATTGCAGTTGAACACCACGGTTCTTTTCTTCATTCCATCTGGTAGGTTCCTGTGCAGCGCCGCCTGTTTTTTCCAACCATTCTTTAACCTTTTCTTGGTCGCCATCCGGGAACGGAGCTAAGTTTTGGCTAATCCATTGGGAAAGCTGTTCGTTAGTTGCGCCATTAGGGAATGCAGCTTTATATGCAGCAGCTGCGCCGCTACCGTTGATATACCATTTATATTTATCGCGGTGAGCATAACGATGGTTCTGATCATATACACGGATAAAGCTTTCCATGCCGTTTTCTTTATTAAAGGTATACTGTACATCCCAGTCATTATTTTTGAATTTACTGAAGGAGCCGTATACCTGACCATCTAATGCATAAAGATTATGATAACCGGGATTTCTAGCATCGCCAGTTAATGTGCCGCCAACTAATTTATTATTTTCATCTAACTGACCTACGGCAGCTTTGAAAATAATATCGTTCCAGTCTTTTTCATTCCAATATTTCATGTTAGGTACAGCAATCGGATAGCCATCCTTGCCTTCCTTAAAGTTGTACCAAACCTTTAAGTTTTGCTTATCATTGAAGTCTTTATCTACACGGAAGTTAACGCCGTCTTCCTTCCATTTAGAACCGCCCAAGGAACCGTTAGAACCGACAATACCGTCTTTATAACCGGTATCACCGGACATATCACGGTTAGCGGAAATAAAGTAATGCCAAGAATTGTCATCACCGGCACTACCGGAATAGCTGATAGCATATTTATGTTTGTGCCAAGAACCGGTAGACAAATCGATAGATCCAACATTCTGGTCACCGCCCTTACGGGTAATAATATTGATTACACCGCCGGTTGCATCACTGCCATATACGGAAGCGCCAGGTCCTTTGATAACTTCGATTTTATCAACGTTTTCCATATTGGTTACCTGGTCAAGGTTTACACCGGTAGATTTGGAACCGGATTTTGTACCACTGCCGACACGAGTGCTGGCAGCATTGTCTACACGACGACCATCAACCAAAATAATTACGCGGGTATCACCATTGATGGAAACGCCATTGTTATAGAACTGATAACCATATTCACCGCCACGATAGCCGGGGTTTTGGAAGGTTACGCCAGGAATACGTTTGATTGCTTCGGTCAAATCAGTATAATGACGTTTTTCAATTTCTTCGCGGGTGATAACCTTAACGTCACCGCCGGTACGATAGTAGGACTGCTCAGTAATAGTATCGCCGAACTTGTTTTTAACTGCGTCAGCCTCTACAATCATGCTATCTAAGGTATAGCTGTTCAGGTTTTCGTCAAATGCTGCGCTTGCGCTTGCACACAGGCCCATTACCATCATCATAGCAGCCGCAGCTGTATATCTTCTCTTCATGTTACTCATACACTTCTTTCTGTAAAATTTGAGTTTCTTACAAACTCAACGCCTAATACTCATCAAAAACATTATCAGAACCGCGCACCGTTAATATACGTAAACGTATATGTCTGCGCCGTTACCCAGTTGCCAACGCTTTCGTCAGCAAATTTGCCAAAATTAAGATTCAGCTTACGTGAACCTCTGGCAGGAATCTTGCACAGCGGAAACTTTACCGGTCTGCCGGTAAACTGCTTCTGCTCGCCATTTTTATCTGTGTAGGTCACACGCATAATAAAGTCATTCAGCTTAGTGATAGTCAAATCACTGCGCTTATTTACGAATGTGCCTGTTACACACAGCTCGCCGCCGTTAACCCATACCTTGGATGTTGTCCAGTCCAAAATCATTCTGTCGCTAGAAACCTCCGCAGCACCGGCAAGTGCTGGGCACATCAGCGCCAAAATTAAGGTCAGCAGCATAAATATCCTTTTCATAGCTCCTCCTTTCTCTCGTAATATTTGAGCATACTGGGAAAAAATTTATTTTCATAAAAGCATCTGACCAAGCTATCCTTGTTCCGCTTGTCAGATGTTAATATGCAAGAATAATAAATATACTTCATGCAAATATTGCAGTCAAAATAAAAGCGCCTTGCCGTACTGTGACAGCAAGACGCACTTATCCCTGGGAAAGCGCAATCCTGTACATCGCAGGTTGTTGAAAGGCCCTATATCAGGCAGTTCTTCTGGCTCTGCTTCACTGCCAGCCTTGTCTTCCCGGTTTCCCAGTGACTATATAAGGCCAGCTCCACATTACAGCTGCGGGACAGCACAGGTTTTGCACCTGTTTACCTATTAAGTATAAATACACCTGATACGCTTTTATTCTCTTGTTCTCTCGTTAGGTTCTTAAATTTTATAGCAATATATCATGCAGTGTTTGCAGTTCCTCAAAGAAAAAAACACTTACATGAGAAACTCTCTAAATTATTAATTATGTATATTGGCTTTTTTCTTATTTTACAATAACTTTAATTACATAATTAGTCACAGCTAGAATTATAGCATGTTGTCCCCCCCCCGTCAAGCAAAAGTACATCGAGTACTTTTGGCTTGCAGGTGCCTACGGCACCTGATAAATCAAAAAGGACTCCGTAATTTTAGAACGAAGCCCTTAATATTCAAAGCATTATTATATTTTGACACTCCCCACGCCTAAAGGCGGGGGATTCTTGCTACCTGCCACTACATAGTGGCTGAACAGTCCATTTCTGGTAGTCCGCAGTGCAAGATTAGGCTGTGCCATCAGCCTTCCTAAGACAGGGCATATAGCCTCTTAGGCAGTACGTCTGATATTGCTATCGCCAACGTACTCAGTCGAATTGCAAATATTGACTGCTCCAAGAATATCTCTATGGTTATGGTATCCGCATTTGCAGGTGTAGTTCCTGTCCTTTGCATGGTGGACATCACCACACACAGGACATCTCTGACTTGTATATGCCGGATTTACATAGAGAATTTCTATTCCTGCAAGTTTGGCTTTGTATTTTATGAACTTAGCAAGTCTATAGAATGACCAATTGTGCAGGCTGTGGTTGTTTTTACGACTTGTTCTTGTCGTAGAGCGTATATTCTGAAGCTGCTCTAATTTTATGGTCTTGACATTATGAGCTGCCGCTGTTGCCACAATGTCATGACTTAATTTATGGTCTATATCTTTCATAATGCGTTGCTCTTTGTTATTGATATGCTCAACTGCATCTTGATGTTTGGCTTTTTGCAATGCCTTACGCTTTGCGGCAAAGTGTCTGCGCATAGCTTTATTCTTACGTCCATTGCCGTAGAACTTAACACTGCCATCGGAGCATTTACTTACAGCAGGGCATTTGATACCAATGTCTACGCCCATGATATTGCCATCGTCAGGACATGCAGGTTCATCGACATTATAAACTACCTGCGCCACAACACTGTTATTTTTAACGACAATACGCATAGTGCCAAGTTTAGAACTGGCAAATGCAGACTTCTGCTTATCCGTCATCTTTGTACGGATTGAGAGCCTTTTAGATTTGCCGTTTATCATAACAGGAAATTCAATATTATCGCCATTGACCTTGAAGTTCTGATTATTGATATAGCAGCAAGGCTTTTTCAGAACAGGAAGTTTAGCCACAGCCTTGATATCTTTACCCTGTTTAGCTGACTTAGCATTTTTATAGTCAACGTCACGGCAAGCCTTGTTGTACTTCTTAACAATAGACTTTGCATCACGGATACACTGATTAGCAAGGGCAGATGGCAAATCAGCATTAACGTCCTTAGTGGTGAGTTTTGCAATGGAAACGCCATTTACAGCATCAGAAACAATACTGTTGACCGTAGATATATACGAATCCATAGCAGCCTTAACAAGTGTATATTCAGTTTTAGACATATACAGTTTTACTGTTTCTGATAATTGCATTAACTCACCTATACGTTTTTCTGATTCTCAATGTATTGCTTAATTACAGCAAGCGGAGCACCGCCAACGGTTGATACGAAATAGCTGTTTGTCCACAAAGACGGAAGTCGTGATTTAAGCCAAGGGTATTCGTTTCTCAATATGCGAGATGAATAGCCTTTAATCTGCTTAACGGCTTTATGGATGCCGTACTGAGGGTCTACTTCCAAAAGCAGATGCACATGGTCTGACATAATCTCCATTTCGATGATTTCGACCTTGAGCTGTTCACAGGTTTCGGTTATCAACTCCTTTAAGCGAACATCAACTCCGTTTACTAATACGGAGCGTCGATACTTTGGACAAAAGACCACATGATACTTACAGGAATAGACTACGTTGTTGTTTGATTTGTATCCTATATAAGTATTATACTACTATTAGCTATCTATTGCAAGCAGGATTATATAACTGTTAACTATCTAATAAACAAGAATGTCGCCTTATATCCCCATACCTAAAGGTAGGGACTTTACGGCGACATTTGGTAATTATACGTCAACCAACTGACAACTATATTCTCATTCTGACATAATATACTTGGCCAGATATCATACCGTTATACCTGTTTTTCATATATTTAATTTTCTGTCAGCAAAAAACGCTGCAACGCCTGCTCCACAATTTTATTCAATGAAATGTTGTTCTGTAAAGCGCAAATCGCCGCCTGCCTTACGGCCGACGGCGCTTGCTTCTTTCCCTTATTTTTAGTTCTTTCCCTTTTGTTCTTTCGGTTCAACGAAGGTGTACTTGCCCCGGCCTTGCTCCGCAGCGGACTCAATTAAGCCCATTTCTTTCAGCTTGCTCATCATTTTACCTGCGGAGGATGGTGCCAAATTACAAATTTTTATGACATCCGCACGGGTAAATGGAACATTAAATTCAAAATTCGCAAACAGCAAAAGGAGATTATTTTTTGTGGGTGTATTGAGCCTCAATTCAGAAATGGAGCGTTCAAACGCCACTTTTTTACCCTCGAACGCTACTTTATCCTGTTCAAACGCCACTTTTTCGTTCCCATCAGTTCCATAATTCAAATTCCTCCTATCCCTTCCCATCATTCCTTCTTATCCTTCGCTCTGCTCTTGCAGACATTGTGCTTGTTCTTGCAATTTACCTGTTTTTCATATATTTAATTTTCCATAAGTAAAAATCGCTGCAATGCCTGCTCCACAATTTTATTCAAGGAAATGTTCTTCTGCAAGGCGCAAATCGCCGCCTGCTTGTGCAGCTCTGCAGGAATGCGCACGTTAAAGCTTCCCTTATACGCCTTTTCCGGTGTAACACCTTCGGCAGCACACATAGCTAAATAATCATCGACAGCTCCATGAAAATCCTCTACTAATTCCTGCGCGTTTTTACCGTCATAGGAAATTAAAGAACGTATACCTAAAACCTTACCGAAGAAAATTCCATCCTCCTCCGAAAATTCCACAGATCCTACATAGCCTTTATATTGCATGGTATTCTTCACAGCAATCCCTCCTGTTCTAATACAGAAATCAGTGTTTTAATCTGATATGCAAGCAGTTCTTTGCGAGGATGCGGTTTATGTAATAAATATTACTCGTGAACCACTTGTCTTGCCTTTGTTGCTTCTCACATAATCAAAATAATTAAGCAGTGTTTCTGCTTCCGTAAAAGTAAAATCTTTTGGTTTACTCAATAATTTCTTTATGAGCTTTTCCTTTTGTCCCATCTTTTCACCTCTATTATAAGCTTTTTCAGATACGCTTGCAACTATTTTCAGTTACAGTTTTCCGGCAAAAATTAAGAGCAACACTTACTGCAAGTATTACTCCTCAACGCCTCAGATACTTTTTCAGTATTTGAATGTTATTTTACTATAATTCAGAAAATTCCGCAATATCTTTTTGCTAAAGCAAAACGCCGCCTGCCTTACGGCGGACGGCGCTTGCTTCTTTCCCTTGTTTTTCAAAAAATCTTTCCCTTATTTTGGAGGTTTTTCTAAAGCCGGCTTATCTATTATCTGGCGCCGGCCTTTAGCAAAATAATATATACAGGAGCATTTTTCTAATATATTTTCTCTTTGCCCCATACTGCCAACTATTTACTAATCACTAAATACTGACCACTATTCACTAATATCCACTATTCACTTCTCCGCGCGGTTGATAGCGCAGATGATACCGCGCAGCGCTGCCACGTTGACGTTAGAGTGAATGCCTACACCAAAGATATGGCCATTATTTTTCTGTTTCAGCTCGATGTAGCAAATACCCTTCGCATCAGAACCCTTGGAAATTGCATGCTCATGATAGTTGACAAATTCGTAGCCATTAATTCCGACACTGGTAAGCGCCTGGAAGAAGGCATCGATAGGACCGTTACCTACACCAACTACACTCTTCTTTTCGCCTGCAACCGCAATTTCACCTTCAAAACGGCTGTGGATGCTGCCATCAGCTTCATTAAGCTCGGTGAAACGATGACGCAGCAGCTGATATTTGCCAACAAAGTCGATGTATTCCTTGCGGAAGAGCTGCACAATCTGCTCGCTGGAAAGCTCGTCGCCGTATTCGTCAGCCGCAGCCTTCACGATATTGCCAAATTCCGGATGCATTTCCTTAGGCAGATTGTAGCCAACTGTATGCTGCAGCACGAAGGCAGCACCGCCCTTGCCGGACTGGCTGTTAATACGGATAACAGGCTCGTATTCACGATGAATATCCGCAGGATTAATCGGCAGATATGGTACCTCCCAATATTCTGTACCGCTGTTTTTCATGTATTCATAGCCCTTGCGGATAGCATCCTGATGCGAGCCGCTGAAGGCGGTGAAGGCCAGCTCACCGGCGTACGGCTGACGCTCAGGAACATGCATTTTTGTGCATTCCTCATAAACCTTTTTGATATCCAGGATATGCGAGAAATCCAGCTTGGGATCAACATTTTGCGTAAACATGTTGAGGGCTACAGTTACGATATCCAGGTTACCGGTACGCTCGCCATTGCCGAACAAGGTACCTTCGATACGGTCCGCACCGGCTAAAAGTGCCAGCTCGGCGCAGGCAACACCGGTACCGCGGTCATTGTGCGGATGCACGCTGACAATTGCTGCTTCACGGTTTTTTATATGACGGCAGAAGTATTCAATCTGGTCGGCATAGGTGTTCGGCGTACACATTTCAACAGTAGAAGGCAGATTGAGGATAATGGGGTTTTCTTTGCTAGAGCCCATTTCCTGCATTACAGCCTCGCAAATTGCCACAGAGAAATCTATTTCCGTACCGGAAAAGCTTTCCGGAGAATATTCATAGCGGATGTTCATACCGCTGCGGGCAACCTCTTCTTCCGTCAGCTGGCGGATAAGGCGTGCGCCCTGTACAGCAATATCGGTAATACCGTCCATATCCTTGCCAAAGACAATTTTACGCTGCAGTGTTGAAGTAGAGTTATAAAAATGGATGATAACATTTTTGGCACCGCGTACCGCCTCAAAGGTTTTACGGATAAGCTCTTCACGCGCCTGCACCAGAACCTGCACCGTTACATCATCAGGAATGTGTCCGCCTTCGATTAAGGTGCGCAGAATTTCGTACTCTGTTTCCGAGGCAGAAGGAAAGCCAACCTCAATTTCCTTAAAGCCACAATCTACCAAAGTATGGAAAAAGCGGATTTTTTCCGGAATGCCCATCGGTGTTACCAAAGCCTGATTGCCGTCACGCAAATCAACACTGCACCATACAGGTGCTTTGGTAATCGTTTTATCAGGCCATTGACGGTCGGTAATTTTTATTTGTTCAAACGGAATATATTTTTTCTCCTGCTGCATGATTAATTTCCCCCAAGCTTTTCTTAACAATTATAAACAAAAATCCCCGTCCCTAACCTGTGTTATTGATAACACAATTAGGGGCGGGGAACAATTCCACGCTGTACCACCCTATTTCAACAGCGCTTCAGCAACGCTGTCCTCTCAGCCTCCAACAAGGCCTTTGCCTGTAACGTGACCACACGTCCTTCCCTACATATCAGAAAGGCAACTCCGGGATCAGTATACATATAACCATCGGTATCGCTTTACACCGGCCAGCGACTCTCTTGGCCCATCCGGTCATATCTTCTTCCCTTCACCGTTTTTTTAGGGACGATATTTGATTCGTTGAATGCTATTATACGCACTCTGCTTTTAATTGTCAACATTCTTTTTGAA
>ENA-OUQC01001733-OUQC01001733.1-human-gut-metagenome-genome-assembly--contig:-NODE-1733-length-10702-cov-3.564854_pt1 | contig 10702 bp, 8 predicted proteins | sample MGYA00237942_ERZ548815 | MGnify/ENA primary metagenome ERZ548815 (study PRJEB26490, sample SAMN05194722) | human gut metagenome | biome: terrestrial biome; feature: human-associated habitat; material... | reverse complement strand
CATACGAGATTCGCCTTAGTCTCGTGGGCTCGGAGATGTGTATAAGAGACAGAAGCTGCCCGGATCAACAGCATTGAGAAACCTCGCAGAACTTGCAAGGAACTGTCCGGACTTGTCGGCACGCAGCAGACAGTCCACCAGCTCGTCCATACGGTCGATGCACGTATCGACATTGTTCACTATGTAGTCGTAGGTCATCATCCCGTCCGGGTCAACCTCGAGAAATTTCAGCGTATCTGCCATAACATACTGGTTTGTGGTGCAAAATTAGAAAATAATTTCGTCAATTCTCGGATTTAGACTAATTTTGTGGGGTGAAACGGATAACACTGTGCTGAATATGCGAGCAGAAGACCAGGTGATTGTACTCGGGCGGCAGTTCGGTTGCGGCGGACGCGAAATCGGCAAGGCTCTGGCCGAAAGGCTTGCCGTGCAGTATTACGACAAGGAGTTGCTGCGCTCGGCGGCTCGCCGCAGCGAGTTTGACGAGGAAATTTTCAGCCGCACTGATGAGTGCAGACCCGGATTGAAGGGAGTGCTCATGGGGCTGTGGTCCTCGCCGGCAGACGGGCAGTATTCCGTTTCGGCGATGAGCCGCGAGGGGCTTTACCGCGCACAGAGTGCGGTAATCTCGGATGTCGCCCATGCCGGACCGTGCGTGATTGTGGGACGGACGGCTGACTATGTGCTGCGAGACATGCCCCGCATGGCAAGCATTTTCCTGCACGCCCCTATTGCTTTCAGGGCGACGAAGATAGTGCAGCGAGGCGACTGCGACAATGCCGATGACGCCATGGAGCTGGCTCGCCGCCGCGACTCGATGCGTGAGCAGTACTACAACTATTTCACCGGCCGGAGGTGGGGATATGCTGACAACTATCACCTGTGCATCGACTCCTCGTCGATGACAACCGACGAGATAGTAGGAACTATGATACATTACCTGGAACACCGCAGCGCGGCTCCGGAACAAGGACATTGACATAGACAGGGCAGAAGCACGGCTTGTCGCTGCTGCGCCGCGAGCGCGGCAGAGGAAAGTCCGGGCAACACAGAGCAACGCACTTCCGAAAGGGGAGCTGTCAGCGATGGCAGGCCAGGCGTAACAGAAAACAACCGCCCCGTGATGCCGCGTGCATCGGGGGCAAGGGTGAAAAGGTGGGGTAAGAGCCTACCGGTCCGTGTGGCGACACCGGGCGTCAATACGTCACTGCGTGTTGCAAGGCCAAATATACCGGCAGTCAAGGGTGGCTCGCCCGTTGCCGGGGGGTAGGCTGCTAATGCCGGCGGGCGACTGCCGGCTCAGATAAATGACAGGCGCCGTCGCCTTTCGGGGCGGCGGTACATAACCCGGCTTACAGTGCCTCTGCCCTTCTCTCTCCCCTATCCGACTGCACAGTGCCGTCAACCGCATGGCTGCGGCTGTTGTTGACTTGGTATCACCCCACGCAACTCCTCATGAAGCTGAAAGACAAAATATACAGACTGCGCGAATACTTTCTGCACGGCGTGTGGAAAGAGCCGCGCAACACGATGAAAGTCAAAATATTCAAGACTGCCAACCTGTCAGTATCGGCATTCATGAGCCGCGACCTGCGTGCCAAGGCCATGGCTCTCACCTACTCCACGATACTGGCGATAGTGCCGGCTCTGGCCCTGTTTTTCGCCATTGCACGAGGGTTCGGCTTCCAGAATTTCCTGCAAGACGAACTGCACGCCAAATTTCCGGAGCAACAGGAGATGCTCGACGAGGGGATGACATACATCGACTCATATCTAAACCAGGCTTCGCAGGGGATATTCGTGGGCATCGGGCTGGTGATGCTGCTGTGGACGGTCATATCGGTGCTGTCCAACGTCGAGAAGGTGTTCAACAGCATCTGGGAGATAAAGCGAGGCCGCTCGATGTACCAGAAAGTCACAGACTACATCGCCATCTGCCTGCTCGTGCCGGTATTGGCGGTATGCTCGACGGGCATCTCCATTTTCATGACGACAATGGTGCAAGGCGACACGCCGCTGGCTGTGCTGTCGCCGGTAGTTGACACCATACTTGGAGTGTCGCCGTTCATACTGACATGGGCAGCCGTCACGCTGTCCTACTACCTGATACCCAACACCAAGGTGGATTTCCGCTGTGCCGCTATAGCTGGCATACTTGCTACTATCGGCGTGGAGGTGGTGCTTGCCCTGTTCGTCAACGGCCAGATATATGTGTCGAAATACAATGCCATCTACGGCTCGTTTGCGCTGCTGCCGCTTATGCTGATATGGCTTCAGCTCTCATGGCTGATACTGCTGAGCGGCTGCGTGCTTGCCCACTCGATGCAGAACATATTCCGCTACAACTATCCAGGCGAAGTGTCATCAGTGTCGCACCGCTATATGAACCGCGTAGCCCTCGTGATGACAGCCATTGTCATACAGCGCTTTGAGGCTGGCAAGCCGCCACTTTCGCGAGCGGGAATATCCAACTCGTACAACCTGCCGGTGAGCATCCTTAGCCGCGTCATAGACCGGCTGCAAGCTGCCCGGCTCATATACTTCGTCCAGTCTGACAGGGGTGACAGCGGCATCGTGCCGGCGATAAACGGCAGCTCATTCACCGTCGGGCAATTCATGGACGCAATGGACTGCGCCGGCGACGACAACTTCATACCTTACTTCGCATCCGTATTCGCCAAGGCAATCCGCGCCGCAGCACCGGCAGAGGGGCACTCAGGCATGCCCTCGGCAGACACCTTGCTGCGCGACCTGCCCTTGCCCTCACCGGAACAGGTACGCAGCATCATCAACACCCCGGGCCTCGCCCCCTTCCCCGAAGACAACCGGTGACAACCAGAACGCTGTATCAACAGCAGTCACGTTTGTTCTCGCCTTATCCCCGACAAGGCAGGGACACGGCGTGCCATGTCCGCCGAGCGGCGACCGCATTATCTGATTTACTGCAATCTATCAGCGCGGACACGGCACGCCGTGTCCCTACCAAGCTGCGCATAAAAAAGAAGGTGCGGCTATTTTGTCCCCTTGACGGGTGGCGTAAGCAAGCCTCGATAACTTGTTAATTAATCATAGTGTGCAGGCCAGAAGCGGGTTCGGCTCGGATTTTTTTTGTATTTTCGCGTAAACAACCAAAGTCTGCACACGATGAAATCTATCAAAGAGCTGTACCGCATCGGCACAGGACCTTCGTCAAGCCACACAATGGGTCCGCACAAGGCTGCGGAAACATTCCTGAACAAGTACCCGGACTCGCGTCGCACTGTCGTAACCCTCTACGGAAGCCTCGCCGCTACAGGCAAGGGTCACATGACGGATGTGGCTGTCACTGACGTGCTTTCTGCCGACGGACGCGTCGTGGAAATCCTGTGGGAGCCGCAGACATTCCTGCCGTACCACCCCAACGCCATGAAAATGGAAGCATACTGTGGTGACGGCAATCTCATCGGCGAGATGACGGTGTACAGCGTCGGCGGTGGTGCAATCGTCATCGACGGCGACCCATCGGTGCTTGACACTCCTGACATCTACGACATGGACAGCATCGTTGATATCATGGGCTATTGCGAGCGGACCGGGCTAAGCTACTGGGAATACGTCGAGCAGTGTGAGGGAGCTGACATCTGGGACTACCTGCACGAGATATGGCGTGCCATGCAGGCTGCTGTGGAACGAGGCCTGGAAACGGAGGGCCGTCTGCCCGGGCCGCTGAACCTGCGGCGCAAGGCTAACTCATACCGCGTCAAGGCGGAAGGATTTCGCGACAACCTGCGCTCGCGAGGGCTTACGTTTGCATACGCGCTGGCGGTGAGCGAGGAGAACGCTTCGGGCGGCGTGATAGTCACCGCGCCGACGTGCGGCTCATCGGGTGTGATGCCCGGTGTGCTGTACCATATATGGAAAAGCCGCAATTTCAAGGAGATACACATATTACGTGCATTGGCGACAGCCGGGCTGTTCGGCAACGTGGTGAAGCACCGTGCTTCGATTTCAGGCGCGGATGTCGGTTGCCAGGGGGAAGTCGGCGTGGCTTGGGCCATGGGTGCGGCGGCAGCGACACAGCTGTTCGGCGGCAGCCCGGCGCAGATAGAGTATTCAGCGGAAATGGGACTGGAACACCACCTCGGCATGACGTGCGACCCGGTATGCGGACTGGTGCAGATACCCTGCATAGAGCGCAACGCATACGCGGCAGCGCGTGCGCTCGACGCCAACATCTACTCAACGTTCACCGACGGCAGCCACCGCGTGTCATTTGACCGCCTTGTCGCGGTGATGAAGCAGACGGGGCATGACCTGCCGTCGCTATACAAGGAGACTGCCACTGGCGGGCTTGCCAAGGACTATTCACAGATGACGCGCAAATAAGAGATGTCTGAGTTCAATGTAAACATACTCGGCTGCGGCTCCGCCAAGCCCAGCCTGCGCCACCACCCGTCATGCACCGTGGTCGAACACCGGGGCTTGCTGTTCATGGTGGACTGCGGCGAGGGGGCGCAGCTGCAATTCCAGCGCATGAGGCTGAAGATGACACGCCTCGGACACATTTTTCTGACCCACCTGCACGGCGACCATGTGTTCGGTCTGCCGGGACTTGCCGGGACGCTTGCCCTGTGCGGCAAAGCCGGCGGCATCACCATACACACCACCGCAGAGGGGGAGCATATACTCTCGCAGATATTCGCAGTGTTCAACCGCGACGAGGATTTCGACATACGGTTCAACGTCCTCGACCCGACACGTGAGGAAATAGCGTTTGAGAACCGTGGGCTGCGCGTGCGCACAGTGCCGCTCGACCACCGCGTTCCCACTGTTGGATATGTATTTGAGGAAAAGGAGAAGCCGCGCCATATCATACGCGAGATGATAGACTTCCACCGCGTGCCGTTCTCCAAAATCAACGGCATCAAGGCCGGCGAAGATTTTGTGACAGACGACGGGCGAGTCATACCAAATGAGGCATTGACAAAACCCGCCGATGACGCGCTCAGCTATGCGCACATCTCCGACACGCGCTATATGCCGTCGCTTGCGGAGAAAATCGAGGGCGCAACCCTGCTTTTCCACGAGACGACATACCTGGAAGAGAATATGCGCGAGGCGCGGCTGCGCTACCACTCCACGGCAAAACAGGCTGCAATGGTGGCCCGCGATGCACACGCCGGCACTCTCGTCACAGGACACTACTCGTCACGCTACCGCGACGACAGCCGTTTCAAGACCGAGGCAAAGACGGTATTTCCCCGTGTTATACTCGGCAACGAGCGGCTGACAATCCCCATAACGCGGGAGCTGTACGGAGACGACTTGCCGTCACCACTCAAATGATATGCCCGCGCCCAACCCATTAAGGGTGATGTTGCGGTCATAATAGCCCATCCGCGCGGTAAGCAGCTGATAGCTCAACCCGATATTAATTGCCTGTTTCGACGACTTCAAGCTGGCAGGTATGCGAAGGCCTATCGTCGGTCTGAAGTAGAAATACTCCTTGTTGGTCACATATCCGTTATCCAGCCACATTTCGTCGCTGCCGACGAGGAACGCGCAGCCGAGGCGCATATCAACAAAGAACGACGGCGCAGAAATATTGCCAATATTGAAACGGAAATCAGTGTACAGCGGCACAATCGCGTATGTTGAGGTCTCTCTGGACGGATAGCCTCCCAAAATATCGTCCCAATGTCGGCTGAAAGCCACATTCGCGCCGGCACCTACACCCATGAAGAACCAGTTGCTGTAGTTGAAGCCCTGCGTAGTCGTCAGCTCGAGGGAATTGACCTTATCATTGCCCACGCCCTGCACATACGAAGCCTCGACGAAGCCCTTGTAGCTTGCAGAACCGGAGAGAGCCGGCTGCAAGAGCTGGGGTATCTGGTTGGTAATCTCATATATCTGCGCCGACGCACCCTGCGAGGCGAGCAGCGACACAGCGGCCAGAGCCGCACATCCCAATATCTTTTTCATCAGTCAAATGTTATTTTCAAATCCGTACTTTGGCAACGCTTGAACCGCAACGGACAATGTATATGCCCGCTGGCAAAGTGCTGATATTGCCAGGCAAACCGGCATACACGCGATGTCCATCAGCTGCATAAACCTCCACACTTCCGCTTACGCCCGATACTGTCAGCTCACCGCCGATAACAGAGACCTGAAGATCTGTGTCGTTGCCCACCTCTTCAACTCCAGTAGCGTCTTCGACGATATTTCTGAACAATCCCCATGCGGTGTTAGCGAACTGGTCTTTGCTTCCGACAGGAACTCGCAAATAGCCGAGACAATAAGTATCGTCATGGAATACATTGTCATCAGACTTCATTTCAGGCACAACGGCATTGCAATATACAGTCATCAGCGTCGGCGTATAGAATGCCTCGGCATATATTCTCTTGCAATTGCCGGGGATAATGACAGTTTCCACACCGGAATTACGCAACAGACCGGCATAAACCGTCTTGTTCACCCAAGGCACACGGAACGCCTTGAGCGATTTGGCATTTGCAAAAACGCACCCCGACAGTTGACAGTTCTCGGGGAGATTTGCCTCTTCAAGCTCGCTGCAGTTGTTGAATGCACTCCGCTGAATTGCCTCGAGACGTTCTCCAAACGGGAATGACTTGAACTGACAACCGTCAAAGGCATTCTCGTCAATCGTGACCAGACCTTCGCACCCGGTAACCTCATCTACTGTGTTGGCAAATGCGAACTTGCCGATTTCCCGCACCGAAGCCGGGATATGTATCTTCTTTAGCGAAGAACCCCGGAAAGACGCATCGGATATGCGCTCAAGGCTATTGGGCAACTCTATGGTTTGCAGCCTTTGGCAGTCTACAAAAGCGGAATCACAGATCTCCGTCACACCTTGCGGCAAACTGACGGCGCTTATTCCGCTGCCTCGGAACATACGTTTAGGTATCTGCGACAACGATGCCGACAACCTTACGCCCTGCAATTTGGCAGTATTCTCAAATGCTCGTTCACCGACAGATTTCACCGCATCGTGCATCGACACTTCGGAAATGCCGGAACCTGAGAACACGCCTTCACCTAAACTTATTATATTGTCAGGCACAACGTATGACTGTAGTTCAATGCAACCTTTGAACGTGTCATCTGGGAGTACCGTGACATTATCAGGCAATTTAGCGGATGTCAGTTTCAAACACCCTTTGAACAATCCCGTCCCTATCTGCCCCACATTCTTCGGAAGCTCGATGTCTGCCAATCGCGGCATATCAGAGAATGCTTCCTGACCTATTGAGGTCAGGAAGTCTCCGCTGAAACAGATACGCACGAGACCAGCATTGCTGAACGCACATTTGGATATAGTCTTCACAGATGAAGGGATGGTAATTTCTGACAGCGACGAGCACCCGCTGAAAGACCGCTCTCCGATTTCCAACAGGCCTTCCGGCAACACGACCTTTGTAACGCCGGCATAAGCGGCACTTTCCATGAAACCGTCAGGTATACATTCGACACCGGGCAATATTGTAACTTCAGCGACCGTAGGCAGACATGCCACCACTCTGGCCAGTCCTTTTTCATATATGACGCCACCACGCAACTCAAAATATGGGTTGGCCGGAGCTATCGTCAAATCAGTCAATGCAATGCAGTTTTGGAAAGCATACCGGCTGATATGCGATACATCTTCAGGGATAGTGAATTGCGAGACCTTGCAGCCGACCCATATCAAGGTCTTGCCCGTGCCGGTAACCTCACAAACGCTCTCCCAATCTGCTTTGATGCGTTTGTTTTCAGGGTTAATAGAAACACTCTCGAGGCTCTTGCAGTCGCGGAACACATCTTCGGGAATTGCTGTGAGACAGTCTGACAACTTTATTGTCTTGACCAAATCCTGTCCTTTGAAGGCATCCTCTGCAATCTCTGTCACTTGACACTCCACATAACCGCCGTAATGCGGGTCGAGACTATCATCGTAAATCTCGCATTTGGAAGTCATCGTGTACTCGTTTGTCAGCTGTCCGTCATAATTGCAATCCAGTCTTTTGTAGTCACTGGGTCTGAACCCTTTGAGCAGGGCATTCTTGCTTGAGCCAATGCGCTGGATGTCCTCGTCAATATACTGAGCCGAAACCGCAAGCGCCGAAACGACAGCCAAAGCCACAAGCGCGAATCTCTTAACCAATTGATTTATCTGCTGTTTCATAACCATGTTTATTGCGAGGTGTATATGCCCTTTTAACAGGACACATACACCTCTTGTTTTTGATTTCAAATTATCTTGCTATCCACTTACTGCCTGTGTAGTACCACATAGAGGCAGACGATGTGTCACCGTTGTTGACGATTATGTCACCTTTGACCCAGCCAGTATTTGAAACCGGGACAGACGATTTCTCGCAAACCACATTGCGGTTCTTGAATTCGACCATAGTCGCCGGCGAAGAGTCTGCATCCGCGACAACAGGCTTATCCTGCCACTTATACCCATTGACACAGTAATAATTGTCATAGAGAACAACACATCCGCACAACGGCACATCCACATATTGTTCTGTCCCTGAAGCACGTACTCTGGTTATGCGTAGCATACATGATGTGCCGCCAGACTGTCTGGACAAAACGATGATGTTCCCATGCTGACTATCGTATGTAAGATGAGTAAAATCGAACTTCGGACCTCGAATGTCGCGAACTGGATCAATAATGACCTCTCCGTAATATGAATATTTCCACCCACTTACAAGTGCCGGTACTCCATCTGCGCTGTCATCAAGATTCAACACATGTTCATTAGACTGAATCTTAGCGGACAGAACGGGAATTGACGAGTAAACCTTGCGCTTCTCAATGCCAAGCAAAGGCTGTATCGTTGCATCCGTTGACAGGAAATGGCTGTATTTGTTGAACTCATCTACAGAAGAGACCGCCCCGGAAGGCGTTTCATACTGCCCTATAGAAATGCCAGTCGGATGATTTGACAAGTCTGGGCTGTCAACATCTGCCATATACACATACCGGTAGTTCTGTGAAAGATGTAACTCATACGGTGATTTTGCCAAATTGCACAACGCCACATCATAGTTGGAGATGTCCTTAATCCCCGGCCGACCCAACAAATCACTTTCAGCAACAGCCTTATACCATATAATAAATGTATTTCCAGACATGCTCACAACCGAGAACTGGCTATTTTGTGGAGAAGACACACTTGTCCCATGACTCCAGTCTTCAACGTCAAAGACAACAGACGGACGTCGTCCTCTTTCAAAATGGTTATTGTTTATGGCAATGTCACAATTCTCAACGCGCAATTGCGCACCGACCTCCATGTGATTACCCGAAAAAACCAGATTTCTGACTCCGCGAAGTCGCACGTCTCTATTGAAAATATTGTTTGAAATCGAACCTCCTTTGCATGAGTTCAAACGCAAAGCACCGTCAGACTCGCTCTCCCGCTTTGGCGGCGTATGCACTGCGCAGTTCTCAAAAACAAGAGCATCTCCAGAATAGCCAAGATCAATAATATATGATTTACCCTTGAACTGTATAGGGAGAAGCCCGCTCTGATTTGCCTGAACTCTGTCAAGGTCAGAAGAGAACACACAATGGCGAGTCGTCTTAATGTCGGCATAGTCTTCTGTCACCTTTATAGCACAGCGGAAATCATTCCAGTAGACATTCTCAAACAAGAACCCACCTGCAACAAGACAACAAACTTTGCCAGATAAAGTCAGCCTTGCGTCATAACCTTTGACAATGCGATAGTAGTCATTGCTGAACATAATTCCACTTATAGTAGATGTCGGGTCAGGGTGATGCCGGCTCCATGTCACTTTGCCAGTCGAAGAACTTTGGGTATCCCCTCTCTTGATATTCAGTTCGAGTATTGCGCCATCTGGAAAGCAGTCAGTTCCAGTTTGCTCGACAAACGGGACTATTCGCGTGGCATATCCCCATTTGTCAAGGTCATGACTTGGAACAGCATCCTCTTCAAATCTGCCACAACCTTCGCCAATTAATTGTATGCCGTGAGTCATAACAATTTTGTGGGAGACATAATAAAAGCCCATCGGCAAAAACACCTCGCCAATCTTCTTCATCGCAATCGCAGAATTAATTGCAACAGAACAATCATACGGTTCAACCAATTGGTTTGTGTCATCCACTATGCTTGTAAACCATGGTTGCTTTCCAACCTTTGCATCAAACCACTGCGGATATGCTCGGTCACAAATCCACGAACCATCGACCGTCACGCCATCAAAAATCTGCGTAATCGGCGCTTGGATTGAGGTCTTGTTTCCAACCAATTTGAAGTTACCGGAAATACATCCACCGTCAAAAATGAGGGTGACATTCTCCGCGACTGTGATTGTTGGCGGTTCAGCATACGATTTTGACAGAACTACCTTGTTTGTAAGCCGGACTATTGAATTGGGACACTTGCCCAAGTCTTCGGCGACTAAAATTTCTTTCACCATAATTAAATTAAAATAAAAATTATCATTAATGAGAAACTTGTTACATGATTGATTCATCAAGCCTTCTAATACTTAGCGCAAAGATATATACTTTTCTACTAAATAAGCAACAACAATGCGTTAAATATTAACAACACAACCGCACAGCCCAAGTAAAGCACTATGTATCAACACTATATACACTAACAAAAACAAATATTGGTGTCCGCTAAACTTTTCGGAGAGTTGGCGAGAAAAAAGGGCTGATTCCA
>ENA-OUQC01001732-OUQC01001732.1-human-gut-metagenome-genome-assembly--contig:-NODE-1732-length-10714-cov-4.103105_pt1 | contig 10714 bp, 10 predicted proteins | sample MGYA00237942_ERZ548815 | MGnify/ENA primary metagenome ERZ548815 (study PRJEB26490, sample SAMN05194722) | human gut metagenome | biome: terrestrial biome; feature: human-associated habitat; material... | reverse complement strand
ATGCTCGTGCTCGTCGTGGTCATGTTCGTCGTGATCGTGGTCATGCTCGTCGTGATCGTGGTCATGCTCGTCGTGATCGCGGTCATGGTCGCAATGATCGTGGTCATGGTCGCAATGATCGTGATCATGGTCGTCATGGTCGTGTTCGTCATGGTCATGGTCGTGTTCGTCATGATCGTGATCATGCTCCTCGTGGTCATGATCGTGGTGATGGTGATGATGCTCGTGATGCGGGCACACGCTGTCCACGTCGATCAGGGAGGTGGGATGCTCGATCGCGTCCATGATTACCTGGCCGGTGATGTCGTCCCACGGGGTGGTGATCAGGCGCGCGTCGGCGTTCTGCTCGCGCACCAGCTCGACGGCCTTTTCCAGCTTTTCCTCGCTGACCAGCTGCGTGCGGCTGAGAATGACGGTCTCCGCGCACTTGATCTGGTCGATGAAGAATTCGGCAAAGTTCTTGAGATACATTTTGCACTTTCCGGCGTCCACGATGGTGGCGCAGCCGGTGAGATGGATTTCGCCGTGCTCCTTTTCCTCCTGCTCCACCACGCGGCGGATGTCGGACAGTTTGCCCACGCCGCTGGGCTCGATGATCAGGCGGTCGGGATGATATTTTTCAACCAGCTCGCCGATGGCCTTGGTGAAATCGCCCGCCAGCGTGCAGCAGATGCAGCCGGAGTTCAGCTCGGAAATCTGAATGCCGCTGTCCTTCATGAAGCCGCCGTCAATGCCGACCTCGCCGTATTCGTTTTCGAGCAGGACGCACTTTTCGCCCGCAAACGCTTCCTTCAGCAGTTTTTTGATCAGCGTCGTTTTTCCCGCGCCCAGGAAGCCGGAAATGATGGTAACTTTCGTCATAAGAACACCCTCTTTGAACCTTTCAAAATGGTATCCTATATTGTAGCACGTCAAATGCGAAATTTATAGCCCCGTAAATGTAAACCTTTGAATCGATTGGAAAAATCTTTTCGACCGGAGGGAATCTGTGCTATAATGGGAGGGACTGAGAGGGGAGAGGCGAATGAAGTCGATTGTGGAAACATACGACCTGACGGGAAAAGCGATTCCGACCATTCCCGTGCCGCACGATTGCGCGATCAGGGAAATTTCGCTGGCGGACGGCTGGCTGGTTTTGTCGTTTGAGGAAAATATAGCCTGCCACGAATCCGTGCAATATAGTCACCCGAACGCGCGGACGCTGCGGATGCGGATTCACCTTCTGGACGAGGAATTCAACCTGCTCGCTCATGAGCGCAGAAGGTATGAGAACGTTTACGTGGAGCGGAAGCCGAAGGAGCTGTTCGAGCTTGCGCGGAGGGAAGAACGGCTGGAATATCTGAGTCACCTCGTCGGGTACGGAGAGATGCAGATCGAGCTGTTCCAGTCGGCGGGCAGCGTCCTCGTCGACCTGTGCGCGGATCGGGTTGAAATGGAATGGTTTGAATAAATGGGCGATGCCTTTAGAAGAATGTGTCTGCTGGAAGAAGGGCTTGTATGAACGTTACGCTGTCCATGTATCTGATTGTGTGCCCGCTGGTGTTTCTGGCCGCGGTGGTCGATGCTATCGGCGGGGGCGGAGGGCTGATTTCGCTGCCCGCGTATTATCTGGCGGGGCTCTCGCCCACGCTGGCGGCGGGCACAAACAAGATGTCCGCCTGCTGTGGCTCGCTTTCGGCGACGCTGAAATACATGAAAAGCGGCAAGGTGCTGTGGAAGCCGGCGCTGTGCGCCATACTGGGCGCGCTGCCGGGCGCGTATCTGGGCGCGGAGGTGCTGAAGCTTTTAAACGAGCAGACTGTGCGCGTGCTGATGACGGTGCTGGTGCCGCTGGTGGCGCTGATCGTGGCGTTTCGCGGCAGCAGGCAGCCGGAACCGCGCCCGGTCACGGCGCGCACGCTCTGGCTGTGCGCGGGCACGGGGCTGGTGATCGGCTTCTACGACGGCTTTTTCGGCCCCGGAACCGGCACGTTCCTGACGCTGGCGTTCACGTGGCTGTGCGGCATGGAGGGCGTGACGGCCTCCGGCACGTCCAAGCCGGTAAACACCGCGTCCAACCTCGCGTCGCTCGCGTCCTTCATCCTGAACGGCAAGGTGCTGTATTCGCTGGCGCTGCCCGCCATCGTGTTTTCCACGCTGGGCGGCTGGGTCGGTTCCCGGCTGGCCGTGCGGCGCGGCGCGAAGTTCATCCGCTACGTCATGCTGGGCGTGATGGGATTGATTATCGTGAAGCTCGCGTATGAATGGTTTGCATAAAAATATAATCAGATAAAATGAAATGGAACCGGCTTCGTCCATGCGTCACCGGTTCCATTTTTCCGCATTTTTGGCAGAAATACGGGTATTTTAGTCGGATTTGCGTCCCAAAAATGCGGAGTATTGCAAGTTAGGTGCGTTAAATATTGCGTTTGTTACTGCATTATTCATGGGGATATGGTATAATGAAATGCGGCGAGTCATGCGCTCGTCCCTGCATGATCTATCCATTTCTGATAGGGAGGTTTCGTCTATGCCGGTCAATCAGGAAAAGTATGCTCAGCTCGATAAGATTATCGCTGCGAACAAGGGGCAGGAAGGCGCCGTCATGAGAACGCTGCAGTCCGCCCAGGATCTGTTCGGCCACGTGCCGAAGGATGTTCAGATCCGCATCGCCGAAGGTCTTGGCACCACGCTGAGCGAGGTTTACGGCGTCGCTACGTTCTATTCCCAGTTCGCGCTGGATCCGCGCGGCGAATACGTCATCGGCGTGTGCCTGGGAACCGCCTGCTACGTAAAGGGCTCCAAGGACGTGCTCGACCGCGTCTGCAAGGAACTGGATACCAAGGTTGGCAAGACCAGCGCGGATGGTCTGTTCACGATCAAGGACACCCGCTGCCTGGGCGCCTGCGGTCTGGCTCCCGTAATGATGATCAACGACGATGTGTACGGAAATCTGATTCCGGACATGATCCCCGGCATCCTGGACAAGTATCGTCAGAACTAAGGCATGAACGAGCTTTCACTCTACATTCTTGATTTGACGCAGAACTCCGTAACGGCGGGCGCGAAGAATATCCGTATCACCGTTTCGGTTCAGCGGAATCCGACAGGATTGTCATCGTTATCGAGGACGATGGATGCGGCATGGACGAGGCGATGCTGGCGCGCGTATCGAGTCCGTTTACGACCACGCGCAAAACGCGCAAGGTTGGCCTTGGCATCCCCATGGCGCGACAGATCTGTGAAATGTGCGAAGGCTCCTTTGCCATTGAAAGCAAGGTGGGCGTGGGCACAAAGCTCAGAATGGAGATGCGCGCCTCGCATGTCGACTGCCCGCCCATGGGCGATCTTGCGCAGACCGTATTTGCGCTGGTCGCCGCGTCCGGCGGAGGGACGGATTTCGTATTCGTCTACGCCTTCGGCGAGGGCAGGTTTGAGTTTTCAACGGGCGAGCTTCGCGCGACGCTGGGGAGCGAGGTTCCGCTGGATACGCCTGAGGTGCTTATGTGGATTCGCGATTATCTGAAGGAAGGAATAGAGGAAGCCGGTCAATCAAACGATCAATAAACCGTGGAGGTGTAGGTATTCATGAAGTCCATTGCTGATCTGGAAGCGATTCGTCAGAAGACGCTGAGCAAGGTGAATCTCCGCCGTGAGCATGAGGGTGTGCGAATTGTAGTCGGTATGGCGACCTGCGGCATCGCCGCCGGCGCTCGTCCGGTTATGAATGCGTTTATTGACGAGGTCGGCAAGCGCAACCTGCTGAACGTGGTGGTCGCTCAGACCGGCTGCATCGGTATGTGCCGTTACGAACCGATCGTCGAGGTCATGCGCCCCGGCGAGGAAAAGGTCACATACGTGAATGTGAAGCCCGAGATGGCCGCGCGCATCGTAGCCGACCATGTCGTCAATGGCAAGCCAGTTGTCGAATACACCATAAGCGAGGCGGAATAAAGTCTTCGCGCACACAAGGAGGTAGACATTATGGAGCTTTTCCGTTCCACGATTCTGGTATGCGGCGGTACCGGCTGTACGTCCTCCGGTTCCATGAAGCTGTATGAGCGCTTTGAACAGCTGCTCGCTGAAAACGGACTGGACAAGGAAATCAAACTGGTCAGAACCGGCTGCTTCGGCCTTTGCGCCGCGGGACCGGTCGTTATTGTGTATCCCGAGGGCGCGTTCTACAGCCATGTGAAGCTGGAGGACGTGGACGAAATCGTTTCCGAGCATCTGGTAAAGGGCCGCGTCGTGCAGCGTTTGCTTTACAAGGACTCCGCCGACGAGGAAACGAGAAAGATCAAGCCCCTCGACGAGATCAACTTCTATGGCAAGCAGAAGCGCGTCGCGCTGAGAAACTGCGGCGTCATCGATCCCGAAAACATCGACGAGTATATTGCCTTCAACGGCTACAAGGCGCTGGCCAAGGTGCTGACCGAGATGAGCCGCGAGGACGTCGTGGACACCGTTCTGAAATCCGGCCTGCGCGGACGCGGCGGCGGAGGATTCCCCACCGGTCTCAAGTGGAAGTTCGCCATGCCGTCCACCGGCAAGAAGTACGTCTGCTGCAACGCGGACGAGGGCGACCCGGGCGCGTTCATGGATCGTTCCGTTCTGGAAGGCGACCCGCACTGCGTGCTGGAAGCTATGGCCATCGCCGGCTACGCCATCGGCTCGGACGAGGGCTACATTTACGTGCGCGCGGAGTACCCGATCGCCGTAAAGCGCCTTGAAATCGCCATCGAGCAGGCGCACGAGTACGGCCTGCTGGGCAACAACATCTTCGGCACCGGCTTCAACTTCGACGTGCACATCCGTCTGGGCGCCGGCGCGTTCGTCTGCGGCGAGGAAACCGCTCTGATGAACTCCATCGAAGGCATGCGCGGCGAGCCGCGTCCCCGTCCGCCGTTCCCGGCTGTGAAGGGTCTGTTCGGCAAGCCCACCATCCTGAACAACGTTGAAACCTACGCCAACATCGCGCAGATCATCCTCAACGGCGCAGACTGGTTCGCCTCCATGGGCACCGAGAAGTCCAAGGGCACCAAGGTCTTCGCGCTGGGCGGAAAGATCAACAACGCGGGTCTGGTCGAGGTTCCCATGGGCACCTCCCTGCGCGAGATCATCTACGACATCGGCGGCGGCTGCCCCAACGGCAAGGCCTTCAAGGCCGTGCAGACCGGCGGCCCCTCCGGCGGATGCCTTCCGGCCTCCATGCTGGACACCCCGATCGACTATGATAACCTGATCGCGGCCGGCTCCATGATGGGCTCCGGCGGCATGATCGTCATGGACGAGGACAACTGCATGGTTGACATCGCCCGCTTCTTCCTCGACTTCACCGTGGACGAGTCCTGCGGAAAGTGCACGCCGTGCCGCGTTGGTACCCGCCGCATGCTGGACATCCTCAATCGCATCTGCGACGGCAAGGGCGAAGACGGCGATATCGAGCGCCTGGAGGATCTGGCGCAGTCCATCAAGGCCAGCGCGCTGTGCGGCCTGGGCCAGACCGCGCCCAACCCGGTGCTGAGCACCATCCGCCAGTTCCGCAACGAATATGAAGCGCACATCTACGAGAAGCGCTGCCCCGCCGGCGTCTGCAAGCACCTTCTGCAGTTCCACATCGATCCTGAGAAGTGCAAGGGCTGCACGCTGTGCGCGAGAAACTGCCCCGTGAACGCGATTTCCGGTGCCGTCCGCCAGCCGCACACCATCGATCAGTCCAAGTGCCTCAAGTGCGGCGCCTGCATGGAGAAGTGCAAGTTCGGCGCGATCTCCAAGAAGTAAGCCGTTCGCGAATGATCCAAGAGTTTAGGAGGAAGCCAAATGAATATGGTCAATTTCAAAATTGATGGCATTCCCGTAAGCGTTCCTGCCGGAACCACGATCCTTGAGGCGGCGAAGCAGGCGGGCATCAAAATTCCCACCCTTTGCTATATGAAGGATATCAACGAAATCGGCGCGTGCCGTATGTGCGTCGTCGAGGCTGGTGGCCGCGCGCTGCAGGCTGCCTGCGTGTATCCCGTGGAGGCGCTGCCGAAGAACCGCGTGACCGGCGAGGTCGTCGAAGTAAAGACGAACACGCCCGCGATCCGCAAGGCCCGCCGCGTGAACCTTGAGCTTTTGCTCTCCAACCATGACAAGCGCTGCCTGAGCTGCGTGCGTTCCACCAACTGCGAGCTGCAGGCGCTGTGCCGCGAGTATGGCGTTGAGGACGAAGCCCGCTTCGCCGGCCCCATGACCGAGACCGAGGTGGACAACTCCTCCGTGGCCATCGTGCGCAACAACGCGAAGTGCGTGCTGTGCCGCCGCTGCGTCGCCGTCTGCAACAAGGTGCAGTCCGTCGGCGTCATCGGCCCCGTGAAGCGCGGCTTCAAAACGCAGATTCTGCCCGCTTGGAACATGGGTCTGGCCGAGACCGGCTGCATCAACTGCGGCCAGTGCATCGCCGTGTGCCCGACCGGCGCGCTCACCGAGAAGGACGATACCGCCGAGGTCTTCGAGGCGCTGTCCGATCCGGATAAGTACGTCGTCGTGCAGCCCGCTCCCGCCGTGCGCGCCGCGCTGGGCGAGGAATTCGGCATCCCGATGGGTACCTCCGTCACCGGCAAGATGGCCGCCGCGCTGCGCCGTCTGGGTTTCAAAAAGGTGTTCGATACCGACTTCGCCGCCGACCTCACCATCATGGAAGAGGCGACCGAGCTGGTCGGCCGCGTGAACAACGGCGGCGTGCTGCCGATGATCACGTCCTGCTCGCCGGGCTGGATCAAGTTCTGCGAGACCTACTATCCGGAGTTCATTCCGAACCTGTCCTCCTGCAAGTCTCCTCACGAGATGGAAGGCGCAGTCATTAAGAGCTACTTCGCCGAGAAGGAAGGCATCGATCCCGAGAAGATCGTGGTCGTGTCCGTCATGCCCTGCACCGCGAAGAAGTATGAGTGCAAGCGCCCCGAGCTGGGACACAACGGCCTGAGCGACGTCGATATCGTCATCACCACCCGTGAGCTCGCCCGCATGATCAAGATGAGCGGCATCAACTTCACCGCTCTGCCCGACGAGGACTTCGATCCCATCCTGGGCGAATCCTCCGGCGCGGCCGTCATCTTCGGCGTGACTGGCGGCGTTATGGAAGCGGCGCTGCGCACGGCCTACGAGGTTATCACCGGCGAGAAGCTCGAAAAGCTCGACTTCACCGACGTGCGCGGCTTCGAGGGCGTGAGGGAGGCCAGCTACAACCTCAAGGGTCTGGAAGTGTCCGTGGCCGTGGCGCACTCTACCGGCGCTGCCGCGAAGCTGCTCGACGCCATCAAGGCCGGCGAGAAGAAGTATACCTTTATCGAGGTCATGGGCTGCCCCGGCGGCTGCGTCAACGGCGGCGGCCAGCCGATCGTTTCCCCGATCGTCCGCGAGGATGTGGACGTGAAGGGCCTGCGCGCCAAGGCGCTCTACGACGAGGACGCGGCGAAGCCCGTGCGAAAGTCCCACGAGCTGCCCGCCATCAAGCAGCTGTACGATGAGTACTTCGAGAAGCCCAATAGCCATAAGGCGCATGAGCTGCTCCATACCACGTACACCAAGCGCCCCCTGTACGAATAAATCCCTTATGAAAGCTGCCCTGCCTTCACTGGCGGGGCAGCCTTTTCGAAAACGGGAACCGTTACGGGTAGGTTCACGTCAGACAGGTTTTGAAAGGACTGTGTTTTCTTCTATATACACAATGAGATTTCCGAAACGTGGATAATAGATGTAGCCGATTTATAAATATGTTCCGTTTCGAATTACGCCGCCATGCGGCTTGGCATGGCTGTTTTCAGAGTACTCAAAATAGATTCCATCAATGTCAAATGATTCCTGTGCATGCTCGCCTTCAGGCATCGGAGCAAAGTTTTTGACGTACCCTTCTACGATTTCACAGTCTCCGTTTCTGTAGGCATTAACGGTTGTATTGCACCTATCGATGTCGTTTGAAAGGAAATCTGAAAAGAAGATTCTCGCCATGATCATGCATCCTCCTCGTTTCCCGACAGGCGATTTTCGGGAAACGAGAAGCAACGGAAAGACGGAAACCTCCCATAGAGCCGCGCGGCTCTATGGGAGGCTGTGGTCAGCGTGCGGTGCCGGTAGCGAAGCCTTCGTAGTCGGTCAGGAACCATTCGGCGTGCTTACGGGCGTTGAGGGTTACGCTGTCGCTTTCGAAGGCGAAGGCGATGCGCAGGTTGGCGAGGTGGATGTCGATGATCTGCGTATAGAGCATCAGCTCGTTCGGCAGCCGCCATGCGACGGCGGTCAGGCTGTCATAGCCGCGGTGGCAGGGTGTGCCGATGCGGCGGCCGTAGTATTCCGTCTCCGGGAACGGGCCGCGGTGATAATGGCCCGCGCCGAAGGGGAGTGTGTGAACGCCGGAGGCGTTTTCATAGGTCAGCGTGCCGCCGTCCTCGGTGAAGTCGAAGCGCAGCGTCTTCATGCCAAGGCGGTTCTCGGCCATTTCATAGGTGCGTCCGCTGACCGCGGATTCTATGGCGGAATGCGGATTGCCCGGCGGCGTGGGGATGGACAGCTGGTTCGTGCGCGCGGTCAGGCGCGCATGCGCCGCGGGCTCCTCGGGCAGCGGCGCGGAAGAGAGGTTTGGATCGATTTCCTCCCAGAACGCGTCGAAGACCGTGCACAGCGCGTGGGCGTTCAATTCGTCGTAAGCGTTGGTGATCAGCGTGAGCGATTTGTCCGGCAGGCACAGAGCAAACTGCCCGCCCATGCCGTGCATGGCGAAGCCGCCGTTTCGCATCGGCCAGAACTGGTAGCCGTAGCCCTCGTCCTCGTCGGCGTGCGCATGGAACGCGCCGTTGTCGATCTGTTTCGTTGTCGCCTCGCGCATGTAGACCTCCGGCAAAAGCTGTTTGCCGTGATACGCGCCGTAATGCGTGCACAGGTCGGCGAATTTGAGAAATTCGCGCGCGGTCAGGCACACACCGGAGCCGCCCCATTCGTGTCCGCAGGGCGTTTCCACGCAGAAGGCGTCCCGCGAAACGCCGATTTCATCGAACACCGGGCGCAGAACGGACATGAATTCCTGCCCGCAGGCCTTTTGAATGATCATGCACAGCATCGTGGTGGCGGTGGTGCAATAGGCGTAGACCTGCCCGGGCTTGTGGGTGACCTCGGCGGTGAAGAACGTCCTTGCCCAGTCCGGGTCGGTGGGCTTATAGGACGAGCCCGCTTCGTAGCAGGTGGCCATGCGCAGACAGTCGCGGATGGTCATTTCCTTCAGCCATGGATGAACGTCCGCGGGCGCGACGTCCGCGAAGAAGTCCACGCAGCGATCCTCCATATGCAGCCTGCCCCACTCGATCAGCAGGCCGACCGCGACGGAAACGAAGCTCTTCGAACAGGAATATTCCCTGTGGCGGAAGCTTTCGTCGATCGGCTTCCAGTAGGCCTCGCAGATCAGCGCGCCGTTTCGGGCGATCAGCACGTCGTGCATCAGAAGCCTCGCGTCGGTCAGGCGCTGAATGTAGCGCTCGATTGCGCCGGAGGGGACGCCCGCCGCTTCGGGCGTGCATACCGGCATGGGATTGCGTTCGGTCATCGTCGTGTCACCTCATTATATATGTTGGTTCCGCGTATGGGAAAGCCGGGTCAAGCCTTCGCGTATGCGGAGGATGCCCGGCCTGTTCTTTGTATGAAATTAGTCGAAGTAGTGGAAATTGATGTAGATCACGGGACGAACGCCAAGGTTGTTCTGCGTGGCTTCGGCGCCGCTGTAGTGCAGGTGACCATTTTCGCCGACGGTCGCCGCGTTGGAGCGCGACGCACCGGCCGTGCGCAGCCACCAGAGACCATAGCCGCGATAGTCGCCGCGCGGGCTCTCCCACGCGCCGCGGCTCAGGGCGTAGCGGGTAGGCGCGGTGATGCGGGTTTTGCCCCTGCCGAGATACTTCTCCACCTCGTCCGCGCTCAGCAGGAACACCTGATCATAGGTCTCCGGGCCGCTGCGGGTATTGTAGCTGGCGTTGCGCGGGTTGTCGCGCTTCATGTTGAGCACGTAGGGGCGCTCTTCCTCGTTGAACGCGGTGTTCAGAAATTCGTCGTTCAGCCATTTGCGAATCGAGCTCTTCGCCCATGTGATCTCGCCGCTGTCGCTGTTGTAGGGCTGTGCGTCCAGTATGTAGCGGGAAACCGCCAGCACGGTGCTGCCCCTGCGCCACAGGATGATCCACTCGATCGGCTCCAGACCGTTGTCCGGGTTGCCGTCCTGCTCATACGCGCCGAACTTGAACGTGCCATCAAAGCCCGTCACGTCGGTCTCGACAGACGTGTAGCGCTCGCCCGGAATCTCCGTGCGTACGGTGGGCGCGGGCGTGGCCTCGGCCTCGGGCACCGGCGTGGGTGTGACGGGCACCTCGCCCTGCTTCAGCCCGCACTTTGCGCACGCGCCGTTTTCAAACGCGTGCTTTTCGTTCACGCGCACCTCCTGCGTGCGCAAAAAGTGCTTGCCGCAATCCTTGCAGACGTAGTCCACCCAGCTGTATTTTTCGTGCTCCTTTTCGCTTACGGGCGTATATGATTCGTCGTGAATTTCGTCCAGCTCGCGGTGTGCGCATTGCGCTTCCGCAAAGGCATATACGTTCAAAAGCATCAGAAGCGCCAGCAGGAGCGCGCAGACGGCGCGCGGATATGTCCTTCTCATGGAATCCCTCCCCGGTTTCTGTATGCGGCGCGCACAGTCGCGCGCCCGGTTTGCGAG
>ENA-OUQC01001731-OUQC01001731.1-human-gut-metagenome-genome-assembly--contig:-NODE-1731-length-10722-cov-3.451861_pt1 | contig 10722 bp, 6 predicted proteins | sample MGYA00237942_ERZ548815 | MGnify/ENA primary metagenome ERZ548815 (study PRJEB26490, sample SAMN05194722) | human gut metagenome | biome: terrestrial biome; feature: human-associated habitat; material... | reverse complement strand
GAACTCTCCTGAAAACACCTCTCTACACTCACATATTAAACTCATTCTCCCAACACATCCACAATGGAAAACGACATACTCAACGAAGAACTGAACGATACCTCCACATTCACCCCGACGGATGACGAACGATTTGCCGAGAAGGCCATCATCAAAGTCATAGGCGTGGGCGGCGGCGGCGGAAACGCCGTCAACTATATGTACAAGCAGCAGATACCACTGGTGCGCTATGTCGTCCTCAACACTGACAAACAGGCTCTCGGCACGATGGAAGTCCCGGAAAAGATTATCCTCGGCTACGACATTACACAAGGCCAGGGTGCGGGCAACAACCCCGAAATCGGGAAACAGTGTGCTGAGGCAAGCGTGGATGATATCAAGAAGCTGTTTGACAATGACACGGAGATGGTATTCATCACTGCCGGCATGGGCGGAGGCACCGGCACCGGTGCAGCCCCCATCGTAGCACGCCTTGCCAAGGAAGCCGGCATGCTGACCATCGGCATCGTAACAGTGCCGTTCCAGTTTGAAAGCGAGCAAAAGATACTCACCGCGCTCGAAGGAGCAAAGGAGATGCAGAAATACGTGGACGCGCTGCTCGTGATCAACAACGAGAACCTGACCACACTATACCCGGATCTCAGTTTGTTCAACTGCTTCGAAAAAGCCGACGACACTCTCGCCAATGCAGCCCGTTCAATCTCCGAAATCATCTCCGAAAAGTGCTTCATAAACGTCGATTTCCAGGATGTCAAGACCACACTCAAGGACAGCGGCACCGCCATTATCTCCTCCGGAGAGGGCGAGGGCGAAAACCGCGTGACAAAAGCTATTGAGAATGCCCTCAAGTCACCGCTGCTCAAAGCGCACGACATCAAGACCTCAAAGAGGCTGCTCATGAAATTCAGCTGCGCCAGAGAGTGCAAAAAACCCATTACAGCCAAGGAACTCAACGAAATAACCGTCTTCACATCTTCGCTCCCAAAGACCGTCAAGGTCAAATGGGGCATCGCCGACATCCCCGAAATGGGAGAGCGAATCAAGGTAACGATACTCGCCTCCGGATTTGACGTGACCCTGCGTGACGGCGAAGGAAAAGGCGACGGACCCATCACATTCTCCTCCGAAGACAACACCCCAAAGTCCAACAAGCCTGAAAAGCCAGACCCCGACAATGAGGCTGCTATCGAGACAACCTATGGCACTGGCACCATCAAGCAGATGGCACTGAACCGCCTCAAGGTGCGGTGCTTCATTTTCAAGCCCGAAGAGATGGACGACGACGAGGTCATTGCAGCCATAGAGCGCACTCCCACCTCAGAGCGCGACACACGTGCCAACGAACAGGTGCACAAGCTCCACAATGCCCCCGAACCTGCCATGCCGCAGCAACAGGCCGGAGGCGAAAGCGGCGGAGCGATAATGTTCTGACACAGCCATTGGCAGAAATACCTCTCCCCTACCAATACCGAATTGAATACCAACATATTATATGAACAATACACAATTTGACATGGTCGCCAAGACCTTCCAGGGACTCGAGGACGTGCTGCGCGACGAGCTTATAGCCCTGGGCGCACAGAATGTCGAGACCGGAAACCGGATGGTCTCCTTCACCGGCGACAACGAGATGTTGTACCGGGCAAACTTCTGCCTGCGCACTGCCCTGCGCATCCTCAAGCCTATAGTCAAATTCACGGCTAAGAACACCGACGACCTCTACGACATCGTCCGCGACATCGAGTGGGAACAGTACCTATCGCCTGAAAAGACATTCGCCATTGACTCGACCGTCTACAGCGACTCGTTCACCCACTCCAAGTTTGTCACATACCGCGTCAAGGACGGCATCGTGGACCATTTCACGGACAACTGCGGCAAGCGTCCCTCGATACGTGTCTCGGGTGCGGACGTGATGCTCAACGTCCACATCGCCGGCGAAAGGGTGACGATCTCGCTCGACTCCTCCGGCGAGCCGCTCAACCAGCGCGGCTGGCGCGTGGACAGCACCACTGCGCCTATCAACGAGGTGCTCGCCGCCGGCATAATACTCAAGACCGGTTGGCGCGGCGAATGTGACTTCGTTGACCCCATGTGCGGCTCCGGCACGTTCCTCATAGAGGCTGCCCTGATAGCCCAGAACATTTACCCGGGCATCTACCGCAAGTCTTTCGCCTTTGAGCGGTGGGACGACTACGACGCAGACCTGTTCGCCTCGATAGCCTCCGACGACTCCACCGAGCGCGGCTTCGACCACCGCATCTACGGCGGCGACATATCGCCCGAAGCCATTACCGTGGCTCGCCGCAACATCCGCGCCGCCAACCTCGACGCGGTCATCAGTCTGGTGTGCAAGCCCTTCGACGAATGGACAGAGCCGCCCGCAGACGGCATCCTCGTCACCAACCCGCCATACGGCGAGCGGCTGCGTCCCGAGAGCATGGAGGAGTTGTTCTCCGGCATCGGCACTACCCTCAAACGCCACTTCGCCGGATACCACGCATGGATAATCGGATACCGCGACGAGGATCTGCAGTGCATCGGGCTGAAGCCCTCCGTCAAATTCCCCATACTCAACGGCGCGCTCGAATGTTCGCTGCGCGAGTATGTCCTGTTTTCCGGCAGCTACAACGACTTCCGCGAGGAGGGGGGCTCGGTGCGCAATGACGGCTTCAACCGCGACTTCCGCCCAAAGGTACGCCACCTCTCTGACGGCGAATGGGACGCTGAGGCATCGCGCTTCGGCGACCGCAAGCCCCGGCGAGACCGCGACAACCGGCGTGGAGACTTCCGCCGTGACGACCGCAAGCGTGAGTTCAGACGCGACAACGATCGTGACGACCGCCGCAGGGATTTCCGCCGCGACGACCGCCGCGACGAGGGAAAGCGCGAGTTCCGAAAGGACGACCGCAAACGCGACTTCAAACGCGATGACAGACCACGCGAGTTCAAACGCGATGACCGCCGCAGGGATTTCTGCAGAGATGACCGCCGCGATGAGGGAAAACGCGAGTTCCGAAAGGACGATCGCAAACGCGACTTCAAACGCGATGACAGACCACGCGAGTTCAAACGCGCCGACCGCCGCGACGGCGGCAAGCCGCGCGAATACCGCGCCAAGCCTGCAACCATCGTCCCCGACAAAGAGCCTAAAATCTCCGCCGACTTTGCCGTCAGCATCGACCGCGTAGACGGCAAGATAATGCGCTCTCGCCGCACATGGATGAAAAAACAGTCCGCAGAGGACACACCGGCCGACAACGCAGACAAGTAAAGAAAAGCACACATACAGAGTATTCCGTTATCATTACCCAACCAAGCCATGAAAGATTTTCTCAACATACTCCTCCTCGGCAGCGGCGGCAGGGAAGCAGCCATAGCCCGCAGCATCGCCGCAAGCCCTCGCACACGCACCCTCTACACTGCGCCGGGCAACGCCTCGCCCTACGGCACTCGCGTAGACCTCAAGCCAACGGACTTCGACGCAATACACCGCTTCACCAACGACCATGACATCGACATGATAGTCGTAGGGCCGGAGCAGCCGCTGGTAGAGGGCATAGCCGACGCATTTGCAGACACCCCGGTCAAGGTTATCGGCCCATGCAGCGCAGGGGCGCGGCTCGAGGGCAGCAAGGAGTTTGCCAAGGAGTTCATGTTCCGCCACGGCATACCCACCGCACGCTTCATGACCGTCACCGCCGACACCGTAGAGGAGGGCATAGGCTTCCTCGAGTCCATGAAGCCGCCTTACGTCCTCAAAGCCGACGGACTCGCGGCCGGCAAGGGCGTGCTGATACTCGACTCGCCCGAAGTGGCGAAATGCTCGCTGCGCGACATGCTCGACGGCATCTTCGGCGACGCTTCGCAGACCGTCGTCATCGAGCAGTACCTTTCAGGGATCGAGTGTTCTGTATTCGTGGCCACCGACGGCGAGGACTACCGCATACTCCCTGTGGCAAAAGACTACAAGCGCGTAGGGGAGGGCGACACCGGCCTAAACACCGGCGGCATGGGTGCAGTATCGCCTGTGCCGTTTGCCGACGAGGAGTTCATGCAGCGCGTCGAGCAGCGCATCGTAATACCCACCATCGAGGGGCTGCGGCAGGAGGAAATACCCTACAAAGGCTTCATATTCCTCGGCCTGATGAATGTGGACGGCGACCCCATGGTCATCGAGTACAACGTCCGCATGGGCGACCCCGAGACCGAAGTCGTAATGCCGCGCATCACCTCCGACATAGTAGACCTGCTCGAGGGCATCGCAGACAGCACACTGGGACTCAAGACGCTCACAGTCTCCCCGCAAGCCGCCGTCACCGTCATGCTCACCTCCGCAGGATACCCCGGCGCATACGAGAAAGGGAAACGCATCAGCGGCCTTTCAGACCTCGGTGCAGACATAATCCCTTTTGCAGCAGGAGCGGAGACCGATGCAGAAGGCAACACCGTCACCTCCGGCGGACGGGTGATCGCGCTCACAGCAATGGCAGACTCCATAGAGGAAGCCGCGAGCCGCGCCAAGGCAGCTGCCGAGACCGTCACATTCGACGGCCGATACTACCGCCGCGACATCGCCGACGACATCCGCTGACCGCGACACGACACTCGGAGTTCTCCGAGTACTCCGAGAACCCCGACAATATGCACAACGGACAACAATGAGCAAAGTAGACGATATGCCAGGCTTCCTGGCGGCTCTTGCAGCAGCTGCCACAGCCTCCGTCACCGCGTTTTTCAGCGGCGCACAGCCCCTGTTGCGCACCGACGCATGCCTTTGTCCTCCCGACATCTCGCAGTGGCTCACACAGCCGCTGTGGGGCTTTATGGCGCAAGCCGCCGTCCTCTGGGCTGTCAGCATAGCCGCAATACAGCTCAACCGCCGCTGCAACCTCGAGCCAGGCACGTCTGCACTTCCCGCGACGTTCTTCCTCATAGCCACGGCGGCCGTCCCAGCTGTCACCGTCTCGCTCTCCTCCGCCTCACTGCTCGCAGCAGCAGCCGTCCTCGCCCTGTGGCAGTTGTTGCCGCGCGCCGACCGCGACGCTACGAGAGCCCTGTTTCTCGCAGCCTCCGCAGCCTCCTTCGGCGCGATGACGCAATACGCCTTCATACCACTCGCGCTCGCCCTGCTCCCTGCAGCCGCAATCCTCGGCCAGCTCAACGCCAAGACCCTCGCGGCATATCTCATGGGGCTGGCCGCGCCATGGGCGATAATGCTCGGATTCGGCGCGGTTTCGCCATTTGAGATACACCTCCCCGAAATGTGGGAGAGCGGCATCACCAGCCAATGGGCCGCGCTCGCAGCAGCCGCGCTGACAGCACTCACAGGCATCGTGCTGATGATACGCACTGCCATGGCGCCGCCGTCGCGCAGCACACTCATCATGCGGCAGAACCGCGCCATAGGGACGCTGCTCACCGTCTTGACAATCGCCATGGCTGTGGACTATACCAACTTTGCCGTCTACGTCCCCACCGTAAGCCTTCTGACCGGCTTCTTCGTCGCTGGCATCACAGGCGAAAACAACAACACGTCGCCCACACCCCTCATCCTCACCCTCTCCGCCGTCTACACGGCACTCTATGTAACGCAAATCATGCAATTATGAACGAGAAACGCCCCAAAGTAGTCATCGACTCCGACATCCCCTTCATACGCGGACGCATCGAGCCGTTTGCCGACACGGTCTATGTGCCGCAATTCGGCTTCACACCGCAGCTCGTAGCCGATGCCGACGCTATGGTCATACGCACGCGCACACGCTGCAACGCCGAGCTGCTCGCCGGCTCAACCGTGCAGATCATAGCCACCGCCACAATAGGCATGGATCAGTTTGACCTGCCATGGTGCCATAGCGCGGGCATCAAGACCGTCAACGCCCCAGCGTGCAACGCCCCCGGCGTGGCACAATACGTATGGAGTTGCCTGATACGCCACGGCATCGACCCGGCACACACCACCATAGGCATCGTGGGCTGCGGAGGCGTGGGAAGCATCGTCGCCGACTGGGCGTTGCGCCTCGGCGCACGGATACTCGTCAGCGACCCCCCGAAAGCCGCCGACGGCTCGCTCCAATATCCCGACACGCCTCTCGACACGCTCCTTCAGCAGTCCGACGTGGTCACGCTGCACGTTCCCATGACTCGCGACGGCAATCACCCCACATACCACCTGATAGGGGAGAGGGAGCTGCAGATGATGCGGCCTGGCGCCTGGATAGTCAATGCCGCAAGAGGACCTGTAGCCGACAACGCCGCGCTCCTCGACGCGATACGCTCTCGCGGCATACACGCCGTAATAGACACCTGGGAGGGCGAACCAGACATCAACCGCGACCTGCTCCGCGCCGCCGACACTGCCACTTACCACATCGCCGGCTACTCGCTCGAGGGGAAGCAAAGAGCCACACGCATGGCTCTCGAAGCACTGCGCAGCCACTTCGGCTGGGACATCGACACGTCAGGCCTCGCCCCGGCATACACATGCCCTGAAGGCCTTAACGCTCAGTCCATCGCAGACAGCTTCGACCCGCAACCCGTAATGGACCAGCTGCTCGCAAACCCCGAAAAATTTGACACCCTGAGGGCGGAATACACGTTCCGCCCCGAGGTGAAATGAGATATATAATTACACACAAAACCAAAAACTTACGCAAATGAATAAACTCTACGCACTAATCGCGTTGATGCTCGCCGCACTCACCACGGCCTGCAGCAATATGTCTGAAAAGGAGATTGAGCAGATGACCTCGTCCGGAGTAGTACTCGTGCAGAACGAGAGCTTCTACGAAGTGACCCTCTCCAACGGCGAGTCGCTGTACTTCTCCGACTACAACGAGGAAGAGGGAATCTCCGGCATAGCCACCGAACTCGACAGCGTCCAGCCCGCAACGCACTACGGCACAGGCTTTTTCGTTTCCGAACACGGCGAGATAGCCACCAACAACCATGTCGTGGCATCTACGGCTCGAGAGAAAGACATCAACAAGAACGTTGACCAGATACTCGAATACCTCAAGTCTGCAATCGTTGAATACTACAACGAGTTGAACTCCAATTACCAGCAGATAGCACAGGCGCGGATGTACGCCATGTACGACGAAAGCGTAAGCGTATCAGACTACAACACCCTACAGCAAGCAGAGCAGCAGCTCGCCTCCGAAATGCAGGAGTGCGAGGCATACTACAACGCACTGGACAACATCAACACGAGCCAGTCCGAAATAACATACCACAACCAGATAAGCATAGCATACAACGACACGCACGTCACCTCATCGACTGACTTCATACAGTGTGTCGTCACCAAGACAGATGCCGAGCATGACCTCGCCATAATACAGCTCAAGGACAAGCGCACCCCCGAGGGACACTACATATTCCAGGTGGGGGAGAGCGACCCGCTCGAGGACTACACGTTCAAGGAGAAACTAATCGGCAAGATAAAGGAAGACAAGAACAGCCGCCTCTTTATGACCGGCTTCAACCTCGGCCCGCAGCTTGCGCTCACCAACGAGGGCATAAAGTCGCAGTTCAACAGCGGCGCAGTGAGCCAGCGTACAGCCGACCGCATCATGTACTCCATACCCGCACTGCCAGGCAGCAGCGGCTCGCCCGTAGTCAACCTCCAGGGGCAGCTCGTGGCTATCAACTTCGCGGGCATCAACGGCACGCAGGGCTTCAACTACGGCATCCGCGTCAAGTACCTCCGCCAGCTCCTCGCCTCCTGACACATAAACACATTCATACGATATAAAGAGCAGGGCGTGCCGCAAATGGCACGCCCTGCTCTTATATAGTGTAATGCCGTTTCAGGGTCAGCGCACTGCCACCTTGCGGACGAATGTGCCGACGCGCAGTATGTAGATGCCTTGCTCCGCGACGCTGATGCGCTCGCTATCGGCGGCTGAAGCGATGCAGCTGACTATCTTGCCGTCGGCGGCTGCAAGTGTAACTGCCTGTCCTGCCGCGCCGGTTACGACGATGTCACGTCCCTCGACAGCGACCGCGATGCCGTCACCACCGATGCCGCTGATGCCGCTAAGCTGCACTGTAGCCTCTGCCGCAGCCGACACGCCCTTGTCATAAATGGCGCGGACTGCATACTGCGCCTTGTCACCCTCGGGGACAGAAGTGTCGGTGTAACGCGGCTCCTGTACAATGGCTATCACCTCGCCCTCGCGCAGCACCTCGTAGCCGGTGAGCGTGCATACGGGGACGGTGCAGTCATTGTAGGTCACGTCATCGAGGAACAGGGCAAACGCGCCGTCACTGACGCACTGCACCGCAAAGCGGCGTGCGCCCTCGGGCAAGGCGTAACGGTATTCTGTCCAGCTGTCAGGCACTTCGATATAGTCGGCAGTGTGCAGCGCGATGAACTCCTCGGGAACGGTGCTGCCTGTGGAGTACAGTACGCGCATACGCTCCGCAGGGGTGTCCTGCGAGGTGAACGCCTTGGCGTAGAACGAGAGTGTCTGCTGCTGTCCGTTGAGCATGGGCGAGATAGCCCAGTCGGAGTTGACATAGTTGATAGACGCTGATGCCATGAGCATCTTGTCGCCGCTATGAGGCGTACCCTCTGCCCAGATGTTTATGCCCATTGCCGCTGCATTGCACACCTGCCACGCCTTGGGGGCGGTACAGTTGGGGTATGTGGTCATCGCGCCGGGGATAACGCTTCCGGCGTTGATGTACACGGTCTGGTCGTAGTCGCGGTCAGCCATGAGCCACTCGCCGATGCCGTCGATAGCCCAGTCCTCGTAGCTCTCGAAATCGTCCGTCACCGCGCCACGAGCCGTAGCGGGCTGCCAGAACAGCTCCACTGCGCCGTCGGCGTTCTGCATGCCTGTGAAGGCAGTGGGAGAGGGGAACAGGGGTTCTGTGGCATTGACAGTGAGCAGCAGCGTATTGTTGGCGGCATTGCCGTCGCCCTGCACGCTTACGCTGAACGTCAGGTCATGCCGTCCCTGCGCGAATGTGCGGCTCATCGACACCTGCACACGCTCGCCGGCAGGTATCGCGGGCAGCTCTGCAGTGGCAGTCTCGCCTCCTTGCTCTGCCATTGTAACTGTGCCAGCAGGGATGTCCTCAATGCCGTAGTTGTTGACAGTCAGCACATAGTCTGCCTGTTCGCCGGCAGCGATGCGCAGCGGGCCTTGCGCTGCCGTCACAGCTGCATCTATGGCGCAGCCCTCCTCAATGGAGAATGCGTCGAGATACATGTCCGCGCCGCAAGCGGTAGTCCCCTTGAAGGCGAAACGAACCCATTTGTCACGGGGCAGCTGCGAGATGTCTACGGAATGGCGTTTCCACCCCGTTGTGCCGTTGTCGCGGTCGTAGGCAGGGGAGAGGGCTACATAGTCCGCACCCTCGACAGAAGCGAACAGCTGCACTGTCTCCGCGCTCGTCACGCCGTCGATATGGCTGTGGTACAACGCAAACGAGGCGACAGGGCTTTCCATAGCTGAAAGCGAGATTTTAGGCGAGATGAACCATGAACCGATGCCGCTCTCGACCTCACCGGCACTGTGGAACGTGGCAAGACCCTGGTCGCCGGAATAGTCCAGGGCGACAGGGTTGCGCCCCGAAGCGTCGAGCGTCCACGCGGAGTTCAGCGGCTCGTCGGTGACGCTCATCCAGGGGTAAAGAGCCATGTCCGCGCCGGCAAAGTTCTCGGTGAGGGGAGCAGCGTAGGGCGTGCCGAACAACACATAGTTCGACTCCGTGGCCACACCGTTCTTGCCGTCTGCCACAGCACGCACCACATAGCTGGCGGGGAGCTGCTCGCCGTCGGGTATGACCAGCTCGCTGTCGGTGAGCGTAGTGGCTTCCAGCCCCTGCGCCAGACAGTCGAAGTTGCCAAAATAGCGGTAGACGGTATATGTCATGGCCGAAGCGTCAAACCAGCCGCCGTTGCGCCCTGTGGTGGGGGCAGACCATGTCAGCACAGGCTTGCCGTCCACGTCGGCGAGCGTGAGGTTTTCCACCGCGCCGGGGTCGTCCTTGCCTATGTATGCGGTGACGCGGGTCTCCGGGCCCTCGCCAGAGGCGTTCACGCCGTATGCGTAGTATGTGTACTTGCCGTCAGCCGTAATGTCGGTGTCGGTGAATGAGAGCGCAGAGCCGGGGGCAGGGGAGGGGAACTCCTTGACAGCCTCGGCGCGGTCGGCACGCATCAGCACCACGCGCTGCAAGTCCTCAAGCGTGCCGCCGTCGGCATCTGTCGCCGGAGCAGTTACGGTGACTGTGGCAGACAATGCGCCGCCCTCGCCCGGCGTGATTTCCAGAGCCGGCGCAGCGGGGACTTTGTCGCTGATTTCGCGCAGGGCGATGTTGTCGAGCGTCAGGGTGTACATATTGGGCGCGCTGGTCTCGTGGAAGCCTATGTGGTACAGGCCGTCAGCCTCGACGCTGAACGCCGCAGTGCCCTTGTCGGGGACTTTGCCGCTCTTGACCTGCGGGTGGTCGGCAAGCTGGCGCGTCATGGCCGCCGACGTTGCGGCATTGCCAAGCGACACGGAGAAGCTCTCGGGATAGCTCGACATCATGGAGCGGTAATCGTAGGTAAGCATGTACATCTTGCCGGCCTCGAGGCGGATAGCCGGCGAATAGAGCCAGTCGTCGCCGGGGAGGCGGTTCTCGTCATACTTGTAGTATATATGCTTGGACGAGGCGGAATACTGCCACGTCGCGCCGCCGTTGAGGTCTTCAACAGTCCAC
>ENA-OUQC01001728-OUQC01001728.1-human-gut-metagenome-genome-assembly--contig:-NODE-1728-length-10729-cov-3.075136_pt1 | contig 10729 bp, 5 predicted proteins | sample MGYA00237942_ERZ548815 | MGnify/ENA primary metagenome ERZ548815 (study PRJEB26490, sample SAMN05194722) | human gut metagenome | biome: terrestrial biome; feature: human-associated habitat; material... | reverse complement strand
CGCTGGAGATGTCCGCGTTTGTCGTGCCATCATAGGTCTTATCTTCTACCGCAACTGATAATTGCAGTGGGTACTTAGAAATTTCCGGTACCACGGAATCTGTTAATGTCCTATCGTATGAAGCACTTGAATCTGTCGGTGTAAATTTCACGGTATAAGCCTTGTTATCTTCTACATTCGGATAAATACCAGATGCTGAACTACTATTTTCCGGTTCCCAGCTCCAGGTACCGGCTACCGGTTGATTTGCACCATTATACACACCATAACCAGAAGCCAGGGAAACCGGAATCTTATCAAGTGAAACCCCATAGGTCCCCTTCGCATTCCACTTTGGTGTTCCGTTTCCTACAATTCTCAGTGTATCCTTGGTAGACACATTAAGCGGTTCCGTTCTCTCAGAGGCAAATGCATTCTCTTTCGCCTTTATTCTGCTGGTTACCTGATATCCATGTGCCGGATATAATCCCTGAATTTCCGTACCGTCAATCCATGTAAATGCTCCGTCTGAATCTGCATCACGGTATCCATACTCAATGTCATTTTCCGGATTCGTTCTGTTTATGGTAATCGTCGTACCGGTTATAGTCACCTCACCCTTAGTTATTGCAGCCGGTGCTGCCGTTCTTTTAAGAATCGTGATACTTTCGGGTTTTCCGGCAAATTTCTTATCCTTGCTGCTTGCAGCAACCCGATAATAAACCGTACTCTCATGATCGGAAGAAATGATGTCTGTAATCGAAATTCCTGATCCACTGCCCATTTTTGCAGATGTCCAGCTTGGAGAGGTATTGGTTCCGTTTACAATCACATACTGTAAAGATGAGGAAATTGTGATTTCTTCCTTCCGATAATCAATATTCGGCTTGTTCGATTCTTCCGGAATCGCCTGTGTTTGCAAATCCGCCACCAAAACCGCTTCACTGGCTGACATGGACGAGGATGCTTTCCTGCGAATATAGAATGGTACAGACCCACCATTTTCACGAATGTTATCCAGCAGCCCTGTCAGACGAACCTTAGCACCCTGTCTTATCGTTGTCCATGACTGTGCATCCTTAGAAGCAGCATACTCCAGATCGCAGGAAGCTTTATTCTCTAAAGTCTCCTGTTCGTAATGGATAGAAACATCAGCAGCATTAGGTGCCTCCTGCCGCACTTTTTCTGTCTGGAAATTTACATAGGTTACATCAAGAGATAACACACCATCCTTTTTAATCATCAGTCTGACATGATGTTCTGTGTCCGGAGCTAAATCCGTAATAGTATACTCATAGTTTCCGGAAGAACTTTCCCTAAGTAACGTTCCTTTCGAGAACATATCATCTAATGTTAATGTCCGCTCATCCTCGCCGGAGGTTAAGAAAAACTTAACCTCTGCTCCGGGAGTTCCTGTTGCCTTAAGTGTAGCAGTCGCTTTTGTGTCAGAAATCGTCTTAATATCCGTGACAGCTGCGGAAGTGATACTTGCCGCCTTATTATTAGAATATGTCTGAGTAGCTGGATCATAATATACCGTCTTACTGTACTTGCGGAAATGCGGGTAATCCTCCGTTCCGATCACCTGTCCCCACGTACCATCTGATCGATTACCGTTTAATTTATAGGCAATTTCTCCGGATTTCAGTTTTTCTTCGCTTATAGTAGTAATACCCGGAGAACTATAAGCACTCTTTGTTGTCTCATAACAGTTCGTAAAAGTAGCCCTATGATTATTCGAGTACTTAGTTTCTTCCAGTTTTCCTGATACAGCCAAGCAATTAGTCACCGTTCCATTTTTAGTCACCGCTCCTTGTGAACAACTATATGAAAAATTTGTTCCTACTACAAAACAATTCTGAATTTTGCTATCACCCGCAGTGAGTTTACACAACCCGCAAGTCCAATTACCTTCAAACACCAGCCCTATATTTTGTACATTCCCATATTTAATCATTGCCACCAGTCCGTACTTAAAACTTGTACCGCCATTAGCAGGTCGCAGTCCGGAAATTACATGGTAATTTCCCTCAATAGTCCCCTTGAAAGACTTATCATCATCATCTATGTTTCCAATGCTTGTCCAGTCATGTCCGTCCGGGATCTTAATATCCTTCATCAGCTTCAGATTGCTCTTATTAGAGATTTTACCATCATTAAACTGCTTTGCAAACCAGAACAGCTGACCGGCATTATAAATCTCATAATAGCCCTGCCACGTTCCTGCCTCCTGATATGCACCACATGCTTCACAAAATCCATCTGCATTATAGTGCTCATGACTACAAGAGGTATCAGGATTAAACATCGTAATTTCATTTGGTGTTATTGTCGAAATCGTCTTATCTGATACTGTGATCGGATTGCCGCCATTTAAGCCCGGTACCGTCACCGAAATCTCTGTTTTATTCTTATTTTCCGGCAGATATACCGTCAAATGTCCCGTGTTCACTTCATCATACGAAATCTGCATGGAAGGAATGACCATAGATGCACTTTGACCTTTTTGATTGATCAACGGTTCACCATTCTGCTTGATCGTGATATCGGTTGCCTGTAATATCTGATCGCTCGTGATCGCCGTGGAAACAAATTTTAATCTTGTCTCATAAAGAGGAGTTGCGGCCTTCAAAGTGATCGTTGAATTCTTATCATCAACATCAGCAACATCAGCTTCCATCTGATAAACATAGTCTCCAACCGTCACCGTTACCGTTACCGGTGTCCCTGGCGTTAATGGCTTCAGATAATTGGATGCCTTAAGTGTACCTTGATAATCGCTCACCTTCATCGTCCCTGCATTCCAGGTAATCCCTCCCACGCTGATTGTCACCGGATAAGTGCTTTCGGTGAATCGTACATCCGCAATCGTGCCCTGAATGGTATAGTTTTTCAGTCCGGAATTTTCACTTTTCGGGAAATAATCACCACCATTTAAGTTGACTACTGCCTGATCACTGATGGAAATGGAGCCCACCAAGGTACCATCTACACTGGGCTTCTCTGAGACACCGATCGCATATACTTCATTATGATATGCAATGGCTGAAACCGTTCCGCCATTGATCACAATCTCACCATACTTGTATTTACCTTCGCCTATCGGTTTTGATCCACCGCCGCCAGTGCCGATTGCGGCTCCGGGGTGTCTTCCTGCGTTCGTAACATATCCTCCATAGGCTGTCACATTGCCACCATTGATTTCAATCAGATCCACGCAGCCGTACGCTCCACCGCCAATTCCTGCTCCACCGTATACATTTTTAATATCCATGGAGTAGTTTCCATGTCCGCCCTTGGCATACACAGTTCCGCCGTTGATGACAATGGTACCGATGCCGCCCTCTAAACCGCCGCCAATACCTGCTGCCATCCCGCTGCCATAAGCTTCGATATTGCCTCCGTTGATCTCAATCCTCCCCAAGGAACCCTTTCTCATGCTCGACGCACCAATTCCGGCACCTACTCCACCGGTTGCTTTTAAGCTTCCCTCTCCGCTGATCGTCAGGGTACAGCCTTCCGGCACCTCAATAGCCGCACACCTATCACCGCCCTTGAGTGTATTTGTTCCCTCCAGAATCAGATTCAGTTTTGCACCATCTCCCAGTCGGATCGCCGGTATCCAGTTACTTGCTGTCGTAGCGTTATTGTCGATCGGAATCTGGATATCCAGATTCGAAATCGTGATTGTAGCCTCCACACCACTAACCTGAATAACATTGGTCGTACTGTTTCCCGTGATAGTCGCATGATTATACTGTTCCAATGTGTTGCTGTTGATGACGATACCGCCATCCGCAATATTATAAGTATCTGTTGATGCCAGCAAAGCGATTCCGCCGTCCATGCTGACCTCGATCTCCGGAAGCTCCACGCCCTCTGCCAAAATATACTCTTTCGGAAGAACCGGAAGATAATAATAGAAACCACTTTCATCTTCCCGGTTCTCATCCAGCTCCCAAGTAACGCTGATATCCGTCAGCACCGGGATATCTTCTGAGATTTCCTCATCTTCAAACTCATAATCCTCAAGAAAATCCCCGGCATTGCTGTCGGTAGCGATCAGAAACGTACCCTGCTGGTCTTTCTCCTGAACTTCCTGTTTATCTGCTTCCTCCTCATCATTACTATCCGGCATGTTTTCTGAATTTTCTGTTTCCGGAGTTTCCTCCTCATTCAGATTTTCTTTCTTTGCATTACTGCCGGTAGCAATTTCCGAGTCTTCTTTCTTATCACGGTCGTCTGCTGCCGCTTTCTCATCTTCCGCGCCCTTATCGCGATCCGCATTATTTTTCTGATGATCCACGTTCTTATATTCCACCACCGAAGCCTCGATCGTCTCCGGGAAATTCAGATAATCCTCAAAGTTTTCTCCGGCATCCGCAGGGATCTGAATATGCGCGACCTCCTCCGGTAATTCCGTAAATCCCGTGATCACTTTCAACTTTTTTGTAGGGACTGCAGCAAACGTTGCAGACGGTATGCATAACTGCATCGCTATCATTGCCGCCAATGCTGCAGATACGATCTGCCATTTCTTCTTTTTATACCTCATATCCATTTCCTCCTAGCGTGACGGTTTTGTTCTCTCCGGTAATATTTTTTATTCATACGTTTCCTCCTCACCTGATTCATTACTTCCCCTTTTTCCCTAAAGCAGCCGGGATACTGCCTCCCGCAGCTGATATTCCGTCACAGGCTTTACCAAAAAGGTGTCCGTCTGCATCCTGCGGCTTTGGGGTTCAAACTCTGCCTGGTCGCTGATCCAAAGGAGCGGGACATCCCTGCTGTAGCCTCGTATGCTCATGCAGAAATTCATCCCTCTGGCTCCGTCCTCCATGACCACCACAGCATCATAAGGCCCATCCCGCTGCATGGCATAGGTACAAAACACGCCGTTATCAAAGCGGTCTACTTTGCCCAGCTTCATCAGCAAAGCGGTTTCTTTTTCTTTCTGGCTATAACTGCACAGCGCAATTCGCATGTTCGCACCTCCATTTCATGATGGGTTTTATCGCCTCATATAGCTCCTGATCGGAGCAGTCTGCCGGAAGAAACACAGGGATACGCAGGTGATACGCGATCAGGGCAAAGTTTTCATCATCACTCCACCAGACAAGCGGTACTTCCGGTGCCAGCCGCTTCGCCTGTATGGCCGCCTCCAGTCCCTTTGCTCCGGTCATGGCGATGACAACCGCATGGTAGCGGCTTCGCCGCAGCGCCTGAGCAAGCTGGTTCTCATTCCACAATTCGTCAATCGCAAGCTGCCCATCCCCATCAAAAAGGGAGCGCAGCCTGCTTTCAAACCATTCCACATTTCTCAGCTCCGTACAAAGTGCGATTTTCATGCTGAGCCTCCTTTCCTGAAAAAAAAATAATCCTACCCGGAGGGCTTTTTATTTGATAGGAATTTCCTATCACATAAAAAAAACAGACCTTCTCATCGGAAAGTCTGGTAGTATAATTAGGGTAGCATCTTGTCAAGGGAAATGCAACCGACTTTGTTTAAGACGCAGGTTTCCTGTTTAAGACGCAAGTTTTTCCTGCGGTTTTATGTTATACTAATATTGGATTATTGTGCAAAGGAGATGGCACGATGCAGATTGCGATTGTGGATGACAGAGCAGAGGACAGAGAAGAACTGTCTGCCTGCCTGGAAAATTATATGAAAAAGCATCAGCTGGACTATACGCTGACAGAATTTGAGGACGGAGAGAATTTTCTGAAAGCTGCCGCCCAGGTCGATTTTCAGCTTGTCTTTATGGACATCTATATGGAGAACATGGATGGAATGGAGGCCGCCAGAAGGCTGCGCCAGAAAAACAGGCTCTGTAAGATCGTTTTTCTGACCATTACAGAAGATTATGCCCGGATGGGGTACAGCCTGTCCGCCAGCTATTATCTGCTGAAGCCGCTTTCGCTCCATCAGGCAGATTTTGAAGAAGCGATGGAGCTGTGCCAGCTAAAACCGCCCTATGAAGTGATGACACTTTCGGTTATGGCTGACCGTCAAAAGCTGGAACTTCCCACAGAGAAGATTCTATACATAGATTATCAAAACCGTATGACACGGATTCATACGGCGGAACGCGTGATACCGGTAAGCGGAGGTTTTCAGGAGGTCACTGCCGCATTGCAGAAGGACAAGCGTTTTTTGCCCTGCTACCGGGGCGTTTTAATCAACATGGATTATATCAGCCATGTTGACAGCCAAACCTTCCGTTTGATAAACGGGGAGGCACTTCCGATTGCTCTCCGCAATGGAAAACAGCTGCGGGAAACCTACCGTCAGTATGTTTTCTCTGGAATGGGGCGTATCGTATGAGAATGAAACAAATACGCAGGCGTATTCTGGGGGGCTGTCTGGCCTGCCTCCTCTGCTTCACCGGCAGTATCCCCGCATTTGCCGCTGGAACTGCAACCCCAGCCAACGCCGATGAAAGAAGGGAGAATCCGCCGGGTTTAGAAAACAAAGCTTCAGGGGCACTGGATAGCGGAACCCCGGAAACACCGGAAGCATTGGAAGAAATACCCCTCGTCCTTGTCACGGAAATACAAAAGGAAGGCGAACTGCTCTCCCTGCCGGCTTTTACCCTGCCCCTTAGAACCACACCGTCTGATGATGACCTGGAGGAAATTTATCAGCTGGCCCTTCAGTATCAGACCGTTTGCGCCACTGTAACAGCCGGTGAAGAAATCCGGCAGGAAACATTTTCTGTCGCATGGGATTTTTCGGCCATTGACCAGACCACTCCGGGCGAATATGCCGCAGCAGGCCGGATTGAACTGCCGGAGGGGTATGCCTTTGGTGAAGCTGTATTGCAGGAGCTGCAGATTCCCGTCCGGGTAGAAGAAATGACGCCTGCTGTCATTACCTCCATAGAGCAATGGTATCCTTATACAAATGCATTTGCGCTCCCACAGGGCAGCGAAATTGAAGCGCTGGAAGAATTATTCGCCGCCTCCCCGTATTATCTGGAATGCTATGCGGAGAACGGAACCAGCTACACCGCTGTGGTGGAATGGGATTTTTCGTGTATTGATCTGAATACTGTGGGACTGTACCATGCAGCAGGAAGGCTGACCGCACCGGAAAATACCGTATTTGCGGATCGTGTCGATTTCCCTGAAATTACAATTCCTGTTTCTGTTCAGGCTCCGGATAGACCAGACATTAACTGTTTTCTGGCCGCCAGAGGAAACCTTTATTTTCCCTGGGTCACACCGCCGGGAGAACCGGATAAGATCAGTGTATGGCTGTCCGAAAACAACGGTTCATGGAACCAGCTGGAAAATGGCATTTACGTGGGACGGGAAATGCTCTCGATTGCTACCCGTCTGCTGACGCCGGGCAGCGGTTACCGCCTTCAGGTTGATTATGACGGCGGACAGACCGGCATCCTGTCCTTTACCTACGCAGATGAAATTGTTCTTGAAGGGTATCATGAAGGCGACCGGGATGGAGGGGATGCAGGCGGAAATCCACCCGACACCATCATTCAGCCGCCTCCTGAAGATACCGACGATCAGGATGATGGTTTTGCAGACAGGCCCTCCACAAAGCCTTTAAGATCGCCTGCAACAAATGGCGGTGGAACGAATTCCGATGATTCTGAAAAAGCACCACCGGTCAGCGGGGAAAATGATCCTGCGAATCACAAGCCTTCCGAGCCATCCCGGGATGGAAAGGATGATTCCATAGATATCGATAAAGACGATTTCCCATCGGAACAGGCAAACGGTGATACAGAGGAAGATACAGATTCCCAAAACTCTGCTTTTTCAGAGTTCTTCGATGAAACCACTGACCGGATTTCCGGCACACGCTTTTTGATGATGCTGCAAACAGGGGAGCAAAGAGCCGTCTTTTCCAAACAGGGAATCACCATCAGCATACCAAAAGACGCCTTGCCGGAGGGCATCCAAAACGAAGATCAGATTGAAGTCATCATCCAAAAGGATACGGACGGCGGTTTTTCTTTTTCGTTTTCCATCAATGGAACTGTGCTCAACTCCCTGCCGGATGTTTCTGTCATGCTGCCCTATCCCAATGCCCCGGCAGCCGGCACATTGTTCCTTTGTGATGAAAGCGGCGTGGAAGTTCCCATGACCGGTTACGACGATACGGCGAAAGCCGCTTCCTTTCAGATCAGCCATACAGGGACTTACACCATTGCGGGAAAGGAAGATACCGCTTCCCTGGCACATGCTGCCGACACAGAGCACAGCTGGCCGCCCATATTCTTTTTCATTCCGGTCTGTCTGGTTCTTCTGTCTGCCGGTGAATTTTTCCTAAGGAGGAGGCGAAAATAAGATGGTATCTTCTGTGGTAAAAAAATATGCTGCCTTATGTATGGTCTGCCTGTGCTCATCCCTGTTTTTTCTTGGCCTGTATCAGTTCAATAATAAATATGGTCAGGACACAATCCAGGCGGCAAATGGGATTCTGGCGCTTTCTGAGGAAGAACTTCAAAAGTCACCGGTGCGCTTTCTGGTATCCGGCTGGGCATTTTATCCTGACGCGCTTTTGACCCCGGAAGAAATACGGGATGAAAGCCATTATATGCGCTACCTTTCCATCGGAGAGCAGACCAATTTTTCCAGTCCTGCAAGCCCTTCTCCCTATGGCTGCGGGACTTACCAGATGACATTCTTTCTGCCGGAACGGAAGGAAGTGTATGCACTGGAAATCCCGGAAGTGTTTTCTGCTTACAACCTTTATCTGGATCAAGACCTGATCCTGCAAATGGGGGAACCTGCACATGGGACACCATTGGTTCAAAACCGCATGGTCACTTTTCATGGCGGAAAACCGGTCACACTCACCATAGCGGTCAGCAATTATGACCACTTTTACGGAGGGATTGTTTATCCGCCTGCTTTCGGAACGATGCTGGCGGTCAATACAACCAGAGGAATCCGGTTTGCATTCTGCCTGTTTGGCTGTACAGTTACCTTTGTCTGTGCGCTGCTGTCCTTTTATTTCAGCCGCCGGATGAAACAGAAAAATACATTCCTGTTCGGACTGATCTGCCTTGCCATGTGCGGCCTGTCATCCTATCCTGTGCTTCATATGCTGGCTGCGGTTCCCGTATTCCCCTGGTACACGATTGAACTGTTCTGTATCTATCTGGTTACCTGGCTGATCGTAGTTCTGCAAAACCGGATATGCAGGCCGGGCTTCCTGCCTGCGGCCATCAGTAATGGGGTGGGCGCTGCCTTCCTGGTATATGCGTTTGTGTATGGCATGATGGCTTCCCATCTCTCCCTTGGAGCGATTCGTTTCTTCTCTGCAGCGGTCTTTTGTTATAAGGCGGCATCTGCACTCTATCTATTTATCATCGCTGTGCTTGCCATTCACAGAGGAGAAAAACGGAGCAGGCCGATCTTCTATGCTGCGGCAGCCGCAACCTGCGCCTTTATATGGGATCGCCTTCTGCCGGTTTATGAGCCGGTTATCGGCGGTTGGTTTGTGGAATGGGGCAGCTTTTTCATAGCAGCCGCCATCGGTTATTCCCTCTGGCGCGATGTGGTAGAGGGGTATGGAAACAGCCTGATTTTTCAGGAAGAACGCAAGCAGGTCATCCGTCAGCTTTCTATGCAGACCGAATACAGCCGTCAGGTTTCTGAAGCAGCGGCAGAAAACAGAAGGCTGATTCACGACATCAAACACCATCTGCACACCATAGACCGCATGGCCTCTGAACGTGGGCAGACGGAGATCTGCTCCTTCCTGTTACAGGTAGAGGAACAGGTTGCGGCGTCATCGGGTCACTCCTATGTTGCGTTCTGTAAAAATCCCGTCGTAAATGCGCTGATTGAATACTACTACGGCATGGCGCAGATACAGGGGACAGAATTTCAGGTGCGGCTCGATCTTCCTGATCAGATGCCGCTTACCGATGTGGAACTGTGTACGGTGCTGGGCAATCTTTTGGACAATGCCGTTGAGGCGTGCAGCCGCCAAAAGCAAGGAGTGCGCCGCATTTTAGTTGCCGGCGAAACCAAAGGCAATATGTATTTTTTGAAGATTGAAAACACTTACGACGGGCTGGTCTTTCAGGAGGGAAAAACATTCCTCTCCCGAAAGGGCGCATCCGCTGATCACGGAATCGGGCTTTCCTCTGTCCGAAAAATCATTGAAGGCCATGGCGGTGATCTCGATCTTGTTCCCGGTGAGGAATCCTTTCTTGTTGGAGTTACAATACAGATGTAAAAACTGTTTTTTGAGGCGCATTCAGATAACATAGAATTCCTCCATTTCTGGAATTGCATACGATGAGAGGGCTGATAAAAACTGGTGCAATGTGTTTTCAACACCAAGATAATTCAGAAAGCGCTCCAGAAATGCAATCGTAGATTTCTTATACTTCCGATTTTTCAGGACAAAAACCGACGAAAATGCCTCCTATAATCGCTTTCATTAGTCGCTCTTTGGCAGAACCAGCATTCATCTGTTCCCTTGCCGTTGTTTCTATATCATCCATGCTTGGCTGCAATTTATTTGACGGATGGTTATGAACCAGCATGATTGCAGATCGGTTTGCGTTACATAGTTTTCACTTTCAAAAAATTAAAAAAATTATGTTTTTGAAATCGACATCTTGCATATACTAGTAGTAGACAGTATACTAAATACAACAAAGCAGTTTCGAAAAATAAAAAAACTTCAATTTTTGAAAGTGGGTGACTAAATGAAAACAATCACAAGAGCAAAATATCTAGATAGAATCATTGAACTGAATGGCAC
>ENA-OUQC01001719-OUQC01001719.1-human-gut-metagenome-genome-assembly--contig:-NODE-1719-length-10780-cov-2.857622_pt1 | contig 10780 bp, 8 predicted proteins | sample MGYA00237942_ERZ548815 | MGnify/ENA primary metagenome ERZ548815 (study PRJEB26490, sample SAMN05194722) | human gut metagenome | biome: terrestrial biome; feature: human-associated habitat; material... | reverse complement strand
ATACTACCTCTATAAATCAAAATTGTTATTACAATTATTCCTCCAAGACTTGTAACCAGATTCCAGGTATCATTTCGAAATCCCAGATATACCAGACTATTGACCATCCAGCAGCCAACAATTCCAGCGGTTCGCCATTGGACACTTCGTATGTGATTCTTTAAAAAGCACTCTTCCAATCTGATCATTATGTCAAATATCATCAGGTTCGTGATGAGATAGATGATGGCTGTCTGCTTATATTTTTTGCTTACACCGATAACCGCGCCATTCTCCATCTCAAATTCATTTCTCCGGAATTCACGTACATAATGCCGGTTAATGATATAAGAATAATGTACCTGCCAGAAATTCGCCGGATCCAGTTGATCCAGTACTTCCTTCATTTTCCCGTAGAAACAGATCGTCCTGGACATCGTCACCATATAAATCTTTTTCGCATGACATTCAAAATAAACAATTTCATCACAGGCCATATAACTGATATAACGATCCACCATATAAGAAAAATATACTTTCTCCAAGGGAAATATACCCAGATAGGTATCAAGCACTTCATAGACGGCAGCTTTGCTGACCGGTTTTACCAGAAAATCAAAAGGCCGTATCTTAAATAACTTCTCTGCATAATCGCGCCGATAGGAAATATACACAATCTGCATCATATGATTCCGCATCTGTTTCCGGATACGGTTTCCAACCTCAATTCCGGTGGTATCTCCAAGCTCAATATCCAAAAACAATAGCTGCGGAGCATTCGCAGTATGATCCAGTAATTCACACAGCTCTGCTCCACTTTGCATAATGTCAACTTCTATGGAATGCCCCTTTTCCCCTGCATATTGCAAAACCGATTTTTCAATCTCAGAACATACATAGGAATTATCATCACATATTCCGATTTTCAGCTTATATTTCTCCATGTATCTTTATTTGTCCTTTTTCAATAATACATCGACGATTTCCAGAATGTCATCCTCAATACTTCTTCCTCTCCTTCAGTTCTTCGTACAACAGCTTATAATTCTCATAGCGGATTGGGCTGATCTCCCCTTCTGCAAGGGCTTCCTTCACTCCGCAGACCGGTTCGCTCAGATGTACGCAGCCCCCAAACCTGCAATAGGGTTCATAGGGCAGAAATTCGGGATAAAACTCCTTCAGTTCTTCCTTTTCCATTCCTTCAATATACAGGGACGTAAAACCCGGCGTATCCATAATATAGGTATCTGCCTCGACGGCAAACAGCTCGGCATGGCGGGTAGTATGCTTTCCACGCTCAATCTTACGGCTGATCTCCCCGGTCTCCATATGGGCTTCCGGTGTAAGGCTGTTGACAATCGTGGACTTGCCGACACCACTGGGGCCAGCCACCACCGTCGTCTTACCACGGAGGATTTCACGGATGCGGTCGATGCCCTCTTCTTCCCTGCCGCTTACAAACAGTACCTCACAGCCGCTTGCACGGTAAGCTGCCAAAAGCTCCTCCTGCTCCTTTTGCGATGCAAGATCCTTCTTATTAAAGCAGATCACCGTAGGAATCTCCTGCTTCTGCATCGAAATCAGGAAGCGGTCAAGCAGATTATAATTCGGATCGGGCTTCACAATCGCAAAGATTACAAGCGCCTGATCGATATTGGCAGAGGCCGGACGGATTAAGGCATTCTTCCGTGGCAGAATTTCCTTAATATTGCCAAGAAGCTGCCCTTCATCGAGCAGCTCAATTTCTACATTATCACCAACAAGGGGCTTTACCTTTTCCTTCCGGAAAGCCCCTTTTGCCTTACATTCAAAGATTCCCTTTTCGGTATGCACGTAATAAAACCCGGCAATTCCTTTAATAATCTTACCCTTCATACTCAAAACTTTACTCCGCAGTAAATGCTACCGCTCTCCGGATCTCCTTGCTTTCAGTAGAACCGTCAATTGTGGTTACGGTTCCGTCATCATTCGTAACGGTTGTTGCTGCATTGACATTCGTGTACTGGAACAGAATCACTCCGGCTGCACTCCTGATCCCTGAGATATTCTGCTGTGGAATCGGGAACGAATCCGTCTGTGTGCTTAAGAGCTGTGTTCCATCGTCTGCATATACCGTAACGGTTACCATGGTTCCGGATTTAAAATTCGGATCCTCTTCCTTCGTCGGAGCCGCAATACTGTCTACAAATTTGTAAGTGGCCTGAATCGGTCCAAGACTTACATTAATATCTACCTTCGTTCCTTCCGGCGCATAGGAGCCTGCAGAATAGCTCTGATAGCAGACCAGGCCTGCTGCTACTGAATCATTATTTACTTCGGATACCGTACCGACTTCAAGACCTGCTTCTGTTAAAAGTGCGGTTGCAGTCATTTCATCCTTGCCCATCAGATCAGGCACCTGCTTCTTCTGGGTATCTGCACCCTTGCTGATACGGATCGTAATCGAAGCGCCTGATGGTGCCTTGCTTCCTGCTACAGGTTCCTGGCTGATAATCGAGCCCTCTTTAATAAAGTCATCATATCCATCTACCTTATTTGGTACAAAACCTTTATTAACCAGTGTGGATACTGCCTCTGCCTCGGTCATTCCCACGACATCCGGAACCTCCACACCCTCTACGCCTGCACTGACTGTAAGGATCACTTCCGTTCCGGAAGGGATCACGGTTCCTTCGCTGACACTGCAGCGGATGACAATATCCTTGGCATATTCACTGCTTTCTTCATATTCAATGACCGGAGTCAGTCCGACCTCCACCAATGCTTTCTTGACTGCATCGGCATCCTGCCCGACCACGTCAATCATCTTGATCTGCTTTACCTCTTCCTGTACGTTTTCTTCCTTATTACCTCCAAAGTCAAAAACGCCAAGTGTTTTGCCCACCAGAAACAGTATGATCGCACCGATCAGTATAGCTGCCACCACGGCAAGAATCGTAGTAAGCTTCTCCATCTTGGGATCATAATCATCCTCATCACCGGTATCGTAATCGTCCGGCTCTTCCATATAACGGCGGTTATTGGAACGGCTGGCCGCTTCTCTCTTCACATCCCGTTCCCTGCGAAGATGCATGGCATCCTCCATGGATTCCCGGTCTCTGTACTGCTTCTTGATGGATACCATCTCGCGGTCGCTTACTGCCTTCGTGGCTCCCTCTTCATCCGGGTCTACCACCTTCACGAAATCCTCATCCGGATTCATCAGGGATTTCTTCAGATCCACGATCAGCTCTCCCATGGACTGATATCTTCTGTCCGGACTCTTCTGACAGCATTTGAACACAATCTGTTCGACACTGACCGGAATTTCCGAAACGAATTCTCTCGGAGATGGGAGCTCTTCCTGTATATGTTTAATTGCAATTGCAACGGTCGTTTCTCCATTAAACGGAACACGCCCTGTCAGCATTTCAAACAGAGTAATACCGAGGGAATAAATATCGCTCTTTTCATCCGAATATCCACCTCTTGCCTGCTCCGGTGATGTATAATGAACGGATCCCATCACATTCGAGGTAATGGTATTGCTGGTTGCTGCCTTGGCAATGCCAAAGTCCGTCACCTTCACCTTTCCTTCTTTGGAAATAATGACATTCTGGGGCTTGATATCACGGTGGATAATGTGATTGTTGTGTGCAGCCTCAATTCCCATACTGATCTGGATGGCAATGCTGATTGCCTCCTTAACAGACAGTCTGGCCTTCTTTTCAATATATTTCTTAAGGGTAATCCCTTCTACAAGCTCCATCACGATATAGTAAATACCGTCTTCCTCACCTACATCGTACACATTCACTACATTCGGGTGCATCAGGCCTGCTGCCGCCTGCGCTTCAATCCGGAATTTTGAAACAAAGTTCGCATTCTCACTGAATTCCTGCTTCAAAACCTTAACCGCAACGAAACGGTTCAGCTTATGGTCCTTGGCCTTATATACATCAGACATTCCACCCGTACCGATTTTTTCGAGTATTTCGTATCTGTCTCCAATTATCATTCCAATTTTGATCATCTTTTACCTCTTATATATCCTTCGCAAAGGCATCAATTATTATTACTGCAATGTTGTCTTTCCCACCATGCTCATTCGCACCATCGATCAGACACAGCGCCTTTTCCCTGATGGTATAGGCACTCTTCATAATCTTCAGAATCTCTTCATCCTCCAGCATGTTGGTCAGACCATCTGAACACATCAGAATCAGATCCCCCGGACGCAGCTCTTCATTAAAAAAATCTACCTCCACTTCTGTCCTGGCCCCCACGGCTCTCGTAATAATATTCTTGTCCGGATGGTTTCTGGCAGTTGTTTCGTCCATGCCGCCCATCCGTACCATCTCTTCTACCAGGGAATGATCCCTTGTAATCTGCCGTATTTCATCGTTTACGATATATAATCTGCTGTCCCCCACATTCGCCACCTGAAGATAGTGCCCCATCAGGGTTGCCGCCACCATCGTGGTTCCCATCCCATACAGACTCACATCTTCGCCGGCCTTACGGCGGATCTGGTCATTTGCCACTTTAATTGCCTTGCCTAAAATCCGTACCGGACTCTTTTCAAAGCTTCCTTTTACTTCCCGTACAACGGTTTCCACTGCATATCGCGATGCATAATCACCGGCATTATGTCCTCCCATGCCATCTGCTACCAGAAACAGATTTGCCAGATTGCCCAAAGAAGTTTCCTGTGCAAAGACATAATCCTGATTCAGTTGTCGTCTTTTTCCAATATCCGTAACCGAAAAAGCCTGTAACACTCCGTTACCTCCCACTGACTGCCCGGCAGGGCAAGTCACTCCATAATTGTTCTATATCATAGCATAATGGCCGAAAAAAAGCAAATCCGCAGGCGTTACGCTCTTTTGAAGACCTGACAGCGATGTGTCAGTCTTCTTCCCTGGCAAGTACTCTTCTCCTCAACTGTCCGCAGGCTCCGTCGATATCTCTCCCCATCTCGCGGCGCACCGTTACCTGAATACCGCTTCGCTCAAGCTTTCCTTTAAATGCCTGAATTGCTTTGGTTTCCGACTGTACATAATCCCGTTCCCTGATCGGGTTTACCGGAATCAGATTCACATGACAGTTGAGCGGCTTTACCAGTGCACACAGCTCTCTGGCATCCTCCGGTGTATCATTGACTCCTCCCACAAGGGAATACTCAAAGGTAAGTCTTCTTCCGGTCTGTTCAAAATAATTCTGACAGGCCTCCATCAGTTCTGCGATAGAATACTGATTGGCAATTGGCATGAGCTTCCTTCGCTTTTCATCCGTTGTGGCGTGAAGGGAAAGCGCCAAAGTGATCTGCAGCTTTTCCTGTGCCAGCTTATAAATCTCCGGCACCAGTCCACAGGTCGAAACCGTCACATTCCGCTGGCTGATATGAAGTCCGTTCTCATCAGTAAGCAAAGAAATGAACCGGAGCAGATTGTCATAATTATCGAGCGGTTCCCCGGTTCCCATAACCACCACATTGGAAACGCGCTCTTTCGTATCCTGTGTAATTGCATAAATCTGATCCAGCATCTCTGCCGGTGTCAGATTCCGTTCCCAACCATCGAGAGTCGAGGCACAGAACCGACATCCCATTTTGCAGCCTACCTGGGAAGAAATGCACACACTGTTTCCATGCTTATAGCGCATGAACACACTCTCCACGAGATTCCCGTCCTTTAACTCAAACAGATATTTCCGTGTACCATCAAGCTTCGACTCCTGCATCCGTACTACCTGCAGTGTCGTGAGATCATAACGTTCCCTGCACCTTTCACGCAGAGCCACAGAAAGGTTGGTCATTTCATCAAAGCTCCGTGCCTGCCTGACATGGATCCATTCATATAGTTGTTTTGCCCGAAAGCTTTTTTCCCCGATTGTTGCCATTTCCTCCTGCAATTCAGGCAGAGTCATTGATTTGATATCCATTCCGGTCCGTTACTCCTTTTTCTCTACTCTGCGCAGCTTCGCAACGAAAAATCCATCCGTTTGATGAATTCCAGGCAAAAGCTGCAGCATGCCGTTCTCTTCACTGTCCCATAAATCCTCCGGCAGATGCTCCTTCATGCTCTGTCTCTCAAAGGGGAAATTCTGTGTGAACCACTGAACCATCTGTTCATTCTCTGCCCTGTGAATCGTACAGGTACTGTACATCAGCGTTCCGCCCGGCTTCACATACCGCCATATGACGGACATGATCTTCTGCTGAAGCTCTACAAGCACCTTCATCTGCTCCGGATTCATCCGATAACGGATGTCACGCTTTTTTCCAAGAATGCCAAGTCCTGAGCAGGGAAGATCCGCATAGACTACATCGGCCTTTCCGATCATATTTTCATCCGGTTCCAACGCATCAAAGGTCTCGATCCGGATATTCGGGCAGTTGCATCTTCTGCTGTTTTCTTCAATCAAAGCAGTCTTACTGTCGGTAAGATCCCTCGAAATCACGTTTCCCTCTTTTAAAAGTCCTGCCGCATGCAGGCTTTTTCCTCCCGGTGCTGCACAGACATCCAGTAACAACTCATCCCCAAGGAGCCCTGCTGCCTCGGTAACCAGCATGCTGCTCACATCCTGAACTGTGAAAAGACCTTCCTCATAGCCGGGGATACTCTGTACGCTCTCCCCTCCCTCTATCAAATAGGCATAGGAAAGATAAGGATGCTGCCGCAGGGTAATCTGTTGTGCCGCCACACTCTGCTTCCAGTCCTCTTTTTTCTCCTCCGGTCCGCAGTAACGCAGCACCACCGGATGAACCTTCTGCATCTCTTCGAAGATCTGCTTCGTAATTTCCGCTCCACGCTCCTCAAGAAACAGGGTTACCAGCCACTCCGGCATGGAATAGCGCACTGAATAGCATTTCACCGGATCTGTTTCATCGGGATAAGCAATCTGCGTTTTCGTCCTTGCAATGTTCCGGAGCACTCCGTTTACAAAGCCCTGTAAATTACGGAATCCTCTCTTTCCGGCAAGCTTTACTGCCTCATTGCATACTGCGCTGTCCGGAACGGAATCCATAAACAATAGCTGGTAAACACTAAGACGTAAAAGATTACGGATGAGTGGTTTCATTTTGGAAACCGGTGTCTTGGAACAGCTGTTTAATACATAATCAATCGTAATCTGTTTTTCAATTGTGCCCTCCGTCACCCGTTTGATAAAGGCCTTTGAGGGCTGCTTTAAATAATCATATTTATTCAGGACATTCCGGATCACCAGATGGGAATAGGTTCCCCTTTCCAGAATTTCCATCAGCATCTCCAGAATCAGTTCTCGTTCGTTCAACTTCGTATCTCCTGTCCTAATCCAGACGTAGGTCATGGCGGCAGCTTTTAACACCTTACCGCTCTGGGATACCTCATCCGGCGCAAGCATTCCGTAATCCCGCAGCATATTAAGGGCACGGCTTGAAGCATTAAATTCAACCGGAAGTGTCACGATCTGGAACAGTACCGCAAAGGTAAAAATATACACTCCGATCTGTGCAAGTGAAAAATAAGTTCCGTCCGGGAGGTGGAAATTCAGACCCAAAATCAGTCCCAGCAGGACAATCGGAATTCCAAGCTTAGACCCCAGATTGGCTGCCGGTACAAGGAGGGTACGGATCTTCATAGGAAGATATCCTTTGTGATGCTGTACCACATGTCCGCATTCATGCGCTGCCACGCCGATTGCAGCAACAGAAGTGCTTCCATATACACTGTCCGATAAGCGGACCACCTTTTGGGACGGATCATAATGATCCGTAAGCTTTCCGGACACATGCTCGATGCGCACGTCACTGATTCCGGACATCTGTAAAATCCGTTGTGCCGCCTGAGCCCCCGTCATTCCGGTACGGCTCTGTACCCTTGAATATTTACTGTAGGTGCTCTGTACAAAGCTGCTGGCAATCATGGAAAGGATTGCCCCAATGATTACTAAAATATAGGTTGGATCATATCCATAAAACATTGTCTCTTCCTCCTTTATCTATCAAATTGTAGCAGTTCAGCCTGTTACGTCAAAGTTCTCTTCCCTGACATCATAGCCCAACAGGAAGTCTTTTACTGACATTTTCTTCTTTCCTTCCAGCTGTACGGTCAAAACCCGGAGTGCCCCTTCACCACAGGCAACATCGAAGAACTCCTTTCCGGTCTGAATCACACTTCCCGGAACGGCTCCTTCTTTTCCTTCGATCACATCGGCATCCCAGATCTTCAGGGTTTTGCCTTTATAAAAGGTATAAGCGCTCGGCCAGGAATTAAGCCCCCGTACAAAACGTTCAATCACCTCTGCCGGCTTCGTCCAGTCGATATGACCCATCGCCTTATCCAGCTTCGCTGCATAAAACACAGCAAGGCTTTCATCCTGCTTTTCAGGCGTAATCTTCCCTGCTTCAATGATCGGCAGCGTCTCTACAAGGAGCTTTGCTCCAGCCTCCATCAGCTTATCGTGAAGGCTTTCTCCGGTTTCTTTTGCATCAATCGGAACGACCACACGACTCCACATATCTCCGGTATCGAGTCCCTTTTCCATCTGCTGAATGGTGACACCGGTCTCCTTGTCCCCGTTTAAAATCGCCCACTGGATTGGTGCTGCACCACGGTATTTCGGGAGCAGGGAAGCATGAAGATTGATGCATCCGAATTTCGGCATATTTAAAATTTCTTCGGACAGGAGCTGTCCGAATGCCACGACGACAAATATATCGGCTTCGTATTTCTTAAGCTCCTCCACAGCCTCCGGTGCCTTGATCTTTACAGGCTGTAACACCGGAATGCCATAGGAAAGTGCACATTCCTTCACCGGAGTCATGGAAACCTCTTTGCCACGGCCTTTCTGTTTATCCGGCTGTGTCACTACCGCCGTAACTGTATGTCCGGCTTCAATCAATGCCTTTAACGGTGCCACCGAAAAATCCGGCGTTCCCATATATACAATCTTCATCCTCTCTCTCCTTCCTACTCCTCATTAAGATCCTCGGTATTCATCAGTTCTCCTTCCACGCAGTCCACATAAAGCTTTCCATCGAGATGGTCAAGCTCATGGCAGATCGCACGTGCTAAAAGCTCCTCACCCTCTAAGGTAAACTCCTCCATATCCGCATTGTAAGCCTTCACCTTCACATGGTTCGGACGGGTCACCACACCGGTCTTGCCCGGAACGCTTAAACATCCTTCGTATCCGGTCTGTTCTCCATCGGTACTTAATATCACCGGATTAATAAGGAGAATCGGATCTTCCCCGGTCACATCGATGACGACAATCCGTTTCAGAATTCCAACCTGCGGTGCTGCAAGTCCCACACCATCTGCTTCATACATGGTATCAAACATATCATCAATCAGTTCCCGGGTACGGTCATTGACCTCTCTGACCTCCTTACATACCTTATTTAATACCGGATCTCCAATTTTTCTTACGTTTCTGATTGCCATTTTAAGGCTCCTTTCCTGTTACAATTTCTTATATGTATATCTATCATGGTAACGGTTCAAAATCGTTATTCGTAGTCAAAAATGACGTTTTCTGTCTTTAATTCAAACCCGTTTAAAAGAGCCTCCAGCCGTTCCTTCGCCTGCCGGATCGGCTCCTCCTTAAGGGATTTTAAGTAAATCATATAGCGGTAATAGTCCTTAACCTTCGATACGGCTGCGGGGGTCGGTCCGATCACATGGACATAGGCTCCTGCTTCCTTCGCAAGCCGTACTGCCAGTCCCTTGCATCGTTTTTCATCCTTCGAAACCACAAGGATTGTCAGCATATGGCCTGCCGGTGGATATTCAAGCAGCTCCCTGTACAGGATCTCTTCCTCATAAAAGGCTTCATAATCCTGCTTCGCTGCCAGCCGGATCACCGGATGCTCCGGCGTCATGGTCTGAATCACAACCCTGCCCTTCTGATTGCCTCTGCCAGCCCTTCCTGCTGCCTGTGTCAGTAAATCAAAGGTTCGTTCTCCCGCCATATAATCCTGACTATGCAGGGATAAATCTGCCGCCAGTATTCCAACCAGCGTTACATTCGGAAAATCATGCCCCTTTACAATCATCTGGGTTCCCAAAAGCACATCCGCTTCCCCTTCGGCGAAAGCGGACAGGATCTTTTCAAAGCTTCCCTTCTGCTTCGTGGTATCACCGTCCATACGCAGCACCCGGATTCCCGGAAACAGCTCATACAGCTGCCTCTCAATCTGCTGGGTTCCTGCCTTGAAGCCAAGGATATAATTGGAGCTGCAATTCGGGCAGCGTTTCGGCTGAACCGTTTCGTACCCGCAGTAGTGGCATACCATTTTCCCTCCGATATGCTGGGACAGGGACACATCACAGTGCGGACACTTCATCACATAACCGCAGGAACGGCACGACACGAAGCCTGCATACCCACGACGGTTTAAGAACAGCATGATCTGCTGCTTTTTCCCTAACCGGTCACGGATCAGTTCCTGCAGGTCACTGCTGAAAATCGAACGGTTTCCCTTCCGGAGCTCCTGCCGCAGATCCACAATCCGGACATTGGCAAGCTCCCCGCCGTTTTTTCTGTTTTTCATGGTGAATAACCGGTATTCACCCTTTTTTGCTTTATAATAAGCCTCCAGTGACGGAGTCGCTGACCCCAGCACCAGGGATGCTTTCTTTAAGGAGGCAAGATACTCTGCGGTTTCTCTTGCATGGTAGCGTGGGGCATTCTCGCTGATATAGCTCCCCTCATGCTCTTCGTCTATCACGATCATGCCAAGAGACGGGAACGGCACAAAAAGCGCCGATCTCGGTCCGATCATCACATCAACTGTCTCTTATACACATCTCCGAGCCCACGAGACTAAGGCGAA
>ENA-OUQC01001717-OUQC01001717.1-human-gut-metagenome-genome-assembly--contig:-NODE-1717-length-10791-cov-3.547131_pt1 | contig 10791 bp, 7 predicted proteins | sample MGYA00237942_ERZ548815 | MGnify/ENA primary metagenome ERZ548815 (study PRJEB26490, sample SAMN05194722) | human gut metagenome | biome: terrestrial biome; feature: human-associated habitat; material... | reverse complement strand
ATTGCTCCAGTAGAGGTTAAATCCGGCAATTATCGCTCCCATTCCTCTTTAGATAAATTTCGAAAACACTTCTCATCTGTAATTGGCAATTCCTATATTCTCTACACCAAAGATGTTATGATCAAAGACGGCATCATTCATCTGCCCCTGTACATGGCAGAATTGTTATGATATGAGGGAGCCTTGTAAAAATTTACAAGGCTCCCTCCGTATATAACGAGGTGCTTTTGCACCTTCTGAATTACCTTGCCAGCCTCAGAATCAGTTCCTCTACATCTTCCGTAGGCTTTCCGGCATTCAGCAGCTTATTGCGCCAGCGAAGAAGAATGCTGCGGGCATAGCGGGCTTCCTGCGGCGTCAGGGTCAGGACGACTTTGTCACGCTTGCGAAAGAACATAGCGGGCACCTCCGTTTTTTCTCCAGTGTAGCCGGAGGGGACGGCGGCGTCAACTGTGCGAATCAGCGCTCCCGGCCCCGTTCCTTTTGCTTCACCTCCAGCACGGACCCGCAGGCCCTTTCATACTCCATGTCGGTGATGAGCCCGGCCTTGTAGTCCATATAGGTGGCTGCCGCCTGTGCGTCCTTGATGGCACGGATCAGGGTTTCAGGCTTGTCCCGGATGGACTGGATCCAGGCCTGAACGTAGGCCTTGTGATTGTCGAGGTGCTGGGGCGTGGCCGTTACGTCCAGATCCACGCCCATAAAACAGGAGCACATTTCCGCAACCAGCTCCTCATAGGCATACTGTGGCGTGCCGAACAGGGCACCCTGCGGCCGGTTCAGGCGGTTCGGGTGGCCGGTGGAATGGGACAGCTCATGGAGCGCCGTGGCGTTGAAGGCATACTCACTCTGGAAAGAGCCGGGCGTGGGCAGATGGATCTTATCCTGCATGGGCGAGTAGTAGGCCTGATCGCCGCCGTCGGTCAGAATCTCCACGCCCATACCGGCGCTGAGCTTTCCGATCAGCTCATCGGGGGTGATGTCGCTTTCCTGCACCGCAGGCAGCTCCGGCATTCCCTCAATGTCGCAGGCGTTGAACACCGCCGTATAGCGGGTGGACAGCTTGAACTCCGTCTCACTGCGCCCGTCCCGGAGCTGCTGCTTGTACTGCTCCCAGGTCAGGGCCTTTTTGTCCTTGAGGTCGTAGGGATACCAGTATTCCACATAGGTGGCCTTGGAGCCTTTCTTCAGGTGCCAGTTTTGCTTGGGGTGGTATTTGCCGTCCTGATCCATGATCTGCACCATGGTCACCCAGCGGGGATCGTCATAGCCCTTCATCATGGAAATGAGGCTCAGCCAGAAGGCGTTGCAGCCCCGGTAACAGGCCTTGGTGATGCCGTTCTGGGGCGCACTGCCGCCGCTGCCGCCGCACAGAGCCACCCGGCGAATGACGAGCTGCGGCGACTGCGCGGAATAGCGCAGGGCCTTGACCTCGAATGTCTCCTTCAGGTGGCGGAGGAACTCGATGGCTGGTGTTGGCGAAATGCTGCCCACTATCCCGAGGCCGGTGCTGCCGTTGCCGGTTGGTGAGGGGGACAGCACCTCGCAGTTTTCGAGGTGCAGCATACGCGCCATTTCACTGCTTACGCCGCGCGAAGCGCAGTCCAGGTTGGTATGTGCCGAGTATATCGCCACACCGCCGCGCAGGGCTGTCTCAACGATGCGCATCACGGGCGTACGCCCGGTGATGCTCTTTAGCCCCCGGAACAGCAACGGATGGTGCGTAATGATGAGTTCGCACTTGCGATCCAGAGCTTCCTGAACCACGTCTTCCGTCACGTCGAGACACAGCATTACTGCGGTCACGTCGTCATCGGCATGCCCTATCTGTAACCCACTGTTATCATAATCGAGTTGCAGTGACAGTGGGGCGAACTGCTCGATGGCTGATGTTATAGTGTTTAGTTTCACGTTTCGTGGATGAGAGGGTCGGTGTTATGTCATTTGCTCTCCATGGGGACAATGCGCAAGCGCAGCTCCTCGAGCTGGCTGTCATCGATGGGCGAGGGAGACTCGTTCATCACGTCGCGGCCGGAGTTGTTCTTCGGGAAGGCGATTACATCACGAATAGTGTCAAGGCCGGCAAGTATCGACACGAAGCGGTCGAAGCCCAGGCAGATTACGCTCGTCGGCGCAAACGGCGCCGGCAAGACCCGTTTTATGAAGGAACTCATGCACCGCGTGGGCGACCGTGCATACTATCTGTCCGCACTGTCGGCTTCCTTCCCGGAGCGCAGCCCCTCGCAGATGCCCGGGTCGATAGACATGATGTACCAGCAGCTTGCAGCCAAGCGGCCGTATATGCGCAGCGATGCCGTCAGCGAGATTGACAAGCTGGCTTATATGCTTGTCACAGACGAGTTTGACATCCTGCTCGACCTGAAGACACGCGCCCTTGCAGGCGAGAAGATTGCCCCGCCCAAGCCATCGCGCCTTGACCGGGTGATGCAAGTGTGGGAGACGGTTTTCCCGGGGTCGGGTATATTGCGCAACGCCGGGAGGCTGATGTTCGAGACCGGCAGCGGCGATGACCCGGTGGCGGCGGTGACACTCAGCCAGGGCGAGAAGGCAGTGTTCTATTATACCACGGCTGTGTTGTATGCCATGCCCGGAGCGGTGATATTCATCGATTCGCCGACGCTGTTCCTGCATACGGCGATACTGAACACTATCTGGAATACCATCGAGTCGCTGCGCCCCGACTGCACGTTTGTATACAACACGGTTGACCCGGATTTCGTCAATTCGCGCACGCAGAACACCTGCGTGTGGATACGCAGCTATGATGCAGACAAGCACGCTTGGGACTATCGTGTGCTTGACTATGCCAGCATCACCGACGACCTTTTCGTTGACATTATCGGGTCGCGCCGCCCTGTCCTTTTCATAGAGGGCGACCGCGAACACAGCATTGACGCGAAGTTGTACACGCTCGTATTCACAGACTATACGGTGCGGCCGCTGGGGTCGTGCGACAAGGTGATAGAAACCACGCGCACGTTCAATGACCTGCGGCGCATGCACCACCTCGACAGCCGTGGCATCGTGGATCGCGACCGCCGTACTGACGTGGAGGTGGACTATTTGCGCCGCAAGAACATACTTGTGCCAAATGTTGCGGAGGTTGAGAACATTTTCCTTTGGGAAGAGGTGATGCGTGTCATGGCGGAGGCGCGTGGCAAGAATCCCGACCGTGTTTTCCTTCAGGTCAAGGAGAATGTCATAGACTTGTTTTCGCATCAGTATGAGAAGCAGGCGCTCGAACACGTCCGCCACCAGATGAAACGCGCTGTTGAGTGCAAGATAGACGGCCGGTTCACCTGCATAACGGCTCTTGAGGCACACCTGCGCCAGCTGCCAGACAAGTTGCGCCCGCGAGAAACATACAACCATCTGCTGAATGAGTTCTCGCAAATGATAAAGGATGGCGACTATGCCGGCATACTGCGTGTGTTCAACTACAAGCCGATGCTTCCGGAGTGTCCCATAGCTCATCTGTTGGGCTTCAGTTCAAAGGACGACTACATTTCCGGTGTGCTGTGGCGGCTCAAGGGACATGACGATGTGGCGAGCCGGCTGCGCGATGCCGTTAAGCATTGTTTCGGCATTTACGGCGAGGGCATGCCGCCGCTCGTCGAGAGCAAGCCGGCGCAGCCGCAGGGGAACGCAGAGCAGAAACGCAGGCCGGTTCCGCCTCGTCAACAGCATGAACCGCGCCAGCGGCTCAAGCCCAGCCGTGGGTCGGAGCGGCGCAAGTGGAAAAAGAAACACAGCAAGAACAATTCCGGCGACGACCGCCGATAAACCCCTGATACGATTATGTCACAGACAGCTTCCAAGACTACAAACGACGGCAAGAAGGATAAACTCGCCATATTGTGTGATGATCCGTGGCTCGCGCCATACGCGGCTGCCATAGAGGGGCGGCACTATGATGTGCTGCGCCGCCTCGCGCAGATTACTCCCGGCACCGGCGGCTCGTTGTCCGATTTCGCCAATGCCCACCGCTATTACGGGCTGCACCGAGAGGCAGACGGTTCGTGGGTGTTCCGCGAACTTGCTCCCAACGCTTCGTGCATCTGCCTCGTGGGCACGTTCAACGGCTGGCGTGAGGAGGAGCAATACCGTCTGTCGCCCATAGGCGGGGGCGTGTGGGAGCTGCATCTGCCGGCAGGTGCTATTCATCACGGCGACCTGTACAAGATGCGTGTGCAGTGGGACGGCGGCACGGGCGAGCGCATACCGGCATACGCCACCCGTGTGGTGCAGGATGCCGACACCGCAATTTTCAGCGCACAGGTCTATGAGCCGGATGCCCCGTACCGCTTCCGTGTTGAGAATTTCCGCCCAGACGTGTCGCCGCTGCTGATATATGAGTGTCATGTCGGCATGGCGCAGGACAAGGAGGGGATAGGCACATACGACGAGTTCCGCGAGAACGTGTTGCCGCGCATCGCGGCAGACGGCTACAATGCCATACAGATAATGGCCATACAGGAGCATCCTTATTACGGCTCTTTCGGCTATCATGTATCCAGTTTCTTTGCGCCCTCGTCGCGTTTCGGCACGCCTGACGAGCTGCGCCGCCTCATCGACCGCGCCCATGAGCTTGGCATTGCTGTAATCATGGACCTGGTACATTCCCATGCGGTAAAGAACGAGGTTGAAGGGCTGGGACGCATAGACGGTTCTGAAGACCTCTATTTCCACAGCGGCAGCCGCCGCGAGCATCCGGCGTGGGACTCGCTGCTGTTCGACTACGGCAAGGACAATGTGCTGCATTTCCTGCTTTCCAACTGCAAGTACTGGCTCGAGGAATACCGCTTTGACGGCTTCCGCTTTGACGGCGTGACCTCGATGCTGTATTATGACCACGGCCTGGGCAAGGCTTTCGGCGGTTACGGCGACTATTACGACGGCAACGAGGACACGGATGCCATAACGTATCTTACGCTTGCCAACTTGCTGATACATACGGTTAATCCATACGCTGTCACCATTGCCGAGGAGATGAGCGGCATGCCCGGCATCGCGCTGCCGTTTGAGAGCGGCGGCATGGGGTTTGACTACCGCATGGCAATGGGCATACCCGATTACTGGATAAAGACCGTCAAGGAAAAGAAGGACGAGGATTGGCATCCGTCATCGATATTCTGGGAACTCACCAACCGCCGCGCCGACGAGAAAACCATATCATATTGCGAGAGCCACGACCAGGCGCTTGTGGGTGACAAGACGCTGATTTTTAGGCTTATTGATGCTGATATGTATTGGCATATGGGCATCGGCGACAGCACTTACAGCGTGGAGCGGGGCATAGCACTGCACAAGATGATACGCCTCGTCACGCTGGCGACTATCAACGGCGGCTACCTCAACTTCATGGGCAACGAGTTCGGGCATCCCGAGTGGATTGACTTCCCCCGCGAGGGGAACGGCTGGAGCTATCGCTATGCCCGCCGGCAATGGAGTCTCGTGGACAGGGAGGATTTGAAATACAAGTTTATGAACCGTTTCGACAACAGCATCGTCCACGCGGCGGCATCGGTGAGCGGCTTCCAGTTGCTGCCTATAGAGAAACTGTGGGACAAGGACGACGACCAGGTGCTGGCGTTCCGGCGCGGCGACCTGCTTTTCGTGTTCAACTGGAACCCTGTCAAATCGTTTTCGGACTACGGGCTGCTCGCTCCGCAGGGCGAGTATGAGACGGTCATCGACAGTGACGCGGCTGTGTTTGGAGGTTTCGGCAACAACGACGACAGCGTCCGCCATTTCACGTCGCCTGACCCTCTGTACGCTCCTTACGGCAAGGGGTGGCTGCGCCTGTACCTGCCGGCTCGCTCGGCACAGGTGCTGCGCCTCGTGAGAGGCAAGGCTGCCGGCTGGCATGCTCCGTCACGGCAGATGCACCGCTGCGCCGATTTTACTTTTTGCCCTTTTGATAGTCACAGTATAAAAGGAAATTACTAACTTTGCATACCCGAACAGGCCGAGGCTTCGGGCTGCAAGGTGTAAAAGTGGGAACGAAGGTTCCAGGGAGGCAAAATGAAATTCAAGTGGTTGACATACATGGTATTGGCAGCTGCATTTGCAATAGCGGGAACAGCCCCTGCAGATGCGGCAGGCCGTCCGTGGGAAGTGTTGCGCTCCGAGCGCAGCGACTCTCGCGTGGTGGCGCGTGACGGTGATGTGGAAATACGCACGGCACGCTCGACCATCATAGTCACGGTCACCAAAACCACTGCCATAAAGGTCTATACCATACTTGGGCAGCTTGTCTCCTCGGAAAACCTGTCTGCCGGCACATATCAGCTGCATATACCGGCACACGGTGTCTTCATAGTCAAGACGGGCACCCTCACCTGTAAGGTCGCACTCTGACATATTCCGGGGAGGATATTGGGCGGCGTGATTTTTTTCGGACAAATCGTGCGGGTGTCGGGAATATTGACTAAATTTGCGGCATAGAAAGCAAATCCTAAAATCTAAAATACGTCATGAAAGAAACAAACATCGATTGGGCTAACTTATCGTTCAGCTATATGCCCACCGACTACAATGTGCGCTGCACATTCAAGGACGGCAAATGGGGCGAAATCGAAGTGTCAGATTCTGAATATGTTCCCCTGCACATAGCAGCTTCGTGCCTCCACTATGGCCAGGAGTCATTCGAGGGCCTCAAGGCCTTCCGTGGCAAGGACGGCAAGGTGCGCGTGTTCCGCATGGACGAGAACGCCAAGCGTTTCATCCGCAGCGCAGAGGGCATCGCCATGCAGCCCATGCCCGTGGAAATATTCTGCGAAATGGTGCGCAAGGTGGTCAAGCTCAACGAGCGTTTCGTGCCCCCCTACGGCTCAGGTGCGTCTCTCTATATCCGCCCGCTGCAGATCGGCATCTCTGCCCGCGTGGGTGTGAAGCCGGCTTCCGAATACATGGTCATCATGCTCGTGACTCCCGTTGGCCCGTACTTCAAGGACGGCTTCAAGCCGACCAAGGTATGCCTCTCTCGCGAGTATGACCGCGTTGCTCCCAAGGGCACTGGTTCTATCAAGGTCGGCGGCAACTATGCTGCCAGCCTCGTGGCAGGTGAGAAGGCTCACGAACTCGGCTACTCGGTGATGCTCTACCTCGACCCGAAAGAGAAGAAGTATCTCGACGAGTGCGGTGCAGCCAACTTCTTCGGCATCAAGGACAACACCTACATCACCCCGGCAAGCCCCTCTATTCTCCCCTCTATCACCAATATGTCGCTGCGTGAAATTGCCAAGGATCTCGGTCTGAAGGTTGAACAGCGTCACATTGCCCTCGATGAGCTGCCTACATTTGAGGAGGCATCCGCTTGCGGCACTGCTGCCGTATGCTCGCCGATTGCTGAAATCGACGACATCGACACTGGTGACAAGTATGTATTCTCCACCAACGGCGAGGCTGGCCCCGTCGTTACTGCCCTCTACGACCGTCTGCGCGGCATACAGTGCGGCGACTGCGAGGACACTCACGGCTGGGTGGAAATCATCGATTGATAGCGCAAATACTTTTTAGTTATTATATTGGTGCGGAGGGGCCGTGAGGCGTCCTCCGCATTTTTCGATTTGACGTGATGAATGTAAATGAAAAGTTTGCCCGGGCGGTCATTGACGCGCAGATACAGGGGCAGGAGAAGCTGAAGGAGATACTCTGGACACATTCGCGAGCCGTTGCCGACATGGCTCTGGAGTGCGCTGGGCAGCACGGACTTGCTGTAGATGCTGACTTCGTGGAGCAGGCGGCTCTGCTGCATGACATAGGCATCGTCGATGTCTATGCCCCTGACATAGAGTGTTATGGCGAGTTGCCGTATATATGCCACGGCATCGCCGGCGGTGACCGTCTGCGTGAATGTGGATTGCCGCGCCATGCCCTGGTGTGCGAGCGGCATACCGGCGCCGGGCTTACGGCAGAGGACATACGCCGGCAGGGGCTTCCGTTGCCGCTGCGCGATATGCTGCCGCTGACCGTGGAGGAGAAGCTGATATGCTATGCAGACAAGTTCTATTCCAAGTCGGGCGACTTGCGGCGGCGCAAGCCGCTGGAACGTGTACGCGAGCAGATGCTTGCCCACGGCGTAGACACGCTTGCTCGCTTTGACGATATGCAGCGCGAGTTCGGGCTGTGACAAGTGACTGAAAGTGTGTTGATTATGCTTTTGCACGATTCGCCGCCGGAATTATTCGGGATTAAGTATGCGTGGTGTGATGAAATATTGCTAAATTTGCAGTTTGTAATGACAAACCATGCTGGCTGCTGACGCGGCTTTGCGCTTATACACAACGATTTGAGGCGACCGCTGATATATCTGATACTCCTTGTTGCGGTTGGGGTGGCTTTCGCCAGCTATTCCAACAGCAAGGCGCATCGCGCCCTGGACAGCCGAATGGGCGACGAGCCTACAGATACTGTCGCTGTTGAGTTGCCGGCTGTGGAAGCGGAAACGCCCGGTGACAGCGTAGAGCAGTCGGCCGGTCAGTCTGATGAGTATCTCGATGTGGACTCGCTGCTCAAGCGCGAGACTGTGACTGCGATAGACCGCCGGAAGGTTGACATAGAGGACGTTGTGAAGTTTCATGCCACGGACTCTCTTGTGATGTCAGGCAGGAACAACACGTTCATGTACGGCGGCGCGACGGTGGAATACACCGACCTGAAACTCAATTCAGACAACATCAAGATGGATATGGACAGCTCCACGGTCTTCGCCGAGGGGCGAGTTGACAGTCTCGGCTCGGGGAGCGGTTACCCCGTGTTCTCTGACAAGGGAGGGACATACGAGTCCAAGACCATGAAGTACAACTTCAAGTCGCAGCGCGGCTTCATCACAGATGTGGTCACGGAGCAGGGCGAGGGCTACCTGCAGGGCGGCGCGACCAAGAAGATGGAAGACGGCACATTCTTCGTCGAGGACGGCAAATACACTACCTGTGACGACCATGAGCACCCGCACTTCTATTTCCAGCTTACCAAGGCTAAGGTCACGCCAAAAAAGAACATCGTCACTGGCCCGGCCTACCTCGTGCTTTCTGATGTGCCGTTGCCGCTGGCTGTTCCCTTCGGCTTCTTCCCCTTCTCCAAGGACTACTCCAGCGGCGTGCTTTTTCCCTCGTTTGGCGATGACTATAACCGTGGCTTCTACCTGCGTGACGGCGGATATTACTTCGCCATAAACGACTATGTGGACCTCGCATTGCGTGGCGAGATATACACCAAAGGCTCGTGGGGGCTGTCTGCCCGCAGCACTTACAACAAGCGTTACCGCTTCAACGGCTCGTTTGACATCAGCTATATCACCACCGTCACCGGCGACAAGGGTGCGCCTGACTATGCCAAGCAGAACAACTTCCGTGTGATATGGAACCACACAATGGATGCAAAGGCAAATCCTAACATGTCGTTCTCCGCTTCGGTCAACTTCGCCACTTCTGGATATACGCGAAACGACCTCAACTCGTACTATAACAACTCGTTTACAGAGAATACCAAGTCTTCGACGGTCAACATGACCTACCGCTTCCCCGGCACGAAGTGGAGCATATCCACTACCGCCAACATATCGCAGCGCACGCAGGACTCGACGCTCTCCGTGTCGTTTCCCAACCTTACGGTCACCATGTCGCAGACTGCGCCGTTCAAGCGCAAGCGTTCCGTAGGCGGCGAGAGGTGGTATGAGAAAATCAAGCTGTCATACAACGGGCAGTTCCAGAACTCGCTGACCGCGCAGCAGGACGTGTTCTTCAAAAAGAGCCTTATCAAGGACTGGCGCAACGGCATAAAGCACTCTGTCCCAATCACGGCTACATTCTCACTGTTCAAATACATCAACATCTCGCCGCAGATTTCGATCAACGACCGTATGTATACCAGCAAGATACGCCGCCAGTGGGACACACAGGCCTCGCGAGAGGTGGCTGACACCACATACGGTTTCTACAACATTTTCGATTTCAACGCCTCGATTTCTCTCGACACCAAGATTTACGGCTTCTGGAAGCCGTTGAAGATATTCGGCGACAAGGTGCAGATGATACGCCATGTCCTTACGCCGACGCTCTCGTTCAACGCCTCGCCTGACTTCTCCGCTCCCGGCTGGGGGTATTACGGCAAGTATTCGTATACCGATGCTCAGGGTGTGGAGCAGTCGCGCAAATACAACTATTTCCAGCATGGCGTGTACGGTTCGCCCTCGTCGGGCAGAACCGGTAGCCTGTCGCTCTCGTTGGCAAACAACCTGGAGATGAAGGTGCGTGACGACAGTGACTCTACAGGCGTACGCAAGGTTTCGCTCATCGAGAACTTGACCATCTCGCAGTCATACAACTTTGCCGCCGACTCGATGCGCTGGAGCCCTATACAGACAAGCATCCTGCTGCGCCTGATGAAGAACTTCAACCTCTCACTGGCTGCCACGTGGGACCCGTACATGTACGGCCTCACGCCTTCCGGCTCGCCCGTGCAGCTCAACAAGCTGCGCATTGCCCATGGCAAGTTCCCGAAGCTGTCAAGCACCGGCACGTCATTCTCATACACGTTCAACAACGACACGTTCCGCAAGAAAAGCGACTCTTCGTCCAAGAGAAAGGAATCGGACGAAGAGGACGACTGGGACGGCGAGGATGGCGGCAGTGCCGCAGACGAGGATTTTGCGGCGACAGCAGCACGGCGACGGCAACGCGGCGGTGATGACGGCTCGGCGGCGACGGCTGACGTGGACGGCTACGAGAAATGGGAGTGTCCCTGGAGCTTGACGTTCAACTATTC
>ENA-OUQC01001715-OUQC01001715.1-human-gut-metagenome-genome-assembly--contig:-NODE-1715-length-10803-cov-3.515910_pt1 | contig 10803 bp, 5 predicted proteins | sample MGYA00237942_ERZ548815 | MGnify/ENA primary metagenome ERZ548815 (study PRJEB26490, sample SAMN05194722) | human gut metagenome | biome: terrestrial biome; feature: human-associated habitat; material... | reverse complement strand
AATGCTGCCGCTCATCTTGGACGTGCCAAGCACCCGGTTGACAAAGACGATAGGGATTTCCACTATCTTGAACTTGCGCTTGAACGCACGGAACTTCATCTCAATCTGGAACGCATACCCCTTGAAATGAATGTTGTCAAGGTCGATGCTCTCCAGCACCTTGCGCCTGTAGCAGACGAAGCCTGCAGTCGAGTCCCGCAACGGCATCCGTGTGACAAAACGCACGTAAGCTGATGCATAATAAGACATTAGCACACGACCCATAGGCCAGTTGACCACGTTGACACCGGAAATATACCGCGAGCCGATAGCTACGTCTGCACCGTCGTCATGACACGCATGGTATAGCTTGGTCAGGTCAGCCGGATTATGCGAGAAATCGGCATCCATCTCGATTACATAGTCGTAACCATGTGCCAGAGCCCATTTGAAGCCCTCAATGTAAGCAGTCCCGAGACCCAGCTTGCCGGCACGGCGAAGCATGTCAATGCGTCCTGGATATTCCGCCATTTTCGCCGAGACTGCATCCTGTGTACCGTCCGGGGAATTGTCGTCAATCACGAGTACGTCAAAGCCATCCGCCAAAGCCATGACCGTGTCAAGCATTCGCGCGATGTTCTCAATTTCGTTGTATGTCGGTATGATGACCAATACGTCGCTCATCGTCGGGCAAATTTGTGGTTGCAAAGTTAACTATTATTTCGCACACCCGCGTTATTTATCAGGCAAATATTGAAGACTGAAACTGTTGCGGATGCTGTTTTAGGAGTAACGGCATTGCAACATCCGCAGTTCATGGCGGTAAAGCAGCACGACACGCGCATATACGACTCACAAGCGCGAGAAGCACACATAACGTGTGTCTGTTCTCAAGCACGAATAACCAGCTGCATTTTCGGGCTTGTTTGTCTCGAGACAAACAAGGGAGCGGAGTCATAACACGCCTTGCCAGCATCCGCGCCAAATCGCAGAAATAATCCGTGTTTGCTCGCATACGCCGTATAATTGATTGCGAACTCGCGAATTTAACATAATGCCTATTATCATAAATATCGAGTCCCCCTTTGCCTCGGGAGTGTCAGTCCCTGTGGCGGCGCATTATTCGGCGGCTTCGACGGTCCAGCCAAGTTGTTCTTTGAGGTGCTTGATTAACGCGCCGTTCCATTCAGACTTCCAATAACGGCAGACTGCAAATCGTATGCCATCGCCAGATGTCAGTATCTCGTCTTCGTCTAGGAACCAACGCATTCTCTCACTGGTGAAAAATTTCATTCGCTGCTCAATAGCTTCAATTGATGCGACTATTCCTAAGCCACTGCACAGGTCGCTCGGAAAATACTGCTTGAGGTCCTCTAATGTCGCATCTGGCATCTGCTTTAAGAATTGTTCGACTGCCAAATGAATTATGCGGTTCATAGGCAGATATGGGCTTCCGTTCAGCGAGAAATATGCACGACCTTCCCCTCTCCGGCGACCAGTGCTGGGCGGCTGAGGGTTAGTCTCACTATTGTGCATTTCAATAGTGATTGCTATACCTAGATACTTTGCAACGCTTTTCAAGCATTTTATCTTGCGTTCATTGTTCATGCATACGTAAATCCACCACCCATCGGCATACTTTTGCCGTGCTTGCTTGTCACGTTCATCCTTAACTCTGCTGACAAGGCGGAAACCTGCAAACGTTTCTCCGTTGTATTGTGACACACGCTCAAGTCCCATGTGGCGCAATGCTTCAACCATAGTCTGTTGTGCAGAAGGTTCATCTATTACTTTGCCGTCATCAAAGTGCACGGCAAAGCCTTTGTCCCACCTACGTCGCTTGTTCCTTAAATCACACACAGGGTCTACTATTGTAGTTGCAAGGGGTATTGAAACGACTTTGCCAAAACTTTCTATCAGCGATGCATCACGAGAAATACCTATACGTGTGAGAATTCTGTCTGTATATTCAAGTCCTACAGTGATTTTATGCTCCTGACACTCGGTATCAATGTTCGTCGGTACAGAAGCCGCAAACATTGGCAAAATATCTTTTTCCAGAGACTGGGTTACGTATTCCGATATAATCGGCTCTACCCAATCGGGTATCGGATACCCTACTCTCTCACTTAACGCCTTTGTCGCCAAAGCTTGCTCGTAATCTAGTTTCGTTACCATAGTCACTTACTCTATCTGCTACAAAGTTAATCATTATTTCTGGATTTTCGTACATTGCACGAAAAAACATGATTTACGGATATATCAGGGTCAGCTCCGACAAGCAGACCGTAGAGAACCAACGCTTTGAAATCAACAACTTCTGCCGCCGCGAGAACATCACCATAGACGGCTGGATCGAGGAAACTATCTCCGGCACCAAAGCCTACACCAAGCGGCAACTCGGCTCGCTGCTCAAGCGTATCAGAAAGGACGACCTAATCATCTGCGCTGAACTGTCGCGCCTCGGACGCAACCTCTTCATGATAATGGAGATACTCAACATCTGCATGACCAAGGAGGCCAAGGTGTGGACCATCAAAGACAACTACCGCCTCGGCGACGACATCCAGTCAAAAGTCCTTGCGTTCGCCTTCGGGCTGTCGGCAGAGATTGAGCGCAACCTCATCTCCCAGCGCACCAAAGAGGCTCTCGCCCGGTTAAGAGCCGAGGGTAAGACTATTGGTAGAAGCCAAGGTCGACGAAACAATAGTCTGAACAAGAAGTGCGTATTAAAACACGAATACATTATAAGTAATCTCGAACAAGGGGTCTCTATACCTACAATAGCTAAGAAGATTAAGGTAGCACGAGGAACCCTATATCGATACTTAGCATATACTGGAATTAGAGAGCCTGTAAAAGCATCAAATGGACGCTGGCAAAGGGGCATCTACTAATAATGTCCGTTTTCTGAAGACTGACCCGAAAGCTCGTTATCAAGGATACCGGTTCTTTTTTAAGGAGGGATTTTGCTGGATAGATGTAAACTCCATATACCTTAAAGCACGTCTTAAAGGTGTTGGTGTATTTGATGTACTGAGTATGTCTTTGTTTACTCAAACTCAAATACCCGATAGTTATTTTGTTGCGATGATTAACTCTGACTTAATCAGCATGTACGTTGATAATTTCATCAACAATACATCGCATTTTCAAATCAACGATGCAAGGCAATTGCCTATAGTAATCCCCTCTTATGAATTGATTAATCGTATTGTAAGAATCACATCATCAGCTATAACGAGCAAGCAGAAGATACAACAAAATACAAGTCAAGAAATCGCACAAATTCAAGAGCATCTCGACTATATAGTGAAACAGATTTACGGCATCAAATAAACCTGTTTCACCATATCGGCCTGATTTACAAAATTCTACACCACTTCATTTCCTAAATGCATTTAGGAAATGAAGATTGTAGATATTCATAACAAAATCGTCCACCTCTGATTGCAGAGACTCTAACGAAATGTCTGATGTTTCATCTCTCTTTATGCTAATTCCTGTGGTTACAAATTTCACAGACTCAGAAATTGCTGACAATGTTGGAATTATTATAGGCAATTGCCTTGCATCGTTGATTTGAAAAGTTTGAGTGTTATTTATGAACGTATCAACGTAATAACTGAGCAATGTTGAGTTTATAAGCGTGATGATGAAATCTTCTGGAACAGATTCGGTCACACTATATATGCTCATGCTTTTCACATCATTGATGCTACGCTGTTTCTTTCGACATTTGAGAAACGTTGTATTAATATCGCTCCAACACAAACCCTCCCTAAAATAGAATTGAGAATTTCTTACTACAGGCATCCCTTGTCCTTTCTTCCCCGAATTTGTCTTCAGAAAACGGACATTCTCTTTAGACCAGGCTATCGCAAATGGTGTTTCCAGATACCATCTGTTTCCATCCTTGTCTCCTTTGTCATAAGGTACATAGAATTTTTTAGTTGTGTCTATGCCATTTTCTTTTTCTTCATCTGATAGAGCAGAAACGTCAGCCAGCTCATCATCATCGATTATTTTATACAAGTAACCCTGACCGAATATATCACGACCATACTTTTCTTTGAGTGAATCAAATAGAGAAGCTATTTCATTTTCTGATTTTCGAGCCAAAAATTCAGAAACGGAAATATCAGAACTATAATCGGGTATATTCGGTTTGTAGCGTGCTATTACTTCGGCAAGTTTTTTCGGACGAGATGAAATGATATTCTTTGCCCATTTTGAAGAACGTCTTACAGCAATATATTTACCATTATTTGCTGTAGCAAGACCTTGTCCTCCCTCTGTTAGACATCCTAATAAGGCAATGTCTCCTGGTTTAAGGCTTGCTCTATAGCGTTCTAGTTCGGCTTTATTCTTCTCTATATCTCTGGATGTTTTGATTTTATCCCACCATTTATCGTATAATGACTTTACTCTTTCTCCGTACAATTCCCAAATACATAGATTTAGTTTTGTAGGCTTGAAAATTACAGAATTAAGAGTTTTGCGGTATACCGATTGTTTCAACGGGCTGAAAACAATCGGATTGAACAGATTGGAACTGCCGTCTTTGAAAGTCACAAAATAATCCTTAGATTCATCGAATGGAGTATTTACAACTTGCCAAATACAAGTATCTACCATAACCGATTGAAATGGATTGGCAGTGTCAAATACATAGCGCAAATTATGCGATAGCATAAGTTCTCTCATGTTGCGCTTAGTCTGAATTGTCCAAAATGTCTTTGGCGTAATGTATGTAAGAGATGCGCCTGAAGAACAAAGATTTAACCCCTTAAATGTAAATAGATTGTATAGGTCATCAGAAAATCCCAATTCTTGTTTGAACAATTCCTTTGCTTCGGGTGTAATGTCTTTTGTTTGAACATACGGGGGATTGCCGATGACAATGTCGAAGCCGCCGCCATTGGCAAAAACATCGGAGAACCAAGTGTGCCAAAGGAAGAATTTGTCGTTAGCAGAAACGTCCAAATCTGACGGAATATCGATCTGCTTATCGTGGAGTTGACGACGGACATTGTTGATTATTTCATTGAATAGTTTTGCCCGTTCCTGATGGTCGGTAGTCTTGTAATAAGACTTCAGACTTGCACAAAGTCGTTCGCGTTCAGAATCATCCGAATCGAAAAGAGTACGGTTTACATTGTTTTTTGTCAAGTTGCTCAGGTCAATGCCGTTATAACTCTCGAGCAGCGAGTTGCCTTGCATGATTTTGAAGCGTAGGTTTGGCAAAGGAGTCGGTTCTGTCTCTTCTACAATCATCGCGAGCCAAAAGCGCAGACGCGCAATGTCAACAGCTCCGCGATCTATGTCAACGCCATATATGTTTTGTTCCAAGATATGACGTTTCATCTTTTTGGTGTCGGTGTCCGCTTTCATTGCAACATAGAGCTTGGAAAGCAGGTTTACCAAGCCCATGGGGAATGCGCCGGAGCCAATTGCGGGGTCACATATTTTCACTGCTTGGAGCTTCTTGCGAATTTCAAGCATTTCTGCCTTGGTCAAATCCGCCACATCATATCGCTCAACGAGTTTTCTAACAGGTTCTTCAGCTATCTCCGGCAGGCTGGTTTCGAGATAAGCGATTATTGACTCGCGGCACATGTAGGCAACAATCTCCTTGGGTGTATAATATGCTCCTTTGTCTTTGTTGTCCTCGAGCAAGTTCTCGAAAATGCGTCCGAGCATTTCCGGGTCAATGCCGACTTCCGCGTCATCAGCCTCATTCTCGTCAATAGTGAAATTGTAGCTGTCAAGGAAGTCAAACAGTTTCTCGAAAAATTCTGCCGGGAATTTGCACAATTTCGGGTCAACGTCATCTCGCTCGAACAGACCGCCGTTAAGGTATGGTATATTATCGCTACCTGGCAGAGCCTGTGCAGCTTTTATGCGGTAAGGCTTGTCAGTGTTCAAAACCTCGAAGAACAGCGGCTCTAAAACTCCGTCAAGGAAATCATCCTTCTTGTCGGAATTGGCAAAAAGGTCGTGCATATAGTTGCGGTTTCCGTTGAGCCACCCCTTGCGTTGCAGGAAGTAAAGGAATACAATTCGACCGAACATCTTCTTGATGTAGTCGCGCACGAGTTTTTCGTCATTGTCAAACGTGCTGGCAAGCTGGTCATTTGCGTCAGCGATTTTTTGTTCTTTCCATTTACTGCCTTGCTTGACATACCGCTTCCCAGTTATGTACTGCACAAAATCAGCATACAATTCGCGGTATCTGTTGAAGAAGTCGTCGCTGAGCGCCTCTACAGAGAAGGCTTCACGGATGTTCCTGAATGAACGTTCCTGCCGCTGGAGATTGGTAAATCGCTCAATTGGAGTGCGGTAAAAGTTATCGTGTTCTCCGAATACGAAGGTGAAGCGGCGTGGGGCTGTTGCAACATCCTTTATGTCGCAGACAAATGAAAGTCTCCACTCTTTCTTGTCATTGAAAACAACAATGGCGGCATCAAATTCGCCCCAACTCTGATTGATGAATTTGCGGACCAAGTTGCGCAGTCCGACTTTCTTGTGCGCAACAGAAGCATTCGTAATCTCATAATAGAACAATCCGATGCGGTAGGCATCAGAAGTGTCTATAGCACCCATATAATAGCCCTTTTCCGACTCGCCACAATCAGGAATCGGTTCACTCTGAGTTCGCAGTTGAGTTGCGCCAAACAGGTTGTGAAGTATGACTTTCCAAGTATCGCGATTGAATGGCAACTGGAAAACCCTGCGTAGTTCTTCGGCTGTGTATTCGGACATGGCTGTATTTAGATGAAGGTTTCGGAAATTATGATTTTAGGAGTGCCGAGCCGGGTATCCTCTTTGGTCTCCGTCTCGGAATGGTGATATTCTTCGACAAGTTCTGCGATGCGTTGCTGGAGCGTATACTCTTCGCTACGCATCTTTTGTCGGTCGTTCTTATACTCTTTGGATAGCGTTTGGAGTACACGCGGCAGCTTGGAGAAAGTACCTTCTTTGATGTAGTCTCGCAAGACGCTGCAGTTCTTCTTCAGGATGTCATCTTGGCAAACCTGTATGATGCTTCTGAGGAATTTATCTGCGGTCTGGGCAGTTTTGTCAAGGTTCACAGTCTTTATTGAGCCAGCGTCCGTCTGGTCTTGGAGTTCCTGACGGAAACCCTCCAGTGCACAGTTCACATGCATGAAGTGCTTATCAGCTTTTTCTATCGGCACTGGCTGTTCTTCCGGCTTAGCCTTGAGATATTTGACAGCTTCGAGCAAGTCAATAATTTTGGCGCGACTGTCATTTACGATATAAAACTCGGTCTTAATGCGCGAGGAAACAAACACGACCGTCTTGCCCGAGTGTTTGCCAGTCTCACGTATTACGCGGCTCTTCAGGGGCAATGCCTTGATTTTGTGATATAGTTCCCGGTCGTTGGAATACAGATCGCGCAGTTCGCGAAGCAGGGCGATTTTCTTGTCAACAGTATCGCGGACATTGGAATCGAAAAGGCGGAACTCCTTGACGATTTCCTCACGCGAATAGATCTGCGCGTCCTCACCAAATGCAGAGTGGAAACCCTGGAGCTTTATAAGTGCATTCTTGTACAGCTTAATCTCCTTGTCGCCTTGCGACGATGGGTAGAACATATAGTTGTATATATTCTCTGCAACAGACCCTATTCTGTTCACACGGCCGATGCGCTGCATAAGGCGTGAAGCGTTCCATGGCGAGTCGTAATTGACTATGACATTGGCGCGGTGGAGGTTGACACCTTCCGCGAGCACGTCAGAGGTAATGACTATTGAATAATCGTCCTTTTGTTCCTTTTGAGGTACGTTGGCGTCAAAATTGGCTTTTACCCGATTGAAGACCTCGTTGCGGTTTGCAGCTGTTACGCGAATAACATCTTTACGCCCAAGTGTCTGCGTAAGATACTGGTACAGGTAGTTGACAGTATCAACGCTTTCGGAAAACACTACTAATTTACCTGTCGGGTTTATGTCCTTGGAAATAAATGTGGCAAGGCGTTCAACAAACAGTTTCAGTTTCGGATCCTCTTTTTGCTCTGACCATTTGGCGTTTAGATATTTCAGCAACACTTGGTCGCTTTTGAGCATCTCAAGGAATTTAGGGTCGAAATCTTCGGCATGATACAGCACATCGCTCTTCGAGTAACCATGTTCGCACGCATAATCGAGTATTTCGTCAAGCTCCATGCCTCTGGCCTGAAGACCTTTGATGTTTAAGTCTGGAGCAATAATCACCTTGTCCTCCTCAAACATTTTGATCATATCCGAGGTTATGCGCAGAAGGGTTTGCAGCGATTTCTTAAAGGCATAAAAGCTGCTTTCGAGCCGTTTTACCATGTGGACACGGTAGATGTCGGCAAGGCTCTGTGCAATGTGAACCGCGTTCCTGTACCTTGCTCTCAGTTCGGGCTTGAGAAATTCTATTGCACGATACCGGGCGTATGTGAGGTGTGAAGGAGCGACCTTGTCAGTCAGCGCGGTCAGTGTCGAATAGAACATATAATTCAATGAGTCTGACAACTTGTATGTCAAGTCATTCGGAGGAAGAATTTTCGGAAATACGATACCCTGAACCGCGAGGTCGTGTTTGTAATCAGGGTCATTGAGGATATTATTGCGGGTGCGGCGAATGGTTACTTTGTCAATCACCTTGTTGCGTATAGCCTCGTATATGCTGTCAACATCATTGCTCACATCACGAGTCTCGCGCTCTCGCATCAACTTATTGTATTCTTTTATCAGCGGCGCAAAGAACAGCCTCAGGTTTGAGACTCCGTCTATCGTGCAACGCTGGGCATCTTGAAACAGCAATAACTGGTTCTGCAAGTCCTCTGGACGGTTGTTGAGAGGTGTTGCAGAGAGGAGCATCACCTTCTTCCGGGATAACTTCAACAGTCCCGTATTGGTACATGGAGCCTTGCAAATCTTCTGCAGCTCGTTATATCGCTCAGATGTGTCAGTACGGAATTGATGTGCTTCATCGACAATGATAAGGTCATAATCCTCTTTGTCCCAAAAATTGTCTTGACCTTCAAGAACCTTCGAGAGACTGCCGTTTGTTATGAATTGAGCCTTGCGGTTGATGCCGAACAGCTTGAACGTGTCCTTCCAGTTGCTTTCAAGGGCAGGCGGAAAGACGACAAGAATCTTGGTATTTCTGCCGTTTGCTTCGATGAAACGCTTGGCAATCATGGTGGCAATCATTGTTTTGCCGAGACCCACAACATCTGATAGGAATAGGCCATTGTGCTGCATAAGCATTTGATAGCCTTGGATAACAGCATCTTTCTGGTACTTCAACTCTTTCACGCCATCGGGGAGCTGTATAGTAAAATCGTCCTCGACTTGGTCTCCGAATGCCTCAATCAGAACTTTGATGTATATTTCGTAAGGTGTAGGCTGATAGCCTAAATAGGTATGTTGCTTGTACTTCTCTACATCATCGAGTTTTAATTGAACCGACTCTTTCCATAAGGTCTCAAACTCATTATGGCAGAAATGTACATCATCATAATCCCTCATTGCCACGTTGAGTTCGTATCTTGGAGCTTTGCCCGTGCCAAGACCGGAGTCCGAAATATTAGATGAACCCATTATGACCCACCCGTCTGAATTTGGCGTGTGTTTTTTAGGAAGGCACAAATAGAACTTTGCGTGAAGGTTTTTGGAGGGGTGCAGCCGGAGTTGCAAGCGACCGTCAGCCAAGTCTTCACAAAGCTGGATTATGCCATCCTCGACATCCTTGCTATAATTAGCGTCAATGATGTCCTGCTTAAATTCTTCACTGTATACCTGTTTCGCCTTTTCGGGACTATCCAACATCTCCCACCCGAGATTGTGTTTCCTGAAAATATCGTCAACGTTGATGCCTATAAGTATGCGAATGTCGGAAATGTCGCCCAGTTCCTTGCGCAGCTTGAAATAGCCGGAAGAGCGGAAAAAGCCTACGACAGCCAAAAATCTGTCGAACCCTTTCATCTCATGTGCAATACCTTTTAGCTTCTCGAACAGGGTATTGGATGGCGTATTATTGAAGAACTTAGTACTCATGGCAGTGAGGTTAACGTGTGCTTCTCTTGCTAAGAGAAGTACATCTCCAGATAAGAGGTTGAGTGACAATGCTGATGTGACAATCGATGCAAACCCTTGCCGAAATGTTTTCATGGACTCGCTTGTGAAATGCGCAATATAGAATTTATTTCAAGTTTTATCAAAGTTTATTTGCATGGTTGGGGTTATAAATTGTAACTTTGTGCCATGTACTTCTCTTAGCAAGAGAAGTTTTGGCAAGGGAACAGGTGTAGCCGTTGGGATTTACGGCAGAAATGAGTAATTTTGCAGTGCGGATGCATACGCATCTCGCGTAACAGGTAAAAATCTTCCTACACTATGTCTACACTACGTTTCAAGTGTATCGAACAGGCCTATTCGCACAAGCCGGTGCGGCCGGGCAATTGTGATACGCGGCCTGAGAAAATCTACGGCATGTTCGTCTTTGACCGCCGCAAGATGTTTGAGTACCTTCCGGGCAAGACCTTCGCTGAACTCGTTTCGGCAATCGACAACAAAACTCCCCTTTCACGTGAAACTGCAGATGTCGTTGCCGACGGCATGAAGCGGTGGGCTATCGACTGCGGTGCACGTCATTACACCCACTGGTTTCATCCGTTGACGGGCGGCACGGCGGAGAAGCATGACGCGTTCATAGAGCATGACGGCAAGGGGGGCGTTATCGAGCGGTTCAGCGGCAAGATGCTGGTGCAGCAAGAGCCTGACGCTTCGAGCTTCCCTAACGGCGGCATACGCAACACTTTCGAGGCTC
>ENA-OUQC01001714-OUQC01001714.1-human-gut-metagenome-genome-assembly--contig:-NODE-1714-length-10809-cov-3.652873_pt1 | contig 10809 bp, 11 predicted proteins | sample MGYA00237942_ERZ548815 | MGnify/ENA primary metagenome ERZ548815 (study PRJEB26490, sample SAMN05194722) | human gut metagenome | biome: terrestrial biome; feature: human-associated habitat; material... | reverse complement strand
TCCGCCGCCAATGTCGCCAATGTCCTTATCGCACCCTGCAAAAAGAAAAGCCGAAAACGAAAACAAAAGAGCAAGGCAAAGGCAAAGAATTGCTTTAAGATTTTTATTAAGTTTCATAACATTCTTTTTCATATTACCTTTATTATATCTAAAAGGAACAAAAATAGCAAGATTTTTGTCCTTTGCTGAAAAAGAAAAGTTTTTGGCGAAAAAGAATATAAAAAGCAGCCAAAATAATTTTAAGATTGCTTATGTTTTTAATGGGAGTTCAAAAGACTAAAAGAAAAGGCAGCGAAAGTCCGCTTTGCCGTTTGTTTGCTATGTCCGCTGCGCTCGATTTCCGCAAAAGCAAGCGCTTGCTTCTCTCTTCGCTTGCGGGCATTTTGGCGAGCCGGGGTTCACGCCACAGGCGGCACGATGCGCCACATCGTGCAAAATCCCTGTTTTGGAGCATAATAAAAACCCGACGAAATACGTCGGGTTTTTATGGCGGAGAAACAGGGATTTGTGAAATAGCGTAGCGGGTGAGTTTACTCACCAAAGCGGAGCGTCAGCCTGGCGAGCCGGGGTTCACGCCGCAGGCGGTACGATGCACCGCATTTTGCAAAATCCCTGTTTCGGAGCATAATAAAAACCCGACGAAAAACGTCGGGTTTTTATGGCGGAGAAACAGGGATTTGTTCTTGCCTTTTGCAAAGCAATCCGTGTGAAATATTTTTAAGCTTTGCAAAAGCCTTCGGTCTACGCTCAACGCTTTGTTGCAAGCAACAATGCTTCGCATTCGTGCGACAAATCGCACAACCGTTGGCTATGTCCGCTACGCTCGATTTCCGCAAATGCAAGCGCTTGCTTCTCTCTTCGCTTGCGGTCAGCCGCTAAAAACGACGCACCGTGTCGTTTTCTTAACGCTCTCGTTCAAATCCCTGTTATTAGGTTTCGTAAAACAAAAACGGACAAGCGAGTTTGCTTGTCCGTTTTTGTTTGGCGGAGAAACAGGGATTTGAACCCTGGCTACGCTTCTCACGTACTACTCCCTTAGCAGGGGAGCCCCTTCGGCCTCTTGGGTATTTCTCCTTAAACCGAAAACGCATCACAAAAGATGCTTAATTATAATAGCATACGAGTTTGCATTTGTCAAAAGCATTTCGCAAAAAAATGCTCAATATGTGATAAAGGTTGAAAAAACAATTATATTTTATCAATCGAAAGCATTTTGAAAAGGTCGTCCTCGGTGACGGTAAGGACGTTTTTCCCGCGGCGGACTGCGGACTCAATCGCCCTTTCTTCTTCTTTTGATGGGTTGCCCGCAAATATATCGGCACGGCCGACGTGCGATTCCATAACGCCGCCCCTGTCCCGGACTTTTTCGACGATGAGCAACATCTCGCGGAAGTGATTGTCAAAGTAATTTCTGGACACCGCGACGTGTTTTCCGGACAACGATTTTTCAACCGAAGAATCCGCGATAAAGTCTTCCAGAAAGTGTTTGTATTTGTTGAAATTACTGCCGCGCATTAAATTACTTCCCGACGTACTGTTGCGGTTTATTGCACAAATAAGGCTTTCTGCGCGCGTTTTGTAAAGATAAACCGTGTTATACGCCTTATGAACGCCCATACAGTTCGGATACTGCGCGATAAGTTTATTAAGCGACAGCCCCAGCTTTTCGCAAAAGTTTTTGGTGACGAGCATCGACACTTCGGCGTCGTCGTCGCTCTTATGCGGGACGTATTTGTTGACGTCGAGGTTCAGTTCTTCCACAAGTTTTTCGGTGCTGAACGGGTTGATGAGATTATTGTAATCCTTATGAATTGTCTGCACGTCCACGAAGTCGTAATCTATTGACGGCAGGTTGTAACGCTTGCAGGCGTTGTCCAGAAACACGGTGTCGTTTTTGTGCGAAAACCCGATGACGGTCTGATCCTTATATTCGATAAGCGATTTGATTTTTTCGTACAGCGCGGGGAAAGTCGGGCTTTTCAGAAAAACTTCTTTCGGGTACGCCATTTCGATGCCGGGGTAGGCTTCCCTGTTTTTCTTGCCCCAGGCGCCCGTATGGAAAATCGCCTCGGGGTTCATCAGAATATCGTCCTTTTCGAGTATGCGGAATTTTTCGTCGGTCAGAACATAACCGAAACTGCACATACTTTTACCTTCGCTGCACTCTATGTCGAAAAACAAATATCTCATAACGGCGATTAGTATAACACATCTTTTGATACTTTGAAAGCAAGACCGTATATTTTTTGTAAATTTGCGGATACTTTTTTCGGAGGTATTTATGAAAAATCTGAAAAACAGCAAAACTTACGAAAATCTGGCGCGGGCGTTTGCCGGCGAATGTCAGGCTCACGTCAGATATATGTTCATCGAATACGGCGCGAGAAACGAAGGCTACGTCGCGTTGTCCGAAATCATCGACAAAGTGGTTTACGAAGAATTCAATCACGCGCGCATGCTTTATTCATTCCTGCAAACCGCCGACGAAAACGTCATCAAAAACATCGATATTTCCGCGGGCTTCCCTTTCAAACAAAAATGGAATCTCCTTGACAACCTTGCATTTGCCGCGGAAGACGAAAAAAACGAGGCGGAAAGAATCTATCCCGAATTTATGGAAACCGCGAAAAAGGAAGGATTCAAGGATATCGCGGGGCTTTTTGAAAACCTTATTCAGGTTGAAACCTGCCACGAAAAACTCTTTCTCGACCTGCACGAGCAGCTGAAAGATTCCGCCCTTTATAAACGCCCGAAAGCGGTAAAATGGAAATGCTCGGGCTGCGGCTATGAAACAACCGCCGAATCCGCCCCGAAAGAATGTCCGCTGTGCCACGCAAAGCAAGGCGCGTTCATGCTGAAATTAAACGACGGAAATTAAATCAAATTGATAGATTTATTATCAGGAAAAATCAATTTTAATAATTGCGAAAAAAATTAGCACTCGGCTATTGACACTGCTAATTATCGGTTGTATAATGCAAGCGTAAAGAGGTGAACGATATGAAAAAATCAACTTCAATCTTATGGTTTTTAGCAAGTATTCTGATGATTGCCGCGGGTATCGTGTGCTTTGCGTTGCCCGTTGACACCACGCTTACGACGCTCGCATACGTAATCGGCGCGATCGTACTCGTAATCGGCGTTGTGGAAATCGCAATGTTCTTCACGACGGTCGGACTTTTCGGCGGCGGAGCGTTTCTTGCGGACGGCATAATCACGACGATTCTCGGCATAATCATGCTTTCAAACGAAAACGTCGTCGCAGGTTTCCTGCCCTTCATTTTCGCAATGTGGTTTATTTACGAAGGCATTTCGGAATTGTCGATGGCGATTGCCGCGGGCAGACTCAAACTGCCGTACTGGTGGGTACTTCTGATAACTTCGATATTCGAAATCGTTTTCGGTATGCTGGCGTTCTTCAATCCCGTCGGCGGCGCGATATATCTCACGGTACTTCTGGGCGTGTTCCTGCTTGTACACGGCATATCGATGCTGGGCGACTGGTGCGTCGCGTTCAGAGTCAAAAACTTTTTCAGAAAGTGGATGGGCGATATGAAAACAAACGCCGACGAAATCGACGGCTGACAAACGAATATCCATTCCGGGGACGGGTTTTTCCGTCCCTTTTCTTTTGCCGAAAACTTAATTTTTTGAAAAAAATTCGCGTCGGGCGGTTAATATCCTTGCTATTATTTTAAGATATGTATATAATACAAAAATCAAACGAGAGATAATAATATGAAAAGAACAGATTTAAGAAACGTTGCAATTATCGCCCACGTCGACCACGGCAAAACCACGCTGGTTGACGAAATGCTTAAACAAGGCGGCACCTTCCGCGAGAATCAGCAGGTTGAAGATCGCGTTATGGACAGCAACGCCCTTGAACGCGAACGCGGCATCACAATCCTTGCGAAAAACACCGCAATCCATTACAACGGCGTGAAAATCAACATCATCGACACCCCGGGACACGCGGACTTCGGCGGCGAGGTGGAGCGTGTGCTGAACATGGCTGACGGATGCCTGTTGCTCGTTGACGCTTTCGAGGGCCCGATGCCGCAGACCCGCTTCGTATTGCAGAAGGCGATACAGATGGGGCTAAAGCCGGTGGTTGTGGTAAACAAGGTTGACAAGCCCAACTGCCGCCCCGACGAGGTGAACGAGATGGTGTTTGACCTCATGTTCTCGCTCGGCGCGACGGAGGACCAGCTCGATTTCGTCACCATATACGGCTCCGCCAAGGAGGGGTGGATGTCTACCGACTGGCACAAGCCGACACAGGACATCACAGCAGTTCTCGACGCAATCATCGACAACATCCCCGCGCCTACGGTCTACGAGGGCGACACGCAGATGCTCATCACGAGCCTCGACTACAGCAGCTATGTAGGCCGTATCGCCATAGGCCGCGTGCATCGCGGCACAATACGCGAAGGCCAGGAGATAGCCCTCTGCCGCCGTGACGGCTCAGTCAGCCGCCAGCGCGTCAAGGAGCTGCACACGTTTGAGGGAATGGGACGCAAGAAGGTGCAGGAAGTGCCGAGCGGCGACATCTGCGCTATCGTCGGCCTCGAGGATTTTGAAATCGGCGACACCATCTCGCTCCCTGAAAACCCCGAACCGCTGCCGCGCATCGCCATTGACGAGCCTACGATGTCGATGACATTCACAATCAACGACTCGCCTTTCTTCGGCAAAGACGGCAAGTATGTCACCTCGCGCCATATATGGGAACGCTTGCAGCGTGAGCTCGACCGCAACCTCGCCCTCCGCGTGGAGAAGACCGACAGCGAGGACAAGTGGATAGTCTATGGGCGCGGCGTGCTGCATCTCTCTATCCTCATCGAGACCATGCGCCGCGAGGGGTATGAGCTGCAGGTAGGCCAGCCGCAGGTAATCATCAAGGAGATAGACGGCCAGAAATGCGAGCCTGTAGAGGTGCTGACCATCAACGTGCCGGAGGAATACTCCTCCAAGGTCATCGACATGGTGACGCGCCGCCGTGGCGAGATCGTGTCGATGGAGACACAGGCCGACCGCATCAACATCGAGTTCACAATTCCCTCTCGCGGCATCATCGGGCTGCGCAACAATGTGCTTACCGGCACTGCCGGCGAGGCCATAATGGCGCACCGGTTCCTCGAGTACCAGCCGTGGAAGGGCGACATACAGCGTCGCGTAAACGGCTCGCTCATTGCCCTTTCCGCCGGCACGGCATACGCATACGCGATTGACAAGCTGCAAGACCGGGGACGCTTCTTCATATTTCCGCAGGAGGAAGTGTATGCCGGCCAAGTCGTTGGCGAAAACGCCAAGGACAATGACATAGTGGTCAACGTCACCAAGTCCAAGAAGCTGACAAACATGCGTGCCAGCGGCTCTGACGACAAGGTGAAAATAGTGCCGCCGGTGGTATTCTCGCTCGAGGAGGCTCTCGAATACATCAAGGAGGACGAGTATGTGGAGGTAACGCCCAACCACCTGCGGCTGCGCAAAATCATCCTCGATGACCTGGAGCGCAAGCGTGCCGCAAAATGAACGGACGGCAAACAAAGGACATTGACGCTTTGAGCCTCGAGAATGCGAAACGCCTTTTCGAGTCGGGCGAAATACACAATATCGAAGTCGGCACAGTCGCCGGGCTTTTGGCCATACACAAGGCTCTTTTCGGCGGACTGTACGATTTCGCCGGGCAGATACGTGACAAAAACATAAGCAAGGGCAATTTTCGTTTCGCCAACTGCCTCTATCTGAAAGAAGCATTGGCGGCGATTGAGCGTATGCCGGAATCCTCATACGAGGAGATAATAGCCAAATATGTGGAATTGAACGTGGCGCATCCGTTCATGGAGGGCAACGGCAGGTCTACACGCATCTGGCTCGATATGATTTTGCGCCGAAATCTCGGAAAGGTAATCGACTGGCAGCTGGTAGACAAGGACTTGTACCTTCAGGCCATGGAACGCAGTCCGGTCAATGACCTGGAATTGCGTTTCCTGCTGCAACCTGCGCTCACAGACCGCATTGACGACTGCGAAATAATTTTCAAAGGCATCGAACAGTCTTATTACTATGAGGGTTACGGCATGCGGCCTGCGTCGCGGTAACTGAAATACCCCTGCGCCGTAACTATAAGGTGGTCGAGCATGGCAATGTCAAGGTTGCGGCACGCCGTGGCGCATTTCTCGGTCATGCCGTCGTCAGAACGTGACGGGGTGAGATTGCCGGACGGGTGATTGTGGCAAAGCGCGAGCGAAGCGGCATTTTCCACCAGTGCCTCTTTCATTACTACCTTAATATCGAATACGCTCGACGTAAGGCCTCCCTGCGAGGCCCGGAACATACGGATAATGCGGTTGTTGCGTGCCAGCAAGAGCACCCATATTTCCTCATGCGGGAGGTTGCCGATGCGCGGCTGCATGACGCGGAAAATGTCTTGTGAACAACGTATCACGGGGTCTTCAGATGCCGTTTCGGCGGTGTAGCGGCGTATCAGTTCCATTACGGCCTCTATCTGTATCGCCTTGGTACGCCCTATCCCCTTGATGCCCATTATTTCTGCACGCGAGCGTCGTTCCAGCGTGTGAAGCCGCCCGTCATTGGCACGCATCATCTCGCGCATCATCTCGGTAATCGGTTTGCCAGGGATGCCGGTGCGGAGTATCACCGCCAGAAGTTCGGGTATCGAAAGCACGCCCACGCCGTGGCAGAACGCCTTTTCGCGCGGCTGCTCGTCCTCGTCCATCTCCTTGACAGTCCGCACAGGAGCCATCTGTGCCACGCCCTTGCCGGCATACTCCGGCGCCTGTTCCTTGACTATCACTGCTGACTGCGAGGAAGAATGGTTGAAAACGACATTATTTGCCCCGGCGCATCTCTATCTCCTGCTGCTCGTCGCGTCCGTGGCGCAGCAGTATCTTCCAGACGTATGCACGTATGAAACCAGTGCCGTAGCCCCACAGCTGCGTCATTGCTGCCACCACAGCAAGCGAGCCGATTTTCAGCGACTTTGTGGAGCATATCGCGCTTATCCACAGGGCTATGAGGTATACGGCAAGCGGCAGCAGCGACCATGGGCAGAAAAAGCTGCCGATGACCATTGCCGTGGCGAAAATCACGAACAGCGCGGGCAGCCAATGCACAGCCTTCATTGAGCCTGGATAGATGAGCTGTAGGGTGATGCGCGACATTCCGAACACATGTACCTGCCGCCAGAACTTGCGCATATCCACGCGCCGCTTGTGGTAGACCCTCACGTCCCGGTACAGCTTGATGCCGAAACCGGCAAGGCGTATGCGCGTGCTCATGTCGATGTCCTCGGAGAACATCTCGCGGAAACCGCCGACCTTGTCGTATACACTGCGCGAAAATCCCATGTTGAACGTCCTGGGCACAAACTTCTCCAGCTGCACCTTGCCGCCGCGTATTCCGCCGGTGGTCAGGAATGCCGTCATAGAATAATTGATAGCCTTCTGCGTGTCGCTGAACGAGCTGTGAGCAGCATCCGGGCCGCCGAAACAGTCCGTGGGGTTGTCGTGCAGCTCGCGGCGGAGCGTGGCCATGTACTCTGGAGGGAGGATACAGTCAGAGTCGACGAAGACAAAGAAGTCTCCGTCGGCTCTTTCTATTCCGTAGTTTCTGGCAATGCTGCGCCCCTCGCTGTCCTTGTGGAAATACTTCAGGTTCAGTCGGCCTTTGTACCCTTCGCAAATGTCACGGCACGGGTCAGTGCTGCCGTCTTCGACTATCACAATCTCGAATCCGCCGACGGTCTGCTGCGACAGGCTTTCGAGCAAGTCACGCACCTCGTCACGGCGGTTATATACCGGCACGATAATGGAAATATCCGTCTGCGGATCGGGCTGTAGGCTCATTGCCAGCTATTTTGTTTATGCTATATGTGTGTGATCAGGCTTTCACGCGGCCTACATAGCTGCCGTCGCGAGTGTCGACCTCAATCTTCTCTCCAGTGTTGATGAAGAGGGGCACACGTACAGTTGCGCCAGTCTCCACAGTCGCAGGCTTGAGGGTGTTGGTAGCGGTGTCGCCTTTCAGTCCCGGCTCGGTGTAGGTGATTTCGAGGACAGTCTTCATAGGCATCTCAGCATAGAGGACAGTGTCGGTGCTTGCGTCGCTCACCACCTCCACGATGTCGCCCTCCTTCATGAAGTCAGAGCCGGTCACGAGAGCCTTGGAGATAGGTATCTGCTCGAAAGTCTCCTGGTTCATGAAGATGTCGTCGCCTCCGTCGGCATAGAGGTACTGGTAGGGGCGGCGTTCCACGCGCACGTCTTCGAGTTTCTCGCCGATGTTGAAGCGGCGTTCTATAACGCGGCCGTCAACGACGTCTTTCAGCTTGGTGCGCATGAAAGTGTTGCCCTTGCCGGGCTTTACGTGCAGGAACTCCACACAGAAATAGAGACGGCCGTCCATGCGGATGCAGGTGCCGTTCTTGATGTCTTGAGCGTTCATCATATTAGGTATGTCTCCTTTATAGTTATGTGTCAAACGATTAGGCTGCAAAATTACAAAAAAAACGCGAACAGGCAAAGGCAGGGGGCATATCCGGCGCAAAAATCGGCATGACAGACAGTTTGCCGCACGAAAAGGGGGGAATTATTTTGTGGATTGAAAATGATTTCCTAATTTTGCAGTCCGAAAACCCGAAATAAAAAACACGACATACGATGAAAAGAACATTTCAGCCCTCAAACCGCAGAAGTGTCAACAAGCACGGTTTCCGTGAAAGAATGGCTACCAAGGACGGACGCAAGGTATTGTCACGCCGTCGCGCCAAAGGTCGCGCTTCGCTGAGCGTATCAGACCATCTGGCAAGCAAGTGATGACGGTCGTCTGACGACGGCGCGTTGGCACAGATACATAAGGCTGTTCCCCCTGACATACAGAGGGGAGCTGCTTTTGTATGTCTTTGCATCAACTGCAAAACAGCCAAGGCCACTATCCAGTTTAGCCGCGACAGCCATACGACTGTCGCGGCTAAATTATTGATGCTTAAATGCATGCTGTCAGGAATTGGCAACAGTCATGTCGCGGGTAATGCTTACACTCTGCCCGGCATACAGGCTGTCGTCCTTGATAAGGCGCGTCGCGAACTCTACAACCGAGGGTATGGTCGAAATGTATCCCTTGGCCTGTTCTCCCTTGAAAGTGAGCACGAAGTCGCCAGCGTCACCGTCACGCAGATAGCCGGGACGCAATACGGTGTAGTCCAGTCCGCTCGCCTCGACTATGTCAGCGGCTTCCCGGTTCGGCACCTGATCCGGATTGTTGCGTACATTGTCCTTGTCGTCCATATCAATACATTTTTCATCTTGTCAGCAGACTATTTCGTCGTCGGCGATTGCAAAGGAGTCTGCGTCACGCCATGCGCCGAACTTGGAGCGGAAAGCATCTATCCTCTCCTTGCTGAGCGTAGCGTAAATGATGTCGCTTCCTTCGGTGCGAATGCCAACAGGCTTACCCTTGAAGTCGTAGACCTCCGACGAGCCGTCATACTCAAAGCCCTTGTCGTCCACGCCCCGGCAGGTCACGCCGCACAGGTACGCGAGGTTCTCGATGGCACGTGCCGGCAGCAACTTGTTCCATGCGTCGATGCGTACCTTAGGCCAGTTGGCGACAGCTAACAGCACATCGTATTCGTTGGCGCGGTTGCGGCACCACACCGGGAAACGGATGTCATAGCACACTACCATGGCGATGTTCCATCCACGGTATCTCACTGCGAGGCGGTCGTAACCGCGAGAGAAGCTCTTATGCTCGCCGGCAAATGTGAACAGATGCCTTTTGTCGGCAAACGTCTCGTCTCCGGAAGGTTCGATGAAGAAAGCGCGGTTGTACAGCGAGCCGCCCGAGTCGGCGATGAAACTGCCGGCAATAGCCATATTGTACTTGGCGGCAAGCTGCTTGATGAAATCAATGGTCTCACCGGTGTTGCGTTCGGCATACGGTCGTATCGTTTCCTTGTCCGAAGTGAGGAAACCTGTGGAGAACATCTCCGGCAGCACAAGCAGATCGGTAAGCGGATGCACATTTGCAGCCGCCTCGGCAAGCGTGGCGAGGTTCTTCTCCTTGTCTCCCCAGGCTATCTGCATCGGGAGCAAAGCTATGTTTAGGTCTTTTTGGGTCATGTTGCTATGGTATGGTTAACAATGTGCACAGCCATTGCCGATCATGCACACCGCACTTCAGGATACGGCATGCCGCATCCTTGGCTGAAAAGTTTTTTCGCAGCCCTTTCAGCGGGATTACTGCGCAGCCTCCTTGTTGCGGTCCTTGATTGACTGAGGCACAACCGCGTTGAACTCCTTGAGCGACTGGTTGATGGCATTCATGATATTGGCGTTGATGCCACGGAACAGCTCCTTGGTGAACTGTTTTTTTGCAGCGTTGTAAGCCTTGCGGTCATCGAAATCCTTGACACGCTTGCCAAAGGTGGCGTTGGCCTGCGCCAAAGCATTGTTGACAGCACCGAGCACTGTGCGCACGCACCGCTCGGAAACCTCGCGGTCAATGCCCTCGTTGCAATAATAGTTTATCATGATTTCCTCTGCGACAGCTGCGCCGAGCGATGCCGCGAACTTCTTGAACAGTCTCTTGTTTGCCATATCTTCTGATATTATGAGGTTTGACGTTATGATGCGGCGAGGCATACAGCCGCTCCGCCGCGATGTCACCAACAAAGTTAATGCAAATATCCGGATTATGCAACACCCCCAATCATCTACAAAAACTATTACTGTCCGCTAAACCACAAAGAGGCATACCCAACTTCTTGAAAAGCAGAAG
>ENA-OUQC01001713-OUQC01001713.1-human-gut-metagenome-genome-assembly--contig:-NODE-1713-length-10812-cov-3.705029_pt1 | contig 10812 bp, 8 predicted proteins | sample MGYA00237942_ERZ548815 | MGnify/ENA primary metagenome ERZ548815 (study PRJEB26490, sample SAMN05194722) | human gut metagenome | biome: terrestrial biome; feature: human-associated habitat; material... | reverse complement strand
GTATTGAACAAACTACGGCTTTACTTGTAGAAAATGGTTTTGTAATTAAAGATACATCTAATTTTATTCGTGAAATAGGTAATGGTAGCCTTGAAGAAGTAGTAAATAAATTAGGAAGATTACAACAAAGTATTAATGAAGGTGTTAATGCTGAAGTATTTGGAAAAGATTTAGCTGTAAGTTTAGATGGAATTGAAGAAGTAGTTAATAAAGATACTTATTTTAAAACAAGTAGTGAAGCTGCTTCATTTGAAAATTTACTAAATGATTTAAGAGAAAAATCTTCAAGACTTTTTAGAAATACATTAAAAGCTGAAGAAATCTTAAAAGGAAGAGAAGAAAATTTAAAAGATATTCAAAAGAGAATATCTATGCTTAAAGTTGATAAAACTATTGATGATGTAACTAGAACTACTGAAACTATAAAGTTATCATATGCTTTAAATCATGCTAAGCAAGCTAAAGAAGAGGCTATTAAATTTTATAATGATCAAAAAGAATTAAGTGAAAAACCACTTAAAGCTAATGATATTGTAGAATATAAAAATGAATTATTACAAGCAGTTAATGCTTTAGATAATGCTTTTAGAAAATTATCAATGGAACCTGAAAAAATGGATAAGTTAGCTGCAGTTATTCGTGAAACTAGAGATAAGATTGTTTTATTTGGTTTTGAAACACAAAAGAATCAAAAAGAATTTGATGATCTTTGCGTAAAATATGGTTTAGAAAAGACAGATGCTAAAAAAATTGAAAAGTTTGAAAAACCAGTTTTATCAACAAATGAAGAAAAAAAAGTAGAAGAATCTAAAACTATTACAGAAGTTGAAGATTTAGTTTATGAATTAAAAAGACTTAATCCAGATGTAGAAGTTATTGGGGATGCTATAAATGTTGATGATCCAACAAAACTAGTACTTCCAAAAGGTTTTAAATATACTGAAGGATTAGGAGTTAATAATAAAATAGATGACTTTACTCCATATATTAGTGCTTTTGTAAATACTAAAGAACAATCTAAAGATGTTACTGAAGAAGTTAAAGCAGAAGAAGTGAAAGAAGAACCTAAAAAAGAAAATAAACCAGTTAGAGAAAGCAGAGTTCCAAGTGGAAGACTTTCATATAAGAGAACTCGTAGAGCAATCGTTGCTCCATATGTTAAAGCTATTCTTTGCTATGGTGGTTTAGGTGGTATGCTTGCTGTAGCTGCTGGTGCTAGTTTATCTCCAATTGGAACAGCTATGTTAGCAGGTGCTGGAATTGGTGTTATAGGTCAAAAGATTTATAATAAAATGATTGATGCTGGTGCTGTTGATGTTCCTCAAGCTCAATTTGGAAATGCAAGTTATGAATTACCAGTTGTTGGTTCTAATATAATAAGTGATGCTAAAGCATTATTAAAAAGTTTAAGAAAAAATAAAAATAGAAAGAAAGAAGAATCTTTAGATAAAGTTTCAGAAGAAGAAAAAGTGGAAGCTCAAGAAGTAGTTGAAGCTCCTGAAATGGTTGAGGCTCCTGAAGTTGTAGAAACACCAGAAGTAAAAGAAGAACCTAAGGAAGAAGAAAAGAAAACAACTTTATTTGAAAACTTTAAGAATTTATTTGGTAATAGTTTAAATAGTGAAGTTGACTCTTTAGATGCTGAAAAGAAAGAACAACCAGTTGAAAGATTAGATGAAATTGCTGGAGAAGAATATAACTTAGAAGAAGGTCGTGGAGGAAGATAATGATAGTTGATAGTGTGATTACTTTAGAAAATGATGTAAATTGTTTATTACTTGAAAAAGTAACTTATAACAATGATAATTATTTCTTATCTGTCGTATTAAATGAAGAAGAAGAACCTAGTGACGAATATGTTGTTTTCAAAGAAATAAATGAAGATGGCCAAGGATTTGTTGAAAAGGTTGAAGATGGAGAACTACTTGCTGAACTTATAAAAGAATTTACTAATAGTGTTGCAAAATTAGTTCAAAATTTACCAGAAGAACTTTAAAAGAATAGGAAACTATTCTTTTTTAGTTTTATAAATAATGTCAAATTTTAAAAATAATAAATAATACTTATTAATTTTATTGTTTAATTTTTAAAAAAACTTATATTCTATTTACAAAAATCAAATTATTTGTTATCATTTATTTATGATAAAGGAGTAGTCTAAACATGGAAAATAGAAAGACAAAAATAATTAGTGTAGTGGCAGTTGTAGCACTAGCTTTAACAGTTATAACTGCAACATATGCATATTTTCAAGCTCAAGTAGGAGATCCAGCAGTAGCAGATATCAAAGTTAATGCAAATACTGTAGATACATTTACATTTTCAAATGGAAATGCAATATCTTTTAGTATAAATCAAGATAATTTTGCAAGTGGAAAAGGAAATCAAACAGGAAGTACATATGCAAGTGCAACCCTTACAGCAAATAATAAGACAAACACAGCAACAGAACATTACTATTTATATTTGAATATAGAAGATAATACATTTACATATTCAATAAATGAAAATACCCCAGAAATAATAATGACAGTAACAGATAGTGCAGGAACAGAAATAACAGATATAAGTACATTAACTCATGTCATAGTAACTGGAGCAAATGGAACGCAAGTATCAGGATATGATATAACAAATAAGTCAGGACTTATAACTCTTTTTGATAACAGAGAAATAACCACAACATCAAGTAAAGAGGAAAAATGGAATATAACAATAACATTTGTAAACTATGATGAAAATCAAAATGCAAATGCAGGAAAAAATATGAGTGCAAAAGTAATGATACAAAAGGAAGTAATACCTCAAGTGATATCAGATGTTTGTGGTAGCGGAGAGAATCTTGCAACATGTATAACAACATTAGCAGGAAAAAGTTCAGCTTCAATAACAAAAATATATCATCATGATGCAAGCCTAGCAAATGGCGCAGGAGATAATTCATACAGATATGCGGGAGCAAACGACCAAGTAAACAACTATGTATGTTTTGGATCTAGTGTAACACCATGCCCAGAAGACAATCTATACAGAATAATCGGAGTATTTGGAGATAAAGTAAAACTAATCAAATCAGATTATGCAAATAGCAATTTACTTGGGACAGATGGCGATTATAACACAGGTACATATTCGAAGAGTGGTTATTCAACATATAAAGGAGGATTAACAACAATACATAGATATACATGGAATTATAAAAATGATACAACAATAAATAAAGGATTGGGATCAAATACATGGAGTACAAGTTTGTTAAATAAAACAAATTTAAATCAAAACTTCATAACAAATATAGGAGCAGACTGGGCAGCTAAAATAGATGAAACAACATGGAAAGTTGGAGGAAATACATATGATAATATTGCAAGTAAACCAGCCAAAACAGCATATGAAAATGAAATTAATCATCCAGTAACAACAAATACAACGGATAATGCAACAGAATATAAAGCAAAAATAGGCTTAATGTATGCAAGTGATTATGGATTTGCAGCAGCACCAAGTGCATGGACAGCTAATTTAAGTTCTTATAATGACGAAGCCATTAAAAATGTTAATTGGATGTATATGGGGCTAGTAGAATGGACTATTTCCCGTAATGCGAATGGTGTCAGTGCTGTGTGCGATGTGCTCAACGCTGGCGGCCTGTACAGATCTCTTGCGCTCAATGCGTATGCGGTTCGGCCAGTCTTCTATCTCTCATCTTCTGTGAACTATGCATCGGGAAGTGGCTCTGCCACTGATCCGATTTCAATAAACTAGGATCGGACATGCCTGCCAGAGCGCTACCGTGTGCTAGGTCAGGCTGGGTGCAAAATATAAACGAAGGGAAGAAATTGGCGTGGTGGAAGACCCAACTGCCGAGTCTCGCGGTTTGTGCGAGGTGAGGCAGCGGCGCCAGGTTATCAACCAAAAAATAGAAAATTAAGTTAAAATGGGCGTTTAACTGAAATTTAGTTAATGTAAGACCCACTGTTGTTTTTACCATTTTTATATATATAAATTGTATAATAGAAAGTTATAAATATTTTAAAGTTAAAATGTTATTATAGAAACTGATAGAAATGTCAAAGTTAAAACCTTATATGTCATATAGAATAAATTTTATTGGTAATCTAATATATTTGGTTGAGTTTATGGCTCGATGAAATAGTGTTAAACCAATTTTGAATAATGACATAACTCTTACTTTTCCTTTATCTTTATACACTTTATGTGTAACTATTTTTTCATTTTTATAGCATTTAGTATTTTTAGAATAATCTGCACCAATAATTGTTAGAAATAAAACAACAGTACAAGCCATAGTGTACATAGTGTTGTATGCTTTTTCACTTGCATTGTTAATGGCTTCTAAATAAAGTCCATTACTTTTTTGATTTTTAAAAACACATTCAATAGAACCGAAGCGGTGAGAGTAGTTTTGAATAGCATGCTCAACATCTCTGTTTGTAACAATAATCCAAGGGTCATTGGTGTTTAAATATTTACTAATAACAATATTAGTTTTATATTTGCTATCATAAAGCTCAATGTCTTTGTGAACAATAGCATGATATTTGTGTGATGGTAAGTCATAAAGCCATTTCCAGATTTTATGTCCTTCCTTTTTGTCATAAGCAAAAATCTTAATGTTTTTCTTAAGTCTTATGCAGTAAGTATGACCTAAAGATGCTATTGTATTTAATATATTTTCAGAATTAAACCAACGGTTAGCTAGAAAAATTAAATCAAATTTTCCACCGAATAAGGCAGAAACATGCTTAATTCCTTCAATAATTAAAGGCAATGGTACCACCTTTTTCAAGTGAAACTTTTTTATTAATATATTCCTGTTTAAAAGATTTAAACCAAATGGGAATACCTTGTTTACCAACTCTCATGGTAAACATTAGAGTAACATAATTATCATGAGAAAACATATGGTCAAAAGTAATATGAATTCTATTGTCTTTATGTTTTTTACTATATTTAGAAATAACATAGGTAATTAAAGCGTTAAAAAAGGTTTCTGAATCAAATAAATCATTATTAAAAAATCTACGAATTCTTCTTTGAACTGATTCTAATTGAACATAAGAAAATTCAATTTTTAGACATTTTGCTATATCTGTAGATACAACAGATTCAGAAAAATCATACCAAAAATAATTTCTGGAATGATATTTAGTTGTGTTTTTCTTAAATTTGGAACATTATTTTTTAAAAATTCACGAATTTTGTTTGTAATTTCTGCTTGTGTATTGTATAATTTAGTCATGGCAACTCCTTTTTATTTTTTGATATTATTATTTTAACATTAGAGTTGCCATTTTTAAAGAGTTTCAAGAGGATTTGATATAACTGGTGTGTTATATCATTTTCTTTTATTTTAAAAACTGTCCGTAGGTAAGTGTAATAAACTAGTACTTTAGGCCAAGCTTGTCTAGCGCGTCCGCGTGCTAGGCAAGCCGCGACAAAATTAAGCAGAGGCAAGAAGGAAGTAGTAAATTATGGTAGAACAAAGGCTGCCGCGTCTGCGGTTAGTGCAGGCGAGGCAGAGGCGCCAGCAAAAGTTAGTAACAAAAAAATGGCATTCATGAGGCATGATGTAAGTCCAAAAAAGGTGTAAATGTCAATATAAAAAGTCATGAAGATTTTAGTGTTAATGTAAATGTCAACATCAAAACCTAAAAAAATGTCAAACTTAAAACTTTAAATTATTTATGACTTTCTATTATACAATTTATAACATGTTGCCAAATTTAGATGTGGCTAAAAATACATTTGACAAACATGAAGAAAAGTAATATAATCAAGAAGTAATTGATGAAGAAATTATCTAAGTAGTTAATTTAATACTTTCTACAGGAAATTGTAGTTATAAACTGAGAGCTACAAGAAAAAGGTAAATTAATGAATTTCAATAATGGAGTCAAATCGTGAAAGAGCGTTAATCTAATGAGATAGTAAAAATACTATGAAAAAAGGTGGTACCACGAATAAGCTTCGTCCTTTTAAGAAGCTTGTTCGTGTTTTTATTTGTATCAAAGAAAGGATTATTATGAAAGAAAGATTAGAAGAAATTAAAACTAAAGGTTTAGAAAAAATAGAAAATGCTAAAACTTTGGTAGAACTTGAAGAAGTTAAAAAAGATTTAACTGGTAAGAAAAGTGAGCTTGCTGAAGTATTTAAAAACATGAGTAGTTTAAGTGCAGATGAAAAAAAGTCTGTTGGTATGCTTACTACTGAAATTAAAAATGTATTTGCAGAAAAATTATCATCTAAGGAAGAAGAAATTATTTCTAGTATGAGTGTTTTGGATAGACCAATCGATATTACTATCCCCGGCACACCAGTAAAAAGTGGAGCTCTTCATCCAATTACCCAAATGCGTAATGATTTAAATGAAGCTTTTGCTTCCCTTGGTTTTGAAGTATATACTGAAGATGACATAAGCAGTGAGAAGTATGCTTTTGATAATTTGAACTTTGCTAAGGATCATCCAGCTCGTCAATCAATGGATACATATTGGATTGATGGAACAGATGATAAAGAAGGAGCTGAAAGACTTTGCCTAAAACCACATTTAACTGGTGGTTCAGTTAGATACTTATTAAAACATGGTGCACCAGCTAGATTTGTTTATCCTGGTAAAGTGTTTAGAAATGAAACAACTGATGCTAGACATGAAAGAGCATTCTATCAATATGAAGCATTAATTGTAGATAAAGATATTTCATTTTCATCTGGTATGGTTATGATCCAAACAATACTTGAAAAAGTATTTGGTAAAAAAATAAATACAAGAATGAGAGAAGGTTTCTTTCCATTTACTGAACCTGGTTATGAAATTGATATGGAATGTTTAGTATGTGGTGGAGTAGGTTGTAAAGTATGTAACCATAATGGCTGGATTGAAGTTATGCCTGGTGGTGTAATTCATCCAAATGTCTTAAAATCTGCTGGATTAAATCCCGATGAATGGACTGGTTTTTACATTAATATTGGTCTAGATAGACTTGTAATGATGCGTTATGGCGTAGATGATGTAAGACTATTCCATAGTAGTGATTTAAGATTTTTAAAAGAGTTTAAGTAAGGAGGATAAAAATGAGAGTTAGTTTAAATTTAATAAAAAAATATGTGGATTTACCTAAAAATATAACTAATGATAAAATTGCTTATGACATGACCCTTAGAACTGTTGAAGTTGAAGGAGTTGAAAATGTCGGTGAGAAGTTCCATGATATTATCGTTGGTAAAATTTTAGAAGTAAAACCTCACCCAAATGCTGATAAATTACGTGTTTGTATTGTTGATATTGGTGAAGCTGCACCTGTTCAAATAGTATGTGGTGGCTCTAACCTTTATGTAGGTGAATATGTAGTTGTTTGTAAGCCTGGTGCAGTAGTAGTTTGGCATGGACAAGGAGAACCAGTAAAAATTGAAAAAACTAAAATGCGTGGTGAAGAATCATTTGGTATGATTTGTGCTGCTGAAGAAGTTTTCTTAAGTGATTTCTTTCCTCAAGTGGATGAAACTGAAATTATTGATTTAAAAGGCATAGATTGTGCACCCGGTGATAATATTGCTGATGTTCTTGACTTAAATGATACTGTTTTAGAAATAGATAATAAATCTTTGTCAAATAGACCAGATTTATGGGGACATTACGGAATAGCTAGAGAACTAAGTACTATTTATAATATACCACTTAAAAAAATAGAAAGTTATACTGTAGATGATTTACCAAAATATGATGTTGAAATTGAAGACACAAGCAAATGCAGTAGATATGTTGCGGTAGAAATAGATGGAATTGATGAAAGAAAATCACCAATATGGATGCAATCTGCTTTAGTTAAATGTGGGCTTAGACCAATAAATGCCATCGTTGACATAACAAATTATGTAATGATAGCAACTGGACAACCACTTCATGCCTTTGATAAAACTCATGTTGATGGCAAAAAAATAGTTGTTAGAAATGCTAAGAAAGGTGAAGAATTATTACTTCTTGATAATAACTCTATAAGCCTAACTGAAGATGATTTAGTTATTTGTGATAAAGATGAACCTTTAGCACTAGCTGGTATTCGTGGTGGTAAAAAAGACTCAATTTTACCTGATACAAAGGGAGTACTTCTTGAAGTAGCATCATTTAGTGCAACAGCCATTCGAAAAACTGGCAAAAGATTTGCTGAAAAAACAGATGCTTCAATGCGCTTTGAAAAAGGAATTGATACACAAAGAGTTGATGAAGGCTTAAGTTTAGCTCTTACTTTAATAAAAGAAATATTCCCAGAAAGTAAGATTGTTAAATATAATGATGTATGTCCAAATGAAACAAAGAAAAATGTTATTGAAGTAAGTAGAAAATTTTTAAATGAAAGACTTGGTAAAGTAATAAGTGATGACGTAATTAAACAAATACTTACATCTTTAGGTTATGAAGTCACTTTAGATAATGACATTTATACATGTGTTGTTCCAACATATAGATCAACTGGTGATGTCACAATTAAAGATGATGTTATGGGGGATATTGCTCGAATACTATCATTTGATTCATTTGAAGCTAAACCAATAACAATTACATTAGAACATTCCATTAATCAAAGAAAAGTTTTACTTGAAAAAAGAATTATGGAATATTTAGCATATAGATGTGGTTTTTATGAAATATTTACATATCCATGGATTGATGAAAAATACATAAATGCTGCAGGAATAGATACTAGTGATGCTGTAAGACTTGCAACACCACCAGCACCAGAACTTGCAATACTTCGTAAATCACTTATACCAGGTGCTTTAGAAGCTATTTCTAAAAACTTGAGATATTATGATGAATTTAAAATATTTGAAATATCCGAAGTATATAAAAATGGTGACTATAGACCATCAAGTGATGATGAAATACTTCCGATTCAACATAAATCTTTAGCTGGTGCTATCGTAGGTAAAGAAGCAAAAGAAATATTCTATGAATTAAAGGGTGTCTTAGAAAATATGGCAAGATACACTCATATGGAAGCTATAACACTTGAAAAATGTGAAAAACCAAGCTGGGCAGATATTAATGCTTATTTAAGTATAAAGTTAAATGATGAAGAAATTGGTTATTTTGGACTTTTAAATGTTAAAACTATGAATGAATGCAAAATTAAAAGAACAAATGTAGCTATCTTTGAACTTAATCTAGATAGCCTAGTGCCATTTGCATCACGCACTAATAAGTATGAAAAATTGCCTGAACTACCTTTGGTAGAAAAGGATTTATCTATTATTGTAGATGAAGATGTAAGCTGGGGTATTATACATCAAACTGTAAAAAATAAAGTAAAAGAAGTAGAATTTGTTGATGTATATCGTGGTAATCAAATTCCTGAAGGTAAAAAATCAGTTACTTTTAAAGTTAGAATGATAAACGAAGGAAATACCATGACAATGGAAGAAATAAATGAAAAAATGGCAAGTATCTTAAAATCACTTGAAAAAAGATGCGGTGCTAAACTAAGAGAAGAATAAATATTAAATGTGAAAAAGTTTTTTTCACATTTTTAAATTCTTAAAAATATTATTTAATAAAAATAATATTTCTTGCGTTTATTATATGAAAAAGTTATAATTTAAAAGGAGGTAAATTTATGAAATATCCAAGATTTATAAGCAAAAAAAGTATAATTGGTGTTCCTGCACCATCAGATGGAGCAGATAGTAAAGCTAAAATAAATAGATATAAAAATGCCTGTGAACGATTTAAAAACTTAGGATATGACATAGTCATCTCAAATAATTTATATAAATCAGATAAGGGAAGAAGTAGTAGTGCCCAAAATAGAGCAAATGAAATAAATGATATGTTTAAGTCAAGTATTGATTTTATATTGTGTGCATCAGGTGGTGAATTCTTAGTTGAAATACTTCCGTTTGTTGAATTTGATCTTATAAAAAATAATCCTAAGTTTGTTGCAGGATTTTCTGATCCAACTGGACTTTTATATGTGATAACTACAAAATATGATATTGCTAGCATATATGGGAAAAACTTTTCTAATTTTGGAAGCAATATACTCCATGAAAGTGAAAAAAACTTTTTAAAATTAATGAAAGGTAATCTTGACCCTCAAGAAAGTTACCCATTATATGAAGATGAATACATAAAAAAAGAAACTGGTTTAGAAGGTTATAACTTAGATAAAGAAGTTATTTGGAAGACATTAAATAATGAAGACATAAATATAAAGGGAAGAATTATTGGTGGTTGTCTTGATATAATATCAGAACTATCAGGTACTAAGTATGATGGCGGCAAAGAATTTACAGAAAGGTATAAAGAAGATGGTATAATATGGTATTTTGATAATTGTGAGCTTTCACATGAAGAAATCATAAGAGTACTTTGGAAGTTTAATGAACTAGGATATTTTAAATATACAAAAGCTGTTATATTTGGACGTTTTGGGGTAAATAACACAAATATTGGTTATAATACTAAAGAGTGTTTAAAAGATTGTATACTAAACAGTTTAAATATTCCAATAATATACGATGCTGACATATCTCACAAAGGTCCAAGTATGAATATTATAAATGGTTCTATAGCAAAAATAGAAGTAAAAAATGGTAAAGGAAAGATTGAGTTTATTTTAGAATAATATTATATGGGTGATTATATGCAAGATTTTATATTTATGGTACTTAACAAGTATAGTTATTTTGGAATTTTTTTTCTTATATTTATAGAAAATATATTTCCTCCGATACCATCCGAAATAATACTTCTTTTAAGTGGATTTATGACAAGTTATACAAGTCTTAATG
>ENA-OUQC01001711-OUQC01001711.1-human-gut-metagenome-genome-assembly--contig:-NODE-1711-length-10823-cov-3.330145_pt1 | contig 10823 bp, 6 predicted proteins | sample MGYA00237942_ERZ548815 | MGnify/ENA primary metagenome ERZ548815 (study PRJEB26490, sample SAMN05194722) | human gut metagenome | biome: terrestrial biome; feature: human-associated habitat; material... | reverse complement strand
GCAGGAATGTGGATACCCACATCAGTATTACTATTCTGAATTTATGTACCAACGTAGTCCGATACCCGAAGATAATTGGAAATTCATCACATTTCTGTCTCCAAGAGAGGTTGCTACAATGTGGTTCGTAGCAAAAAATGAAGAAGACTATTATATAGATTTGACCAGGAAATATCTTTCAACATACCCACTAATCTTTGCATGTTCAGTTGTCAATCTAAATGGGCATAGTGCGTTCAAGCAGGAATTCGTTATTCCGCAAATGCTCATGCAATGGGTATATCGAAATTATGATAGTGTAAAAGGTATCAAATATTTTTCTTGTTATAATGCGGACGATATTTGCCATTACAATGGCTACAACATTGTGCTGCCCGCAAAAATAAATGATAGGCGGAAATCTTATAGTGAGGATCTAGTCCAAAAATTCAAAGTTTCCAAACCAAATTTAGTTGAAAACAAGCTTGGTATGAAGGAGGCAGATATTGTAAGAGCTTATAAAGATAAGGTAATAAAATATATGCATGATGCGTTTTCAGAGGCAGGAGATTGTCTCTGTGCAATCTATGATGTAACAGATGTTCTTGATAAGTCAATACGAAATATGGATGCAACAGATATGCAACTTCTTATCAGTACCATCCGAAACGTCCGTTCAAGTGGGCGATTGACATTGGAAAAATATAAGAAGGAAGATATTATTGCGAACGGGAGACAATCTATTACATATACAAGTCGAACGGAGAGCAGAATAACATTATTTTCCGAAATTTATGATGGATTTCAGTCAAATGTAATTGATATTGCAGAATCATTTTTATATGCGATTGATCGAATACCACATCATACCCCAGAGGAGTTTTATACTATATAAATGTTTTGCCGTACACAACCTAATGCTGTGTACGGCAAAACTTGTTTATTCAGTTAGCCAACCCTGCCTGACAGATGCTCATTTTGTAATTTCGGTCTGAACCTGTTTTACGAACACCAGTCTAATGCAGCGGCCGCTCTTTTTTTACTGAAAAGCGTCGCAGACTTTGCGCCGCGCACGGCGCAAAAAAATGTGATCGTAAATCGCCGCGACATGTGCGTGGCGATTTACTCCTCTCAGCCCGCAAACGTGCGCGCCTGCGGCGCGTGCGCTGCCGCGGGCTGCAATCTCACTCAAAAACGCGGGACTCAGTCCCGCGTTTTTGAAGTAATATAGAGCATTAAAGCCGCAACATCCGCCGGGCTCACGCCCGAGATGCGCCCCGCCTGCCCCAGATTCTGCGGGCGGATGGCGGCGAGCTTTTCGCGCGCCTCCAGGCGAAGACCGTCGATCTTCGCGTAGTCGATGTCCTCGGGGATGGTGCGGCGCTCCAGGCGCGCAAACTCTGCGACCTCCGCCATCTGGCGGCGGATGTAGCCCTCGTACTTGACGGCGATCTCCACGCTCTCGGCGAGTGCGGGCGGGAAGGCGCGGCAGCCCGCATCAAAATCGCGCAGGTCGTCATAGGTGAGCTGCGGGCGGCGCAGCAGCGCGATGAGGGGACTGCCGTCGCGCACCTCCGCCGTGCCGCGCGCGCTCAGAAGCGCGTTGAGCGCGTCGGACGCGCCTACGCCCGTGTGCTCGAGGCGCTTGATCTCGCGGCGCACCGCGTCGTATTTATCATTGACTTTTTGCAGCGTTTCCTCGCTCACAAGGCCCAGCTCGTGGCCGATGGGGGTCAGGCGCTCATCGGCGTTGTCCTGCCGCAGGATGAGGCGGTATTCACTGCGGCTCGTCATGATGCGGTAGGGTTCGTTCGTGCCCTTGGTCACAAGGTCGTCAATGAGCGTGCCGATATAGGCCTGCTCGCGGCCCAAAATGAACGGCGGCTCGCCCTTGATCTTCCGCGCGGCGTTCACGCCCGCGACAAAGCCCTGCACCGCCGCCTCCTCGTAGCCGGACGAACCGTTGAACTGCCCCGCGCCGTACAAACCCCCGATATGCTTATACTCAAGCGTCGGATAGAGCGCGGTTGGGTCGATGCAGTCATACTCGATGGCGTAAGCCGGACGCATGATCTCCGCGCGCTCGAGCCCCTTGACCGAGTGCAGCATTGCAAGCTGCACCTCCTCGGGCATCGACGAGGAAAAGCCCTGAATGTACAGCTCCTCGGTGTCAAGGCCCATCGGCTCGATGAAGAGCTGGTGGCGGGGCTTATCGGGGAAGCGGACGATCTTCGTCTCGATACTCGGGCAATAGCGCGGGCCGACGCCCTCAATGACGCCCGAGTAGATGGGGCTTCTATCCAAATTCTCGCGGATGACGCGGTGCGTCTCCTCGCTCGTATAGGTCAGATAGCAGACCGCCTGATTCTCGGGCGGATGCTCGGTGGAAAACGAGAAGGGCAGGGGCGCTTCGTCGCCCGTCTGCACTTCCATCTGCGAAAAATCGACGCTGCGCGCGTTCACGCGCGGCGGCGTGCCGGTCTTGAAGCGGCGCAGGGGAAGGCCGAGCTTCCTAAGCGCTTCCGCCAGCGTCAGCGAGGCGTGCATCCCGTCCGGACCGCTCTCGCGCACACATTCGCCGACGATCGTGCGCCCGTCGAGGAACGTGCCCGAGCAGAGGATGACGGCCTTCGCGTCGTAAACGCCGCCGGTCTCGGTCACAACGGCGGAGACGTGCCCGTCCGTGACGCGGAGGTCGACAATCTCCGATTGCCGCAGCAGCAGGTTTTCCTGCGTTTCGAGTATGTGCTTCATGATGCTCTGATAGCGCCGGCGGTCGGCCTGCGCGCGCAGCGACCAAACAGCGGGGCCCTTGCCCCGGTTGAGCATCCGGTACTGGATGCAGGCTTTATCCGCGGCCTTTGCCATCTCGCCGCCGAGGGCGTCGAGCTCGCGCACGAGATGGCCCTTGCCCGTGCCGCCGATGGCGGGGTTGCATGGCATATTTCCCACCGCGTCTAAGTTGATGGTAAAGCAGACCGTCTTCATTCCGAGGCGCGCGCAGGCAAGAGAGGCCTCGATGCCCGCGTGTCCCGCACCGATGACGGCAACGTCGTAGCTGCCGGCTTGAAATTCACGCACGTTCTCAGCCCCTTTCCAGTGTGATGACCGCGACCTGCGGGCGGTTGAAGATGCGCGGGATGATCTTCGGCGAATTGCCGAGCCCGCGGCTGACGAAGACGGACGCACCGTTGTCTGAATAAAAGCCCGCCGTGTGCGAAGGGAAGAGGTTCCTCTGCGTGCCGAACACCCCGCCTATGAACGGAAATCTCCAGATACCGCCGTGGCCGTGACCGGAGAGCGTTAAGTCCGCGCCGAGGAGACTGTATTCCCGCGCAAAGCGGTCGTTGCGATGCGCGAGCAGCATCCAGAAGGGATCGCCGCAGGCGGCGTAGACCTCCTGCGCCAGCTCCTGCGGCGTCTCCTGATCGGCATAGCCGTTCGGATCGTCGATGCCCGCGAGCACGATGGTATCGCCGTTTCTCGCAAAATACGTAAATTCGTTCGAGAGCACCGTCACGCCGCTCTCGCGCAGCGTGCTCTTGAGCGCACGCACGGCGGCGGTGCCGTGGCCCCACTCGTGGTTGCCCGTGACGTAATACGTCGGCGCGATGGCCGAGAGCGCCGCGCCGACTTTCGCAGCGTAGGCGTTCGGGTCCTCCGTGCGGCGGTCGACTAAGTCGCCCGTCACGAAGATATACTCCGGCTGCGCGGCCTTGACCGCGCGATATAAGCGTTCGTTATCCTTGCCGAAGTATTTGCCATGCAGATCGCTGAGCTGCACGATGCGGCAGCCGTCAAAGCCCGCGGGCAGCGCGAGCGAGGAGAACGTGACCTCGTCCGTCTCGATGCTGCTGTTGTCCCAGCAGAGGAAAAGGCCGAACAGCACAATGAGGACAAGCAAATTGCGCCAAAAATGATGTTTTCTTCTTTGATTCGCCATGGAAACTCCTATCGCTATGCGCACAAATGCGCCAAAAAAGTAAGGGGCGGCTTTTTGCCGCCCCTTATTGTAGCACAATGTACCGCCGCGAAACAAGAAATTTATTCCGCGCTCTTGAGACTTTCGACCATGTCGATCTTCTTCATCCGGAAGTGCGCGAGGATGTTGACCGCGACAGAGAAGAGCATCGTCAATATCGCCGCGTAGACATAGGCCGTCCACTCCGTCTGCCGCCCGAACATCATGAGGTCGATCTCCGTCGAACGGACGAGGTAAATGTGCAGCCAGTGGCCCATGAAGCAGCCCATGAGGATACCGAACACCGTGAGCACGATGTTCTCGCGATACACGTAGGCCGAGACCTCGCCATCGTAAAAGCCCAGCAGCTTGATCGTCGCGAGCTCGCGCTGGCGCTCGGTGATGTTGATGTTCGAAAGGTTGAAGAGCACGACCATCGCCAGCGCCGCCGCCGCAAGAATGATGATGACCACGACAAAGTCCACGCGCTCCATGCTGTGCATATAGGTATCCTGCGTGTCGCGCATCCGCGATGTCGTCGCAACGCCGCTCAGACTGAGCAGCTTTTCAAAGATGACGTTGCAGGTGTCGGTATCGTCGTTCGTGAAGTTCAGAAGGTAGGCGTTCGGCTCGCCATCCGCACCGAGCGCGCTTTCGTAATAGCCGGGCGTCATGTAGACGAAGTGCCCCGTGTAGTGCTCGTAGATGCCCGCGACCGTCACATCGCCGCGCTCGTCGCCGTCGAGGAAGAAGGTATCGCCCACCGAAACACCCAAAAGCTCCGAGAGCTTCTGGTCGATGTACACGCCCTCATCGCCCATGGTGATGGGCTCGCCGCTCTTGTAGTCGAAAAGGTCCACGACCTTGCCGATCTCGTCGGAGGCCATCACCTCGACATAGGCGGTGGTTGAATAGGAGGGGGTGACCACCGTGGCGGACGAGGCCGCACAGGGGATGTAGTTCACAATGCGGGAGTCGCCTGCAAGGAAGTCCTCCACCGCCGCGCGCTCCTCGGGCAGGGCGTTGTCGGCAAGCGTCACCTGTGCCGAGTAGTGGAACAGCTCGTCATACTGGCGCGACATCGTGAAAAGAAGCGATGAGCGCATGCCAAAGCCCGCGATGATGAGCGCCGTGCAGCCGCCGATGCCGATGACCGTCATCCAGAAGCGCTTTTGATAGCGGAAGAGGTTGCGCGCCGTGACCTTGTGGGTGAACGACATCCGTTTCCACAGGGGCCTGATGTACTCAAGGAACACGCGCTTGCCAGCCTTCGGCGTGCGCGGGCGCATCAGGCTCGCGGGCGTTTCGCGCAGCGTGGCAAGGCAGGCCCAGAGCGTCGCGACTGTTGTGCACGCGACCGCCGCAAGCACGGAAAAGAGCGAAATATCCGTGTAGGCGTGCAGCTCGATATCCGGCATCTGATACATGATCTGATAGGCCGTGAAGATCATCTTCGGGAACAGGATATAGCCGATGACAAGGCCCAGAACGCCGCCGACAAGGCTCGGCAGCAGCCCGTAGCCGATGTACTTCCGTGAGATCGAAAGGCGGCTGTAACCGAGCGCCTTGAGCGCGCCGATCTGCACGCGCTGCTCTTCGACCATGCGCGTCATCGTCGTCAGGCACACGAGCGCCGCGACGAGGAAGAAGATGATCGGCAGCACGCTCGCGAGGTTCGCCATACGGTCGGCGTCCTGGCCGAAGCCCGTGTAGCCGGGGTTGTAGCTGCGGCTGAAGATGTACCACTCGCAGCTGTCGATATCCGCGACCTTGCGGCGCGCGTCGGTGATCTTTTCCTGTGCGTCGGCGATCTTCTCGTCGGCCTCCGCCTTGCCGTCCGCGTATTCGCGCAGGCCCTTGCGGTAGTCGCGCTCGCCGTCCGTCAGTTCGGTGTAGGCGTCCGAGAGCTCCTTGACGCCGTCGGCGTACTGCGCTTCGCCGTCGTAGTAGTCCTTCCAGCCGTCGTCGAGCTTTTTGCGCGCGTCAGAAAGCTCCTTTTTCGCGTCCGCGAGCTGCGCAGGCGCGACGTTGAGCTTCGCTTTTGCGTCGTCCAGCTGCTTTTTGGCGTCAAGCAGCTGCATCGCGTCGGCGAGCTTCTGCGGCGCCTCGTCCAGCTCTTTTTTCGCCTTGTCGAGTTCCTTCTTGCCGTCGCGCAGGTCGCGGTAGCCCGCGCTGAGCTGCTGCTTGCCGCTTTCATAGTCCGCACGCCCCTGATCGAGCTGCTGCTTGTTTGCGGCGATGCTGCTCGCGCTGACGCTGTTTAACTGCGAGAGGTTCTCTTCCAGTTCCGCCTTCGTCGCCTGCGCGGTCGCAATGCCCGCCTCAAGCTGCGGCTTCGCGGCCTGCGCTTCAGCAAGCATCTGCTTCTGCTCCGGCGTCATATATTCGGGTGGAATCTGCGAGAGTTGGTCGATTGCTGTATTGACTGTAACCAACTGATCCTGCATCTCGTCAATCTTGCTCTGCGCCTTCGCAATACCGCCGGTGAGCTGTGCGCGCATACCGCCCAGCGCGGCGTCCGTCGCAGCGATGGCTGCGCTGTCGCCGCGGCCGAGGTCTTCAAGCAGCTTCTCGGGCGCGCCCCCGTAGGGCGAGCCCGAACCCGCAAGCGCGTCCGTCACGGTCTTGGCGAGCGAGTTGAGCTGACGCTCGCCGCTTTCCAGCTGTCTCCGGCCCGCGGCAAGCTCTTTTTCGCCGCTTTCAAGCTCCTTGACGCCGTCCTCGTACTGGGCGAGGCCGTCTTCATACTCTGCCCTGCCCTTTTCGTACTCGTCCAGCGCGTCTTCGTACTCTTCCATGCCGTTGAGGTATTGCATCTCGCCGTCATCGAGCTCGATTTTTGCATCGTCCAGCTCCGCGCGCGCGTCCTTCAATTCCTGTTGGCCGTCGTAGTAATCCTTCCAGCCGTCGTCGAGCTTCCTGCGTGCATCATTCAGTTCTTTCTGCGCGTCGCCGAGCTTTTCGTCGGCCTCGGCCTTCGCGTCGTCCAGCTCTTTCTGTGCATCGTCGAGCTTTTCCGTCGCTTCATCGACCAAATCATCGTGCCGCAGCTGCGCGCGCGCGTCGCCGAACGGCTCCAGCTCGTCGATGACGGCGTCGATATAGTCGTCATAGTCGCTGTAAAACGCGGTCATCTCCGCCGCGCCGGAAACGCGCGCGTAGGCCGCCGTATAGTAGTCGAGCGTGAACGCCTCGCGCGGCAGGTAGAGATACGCCTTCACCGTGCCGCTGCCGATCGTGGAGGTGCCGCGCTCGACCGCGATGTACGCCGGCGAGCGGATGGTGCCGACCACCGTGTATTCCTCGCCCGCGAGCGCGTCGTCAAGCTTGCTGTCCGGCTCAAGGGTGATGGTATCGCCGATGGAAATGTCCAAAAGCTCCAGCATATTCTCTTCCACCACGCACTCGTCCGCGCGCGCGGGCATCCGCCCCTCGCGCAGCAATACGTCGTTGATGCCCTGATCGCTCAGCGACAGGACCTTTACGACCGCTTCCGCCCCGCCGGAGGAGGCGAAGGCGTCGAGGACATACTCGCCCTCGGCGTTTTCGATGTTCTTCTGCGCACGGATCGCGTCGATGTCCTCGTCCGTAAGCCCCAGGGTCGAGAGCACCTGAATATCCGCCAGATGCAGCGAATCGAGATAATTGTCGCCGGTCTGCTTCATGTCCGGCGCGGTCGCCTTGAGTCCCGAGAGGAACGCGACCGACAGCGCAACCAGGATCATGATGGAAAAAAAGCGGCTTTTCGTGTGCTTGATCTCGCGCCAAAAGTCTTTTTTCATCGCGCTTTTCATCGTGCCGCCCTCCTTTTCTCCCACATTCTTCTCACCATTCGATCGTTTCCACGCTCTGCGGCGTTTCGTTGCACTGCATCGTCTCCACCGTGCCGTTCTTGATGTGGATCACGCGGTCAGCCATCGGCGTGAGGGCGCTGTTGTGCGTGATGACCACGACCGTCACGCCCTTTTGCCGGCAGGTATCCTGCAATAATTTGAGGATCTGCTTGCCCGTCACATAGTCGAGTGCGCCGGTCGGCTCGTCGCAGAGCAGGAGCTTCGGATTCTTGGCAAGTGCGCGGGCGATGGCCACGCGCTGCTGCTCGCCGCCGGAGAGCTGGCCGGGGAAGTTGTTCGCGCGCGCGGAAAGGCCCACCTCGTCCAAAACGGTCGCCGCGTCGAGCGGGTCCTTGCAGATCTGCGCGGCAAGCTCCACGTTTTCAAGCGCCGTCAGGTTGCCGACCAGGTTGTAGAACTGAAAGACAAAGCCGATATCATGGCGGCGATAGGTCGTGAGCTGGCGGGCGTTGAAGTCGCTCACGCGCGTGCCATCGACCGTGATCGTGCCGCCCGAGCAGGCGTCCATGCCGCCGAGCATATTCAAAACCGTCGTTTTGCCCGCGCCCGAGGGCCCCACGATGACGCAGAACTCCCCCTTGCCGATGGTAAAGCTGATATGGTCCACGGCGCGGATCTCCACCTCGCCGCTGTGATAGACCTTGGAAACATCTTCAAATGTGACGAACTCCGCCATGATGCGCGTCCTCCGTTTCAAAAATAGCTTGTAGCTTATTATAAAGTGTCGCTCGCAAAAATGCAAGTGCTTACTTGTCATCTTGCATGAAAGAACTGTTAATTTTTTGGTTAAAACCATGAATGCTGACGATTGAAATTTGCGTTTTCCGCGGCTATAATACAAACTGAAATAAATGAGAGAAAGGAGCGTGAGACATAGAATGTTCGAGAACTTCATCAAGCAGGATGTTGACGACATGATCTTCGGCAGCACCAAGCAGATCATCAGCGAGCGCTGAGATCAGGGAACGACCACGCCACGAGCGTGGCTTTTTTGTTTTTTGCGCCAAAGATGTGCAAAACCGCCCCCCGCGGGAGTTTTTTGCCCCGGAGGACGGATTTTTCTTGCCTTTATACGGTGATTATGATATACTTTTTCGGCTAATGCAGAACGAAAACAAGGAGAGAACGCCATGGCTGTGATCGAATACGATTCCTATAAGCAAAAACTGCTTGCAATGGACGAAACGCTTGATAATCTGTCAAAAGCCCTCGAGATCGAGCCGGCCCGCCACGAGCTTGAGCGCCTTGAGCTCGAAGCCCACGAGGACGGCTTCTGGAACGATCTGGAGCGTTCGCAGAAAAATCAGATGCGCTCGAAGCAGCTTCAGAATAAAATCCACCGCTACGAAAAGCTCGTCTCCACGCGCGACGATCTGCTCGCGCTGATCGACATGGGCAGCGAAATGGACGATGCGAGCCTGCTGCCCGAGCTGGAGGAGGGCTACGCAACGCTCGAAAAGGAGATGGAGGAGGCGCGCCTGACGACGCTCCTTTCCGGCGAATACGACAGCTGCAACGCCATCCTCACCTTCCACGCCGGCGCCGGCGGAACGGAGGCGCAGGACTGGACGCAGATGCTCTACCGTATGTATATGCAGTGGGCGAACAAGCACGGCTTCGAGTTCGAGATGATGGACTATATCGACGGCGAAGAGGCCGGCATCAAGAGCGCGACGGTCATGGTCAAGGGCGAGAATGCCTACGGCTACCTCAAGGGTGAAAACGGCGTGCACCGCTTAGTGCGCGTTTCCCCGTTCGACGCGAACGCCCGCCGCCAGACGAGCTTTGCAGCCCTCGAGGTCATGCCTGAGCTGCCCGACGATATCGAGGTCGAAATTCGTCCCGAGGATATTGAAATGCAGGTCTACCGCGCGTCCGGCGCCGGCGGCCAGCACGTCAACAAGACGAGCTCTGCCGTTCGACTCATCCACAAGCCCACGGGCATCGTCACCGCCTGCCAGACGCAGCGCTCGCAGTTCCAGAACCGCGACTACGCCATGCAGATGCTCAAATCCAAGCTCATGGAACTCAAAATTCAGCAGCACGCGGAGAAGATCTCCGACATCAAGGGCGTGCAGCTCAAGATCGAATGGGGCAGCCAGATCCGCTCCTACGTCTTCATGCCCTACCAGCTCGTCAAGGACACGCGCACCGACTACGAGACCGGCAACATCCAGTCCGTCATGGACGGCGACCTCGACGGCTTCATCAACGCGTATCTGACGAAGTCCGCGAACGGCGAACTGAAGAAATAATTCAAAAATGTGCTTCGCACATTTTTGAGAGGGGCTTGCAGAGTGCTGCGCGCACTCGCGTTGCTCGCACACTTGCACTCTGTAAAGCATTTTTTGTCACGCACAGGTCGCGACAAAAATGATCAAACTTTGATTCCGGCGCTGCGGCGCCGGAATTTTATATGTCGGAACGAAAAGGTTAAGCAGGGAGGAAACATGGAAGAAAATACCAGAGAAAACAAGATGGGCACGATGCCCATCGGCAAGCTGCTGGCCAACATGGCGGGGCCCGTGATGATATCGATGCTCTTTCAGGCGCTCTACAACATTGTCGACAGCGTGTTCGTCGCCAAGCTCAGTCAGGATGCGATGAACGCCGTCTCGCTCGCTTTCCCCCTGCAAATGCTGTGCATCGCCTTTTCCGTCGGCACCGGTGTCGGCATGAATGCGCTGCTCGCGCGCTCGCTGGGCGAGAAGAACCAGACGGCGGTGAACCGCGCCGCGGGCACGGGTCTTTTCCTGACGCTCTGCACTGCCGCGGTCTTTATGCTGCTCGGTTTTTCGCTCGCCACGCCCTTTTTCCGCTTCCAGACGACAAATGAGCAGATCATCGCCTACGGCCGCGACTATGTCATGATCTGCATCGGCGGCTCGCTCGGCATCTTCGTGCAGGTCTACGGCGAGCGGCTCTTGCAGGCCACGGGCCGCACGAATCTCTCGATGATCGCGCAGATCGCGGGCGCGGTGTGCAACATCGTGCTCGACCCTATTCTCATCTTCGGTCTGCTCGGCTTC
>ENA-OUQC01001709-OUQC01001709.1-human-gut-metagenome-genome-assembly--contig:-NODE-1709-length-10829-cov-3.532950_pt1 | contig 10829 bp, 10 predicted proteins | sample MGYA00237942_ERZ548815 | MGnify/ENA primary metagenome ERZ548815 (study PRJEB26490, sample SAMN05194722) | human gut metagenome | biome: terrestrial biome; feature: human-associated habitat; material... | reverse complement strand
GAAGGTCATCGGCATTGACGAGGGTGAATTGGACTTCGGCGTAAAGCAGGAGCGTGAGGCTTGGGTGCTGTTCATCTATGACACCGCCAAGGGCGGCTGCGGATATTCCACACGGCTGGCTGATGCCGACGAGTGCCAAAAGGTGTTTGACGAGGCTCGCAAAGCCCTTGAGCAGAGCAGCTGCAAATGCGAGGAGGCCGAGACAGGCGGTGCTTGCACCAAATGCCTCGTAGACAGGAGCAACTACCGCTATGCGCACAAACTGTCGAAGCGCAAGGCTCTCGAATGGCTGCAACGCCAGAAAAGCGGTGTTGTGACTATACCCGAGGCGGTGCGCCGCCATAGTCCCGAAGCGCGTGTGGCATACCAGAAAATCAAGAAGATAGCTCGTTATGCTGTCAATCACGGCGCACGCGAGATGAAATTCTTCGTCTCTGACGAGAATGGCGACTGCGAAATTTCCGAGTGGACCAGCGTCAATTCGGAAATGGGACGGCTGTTGCATGAGGCTGTCAAGAATGGCGTTGCTGTGACACTCAATGTGGAGTATCATCCAGAGTACCATACAGATGAGGCTGACAAACTCCCCTTCGTGGGACTGACGGGCCAAGACGGCAAATTCCCGGACTGCACAGTCAATTTCATCGGCGACATGGGCGACCTGAAGACGATGCTGGAGGTGAGGTATAACGACAACAGTGTGAAGCGGTATTTCACCAGCGAGAAGGAGGCTCTGCCATTCTCCGGAGGATGGGGCGAGGGCTGCACGCAGCTGTTTGTCGAGGACAATCCCGCTGTCGAATATCTGGATATCGATGAGCCGACATACACGCCCCAGCCCGATGTGACAATCCGCCAAGGCTGCACACCCGCCACAGAAATCAAGGTAGGGAACTATTTCTCGAAAGTCATCTGTGGCGGAAACATCTTGCAGTCGGAAGACTTGGGTATGATTCAAGAAATTCTGTTAGGTCAGAATGTACAGATTACATTCAGCGACAAGTATGTGAACAGTGCCTTGGCATGCCTGATGTTCGTGTACTTGGTGAAGGAGATGCGAGACCTGTTCGGGTTCACCATACGAGACATAAACCTGCCGCAGGACAACGGTGATAAGCGAACATATACTTGCGATGATTATACGCCAATCAGCATGAACTTCGCCACTACGGAGGAGGCGCGTCGCTACCTTATCGCCTGCATCTGGAATGTCTTGGGCGTTGAAGCCGAGGAGCTTCCCATCAACGCCACCCACCACCGGTGGATTCGGCTGACTACCGAACGAGGCGTTGTGGAAATCCGTCCTGACCACGGCATCAGCGGCGGCTGGTATTCAAAGAGTACATACTTCAATCTCGACAAACTCGATGGAAACGTGGTGGCTCTCAAATCCAAAAATGATGACGAGATACTGTATTATGTAATAATCAAGCCGGCTCGATAGGCGTGCTAAGACGATAGGCATCTGCGCGGCATGAAAATGTTGCGCAGATGCTTTTTTCGGGTGGTGGAAGGTTTATTTCCGAGGAAGCATGTAACTTTGCACTTGGATGCATCGCCATGCATAGCACACAGGCATGCCATATACCAGTATGAGGAGGGAACGTGATTACATACTCGAGAAGTTCTGCGAGCTGTCGCGGTGGACGGAGGCTGTCAACCGTGGCATGGAGAAGGACTTGCCGCATGGGTTGCTGCGCCGCTTCTGCGAGCCGGAGGCGCGTGTGCTGCTGTACCGCATGATACGTGACGGCGAGTATCGCATCGAGCCGCCGCGTGCCGCGCTGATTCCCAAGGACACTCCGGGCGAGTTCCGTACCGTGTATGTCAACGACCCTGACGACCGAATGGTGTTGGCAGTTGCAAACAATTTGTTCTTCGACCTTACGCCTGACCTCGTTCACCCGGCGTGCATGTCATACCGCAAGGGGACGGGCTGCGGGGCAGCTGTGAGGGAGGTTGCCCGGTATGCCTCGGCTATGCCGGAAGGTGTCATCGGCTGGAAGTGCGACTTGTCGAAGTATTTTGACTCTGTAGACATCAGGTATATCGACGCGGCGTTTGACCGGCTGGAGGAGCGGTTCGGCTCGTCGGCTCTCGTTGACATGGTGCGGGCGTACTACCATGACGACCGCTATGTGGACGGCGACGGTGAGGAACAGCGCAAGGATATGTCGCTGCGTCAGGGGTGCGCTGTCTCGGCGTGGCTCGCTGACGTAATCCTCTATCATATTGACAAGCGGCTCTCGCAGCTCAACGGCAAGTATATCCGCTACTGCGACGACATGCTCTTCATAGGGCCTGACCATGAGCGGGCGATGAAGGTACTTGTGGATGAACTCTGTAAGATGGGGCTGAGCCTCAATGACCGCAAGGTGGAGGACGTGCGGTCTGACCGCTGGTTCAGTTTCCTTGGCTATTCAGTCTGCGGCGGGCAGATCTCGCTGTCGCCTCGCCGTGTGGCTCGCTTCCGCCGTGTGGTTGATGACATGGCGGCGGGCTGCAAGTCTGCAAAGCAGCTCACGTCAAGGTTGGTAAACTGGCTTTATATAGGCACGGAATGGAAGTGCTGGGCTATGCAGGTGCTTCCTGTCGTCAACTCGCGCCGTGACATACAGCTGCTCAACACATACATTATGGACAGCATACGAGCTGCAATGACGGGACACCGCCGCATCGGCGGCCTGGGCTACAATGCGGCTGGCAAGGAGGGGTGCATAATGCGCGGCAGCGGCCGTCATGTGGCGTCAAACCGCCGCAAGACACCGCCGCGCATACCCGGATTTCGCTCGCTGATGTGTATGCGCAAGGCGTTGCGTTGCTCCAAACAGTTGTACATGACACTCGCATCGACATGCCTGATGGCGTAGTGACACAGCATACGGCTTCGCACAGGGCCTCGTGGAATGGTGACGGCTTCTAAATTCCAAACCAAGGTTTGGAATTATTACAGATTTACAGAGATGTGCCGCAGCTGTCAGGGTTCCACTTTTTATTGTAATACCGATAGATGATATAGATTATGGGCAAATTCTCACGGATGTCGGTCGACCTCTCTCAGAGTGGGAAGGTTGCAGCGCAAGACGCGGTCGAGCAGAAAATCATCGGCAGCGGCTATGTGCCGCAGCCTCGGTTGTGGCGCAGGCACGTCATGGCGCAGGTGTTACAGAACCTGCACGCCAAGCAGCGCTGCCGCCCGGCGAGTGAGGAGAATTATGACTGTTTCGTCAGCTGCCATACAAACGGTTACGCCTGGAGCATGACTTCCAAGGAGTTCAAGTCGCAGGCACGGCTTATGGAACATGACCCGGAGGGCTTCGCAGAGCGTTGGCGGTGGTTCAACAAGTCGCTTCTGGTGAAGATGTGCGCCGACCTGACTGAAACCGAGTGTAATGCTGTGAGCGAAAAACTCGCCGCGCTGACCGGCGCAGACCCGATGGGGCTTCATGAGGCGGCGGAGTACATCATCAAGAATAATGCGCACATCCCGGCTCGCAAGAGTGATGCATGGATTGACGCATACAAGGGCTCGGGGGCGTATTTCACCATGAAGAACATGATACTGTTCCACAACTGCCGCATATATCTTGGTTCAGGGGAGGTGCTTGACCGTGATGCCTCGTTTGAGTATCTGAAAGGGCTGGTCGCTGACCCCGGGTATACCGGCAAGCAGCTGTTTGGCGAGTTGATGAAGCTGATACGTGACAACAAATTCGATTACCCTGCACAATGAGTATATTTGACGACATAATGTGCTGCGCCGAGGCTGGCGAGCGGGTGTCAATATCGCTTGCTTCACGCTCTGTGCGTGTAGGCGGGCAAACAGTGGTTGCCAACGGCAAATGGACAGGCGAGTTGGGCTTGGAAGCTGCTCCTACTGAAGCTGCCCTTGCCCGCATAGAGGAGCTGTATGACGTTTACTGCCGGTCGCTGCCGTCGCGAATTGAGAACTCTCGCGGCCGTGTGCGCCGCTGGTTCCACGCTGGCGATTGTGATGACAGCGGCGTGCTGTGGGGCGAGGAGCGGCAGGTGGCGCGTTGCCGCCTTGAGCTGACAGTGCTTTGCTACATACTCAACGGCTCGCTCACGCGCACGTCCGAGCCCTTTGCCGGCAAATGGTTTTGGCAGAGCAGCCGCTACCCAGGTATGGTCATACTCGCCGAGTGGCTGCCGGAAACGAACGTTTTACAAACTAAACTTGTGTGATAAATATGAGAAGACTAAGAAAATACGATGTGCGCCAACTGAAGAGGGACGCTATCGCCCTTACATCGCGCATTTCACTGACGGAGGGCGATTTCCGGAACGCGATGCAAGGTGGAGAGCAGTCGCTGGCAATGAAGCTGACCGTTGACCCGGGGAAGCTGCCTGCGGAGGTGTGCCGTGCAGTCAGGCAGTTCCGGCAGACGCACCCGGGCGCAAGAGTGAAGACGTTTATATTCCACTTAAACGTGCCTGAAGAATTTCCGATGCGTGCAATGAATGGATTGTATCAGGCGATTCGCTCGATGAATTGGGTGGCGGTCAAATACGGCATCGCCCAACTTCCGGGCGGCGGAAAGGCAACGGCGCGGCTTTTCTTCTTCTACAAATGATTTTTTGAGAGAAAAGCGTGTGAAAGCCCGAGATTGTCGGGTTTCGGGGAAACAGCGAGTTGCTTGTGCTGTAGTTTTTTGGTGAGAGCTTAAGTTGTTGTCTGATAGTTATTTGCTGTCGGGTTCGTCTCGTTGTGCTTTTGTGGCAGCTGTTATGTTATGCGTTTTTGCCCTTATTAACGGCCTTGATTAAGGATAGAAACGCATTTATGTTTTGTAATTTCGTGTAAAACTATTATTTTTGCCCTTGTAAAACTGACATCCTCACCACATGGAAGAACATTACAACCGCAAAAGACAGGCAAGCGAGAGGGCATACCGGCATACTGCTGCTGTCACCCCGCATCGCATCGCGGGCAGACATCCGGCTCGCGCATGGCACAAAAGTGAAACCCTAAAATCATACAGAGTATGTTTGTGAAGAGTCCGAAATTCGACAGATTGCGCGTAATCGACGAGCTGCTGCGCAAGAATGACAGGATACATAAAATGGTCATCCGGGAGCGTATGGACCGTAAAGGTCTCAAAGTCTCAGAGCGCACTGTGTTCGAAGATCTAAGTGATTTGAAGGACTACGGAGCTCCGGTACGCAGCGACAAAAATGGGTATTACTGGTATAGCGAGGATTTTGAGCTGGAGTGTGGTCTGCTCGACAGCAAAGATTTGGAGACGCTGAAGACAGGACTCGAAACTTTCAAGCATGTGGCTAATTCCCTCAACCTCGACGGCATAGCTCCGCTTCTCTCTCATTTAGGCAACTACGCCACAGACACGGACAGTGCGGCGGGTAAAGTGATTGAGTTTGAGAACATGTCGAGCCTGGAAAATCTCCGGCTGCCGCTGCTTTACCGCGCCATCGTAGACCGCCGCGCCTTAGAACTGACCGTACCCTCTCAGAGATACAATGGCAATGGCGAAATGCTGAAGCTCGCGCCGTACTACCTAAAGGAATACCGCAGCGTATGGTATCTCATAGGGCGGGTGCTGCCTGGCAAGCGTGACTGGCCGTCGTTCCTGCAGCGAGGACGCGAAGGCGAAATTCTCGCTATGTCCTTAGACCAGATTATAGAAGTGAAGGTCTCTGATGAGACATTTGACCCTGATGATTTTGATGCACAGAAGTACTTCAGGGACATCGTGGGAGTTAATAAGCCGCATTCACATTGTGAAATCATACGTCCTTTCAATATCTGTGTGCAGGTCTCGGCCGAGGGCTGGGAGTGGCTTTCGGCACATCCGCTGCATCATTCGCAAAAGCGTGTCTCCGAAAGGCCATGCATAATCCAATACTCGCTGATACCCAACGACGAGTTCTATCAGGAATTGCTTGCCCTGGGCGATGAAGTCGAGTCTGTAACGCCCGACAGATGCCGTAAAAAATTAGCGGCGAAAGCAGAATCGATGCTCGACAATCTGCAGTGGGAGCGGGAGAAGCGGCGTGGTCACCGCTTCAGAGGTATGCCGATTGGATGTGAGGATATGGTGTATGAAGTCGTGCAGTTTGTGATTGACGATGCAGACGCAGCAGTCGATTCTTCATGTTTCCGTATAATCCCGAAGCGGCTTGGGTTTTCCTCAAACCTCGACCATGCCGAGGTCCTGATCGCTCGTGCCGCATGGAGAGGCTCGCGTTCCCCCTATTGTTTCCATATCAAGAAGTATGACCTGGATGTCTCGTCAGAACCGGTCATGGAGGATTACGGAGTCTGGTGGCGGCTGTATGACGCTAACGGCGTGCTTATAGACCACACCTACTGCTCCGGACTGCTGCGTGATCGTGATGCAGTAAGCGGCGTGTTCAAGGGTCGTCCAGAGAAATCGCTGCGCTTTGATGCGGGCGACATCGTGGAGGTGCGCGACGGCGTTAAGGTGCGCCTGGCAGTTGTAACTGCTTTGCCGCAGACACGGGAGCAGCATCGTGAGCAGCGGCAGAACAACGGTCGCCCTGCCTCTGTAATGGATGCCTCGGACGATGTTGTGTCCGTGATGTACGACCCAGAACACCACGGCCGTGTCCACACCCTCAATGTCATGCGCCCGCATGCGCCTCTGGCAGACGAGGTGCGCCAGCGTCTTGAAGGATATTACAAGGCGTTCTTGAACAGCAAGTAGTAATATTTGCAGCTTGGAAATGAAGATATTTGTCTGGTGGAAGGTTTTCTGCCAGACTAAGCCGTAACTTTGCACTTGTAACAACCAAAAATAACTAACCACATGAATCCTACACTATTGACTATCGTGGCTGTGGCTGTTGTCGTCATCCTGCTGATGATACTCTACTTCAGCTACAACAACAAGGAAATCGCCCTGCGCAAAGAGGCAGAGGCACAGCGCGGCAAGATAACTGCCGTGCGAGACAAGATGTTCAAAATCATACAGGAGAAGGCGGGCGTGGCCACAGAGTACCGCAACGCTTTCGAGAAGGTCTACCCGCAGATCATCGCCGGCCGCTATTCCGGCGACAAGGGCGGGCTGATGAAGTGGATACAGGAGCAGAACCCCAATTTCGACACGTCGCTGTACGGCGACCTGATGCAGGCTGTCGAGGTGCAGCGCAACTCGTTTCTCAATGCGCAGACCCGTATGCTCGACATCATCAACATGCGTGCGGCACTGATAGAGCAGTATCCCTCGCGCTGGTTTATCAAGAACAAGTCAACGATAGAGTATACGGTCATAGCCTCGACGGACACCAACAACGTAATCGCCACGGGCGTGGACGACTGGACCTTGACATTCTGAACCGATGGCAGCACCTCTGTACATTATCCCGCTGATAACGTGCGCAGTCCTCTATTTCGGTTTCCAGCCGCAGATAGGGCTGCTTGCCTACGCCTGTATCTTGCTGGGCGGCTGCGCGTTGATAGGCTTGATGCACTGGCTGATGGCTCTCTCTCGCCGCAGCTGCAACGAGTTTCTGGGCACGTTTGTCACCCAAATCTCCTACGAAGATCCGTGGACCGAGCGCGTAGAGCGCACAGAGACCAAGACCGACAGCAACGGCAAGACCTACACGGTCAAGAAGGTGGAATATGTTCACCACTCTGAGTCAATCTCATTCTACACACAGCTGGGCAGCATCCACTTCTGCTATTCCGGCTTTTTCGCCAGTGTGCGTGACTTTTGGGGTGCGCCGAGGCACAACGACGTGTGGCACGGCAGCAATATCGTGGGCGGCGCACGTTACGGGCATCATTACGTCTTTCATGAGGCATGCTGCGGCTACGGCGGACTGCGCAGCAAGTGTGTTCCCGTGACCGAGGAACATTCATACGAAAACCGTATACGCAACTCCAACTCTATATTCCGCTTTGAGAAAGTCACCAAGCAGGAGGCCGAGCAGGAGGGACTGTATGAGTACCCCGAGATGGATGACGACTATGACGTGCCGGCAGTATTGTCGGCAGCATATCCCGTTTCTTATGAGACCGACATGGAATACCGGCTGTTCAACGCTCTCGACGCGCCGGAGCGTCAGATGCGCCTCTTTGTCCTCATCTATGACGAGACTACCGACGTATCGACTGCCGAGCGGCAGCGTGCTTACTGGAAAGGGGGCAACAAGAACGAGCTGGTGGTGTGCATCGGCGTCAGGAAGGACCGTACTGTCAAGTGGGCGCATGCATTCTCCTGGGCCGACGAGCAGACACTTGAGGTCAAGGCGGCGCAGTACCTGTTGCGCCAGCCGACGCTCGACCTCAATGATTTCCTGGAGTGGTTCAAATCTGAATATCAGGTATGGGTGCGCAAGGAGTTCAAGGACTTCAAATATGTGAGCGTACCGCTTACGAGCGGCCAGCTGATAGCCATACTCATCACCTCTCTGATTGAGAACGGCCTTGTGCTGGCGTTTGTCAGGTGACACTTGCATGGCCAGTAATTATTATTGACAACTAAATAACGAATAAAATGGACAAACTGACAGAAAAAGTGAGAAAGGCTATCCGCTCAAACGGGTGGAAAATACTCGATGACCACAGCGATGAGGAGCAGCTGACGTTTGAAGCTGATGATGAATGGTTCATCTACATAATCAAGGACAATGGCAAGGAGATAGACTCTATATGTTTGCTTTACAGACCGTTGGAGTTCGGTGAGTGCTTCATCCCGGATATGTACATTTTTGCTGGTATGGTGAACAACCGTCATACCAGTGCACGAGTAAGTGTACACAGCAAACGTTTTGAACCAGATGCAGAGAGCAACCTGTTCGGCTTTGAGTTTCATGCCCCAAAGGCCGGCTGCGGCGACCTGAAGGAGATTCTGAAAGCAGGCGTCGGGCAGCTTATGGCAATTGCCGAGGATTTCGACCGGACGTGGGATGCCATGCATCAGCAGGACGAGGAGTAACAGGAATGTGTCAATCTGCACTTCGGGGTGTGGCAGCGCGCAGGCGGTTTTGCAGTGTCAGCATTATTTGCTAACTTTGCCGCCCAACCAACATTGCTGAGAAATGTCTACCAATACAGTTGACAACAAACGGAAAGTGACCACGCGCCGTCTCGTGGAGATGAAGCAGCGCGGCGAGAAGATTTCGATGCTTACGGCTTACGACTACTGGAGCGCGAAAATTATCGATGCTGCGGGCGTGGACTGCATACTTGTGGGCGATTCTGCCTCTAACGTCATGGCGGGCAACGTGACGACGCTGCCTATCACGCTCGACCAGATGATATACCACGGCAAGTCGGTAATCCGTGGCGTGGAGCGTGCCCTTGTGGTCGTGGATATGCCTTTCGGCTCGTACCAGGGCAATTCAAAGGAGGCTCTCGCGTCTGCCATACGCATCATGAAGGAGGCTCATGCCGAGGCTGTCAAGATGGAAGGGGGCTCGGAGATACGCGAGTCCATTGAGCGCATCCTATGTGCCGGCATCCCTGTGATGGGGCATCTCGGCCTTACGCCGCAGAGCATCAACAAGTTCGGCACTTACAGCGTGCGTGCCCGCGAGGAGCAAGAGGCTGAGAAGCTGCTTGAAGATGCCCGTATGCTTGATGAGATAGGGTGTTTCGCCATTGTGCTGGAGAAGATACCTGCCGAGCTTGCGACTCGAGTCGCTGCCGAGGTGTCTATCCCGGTTATCGGCATCGGCGCGGGCGGCGGCGTAGACGGCCAGGTACTTGTCACCCACGATATGCTGGGACTGACGCAGGGTTTCTCGCCGAGGTTCTTGCGCCGTTATGCCAACCTCGGTGAGGTTATCCACGATGCGGTGTCGCACTATGTCGAGGATGTGAAGCGTTGCGACTTTCCCAACGAGAACGAACAGTATTGACTGATCACCACAAAGTACCTAATAAAATGAAGGAGAGGGAGTATCGCCGAGCGATACTCCCTCTCGCTGTTCGGGGAATGTCCGTTATGATTAGTTGAGTGTGCCGTTTTCGGCCTTCTCAATCATGTCTTTGTTGGCAGAGATGTATATTTCCACGCGGCGGTTCTGTGCGCGGCCCTCTGCGGTCTCGTTGCTTGCAACGTAGTCAGACATTGCGATGCCCTGTGAAGTTACGCGTGATGAAGCCACGCCCTGGTTCACGAGGTATGTGAGGACGCTCTTGGCGCGTTCAGTAGAGATGCGCTCGTTGACGGCCATCTTGCCGGTATTGTCGGTGAAGCCGTATACGTATACGTCGGTGTCGGGGTTTGATTTCAGGGAGTTGGCAAACTTGGTCAGCTCATTTTTGGCAGATGCGCTGATGGTTGTGCCGTTTGTGGGGAAGAGGATGCCGCCTTCGAAAGTCACTTTGATAGCTTTCAGGCCGTTAGCGTCGGTAGTCTCCTCGACGTTAGCGTTAGCGAGCTGCTCCTCGAGTTCCTTTTTCTGCTTGTCCATCTTGTTGCCGATGAGTGCGCCTGCGCCAGCACCTACTGCTGCGCCTACGCCAGCGCCGATAGCAGCGCCCTTGCCGCCGCCGATGAGTGCGCCTATGCCGGCACCGAGGCCTGCGCCGCCGCCGCCGCCGATGAGTGCGCCCTTGCCGGTGTTGGACATGTTACAAGCGGTTGTGCCTACGAGCATTGAACCTGCAACCAGGGCCATTGTCAGTGTTTTGAAAATCTTTTTCATGACAAGTGTATTTATTAGATGATGTTGTTTGTATCAACCTGACAATCAGCGGAATATTGCATGCTGTAGCTGTCTGCACGCGCCAATCCGTTGATTTTCAGCCGCAAATTTAGCAAAAATCCGCGTAACAGGCAAATCACCACTTGCCGGGGCTTCACGTTTCAGGG
>ENA-OUQC01001706-OUQC01001706.1-human-gut-metagenome-genome-assembly--contig:-NODE-1706-length-10845-cov-20.651529_pt1 | contig 10845 bp, 8 predicted proteins | sample MGYA00237942_ERZ548815 | MGnify/ENA primary metagenome ERZ548815 (study PRJEB26490, sample SAMN05194722) | human gut metagenome | biome: terrestrial biome; feature: human-associated habitat; material... | reverse complement strand
GTATGCCACTCATTGCCAAATGTGTAACACCCAGACAGTATTTCATGTATTCCTGCAAAATTTCCCGGTTCTCTCTTTTTTCTATGCCCATAAAGGAAAATCTTTTCACAGGATTGGATGGGTTGACTCTATATTGTTCCAGATGCAGTCTTTCCAAATACCAGACTGTTGAATCCCATAAAATATTCTTGGCATGGCAGAAAAGATATTTCTGACATTCTCGGAGTTCTCTTTCTGCAAGCTCTTTTGCATATGCCGTATCTGCATATTTTTCAAGTTGATCGGCCTGTACCTGTGTAATATATCTTAAATCCTCAATATGTTCCTGCATACAAAATTGATATACCACCTTCAAACCGTTTAATCGCATTGTGCATTCTCTCAGCATTATGTCACGCAGTACGACATCTTCGATAATTTCTAAAAGCTGACGCTTGCATAGTTCTGAGCCGTTTACACGAAAATCCCAAACTAATTTATCAATAGCAACTTTGCAGTCATATCTTTCTGCGATTGCCGGATTTGGATGATATGGTAAAAAGAGCAGTTCGTGGATTAAATCTGTATTCTTTACTATCTCCTGTTTTCCTTTTAACGTATTGGCATACTTTCTGATTGCATATAATTTTGCCTTATCCATTCCACGTAAATGGCTGCGTACTGCTGAATCAGAATAAGTGCTTTTCAGATATTTCCTATAATCCACTCTAAGCTCATAATCGATGTCTGCTATATGCCACACTTCATTTTTTACCAAGTATGCTTTCAGACAGCCTTTTCCAGAGTTGCTGTCCATGCTTTCATCTAATTCCCGGCTCAGTTCTTCTATCTTCTTTTCCCGTTCTTCACTTGATCTCCATTGCTCTTCCGGCTCCCAAGCAAACACCCTTCTTGCCGGCATCTATCTTCACCTCCTGCTTTCCAAAAACTGTTCTACTCCGTAAAGTTTGGAATATCGGCGGTAAAATTCCTGACTTGCTGTTTTCAGCTTGTCGTCTAAAACATTCAGATATCGTATGGTTGTATCGAGATGCTTGTGTCCCAGTGCCTGGCTGATCATTTCCAGAGGCCAGTCTGCTTCCCATCTCGTATTTGCATAATATCTTCGAAGCATGTGCGGTGTGATCTTGATTCCGGTCTTTTTCTCCATGCGTTCAAACATATCGTAGACACTGTCCACTCTTAATGGTTTCCCTATGGTATCTCCTTTGATGTTGATAAACAGGTATTCCTGTTTTTGCAGGATGTCCCAGTATTCCCCGATATAGTAAAGCAGGAATTCAAAGGTGTCATCGCTTACCCGTCCTCTTCGTTCTTCCGCATTTTTTGCTCTTGCATCGTTCTCATTGTCATCCCGGAAGTCTACCCGGATCTCGTGATTTTCGTAATCGATATCTTTGGTATAATCAATTCCCAAAATCTCACCGATGCGGAATCCCAGTTCCGATGTCAGTAAGATCAGCACCTGATCCCTGCAGTTTGTGCAGGCTTCTAAAATCGTTACGATTTCGTTCCGTTCGGCTGCCCGGACATTTCGTTCCTCTTCTTTTAAGTATCCTTTAAATGACCGGGAGCGGATGGTTCTTCTGACTCCGATGGCATTTGCTTTTGTGATCGGCTGGTTATAGGATAATACCGACAGGCAGGAACCGTTATTTCTGATGATTTCCAAAAAAGAATAAAACCTGAACACTTCTTTTAGGTAAGCGTTACAGGTTTTATTCTGCGGTTCTTTATCCAAATTGTCGGTATGTTTCCCGGCTTTCAGCCATTTCAGATATTCTGCGAAAAAATCATATTGCGTTTCGTAATCCATTCCATAGACATCTTCTGCTTCATGTTCTTCTTCCAGCAGATATTCCCAGTAATAGGCAAGGGCAAATGCATTTCTCCGTATGGTATTCGGGGAACGGTTTGCCCTGACCTGATGCATTAGATACTTGCTTGGCAGCAACACGATTTCCAGTGTTTCCATATCCCGTATAAAAAAATATTTTACGGAACCTTCTCGCTGCATTTCCACTTTATAACGCTTCATGTTGCCTGCCTCCTTTCCTCTAACGCTATACACAGTATACCCAACTCATGCCGATAAAGCTATCACAAATACCACCAATTCGCTCCAAACCGCCCCTGAAATACCACTAAACTTTTTGTCCTATCTGCTGTCCGGATCTGGGTAGAACCAACAACGCTTCGAATGCTCTCAGCTGTAGTAACGCTCCACTTTCCGGCTTCGAATAAAATCTTCTACTTCTTCGATCCGCTCTGCCATCTGGCATTTTGGCAGGGCATCCAGAACATCTCCCCGGTATCTGCCTTTCTTCGATGCCCGGTGATCCAAAATGGACACAACGCAGGTGTCCTGCTCCGTGCGGATCGCCCGTCCGAATCCCTGGCGCAGCTTCTTCTGCATATCCGGCACCACAATGGTCTGGATGTAGGATTCCAGCGATCGGTACTGCTCCCTCTGGGCTTCATGGATAGGGTCTGGAACAGAAAATGGCAGTTTTACGATGATCAGGGACGATACCATGTCACCTGGAAAGTCCACGCCCTCCCAGCAGGAGCCGGCTGCGAACAGCACAGCATTCTCCATCTTTTTAAAGCGTGCGATCTCTTCCTGGGAATTTCTCCACACCTGCACCATCGGGAACGGGATCTGGTCTCGCAGGAGCTGCTGCACACTTCCCATCAGGGTATAAGATGTGAACAGTACCAGCGTATGCCCGTAAGTGGAACACGCCAGATCGCGGATCTGTCCGGCAAGCTGCTCAGCCTCTTCCCTGCTTCCCTTTTTTATGGGCTTTAGGTTCTCAGGGATATAAAGCAGACAGTTCTCTTTGTAGCAGAATGGGGACTCTGCCACGCATTCCCGGACGCCAGTTTCTTTTTCCAGCCCGGTCATCTGTCTGGTCCTTGCAAAACCGTTCCCGGCTTTTAAGGTCCCGCTGGTTAAGATTGCCGGGAATCCCCGGCTCCATAAGGTCGCATCCAGATATTTTGGGATCTCCCGGTTGACCGCCATAAAGGTCAGATGCCCCCGGCTGTCCTGCTGTAAAAACAAAATATACCGCTTATCGCTCTTTAAGAACCAACCAAACAGCTCATCCATCTCTTCCAGCCGCCGAAAGATCCAGTAAGGAATATTCCCGGCGAGCCGCCGGATCATAATCTGAAGCCTTTCTTTCGTCTGGGCCAGAAGGCTGCCAGCCCCCGGCGGAAAATAAAAACTTTCTTTTCCAGCCATGTCCTCTATGCCATCTTTCCAATGCTTTCGGATCTCTTCCTGAAGAGCGGCAAACCATTCCTGCAGCCGTTTCCCTTCGCTCCCTTTATGCTCCCTGGAAAGAAAATAGGAAATCTCCTGCACATCTTCCTTTCCAATGCTTCTTCCATACATCTGGCTGGCAGCTTCCGGGAGCTTGTGGGCCTCATCCACGACCAGAGCCCTGTAATCTGCCAGAAGCGGCCGGTATCCATTTGCCCGGTGCATGGCATCTGCCAGAAGATAATTATGATTGCAGATCTGTAAAAAAATGTCCTCTTTTCTGGAAGTGTCCAGATGCTTCTGATAACGGCACCCGGCTTTCCCCGGACACTCCCTGGGGCAGAATTTCGGTACGCACACCAGCCTGCGGTCAAAACCGCTCAGGTTATGTACGGAATCTAAATCAAAGTTATGCCGGAGGGACTTCAATGCCTCCATTTGTACCTGATTTTTATTCTTGTCCCGGACTGCCTCCAGTCTTTGGGCCAGCCTGTAATCGCATACAAAATGTTCCTTTCCCTTGCGGACAACTGCCTTTAATTCTCCCTGAAGCAGATCTGCTTTTAACAGTACATCCGATAAGAAAGGAACATATTCCTCTATAATAGCTTTCTGTAAGGCAATACTGGAAGTGGATACCACCACAGGCCGCCTGTCACATCCCGAATAACCGGAATGCAGTACGCTATATTTCCGCATCAGGATGCAGGCAGTCAGATAAGCATAGGTCTTTCCAATACCGACTCCTGCATCACAGAGCGTGATCTCATTTTTCATAAGGGCATCCAGCATTTCATGGCAGAGACGGATCTGTTCTTCCCTTACATGAAGCCCGGCTTCCGGTAGAAGTTCCCGAAAGATCTGTTCCACTTCGCCATGCGCCCTTTTCTGATATTCATTTTTATAACACATTACTTCTCCTTGCCGGAAAGCTTATCGTACCGTTCCCTTACGGACAGCCTTTACCGCTTCCGGTGCTTTTTGTCCTTGCTCCTGCATATTCTTTATGGCTGCTTTTCCCCTTGCCATCATCCTCCGGATATCTGTCCGGGAAACATTCCATGTCCTTACCTTCTGTGGAGCTTTCTTTTCCTGCTCGGATAAATGGCATTCACAGAGTTTCGGATATACCACCATTGCTTCCGGTATTTCCAGCGGATATTCGATCATGGGATGATACACAATATCCCTTACCACCTGCTCATAACATTCCATCTGCATTCTTGCCGTACTGTCCTGGTAGATATTTTTTCCTTTCATGACACTGTAGACCTGCGATGAGATATATCCCAGTGATTCAAAACTACAGTATCCGTAAGGTGTCACGCCGGAAAGGGAATCCGGATCTTTTAAGGCATTCAGATAGACTTCTTTCCCCTGGGCGATCAGCCACATCCGAAAATCAGAAAAACTATCATCACTGCACCCGGTTTCCATCATAATACCTGCCGCTGTCCATAAGCCGTACTTATAAGCCGCATCCCGGTAACTGTAAACAAGATTGTGGAATTGGAGGACATCCTCCGGTGTCTTATAAAAAAGCTGCTGCTTGATCCATACTGCAGAAGCCTCCAGATCGGTGCCGCAGACTTCCTTTGCCTTTTCAATCAGACTCCAGAACTGATCCTTATTCATCCCACTTCTTTTGGTTTCTTCCATCTTTTCTCTCCCCTTGATGTGACGTTAATACCACAAGAATACGGCTGTATTTTCCCACAGCCGCATGGTATCTGATATCAACGACACACTTCTTCATTGATTTCTGTTATTTTATCTTGCTGTTCCGCATTTGACCTCGCACCCCCGGAACCATCCCTGTATCTTTTCTGGGAAAGGGGACACTACAGGCGGGCGGCTGGCCTGCCGCCACTCACAGATGTCCTGGGGGTCTTTCTGATTACAACCCGGAGTCCATCTTCCGCTCTCTGGCTGGTAACGTGTATCATTATCCCCCGTCCGTGATCCTGGCGAAAGGCTGCCACCGCCTTATTCACAGCTATGCTTCCTCGCTCCAAGTCCAAGAATCTTTACCCTATACTTAATCATGGCGCTCATGCTGTCACGCTTCTACGGTTGGGAACGTACCTGTAGTGCCGATATTCACTTGCCAAAGAACAGCCGAGGGATGTCCCTCTGCTTACTAGCCGATGGCAGTGTATTTTTTTATTCACCCTACAGAAAAAAATATTTTTATCTTGCATCCCCGAATCTGTTTTTCTTCTTTGCCGGATGCTTCTGCTGTGCATCCTTCTTCTGGCTTTCCTTCTGTTCTTTTTGTTCCTGCGGCGGCATCTTCATCACATGGAGTTCCCCGTTAAACAGAGTAAAGACTTCCGGGAACTGATATTTTTCTTTGAATTTTTCAATCTGTCCCGGTGTCAGCGAAGTAAAATCATCTTCTGTCAGCCCTACTACAAGGAAAGTTCCGGCTATGGCATCATAGACCTGTCCGTGATCATCATATAACGCCCTGTTCAGCGGTAATCCCTCAAATTTCCCATTGCCATTTAAAAGGATTCCAACTTCATCTTCAAACGGATAGGTCATTTCAATATCACCGCCTACTGCCTGCTGCAGATCCTCCAGTTCATTGGGGATGTTCTTGACATAGGGTGCTTTCATCGGCTCGACTACCAGTACCGTCATCATTTCTTCCTGCATTCCAGATGCTTCTTTTTCATCCATCGTATCAATCCTCCTGTCTGTTCGTTCTAATAGTCAGCCGATGAGATCCTTTCGTTTTATTCAAATTTCACGGACTTTTTGATCTTTTCCCGTAATCTCCGCAGTCTTGTATAGACTGTCTGCTCCGGCAATTCCATGTGATGGCTGATCTCTTTTGGTGCATATCCCATCATCTTCAAGACAATCATCTGAAGGGTTTTCTTATCAGTTGATAACAGAATCTGAAGCAGTTCTTCATTCTCCACGGCATCCAGCAGGGCTTCTACACTCTCCGGCTGGGACTCTTCGGTTTCTTTTTCTTCCAAGAGCAGTTCCATGCAGTCCAGAAGCGAGGTCTGGTGTTCCCGGAATCTCCGCTCTGCCTTAAAATCCTCCCAGTCATACTCCCGGATCTTCTGGATCGTCTTTTCATCCACGCCCTGTTCACGCAGGATCTTCTCTTCCTCTGCTTTCCACTGGTTCCATCTATATTCTTCTTTTGCTTTATTGTAAGCCACTTATTTTTCCTCCGATCTGAATTTTTGCGAAATCAAATCGGAGTGTGGCGGTGATCTGGCTCGTTCTTCCTGTTTACAGGAATGCCCGGCATCTCTGCTGTCTCCCTGCAAACACGGATCTCCTTTGTAATCATATCTTTACAAAGGCACAGTGTATCGGATGCACCTGTCAGTTAACGGTCAGAAAACTGTCAATTGACGGTCAGTTTTTATCACCTTCTTTCCAGAATAAATAAAATAAGACGAACAATCTTTTTACAGATCATTCGCCCTACTGCTGTTTGTTTTCATTATTCAATTCAAATTTGTAACCTATATCCCTGACACTGACAATGCAATTCCCGGCACCATCTTCAACGACATTCAGCTTTTTTCTCAATCGCTTTACCAGACACCAGATGATATTTTTAATATCGCCAACAGAATAATCTTTCCATACAAGTTGGTAGATCTGTTCAAATGTGTATACTCTCATTGGTGTCGCCGCTAATAAGTATAAAAAATTATATTCTTGTCGTGTTAAATGTAACGCTACATTATTCCAAAATACTTTATGTTTCTTATGATTCATTACAAGTTTTCCCTTATTAATCATCGTTTCGGATTGCTTTTGAGTTATTTTTTGTTTATTGTTTCGTCGTACCAATGAAAAAATCTGCAGATCTACTTCTTCTATAGTGCTATTTATATCCATTACACAATCTGCACCAGCGTATATTAATTCTTTTTTCCATGACATACACACTAAAGAAGAAGCATCCGCCAAAATAATAATTGGTATCTGCGTTATCTTTCTAACAGCAGATATAATATTACTTATGTTCTCTTTATAAAGGATTACTCCTATTATAAGCACATCATAAGAAAATAAACCCAAATTATACAGTAAAATTTGTAGATTTTCTGCATAATCTGAGTTTACCTCATTGAATAGTTTTCGATATGATTGATTGTCAAAATATGCTAATATCTTGTATTTTGTGTCTTTCATATTTAATCTATTTTAGCAAAGCAACATTTTCTACTTCTTCACAGGAAAATCATCAAATGTATTGTCAATTTTTTGTGAAGCACACTCTCTCATCGCATGCTCTTTCAGTTTTTGAAAACTTTCATCACTGACTGCATGTTCCATGCGACAAGCATCAACTTCTGCAATTTGTGGATTAACTCCAACGGATATAAGTTGATGAGTAAAAAAACAATGGCGTTCGTAAATTTTTTCAGCCACATCCCGGCCAAGGTCGGTCAGGTGTATATAATGGTTTTCGTCTGTTGTCAAAAAGCCACCCTCTCGTAAAGTTCCTACTGCGTAACATACGCTGGGTTTTGAAACTTCCATGTACCGGGCAACATCCACAGAACGCACCATACCGAGCTTCTTTTGGAGTATAAGCACGGCCTCCAAATAATCCTCTCCGGCAGTATGAAGTTTCATAGGCAGCTCCTTTCGTCATTAAGCAAGACTCCAGCCAGCCGCACTCTTTCGGATATTGACAAAATCCTGATAGATACCAGGCTGTTTCAAAAGTTCCTCATGGGTTCCTTGCTGTGCAATCTGGCCGTTGTCTATAACTAAAATCTGATCGGCGTTCTGGATGGTATTTAGGCGGTGAGCGATTACAAGCAGGGTCTTTCCCTTCACCAATTCGGAAATAGCCTCCTGAATATAGCTTTCATTGTCCGTATCTACACTTGCGGTAGCTTCATCCAAAATGACAATAGGCGCGTCTTTCAGAATACAGCGGGCAATCGAAATACGCTGTTTTTCGCCGCCGGAAAGTGTTGCACCGCCCTCACCAACCACCGTTTGGAATCCGTCGGGCAAAGCCATAATGAAATCATAGCAGCGGGCTTTTCTGGCAGCCTCATAGACTTCTTCTTCCGTGGCATCCGGCTTTCCCATGATGATATTGTTGTAAATGGTGTCCTGAAACAGATACACGCGCTGGAATACCATGCTGATCTGATCCATCAATTCCGACAGAGGTACATTGCGAATATCCACGCCCCTTATCGTCACATTGCCGGATTTTACATCCCAAAGTCGCGCCAGCAAGTTTGCAATGGTGGACTTACCGCTACCGGACGGTCCAACCAGCGCTGTCATAGAATTTTTCTTCATGGCAAAACTGATATGATGCAGAACCTCTTTATCCTGATAAGCAAATGTAACATCGTTGAACAGGACTTCCGGCTGTCCCGGCTGTGCCTGAGCCGGAATATGCTGCTTGCCGTTGTCGGAAAGTTCCGGTTCATCCAATACCGCTTCAATACGATCAAGGGCAGCGTTCATAACGGTTAGTCTGGATGCTTCTCCATAGAGAGCCTTCAACGGGCCAAAAAGATCAAATACAAATAGCAGAACACTCAACACATAAGCCAAAGAAAGCGCACCGCTCTGTTCCAACACAATAGACAGGCCGAAAATTGCCGCAATACCAATACCGTAAAGGATATTCAGCCCCATTGTCCACGGGGTCATTTTTCGTTCAAAGTCAAGCGATGTATTTCTGGAACGCTTGAAATTGCCGGACAGTTCTTCGGATTTTTCTCCAAGCAGGTTATAGCTCTTAATAACACCAATGCCCTCCACAAAAGACAGCACCGCATCGGTCAGCCGTTCACTCTGCTCCTGACGGCCTGCTGCTTCTCGTAGGGAAACTTTGTTCATTCCCTTAGATACCAGCCATGCCAAAATAGTAACTATCGCAGCGATCAAGCCAAGCTGCCAATTCAGATAAAACATGAACGCCAGCAAAACCAGCGAGGACAGCAGATAGCTCATCATGTTTCCCAGCGTACTCATAGCGACTTCTTCAATGAACACCATGTCGGTACTGAGGACAGAACTGATCTTGCCAATATTGCCGGAAGTGAAATATCCCATCGGAAGTTTCCGCAGATGGCCGCCCAATTCGATACGCTTGTCAGCGAACATCAAATATCCCGCTGCACTTTGCAGGCTGTCACTAAGATAATGGACGAGCATCTGAACCAGCACAATAGCGGCAAGGCCAAGTCCCACATAAAGGCAAGTCTGCCCGGTAATGGTCTTGTTTGCAAATCCACTCAAAACCACAAAGGCCAGAAAAATCGGCATTTTGGACAGAATGGATTCCAGAAACGCACAAACAAATGCGCCCTGAATACGGCTCTTATAACGGCCGGAAAGTTTCAATATTCTTGAAAACAAAGCAAACATTTATTTCCCCTCCTTTGCAGTGTGTACTTTCCACTCGGCGCTGTCTTGTGCCGCTTTCCACAACTTTTGATATTCAGGGCAGGACTGGATCAGCTCTTGATGTCTGCCCGTTGCAACCAGTTTTCCGTGATCCATAACACAAATCTGATCTGCGTTCATAATGGCTGGTAATTTGTGTGCAATAACCACAAGGGTCTTACCTTTTACAAGCTCTGCAATGGCGGCCTCCATCTTTTCTTCGTTTTCAGGATCGGCATAGGCAGTTGCCTCGTCAAGCACCACAATAGGAGCATCCTTTAAGATTGCCCTTGCCAGAGAAATACGCTGGCGCTGACCGCCGGAGAGCATTTTTCCTGCATCACCAGCCATCGAATGAATACCCTGCGGAAGTTTCTCAAGGAACTCTATACACTGAGCTTTCTTTGCGGCCTCCACCACTTCTTCATCCGTTGCGTTCAGCCGACCAAGCCGAATGTTTTCGAGCAGAGAGGTATTGAACAGGTATTGATCCTGTGCCACATAGGAGATACGGCTGTTGAGTGCTTCAAGACTCATATCGCATAGTTTCTGCCCACCGATGGAAATACTGCCTTTCTGTGGGTCATAATAGTGAATCAGCAGTTTCGCTAATGTACTCTTGCCGGAGCCAGATTCACCAACAAGGGCTGTTTTCTGTCCAGCTTTTGCCGTAAAGGAAATGTCATGGAGAACTTCATCCTCAATTACAACAGGCTTTCCATCCGGGCCGGGCTGTGTGGTCTGATAAGCGAAAGAAACATGGTCATAAGTAATGGTGTCATCTTTCCCGTGGAACGCACCTTCTGTCTGCTGGAGCTCCGGCGCATCCAACACCTGCTCCAATGCAGAAATTTTATAGTTAAGCTGGGGCATGGTAGGCAGGAAACCGAGAGATTTCAGCAGCGGCATACCAATACTTAAAGAAAGACACAGTACCAAGATCAAATTAGGCAGAGTAGACCAGCCAGAGAGAACGAACCATGCGCCAACAGGCAAAGTCAGAATAATGGTGCATGGAAGCAGACTGCTGTAAATTGCCATCCACGGCCACGCCGCCTTGTACCACGCCAGAGTATAGTCCCGATAATCTGATACATCTTTGCGGAACCGCTCGTAGGAATCTGCGTCCTTATTGAATACCTTGACAACTTCCATACCGTTAATGTACT
>ENA-OUQC01001705-OUQC01001705.1-human-gut-metagenome-genome-assembly--contig:-NODE-1705-length-10861-cov-4.142699_pt1 | contig 10861 bp, 15 predicted proteins | sample MGYA00237942_ERZ548815 | MGnify/ENA primary metagenome ERZ548815 (study PRJEB26490, sample SAMN05194722) | human gut metagenome | biome: terrestrial biome; feature: human-associated habitat; material... | reverse complement strand
GGGCTACGACGTCACGGTCTTCGAGGCCCTGCACAAGTGCGGCGGCGTCCTGGCCTACGGTATTCCTGAGTACCGTCTGCCCAAGGCTGTGCTCAACCGGGACATTCAGGCAATCGAAGCCACCGGTGTGCAGATCCATCTGAACACCACCGTGGGCGAAGATGTGAGCTTTGACGAGCTGTACAAGAAGTTCCACGCTGTCTATGTTTCCACCGGCACTCAGCTCAGCCGCAAGGCCAACATTCCCGGCGAGGACATGCCCGGCGTGTATCATGGTCTTGATTTTCTCAAGGCAGTCAATCTGGGCAAGCCTGTTGAGATCGGCAAGAAGGTCGCCGTCATCGGCGGCGGCAACGTCGCAATGGACGTTGTGCGCACGGCTGTCCGCCTCGGCGCCGAGGAGGCTTACATAGTCTATCGCCGCAGCGAGGACGAGATGCCGGCAGATAAGGAAGAGGTCGCCGAAGCAATGGCAGAGGGCGTGAAGTTCTGCTACCTCAACGCTCCCGTTGAGATCACCGGCACCGCAGCTGGCAAGGTCAACGGCCTGAAGGTCGAGATCATGGAGCTTGGCGAGCCTGACGAGAAGGGCAGAAGAAAGCCCGTCGGCACCGGCAAGTTCAAGACCATCAAGGTCAATTCCGTCATCGGCGCTATCGGCCAGACCATCGACTGGGGCGAGCTGGATGTCGGCGCGCTCAAGACCGCTACAAAGGGCGTTGCAATGGCAGATCCCGTAACTCTCCAGACCGCACAGGAGGATATCTTCGTCGGCGGCGACTGCTACACCGGCCCGAAGTTCGCTATCGACGCGATAGCCGCTGGCCGTGAGGGAGCTATCAGCCTGCACCGCTACGTTCAGCCCGGCCAGAGCCTTACCCTTGCCCGTAATCCGCGCGATTTCTACGAGCTGGATAAGGACAACGTCGTTATCGACATCAACTGCTTCGACGCGCCCGTGCGCCAGGAAGTCAAGCACGATCCGCGCAAGGCAAAGACCATGAAGAACGACCGCGTCACCTTCACCGAGGAGCAGGTAAAGGCGGAAGCGAGCCGCTGTCTGGGCTGCGGCGTCAGCGTCGTCGATCAGAACAAGTGCATCGGCTGCGGCCTGTGCACCACCCGCTGCGAGTTTGACGCGATCCACCTGCATCGCGATCACCCCGAGGCGAGCAAGATGGTCACTACCGACGACAAGATCCCGCCTCTGGCAGCATATGCCGCAAAGCGCGCGGTCAAGATTAAGATCAAGGATCTCAAGGAAAAATTCGCAAAGTGATCACATCGGAGGAAATGCCCCATGCATGAGCTCGGAACGGTATTTTACGTTATAAAGGAAGTTGAAAAGCTCTGCGACGAGAATGATCTGACCAAGGTCGGAAGCGTCACGCTTCAGATAGGCGAGGTCAGCGGTATCATTCCGGAATATATCGTCGATTGCTGGAACTGGGCCGTAAAGGAGTCCAAATATATGAAGGAGGCCGAGCTGAAGGTCGAAAAGCTCGAGGCGGTCACCTTCTGCGAGGACTGCAAACAGACCTATCCGACGGTGAAATACGCGAAGGTGTGTCCGTATTGCCAGAGCGAGAATACATATCTCGTAACCGGCAACGAATACATCATAAAAGAGATCGAAGCAATGTAACCCCAAAAGCAGACTAAATTAAAAGCTCCCGACCGATTCGGTCGGGAGTTTTTGTGCGGCAAAATGCACAAGCGGCGTAATAACTATTTATTTACTATTACTATTTAAGAAAAGAGCAAGATGTGTTATAATACATATCGAAGAGGGCAATTGACGGTCGCTGTCCCACCCTGCCGGCGCGAAAGTGCCGCGTTGCGACCTTCAATTTGGGAGAATATGCCCCGCAAAATACACAATGCACCGCACGGTTATCCCCCGTGCGGTGCAACTTTTACATATTCAGGTTATCGACTCCGTTTCGCATCTCGAACAGAAATGCGATGAAGCTTTTCATGTACGGGATAAACTCGCCCGAATCGATCATAGACATGACCTCGTCGAGCGTCGCCCAGCGCGCGGCCATGACCTCCTCGGCCTGAAAAACAAGCGAGGAAATCTCAATGTCCTTCACCACGATGTAGTAGTCATCGAAGCCGTCCTCAAAGTTTGCCGTCAGCCGCGGCCGAAAGTCGGAAAAGTCGATGTCTATCCCAAGCTCCTCGCGCAGCTCACGGTGCATCGCCTGCCGGCTCGTCTCGCCGGAAAGCGCACTGCCTCCGACGGTGACGTCCCATTTCTCGGGAAATGTGGCCTTTTGCGTGCAGCGCTGCTGGATGAGCAGCCTTCCGTCAGTGCTGAAAATTGCGACATGCACGACCATGTGGTAAAGCCCCTCCGGGTGCTTTGCGCCGCGGATAACGCTTTTTCCGGTCGGTATTCTGTCAACGTCGTATGCGTCCCATGTTTCCATAATTATCACCCGGAACACAGTAGCATTTTTTCGCCGCCGCGTCAAGAGAATGTCGCGTTCGGTCGAAAATAACTGCTTTACATCGGCTGCGCGATTTGCTATAATATTTGGGCGTTATAAATGCGCCCGTAGCTCAGCTGGATAGAGTGTCAGACTCCGACTCTGAAGGTCGTGGGTTCGAATCCCGTCGGGCGTACCATATTAAAAAGCCAGTGTTATCAATGCTTTTCGGCATTTTTACACTGGCTATTTTTATGCTTTTTAAGGGCTTAAATCGGGCGATAATTCAACTTTAATTCAACTCGCTTTAAAAATTCAAGCCTTTTTCAAGAGAATATCACCGAGTATATCCGCGTTTTTCTTGTCGGCCTGCTCGATAACATGCGCGTATATATCGCTGGTGGTCGACACCTGAGAGTGTCCGAGCCGTTTAGCTGTGCTGACAATATCAACGCCATTGAATATCAAAAGGCTCGTCATGGTGTGCCTGAGGGCGTGAGGCGTGATATGCGGCAGACTGCAACGCCTGCTGAAGCGGTCAAGCCATGTTGTCACGCTGTCCGGGTGCATGGGAGCACCGTTATCCTGCGAGAACACAAAACCCTGTCTGCGGTAATACTCGCCGAGACGCAGTATCTCGCCGCTCTGCCATGTCCTGTACTGCTTAAGCATCTGCATAGTCTCCTGCGGCAGAGATACATAGCGTTTGCTGCTTGCGGTTTTCGGGGTGCTCTCATAAACTCCGCGATCAGGCGTGTAGGATATCGACCGGCATATGTATATGCGTGAATTATCAAAATCGACATTTTCCCATTTAAGGCCGAGTATCTCGCCGCGACGTGCGCCGGTAACAAGCATGAGATGAACAAGCATACGCCATTTTAAAGGCTCCCGCTCCAAAGCGTCCAGCATGAGCGGGATCGTTTCAGGCTGCAAATAATTAGGCTCGTGCTTCTCGACCTTCGGCGGCTCTGCCCTCGCGGCAACGTTCATGGGTATAAGTCCCTCTTTGACGGCTTGAGACAGGACAATCGAAATGAAACGGTGGTATCTGCGTATCGTGCAGTTGCTGAGTGTGCCGCCTGTGCGCCTGTTTGAGCCGCTTTGCGCCAGCTGTGAATAAAACGCGTTAAGATGATCAGGACGCAGCTCACGGAGCTTTATATGCCCTATAGCTGGGTAGATACGCGGTGTCATGCTTCTGTAGTCCGCAATGGTCGAGTGCTTATCTCCGCGCCTCTCTTTAAGCTCAAGCACATATTCGCAGTATTCCTCAAACTTCATACGGCTGTCGGAGGTCACCCCCTCACGGCATTCTTTTTCAAAGGTCGCGGCGAAAGCTTCGGCCTTTTTTCGCGCGCTTTTCTCCGTCCACGTCGGCGATACCTTGAAGGTGGCCGTGTAGGGCTTGAGCGGCTTCCCGTCCGCGCCTATGCCCCGATGCACGCGGACAGAGTAGGATATCAGCTTGCCGCTTTTGTCGCGCCGGGCTTGTATGTTAGCCATCTGCTTTGCTCCCTTCTATGAGTTTCTTGATTTTGAATTCTGCAAAATCGGTGATCTCTTTGACCACAGTGTTATATTCGGCTGCACTACAACGGCCAATTTCGGTGCCTGCTCTATCTTGAAATGAATAGTAAAACATTTCAAGCTCTTCGGAAATGTTGCTCAATATCTCTATTCGCTCTTTCTCACTCTTTGTCAAGAAATCATTAGCGGAAAGGTCTTTGTATTGTGAATTATCAATTAGCACAATATTGCATCCGTAAATCCCCACATACATACTGAATGCTTTTTTTGCCATTTGGAGGGTGGTAAGCATTTCTGCGTATGGTGAAGCGCTTTTTTCGCTGTCGGTTTCGTAATCGTCAAAACATAATAAACACTCTTTCCGAACACCTAAAACTGCTGACATTGCCACCGCATTTTTTATTGTTAGCGATCTGCTTCCACGTTCTATCGCTGAAATAAGATCGACAGAACACCCTATTGCTTCTGCTAATTGCGCTTGTGTCATCTTAGCCCGTCTTCGATAAAGTCGACACCTATCAGCTGGAGTCTGTACGGATTTTAATTCTATAGCCATATTTACACCGCCCTTTTTCGCACATACATTTTGTGCGCTTGTCACTTTATAAGTAGTACAAATTGTACTATAATGATAGCAGAAAGACACACAAGTGTCAAATAAAAAAAAACAGGAGGATGATACCTTTTGAAAAGCTACACTGATTATCTAACCATCAGACAGACGGCTGAACGCGGGATAATAACCGAGTTTCAGCTCAGAAAAATGCTCAGAGCGGGTGAGCTGCCTGGCTTCTACAGCGGCAAGACCTATAAAGTCAACGTCCCCATGCTGATAGACAAGCTCGACACGATGAGCGCGGTAAACGGAGGCATGATTAAGCAGTGAACGAACTCAATTCATTAAAAGAGAATAAAGGAATTGAGGAAAACACATTATCCACACAAGGCGGCGAACGTCTCAACGAACTGCTTAAGGCGTATTCACTTGACGAACTTGCAGAATTCACAAAAAGAGGAATAGCAATAAAGGATATCCCTCTAAAGCATTTAACGCTGCCGACAGGAGAAAATTTTACGCCGGATGTATTGGAGGACTTTTTGAACAGCCGCAAGATGGAAGTCAAATGGAACGAGATAACCAAAGCTATAGACTTTAAAGGGCGCGGCTTTATAGGACAGGCACAGGAGCACATCGGCGCAAACATCGTGCATTTACTGTATAGCGAGTTACAGGGCTGCTATAAGCGCTGCACTCTCGATACTATCGCGGGCTATCTCAACATCGTTGCGACGAGAAATATTTACAATCCCGTTGTTGAACTTTTGGATGAAACCAAATGGGACGGCCAAGACCATATAGCCGAGCTTTGCGACATTATAGGCATTGACGAGGACGATAAACTCAGCCGTACGCTCGTTAAAAAATGGCTCATGCAGAGTATCGCGATGCTGCAAAACAATATAGAAGCCCCGTTTGGTGCAGACGGTGTTTTGGTCTTACAAGGCGAACAAGGAACAGGCAAGACGAGCTTATTTAGGCAGCTTGCAATGCACCGTGAGTTTTTCAAAGACGGCGTTACACTTAATTTCAGCGATAAAGACACCGCGATACGCGCCACGTCATGCTGGATAGCGGAGATGGGTGAAATAGAAAGCACGACGCTTAAATCCGATGTAGAGCGCCTCAAGAGCTTTATAACTGCCGAAGTTGATGAATATCGCAGGCCATATGCAAGAGGCGATACAAGATCGGCGCGGCATACATCGTTTTGCGGCTCATGTAACAATATTGATTTTCTCAGTGATCAGACAGGCAACAGACGTTTTTGGACTGTTGAAAGCAGCGGCAAGATAAATTTTAAACAGCTCACGCCCGAAAAGGTCAAGCAGATATGGGCACAAGCAAATGTGCTGCTGTGTGAGGGCGGCTTGCAGTCTTTCAGATTGACCGATAGCGAGCGGGACGCGCTTGCAGCACGTAATTCATCCCACACCGTTAAAATGAAGGGTGAGGCCGAGATCGAAGACCTGCTCAATTCATCTGGCAAGCACAAAATAGCATATAGGGAAATGACCATAACCGAATGGAAAGACCTGTATCTTGATGTGCTCCGGCCTTATTCGTCCGTGCAGATAGGTAAGGTGCTCGACAAGCTCGGCGTTGAAATGAAAATGACGAGGATTAACGGCAAAGCAGCAAAGGTAAGGTTGCTGCCGTACATAGCTTATGACTGATGCTACGGTTGCTACGGATTGCTACGGATAAAAATTAATTTACCGTAACTGGAAAAAACGCGAAAAATCATTGAAAACACTGAATTTTTAGGAAGTAAAAACTGTCGTGCTACGGATGCTACGGTAAAACTATATATAAAAGATATAAAAAATAAAAAAATAAGTAATTAATAGAAAAGTACCGTAGCATCCGTAGCACGAGGCTCTTTGCTATTAAAAAAGCCCTGTATTTTCAATGCTTTTTGCCCTCTTTTTCCTGTTACTGGTCTGAGCGAAAATGCGTAGCACATCCGTAACGCCAATAAAAAAGAAGCTCTATGAAAATATTATCTCAAGAAAAAATCAGGAAGGTCAAAGGCTGCGACTGCGTTATACAGCAGCTTGCCGACGATCATTTTAAATGGTGCGTCCAGTATGCCGGTAATGGGCATTATTTTAAAACGCGCGATGAAGCGTTTGCATATCTGACAGCACGCGGCTTTATAAGGTGAGGCTATGAAGTACAAAGAAAAGGATATCGAGTTTATAAGGCAGCTCGATTTTAAGAGTGCAGCGGAGTATTACGGCGTGAATTTTGACCGTACAGGTAGGGCGCTGTGCCCGTTCCACAGTGAAAGAACGCCGTCCTTCGGCGCGTATAAAAAGCACTTCGGCCATTGCTTTGGTTGCGGCTGGTCAGGCGACGTTATTTCGTTTGTCGGCGATATGTTTAATTTGGATTTCCTGCAAAGCGTCGAGAAGCTCAACAGAGATTTTGATTTGCACATCGAGCCGGAAGCATCGGCTATTAAGTCGACACTGAGTGCAGCTGAAACAGAAAGACAATGGGCATTGATATTGGCGGCATATAACAGGAAATCGGCGAATTCTGACGCTTGCAAAGGGGGTGAATAGGTAATTTGACACCCAAAAGAGAAAAAGCGCTGTCGGCGCTGCTGGTGAGCCGTACACAAGCGGAGGCCGCCGCTCTTGCCGGCATAGGTGAAAGCACCTTGCGCGAATACATGAAGGATGCCGAGTTTAAAGAGCGCTACAATCTCGCCTGCAGGGAGCTGGTGCGCGAGGCTGCACGGCAGGCACAGCAGACGTTAAGCCCGGCTTTGCGCACACTGCGCGCGATAGTGGAGGACGAGGACGAACAGACACAGGCAAGGATAACAGCCGCTCGGACGATGCTGGAATATTCATTGAAGCTGAGTGAGCACGCTGACATACTGGAGCAGCTGCGCGAACTTGAAAAATGGAGGGATAATTTTAATGGCAACAATTAACGAACGTATCGCGGCGCTGGAGCAATTTTTTAAGGACAGCGCCGAAGAGCGTACCGTGTTCATCGTGGAGGGTGGTGATAGATTTTATACAACGCAGGGAGCTATTGACTACCTTTTTACTCACGGCGCACACACTCCCGACGGGCGGCGCATTATCGACTATCCGCTATCAACGCAGGGCTTCGATGCTCTGAGCATGTCGCTTTATGAGCTGGTTATTGAGGGCATTAAAAACGACGGCTTCGATATAGGGGATCTTGTTTCGGATGCCGTCGAATGAAGAATTAGCCCAGCTTATCCATGACGGCAACGGGGAGAGGCAGCTTGAGCTATGGGAGCAGATAAAGCGCTATGCGATGAAGACAGCTAACCGATGGCTGAGGGCGTTCCCGCTCCGATGCGATGTTGAATTTGACGATCTCATGAGCGCGGCCTACATAGCCATGTGCGAGGCTGCATCGACCTACAAGGCCGAACGCGGAGCTTTTACGACGTGGTATAGCTATCACCTTAAAACGGCTTATGCGGCGCTGTACGGCCTCAGGACGCGCAGAGCGGCGAACGATCCGTTAAACAATGCCGTCAGCTTGTCAACGCCCATAGACGAGGACATAACGCTTGAGGATGCTGTGCCCGACCCTAACGGCGCTGAGAGCTTCGAGCGCGTTGAGGACGATGTATACCGGCAGCAGCTGCACGACGCGCTGTGCGAGGCTATGGCGGCCATACCTGGCGAATGCAGCGACGTTATACGCAGGCGATACTTTGACGGTCAGACCATAAAGAGCATCGCGTCCGAGCGGCAGACCACGCCTAACGAGATAAAAAGCAGGGAATACAGAGGCCTGCGGGCTATGCAGCGCAATACCCGGCTACGAGGCTTTAATTGCTACAGCGGTACGGGGCTAAGCTCGTTCCTGAATAGCGGCGAAAGCGTGCAGGAACGATATTTGATTTATAACGAGTTGCGAACTTGTTAATAAAAGTTAATATTTTTGAAAGGATTTTAGAACATGAAATTTACAGAATTCAGAGTGAAGGCACAGGAAGTTTACAAGGCGGTGCTTGAAGCGGACGCAAAGAGAAACGAATGCAACCAGGGCACAAAAGCAACGATAGGACGAATTTATGTTCAGTCATATGTTGAAGAACAGTGCAAGACAGTTGACGAGAAATTCAGGGCGTTTGTTGTGGAGCAGGCAGATAAGCTCAAGACGCTGGCTTCCGAAGTGGTCGCAGAGCATAGAGAGAAGCTTGAAAAAGCGCTGTCCGTTGCGCCGACTGCCGAGCAGCTAAACCTGCTTACCGCGCTTCAGTTGAGAGACGATATCAGCAAGGAAGAGCTTAACAGCATTGCCGGACAGCTCGGAACAAACTTTCAGGCAATAAAGGCTTTGCAGTCTATCGCAAAGAAAAAAGGTGTCAATATGCATCTGCCGGAAAAGTACGATTATGAAACAAGCAAAGATAATCTTGACAAAGCGGAAAAATATCTCTCTGAGCGTATCTATAACCTGAGAAACTACCGCTCAAAAATGCAGCTGGATTTTTACGATCGTATGTTTTTCGGGGAGGGCGGTTATGATAACTTTTATGGTGCTTACACAGCGGAGCTCGATTAAAGGCAGGTAATAACGGATTACAATCTACTCAATAAAACTCAAGTTTTTTGCGGAATACACATAAAAAAGAAACCGACCAATAAAGGCCGGTTTTTTTGTTGCTGTGTTTACTTCATATTAAGCAGTAGGATGTACGCGCACCGCAATTCGTAGTTGTTGGCTGTGTTCATAATTCGCTTGAGCTCTTTTATCAGTATCTCGCGTTCCTCACGTGCTGTCATTGTGTGTCCCTCCTCATGTTAAGCAGCATAACATATACAAAATCCAATTCATGGTTGCTTGCGTCCTCCAGCAGGCGCTTGATCTCGTTAAGCAGTATCTCGCGGTCAGTCATCGTATGCCTCCTTACGCCACGCAGAAACGGCGGGTTTCCGTCTGCTTGCAGAATGCGGCGTATATTTCCGGCATTGCCGCTCTGAGCGCCGCTGAATCGAGCCTGTTGCCTTTTACAGTCTTGTATGTGATTTTATATTCCCCGACTGAAAGCGCCTCAGACGCGCCCATATAGGCCTTGATTTCGTCCTTGATGCTGTCGGCCTCCGCCTGTGCCTCCTCCGCCATACGCTGCATCTCGCGCATGAGCCTGATTTTCCTTTCGATGTCCTGCATGTTCATTTTGTTATCTCCTTTCTGTTTGTCCAGGAAGCCCGGCGGCGGGTGGCATTAAGCATCTATGCCCTCTGCAATCTCAATCTCCCTTATCCGGTCCCGCTCTTATGTGGCGCTCTTGTTTCGGCTTTCGCCTACTCCGTCCACCTTCGCGCTGAGCTTTGTTTCCCTGTTGTGATTATAGTATACTATATTGCATTCAATATATCAATTGGCATTATCACCAATATTGCATTCAATATATTGTTGAAAATGTATATTGCATTCAATAGACAAACGTGGTATAATAAAACCACAATGGGGGGAGAGGCTGAAAAACGCCGCGCGCCCGGTGACAACATAACAGGAGGTGCTATATGCCTGCTTCAAAGGCTCAGCAGAAAGCCGTTAACAAATACATAAAGGAAAATTACGATGTATTTCAAATCCGCATGCCCAAAGGCAAAAAGGACATAATAAAAGCCCATGCCGAAAGCAGGGGCGAGAGCGTCAACAGCTTCATAAACCGCGCCGTAGACGAGACGATCAAGCGCGACGGGGAAGATAAATAAAATGCCCGCCTTGACATAAATCGAGGCAGGCGCTATAATAGACGCAGAAAGAGCGCTGCGACACGCGGTTAGCTCGGTATGTTTAGGTAAAAGCAGCTATAAAAGCCGTCAAAGACCGTCACTTGGCCGAGTGGCGGTTTTTGCTTTTTATGATAAACTGGACTATCAGCTTTCGCAGTGATAGGGTTATCGTAAGTCGCATTGCCTCACCTCCTCTGCGGAGATGTAGCTAACCGCCTGCCGTTGTGCAGCGCCTGATGTAATTTTACAAAATTTTACACGCTTTGTCAATCTTTGCCGCCCGTTGGGCGGTTTTTTGCATTTTTTAGAGGGCTTCCAGCGTGACCAGCGCGTCGAGCAGCGGCCACGCCTGCGCGAGCTCCCGCCCCGCCTGCCAGAACCCGATGCCCTGCAAGCCCTTTTCCGCCGCGAGGGCGATCTTCGCGCGCAGCGAGCGCGCGTCCTCGAACCAGACGACGTGTTCGCGCCGCATTTTGTCGAAGTAGTGGTAGCAGGGCGAGCGCGCGGTTTCGTCAAACTCAATTTCCGCCCCCACCAGCCGCGCCCGCGCGACGGCCGCTTGCGACGAGAACGTCTCGGCCCGCGTC
>ENA-OUQC01001701-OUQC01001701.1-human-gut-metagenome-genome-assembly--contig:-NODE-1701-length-10879-cov-3.400591_pt1 | contig 10879 bp, 9 predicted proteins | sample MGYA00237942_ERZ548815 | MGnify/ENA primary metagenome ERZ548815 (study PRJEB26490, sample SAMN05194722) | human gut metagenome | biome: terrestrial biome; feature: human-associated habitat; material... | reverse complement strand
TGGAATCAGCCCTTTTTCCTTGCCGCCTCCCTGAAATGTTTAGCGGACAGTAATATTTTTAGAGCTACCAGGCATAAAGGCACGATAAAAATATCAGATCGACTGATTGATTCAACCAAGCAGTCAGCGGAGGGTGAATAGCTTGAAGATTAGCTCTTTGAGTAGCTGGTGGCTGTTCTGCATCGAGCCGATGCCTTTGGTCATGGCGTCAAAGCGGCGTATCGCGTCTACGCACATTACCGCTTTGTGGGCATCGATATGCTGCATGCCGCTCTTGATGTCGCGCAGGGCAAATGTGTTTTTCAGGCCGAGGGCTTTCATAAGTGATGCGTCTGACTTGTCTTTCTGAAAAGTCGCCAGCACCATGTTTTGATAGAATGAGAATATCGCTGGGCATACCTTTTCCGTTGGGTTCTGACGAGGATTCTTGGCAAATGAATCGACGATGCGCATAGCCTTGGCATAGTTGCGCGTTGACAGGGCATTGACCAGCTCAAATGAGTTGAAGTCTTTGCTGACGCCGATGTTGCGTTCTACCATTTCGGGAGTTATGCGCAGGTTGACGGCATTGCCGGAGGCGAGGACGAGCTTGTCTATTTCGCCTACGATTTTGCTGACAGATGTGCCGACTGTCTCGGTGAGCATGCCCAACGCCTTCTCGTCAATGTTGATGCGCAGGGAGGTGCAATAGTCGCGTATGTGGTTCGGCACTTCATAGTCTCGTAATTTGGGGCTGGAAAACACGACTGCATTTGATGCCTTGGCAGCTTTCAGCAGCTTGGAAGTCACATTCAGCACACCCCCTTTGAACGCGAGTACGAAGACGCACGAGGGGTTCGGTCGGCTCATATATGGTTCGAGGCGGTCGAGCGAAGTCTTGTTGCCTGGCACTGACTGCGCCTCCTTAAGCACCACGAGCCGTCGCTGTGCCATCATCGGGAATTGCTTGGCGGCAGTCATTACCATGTCTAAGTCAGCATCATTGCCGTAGAAGATATTGCAGTTGAAGTCCTTCTCGTCCTCGCTCACAACGCTCTGCTCAAGAGCTTTGACAATAGCATCTATATAATACGCTTCCTCTCCCATCAGAATATAGATAGGAGAGAACTTGCCGGCGCGTATGGCTGTCATTATTTCGCGGAATGAGCCGTCTGCTTTCTTTGCCATGACTTGTCAGGGAATAATCTTTTTCTAAACAAAACTATCACAGCTGCTACCAGCAATGCGCTGCCAAGGGCGAGCCATGGGAAACCGTCTTCTGCCACACCCCACATCGACGACGAAATGTCCGTTCCGCTGCGTTGCGCAATCCAATAGGTGACAACTACGATCGAGTTGTTTACCGCATGGGCTGTCGCATTAAGCCAGATGCTGCCGGTCGAGGCAAACAGGTATCCGAAGAACGCGCCGAGCAGCAGCCTCGGGACAAATCCGAAGAACTGAAAGTGTATGAAGCTGAAGATGAACGCGCTTATCCATACGGCAGCATGCCGTGACATGGAACGCGAGAGAATGCTCTGCAAAGCCCCTCTGAAAAAAATTTCTTCGGAAAAGCCCGTCAAACAACCTATTATAAGCACACCTGAAATGAGAGTCCACACTGATGTCCCCGTCAGAAGCGTCTGCGAGGATGCTGCCGCTGCATCCTCGAACTGCCGCAAGGACGTTTCGAGATCATGGAGGCTGTCTGGAAATGTCATCTGCTCATTCCAGTAGATAATCTGGTTCAATGCCGGTATCGAGAGGGCAAGCAGCAATATCATGCCGACGTATGGCCTTACTGGCGCGGAAACGCCTACGCCTATCCACCGCAGCGGTGACGGGCTGCACAGGTATGCAGTAATGGCAGCCGGCAAACAGAATGCGAGCAGGCATTGCAGCACATTGCCCACGAGTATCATAGAGCGCGAAGCTCCAGGGGCGGTCACTCCTATGACCTGTGCGATGAATGTTGTGACTGATATAAGCAAGAAAAACGCCGTGAACAGGACGGCTATCTGCGTGCCTGTGCTTGCATTGGCAAATATCGGCATTTTGGATTCGGCGCGAAGAGGAGTACTCATCAATCAAATTGTTTTCTGCGGAACACGAAATTACGTCCGAGGTATTTCTCGCGTACGATCTGATTTTCTGCCAACTGTTCACTTGTGCCCTGGAACAGGATTTTGCCTTCGAACAGCAGGTATGCCCTGTCTGTAATCGAGAGGGTCTCCGGGGCATTGTGGTCAGTGATGAGGATGCCGATATTCTTTTCCTTCAAGCGGTAGACTATCGACTGAATTTCCTCGACATTGATAGGGTCGACACCGGCAAACGGCTCATCGAGCATTATGAATTTCGGGTCAATGGCGAGACACCGTGCTATCTCTGTACGTCTGCGCTCGCCGCCGGAAAGCCGGTCGCCGTAGTTCTTGCGAACCTTTTGCAAATGGAACTCCTCTATCAGGCTCTCGAGTTTCTCCTTCTGATACTCCTTGGGCTTGCCGGTCATCTCGAGGACAGCACGTATGTTGTCTTCCACGTTCATTTTGCGGAAAACTGATGCTTCCTGCGCCAGGTAGCCGATGCCGAGGCGAGCCCGCTTGTATATAGGGTAGGATGTTATATTGTTGTAATCGAGGAATATCTGCCCTGCATTGGGTGTTATCAGCCCGACTGTCATGTAGAATGTCGTGGTCTTTCCGGCACCGTTGGGACCCAGCAATCCGACAATCTCACCCTGGGTGACATCAATGGAAACATTGTTGACAACCGTGCGCTTGCCGTATTTTTTCACGAGCAGTTCGGTGCGCAAAGTCCCCTCCCGCCACTGAGTGTCATCGTCTGTAGTCTCGGCATCAGCAACAGATGCATCTGCTTCGACGATATTCGCATCCTCTGCCAACTTTTCGTCAGAAATGGCAGGTGCGGCAGCATTGCCAGCAGACTTTGGGTTGCGTTTGCCCGGCTTGAACCGGGAGAAAAATTTCTTACATTCCATGGTCAATTCACGGCAGGAGGGAGTGTATATAGTCTGTAAGCAGCTTGATTGCCACATTGTTATGACCTCCCTGCGGGATTATGAGGTCTGCATAGCGTTTCGATGGTTCGATATACAGCTCATGCATAGGCTTCAGTGTTTCCTGATAGCGGTCTATCACCATTTGCGGAGTACGGTTACGCTCTATGCAGTCACGGTGAATTACGCGGATAAGGCGTTCATCTGGCTCTGCGTCAACAAATACTTTCACGTCAAGCATTTCGCGCAACTCCTTGTCACACAATACGAGTATGCCTTCCACTAATATTACCTCCTGCGGCTCGATGTGCACGGTCTCCTTCAGACGCGAGCAGGTAATGAAGTCGTAGGTCGGCATATCGATAGCGTTGCCGGCTTTCAGCTGGCGAAGATGCTCCGTGAGCAGTGTCCATTCTATGGATGCCGGTTCATCGTAATTCATCTTGAGCCGCTCCTCGAGCGGGATGTGCGGGTTGGAACGGTAATAGCAATCCTGCGGTATGACCGCCATGCCTTCTTTCGGGAGTGCCTGTTGAAGTTTCCGCACCACCGTTGATTTACCCGAGCCGGTGCCGCCCGCTATACCTATGATAAGCATTTTCGATTGTGTTTCTACTATAAATTTAAGGACATAACAGCCGTTACTATGAGATACCAGTATATCAGCGACATTGGCGCTACTGCAAGCAACGAGTCGATCCTGTCGAGTATTCCGCCGTGACCGGGCATGACGTTGCCGCTGTCCTTCACGCCGGCGTTCCGCTTTATCATTGATTCTATCAAATCACCCCATGTGGCGAAAACTGCGACCAGTACGCCGTAGACAAGCCATACGGCAAACGGCACATTGTCGCCGGGGAAGAAAAAGCCATTGAAACAATAGAATACCGCCGCTCCGATGAGGCAAAAAGCCATGCCCCCGAAGAAGCCTTCCCATGTCTTTTTCGGCGAAATTCGTTCAAACAGCTTGTGCCGCCCGCACATACAGCCTATCAGATAAGCTCCTGTGTCATTGAGCCATATCAATATGAACATGGCGAGGACAAGCGTCGCGCAACCCAGTTTCGGCAAAGAGGTACATCCGCTGGCTATCCACTCGATGAAGCCGTTATATACGCCGAAAATATAAGAGAGCAATGCCAGTGACATCATCGGCAGGCCGATGTAAACGACTGACATAATCGAAGAGGATAGCGATGAAACGGTGTTTTCGCGATTCGACTTGGAATACAGCTGTATCAGGAAACGGATGCCAAGAACAACTGGAACACACAATGCTCCTACAAACGAAGCCATAAGACCGTTGGCAACAGCATCACAGGCTATCGCTGAGGCAGACTTGCGTCCCTTGAAGCTTATCCTGTCAAACTCAATGGTGGCTAAAATCGCAAAAAGAATAGCCAACGGGAAGACACCGACACTTCCGAGAAATATCAGTGACACTACTATCGCCACATAAACGGCTCCGCTCAAAGCACGGATAACAATCTTCCTTTTGTCCATCGGCAAAAACTACTTTCGTGGTCTTCACCGCAAAGTTAATAAAATCTGCGCAACCACACAAATTTCAGGAGGGGTCTACGTCGTAATACAGAACAAGCTGGCGCATACGAGGGTCTGCTGCAAGCTGCACATAAATGTCGCGGAGTATCTTCTTGACCTTCGCCATAGATGCCTGTGCCTCGACTTTCAGCATCACTGTCTGTATGTATCTGTTGGCGACACGAGGTATCAGCGGCGGCTCGGGGCCGAGAACCCTGTTGCCGAACACTTGCATTAGCATCTTGGTGTATGCCACAGCAAGCTGGTTGAGCGTGTCACGGTCGCGGTGCTTCATATAGATGATAATGACCTTGGTAAACGGAGGGTAGCCGAAACGCTGCCGGTCAGCGATGGCTGCATTATAGAAGCCCTCGTAGTCATGGGCGCAGACATAGCGCAGCACCGGGTTGTCCGGGCTTGTAGTCTGTATCATCACCTTACCTTTGTCGGCACGTCTGCCGGCACGTCCTGCAACCTGTTCCAGCATATTGAATGCTCGCTCGTCGCTGCGGAAATCGGGGAAGTTGAGCAACGTATCGGCACTGACGACACCCACTGTGTCAACCTTTTCAAAATCAAGCCCCTTTGATACCATTTGAGTGCCAATAAGTATATCAGTCTGGTGTGAAGCGAATTTTTCTATGATATCCTGATAGGCATTCTTATTGCGTGTTGTGTCGAGGTCCATGCGGCTGACACGTGCATCGGGAAACTTGTCGTGCACTTCCTCTGCGATACGCTCCGTGCCGTAGCCGTATATCTCAATGCCGGGCAGTCCGCACGCGGGGCAGACAGTGGGCAGCTGTATCGAATATCCGCAATAATGACAGCGTAACTGGTTGATTGCCTTGTGATAAACCATTGACACATCGCAGTTCTGGCATTTGGGCTTCCAGCCGCACTCTCCGCACTCCACCATCGGGGCAAAGCCTCGGCGGTTCTGGAACAGAATAGCCTGACGGCGGCTGCCAATGCTGCTGCCAACAGCCTGAATGAGAGGGAAGGAGAGAGAGCCGTAGACTGTTTTTTGCTTGCGCTGCTTGCGCATGTCTATCACTTCCACATCTGGCATCACCGCCCCGGAAAAACGCACTGTCAGCTCCACAAGCCCATATTTGCCAGTCTTTGCCTTGCAGTATGTTTCCACAGAGGGGGTGGCAGAGCCGAGCAACGTCTTCGCGCCATGCATGGACGCAAGGACTATTGCTGTGTCACGCCCATTATATCGCGGCGCAGGGTCATACTGCTTGAAAGAACTCTCATGCTCCTCATCGACGATGACAAGTCCGAGGTGCGCAAAGGGGAGGAACACGGCAGAGCGTGCGCCGAGAGCGACTATAGGCTCATGGCTCGACAAAATACGTCGCCACAGGTCAACGCGCTCATTGTCAGAAAACTTGCTGTGATAAACCACGAGCTTGTCGCCGAAGAAGCGGCGAAGCCTGTCGGTAAGCTGTGTCGTAAGCGAAATCTCCGGGACGAGATACAGCACCTGATTGCCCTGATTGAGCGTCTGCTGTATCAGGTGGGTGTATATTTCGGTCTTGCCGCTTCCCGTCACGCCTCGTAACAGCACAACATTATGTTCACGAAACTGAGAGCGGATGCTGTCTAACGCCTCTGTTTGAAGCGGCGACAACGGCGAGAGAGGGATTGTCTGATTTTGCTCCGACCCTCGGTTGAAGCGGTTGACAACTCTGGTATAGACTTCAAATATACCCTTCTCTGTCAATTTTTTCATGACACTGGAATTGACAGTGGCAGCATCGGCAAGTTCTTTTCGTTCAACCTCCTTCAATGGCATATCGCGTTGCTGCCACCTACTCAAATTGAGGTAAGTAAGCAAAAGTCTCTCCCAGGCTCGAGCATTCTTGGGAAAGGATACCAAAATCTCATGCAGAGCGTTGTCGTCCTCACGACTGCAAGTCAGTCTGACAAGAGTTTTCTTAACCGGTCGGTAGCGGTCTACAGTACGGTCGTCGATTTCGACTATGCCAATGTCGAGCAGCCTCGCGACTATGGGCGAAATGGTCTGTATGCCGCATTTGTCTGCCAGCTGATGTAGGCTCAGCCGCTCCTCGTGTTGCAGTGTCGCTACGATAAGAGCTTGTTTCTCCGTGAGATGCTTCGGTTCAGATGCCTCAAAGTCGGCATTAAGGCAGACCATGGTCTCGCTCTCGATTTTCAGTCCGACTGGGAGCGCGGCCTTGTATACATCACCGAGTGTGCAAAGGTAATAGTCGGAAATCCACTTCCACAGCTTCAGCTGCGGATAGCGGATGATGCTGTCGCTGTCAAGCAGCTGTAGTATCTCTTTTACCTCATATTCTGTCGGGGCATTGTCATGCAGCGCGACTACAACGGCTGTATAGCACTTCCTGTTGCTTTTGCCGAACTGCACATAGACCCTTGACCCGATTGCAATGGCATCTTCCATTTCCGGCGGTATCGCGTAGGTAAACGCATCCGGCAGCGGCAACGGCAGTATAACATCTGCAAACAGGGACATCAGGGCGAAGGGTTACAAGTGACGAGGTCAGAACAGGTAGGTCACGCCGACAGACCAAGTGGAGGGACGCGCCGAATAATTGTCGAGCTTGACAGTGCGCATCTCGTAGGAAACGCCAAGGTCATACGACCCGAAAATCTGCCACCGCTCGCAAATCTCCGCACCAAGGCCGAACTGGATGGCGACGGTCGCTCCAGGGTACTCCAACGCCTTGACATCGTTGTCATCCACATGGAAAGTGAAGACCGGGCCGGCGAAGGCAAACGGCGCGAAATAGCGTTCCAGCCCCGAAAGTCGGGTGTACTTGAAGCGCAGGTGCAGCGGCACCTGAATGGTATGTAGCCAAACCTGCTCGTTGCCGAAACCGTCCGATGCCCATACCTTCTTTTCCCCGAAATTGATTTTCGAGCCGTGCATACTGTAGTTCAGCCCGAAATCTACGCCAAAGCCGATGCCGGGGAACATCAGCTCGCCCATGAGTCCGGTCTGAAAGCCTGTGGACATTTTCACATCAGCGATATGCTGTTTGAAGCGGTAGGAGGTGAAGTTGGCTCCCGCCACCGGTCCCCAGCGCCATTCGGCAGAGGCGGTGATGGCCGTCAGGCACATCACCACCCCGAGTAATATCTTCTTAATCATTCAGTTGATTGTCAGATTATCGTTGCATCGTCTGGCATCAGAACAGCCAAGCAGCTGTCACTGTCCAATAGTTGTTCTTTACCTTGTAGTCATCTACAGTTGTTACGCCAAATTCTTTGGCGATGTTGTTCATACCGAAGCCGTAGCTGCCTGAAATCTGCAGGTGATTGATGAGTTCAACACCGACTCCGATGTTCCATGCGCATTGGAACTTCTTTGTAGCGAACACATTGTCGTCGCCACCGAGTTTGAAAGCGAATGACGGACCGGTGAACAGGTACGGCGAAATCACGTTGCCAACAGCGGGGATGCTGAATTTGTACTTGAGGTTGATTGGAATTTCGAAGAAATCCTTGGAGTTGCCGTTGTCAACGATTTTGCCGTTCTCGCCAATTGAAGCGTTGAACAATTCAGCGTTCATGCGGGTGTACATCAGCGAGGCGTCAAAGCCGAGGCCAATGACGGGGACGGTGAACTCAACCATTGCGCCGCCGGTGAAGCCGCAGCCATTGTCAGACGAAAAATTGTCGCCGAGGTTGTCAACGTGCAGGCTGTTGAGGTTGAGTCCGGCTTTCACACCGAAACGGAACTGTGCATTTGCGCTGCCGGCAACAGCGAGAGCCACCAGCATCAGCACGAGTAATCTCTTGATACTTTTCATGTCAGTAGAGTGTATTACGATTATATATGTTGCAAAGGTAGTAAAAATCCCCGATAATCACGCGCTGCGCACCTCTTTCGGGTGTAATCTGATTTAAAAGCGGTGATACTGTAATAAACGTATAGTAATTTATGTTATTCGGTGATAAAATCGGGGGGGTGATTGCGTGGACGAGGAATTATCATTAACTTTACACCGACATAATCAACCACACCCTAATACAATACGTTATGACGAAAATCTTACTTAGTGTTCTAATGGCGTTTGCCTCCACCACGATGATGGGTGCATACACGCCGGCAAACCGCACTGCTGACAAGCAGCCGAAGCGGAGCGAGTTGAAGCACTCGCAGTTCAAACCCGGGAATGCCCGCATGCACAAGCCCTCCAAGGCCGACGGCCAGCTCTTCAAGGTGAACGTGGTGTTCGACTTCAAGGAGGGCGAGTTCTCACCATACTATGCCATTTATAATGAGAACGTCTACGACGAAATGTACCCTGAAGAAAACGCGGGCGTATTTGAAGTACCCGCCGGCACATACGACCTCTGCGGCGAATGTTGGGATGACAACGGCAACGTGATAACCACATTCAAAGAGGGCATCACCATCTCCGGCGACACGGAAATCCACTTCTCTACAGACGCGGCTACTATCATGTACACCTCTGACGGCTACTTCCCCGACGGAAGAAAAGTCACTGTAGGATTAGTCACAGACCCGGATAATTTTGAAATCGACTACAGCAATGCAACTGCCAACTTAGTGGTATGTTCGTCCGATTTTTACCGCAAGGGCGTAGGTTCCATATCCATGGGAGTAAGCGTGGCAAACTTCGCATTCACCGAAGAGCAAGCCTCGTCCATATACCGCAGAAGGGTTTCGCCGTTCAGCAACAGCTACATCGTCTGCACCACAGCACTTGTAGAAGCCGATAATAAGTGCTATGTGCTTGAAATCACGGGGACAGGCACCGAGAAAACCACAATCCGCAATGAAGCTCCATTCGTGATGTATCAGGATGATTTCGTGCACTCTCCTATCCATGACGAAATCGGCTGCGAAAAGTACAAAAGCCATGTAAAATGCGCCAGTTGGATAAACGAAGTTGGCATCGGCGGAGGGGGGATGGACCTCACATACGAAAACCCTGAAATATGGCTCTCTGCGGGTACTCCAGACACTGACGCGGAAGTGCGCATACAGACTGTTGTCACAGTCGGAAACTACGAGTTCCACAAGATAATGAAGGACGATGAAGGCTTCGAGTATGATGCCATGGCAGCAACCATGGGGCTGCCCGTAAGGCGCGTTCAGGATGGTTGGGAGTACATCAATAACAACCACTCCGAGTGCGGCAACTTTTCGTTCCAATGCCCCGAGGAGGACGTAGACGTCACGGAGTTTCCGGGACATCCGGCGTATACCTTCACTACAGCCACCAAGGGTCAGACATACGGAGACTCAGCTCCCATTAATGCTGTCATGATCCAAAAGAATGCTTACGGAGAAGGAACAATCATCTATGTTGAGCCGGCATACATCGGTCGCCTTGGAGAAGTTCGCGGCGCAGACCTGGCTTGTGTCAAGACTGATTTTTCATACAACGGCGAGGCAAAACTCACGAACAGTTCGGACTATCTGGGCACCGACTGGCAGTATAATTGGTCAACCGACGGACACGCTCCCGGCAAAATCGACATAACATTCCGCAACGACAATATTATGGTAGACGGCCTTCAGGGCAAGAATGTCACCGAAGTCAGCTATGACGAGCGCAACGAGGACGTTACCGCACCGACGCTCCAGATGCTCATATTCAAGGACAACAACGGCAAAGTCATTGACCGCTTCGACAATGCTGCCGACGGCACAATGTACTTCTCGGGAGGCGACTTCCAGTGGCACAGCGACGACCGCTTCTATTACACATACGAGAAGGCAGAGCCGAAAGTGGAGTACGCGCCTTACGGCGAAGACTCGTTCACCACGCTCGAAGTCAGCGCAATCCCCGAATTGTTCTTTATGCCCGGTTTCGGCGACTGCTACTCTACCAACCTCGCCAATGTTGACCGCCCGAGTCGTACAGGCTGGTTTGACCTGCGCATCGAGATGACCGACAAGGCCGGCAACCGTCAGTGCCAGACGATCTCCCCTGCGTTCAAAATCAACGCCCTTTCCGGCATTGCATCTGTCAGCAACGACAATGTGAAGGTGTGGGTGGCTGACCACGAAATCCGCACCGAGGGCGCAGACTGCGCAACTATGGAAGTGTTCTCCGTGTCAGGTCAGAAAATGGCATCTACGCAAGCAGACCGCATTGACGCATCTGCATGGACACCGGGTGTCTACGTAGTGCGCATCACGACTGCCGCCGAGGCAAGCACCCACAAGGTGGTAATCAAGTAACCCCCAACCATAATCGTTATTAAGCCGATCTGGCTGGTTTTATCCAGCCAGATCGGCTTGTTCTTGAAAGCGAATCGCTTAACTTTTTAAGATCGGCGGCGCGATGATGCAATATATTCCAG